>Ga0105248_10006217_pt1 | contig 13092 bp, 12 predicted proteins | sample KBSS34metaG_FD_81524 | JGI IMG/M metagenome (GOLD analysis project Ga0105248, IMG submission 81524) | Switchgrass rhizosphere microbial communities from Kellogg Biological Station, Michigan, USA - KBS S3-4 metaG | ecosystem: Host-associated > Plants > Roots > Rhizosphere > Soil | place... | reverse complement strand
CTGTTCGTGCTGCGTGAGATCTCCGGCAAGACCGGAGGCGTCACGCTGTCCTGGCGCTACCGCGAGAAACCGCAGCCGGCCAACACCAAGTTCAAGATCCCCGCGGTCGACGCGCCGAATGTCCACGGCGCCAAAGACCTGGGATTTAACGTCGGCGATCCGAGTGGTCGCGCCGACGTGTCCACTCTCAGGGCCGCCGTCGACGCGGGACGCGTGAAAGTTCTGTACGTGATGGATCTCGGCCCCGACGGCTCGATCGGCGAAACCGACTGGATCCTGGACGCCCGCAAAGCCGGCACGATCTCCACGCTGATCGTGCAGGGCGTGCTCCACACACCGCTCGTCGAGGCCGCCGACATTGTCCTGGCGGGCTGCGCGTTCGTGGAGAAAGACTCGACGTACACCAACATGACGGGCCGCGTGCAGGCGTCCTCGCGCGCCATCACGCCGCCTGGAGACGCCGGCGAAGACTGGCAAATCCTGATGAAGCTCGGCGTCGTGTTCGGCACGGCCGTCAGTGCCGAGTCGGCGAGCGATGTCCGGCAGGCCATCGCCGAGCAGCTCGCGTCGAACGCGGCCTACTCGTCACTGGCGTCGGTCACGTTCTCACGACCTGTGCCAGCGCGTCACTGGCTGCAAGCGTCCAATCCGTCCGAGCGATGGAAGTGGGACTTCATGTTCCAGGACCTGCCGCCCATCAAGTTCGGGGACGACTTTGGCCCCTTGCCGCGCGCAGACGTGATTCCCCTCAAAGAAGTGAAGTAGCCGGCGGGCTTTAGCCCGCCGGGCCAGGTTCCAGCCCGCGGGCTCACGCCCCGACCGCCAACTATTACGTTTTTCGATATACTGCCCTCGTGCCTGAGTCCTTGCGGTCGCTGGGCCGGTCTTCGGAGGCGGGGTTCAATATCCTGGTCGCCCTCGCCGAAGGACCGAAGCATGGCTACGCGATGATGCTCGACATCGAGCACATGACAGGGTCGCGGCCGGGTCCGGGAACGCTCTACGCGGCGATCTCCCGGCTGGAGCGCCGGCGCTGGATCGAGCCCGTCGCCTCCGACGACCGGCGGCGGCCGTATCGATTGACGCCGGCTGGTCGAAAAGTCCTCCGAGCGCGACTCGCTACCCTGCAGGAAGTCTCCCGCATCGCGAAAGCAAGGCTGGCCGACGCATGAGCCTGACGACCGGATCCAACCGCGCCCGCCGAATCGCGCTCCGGCTGTTGCGCGTGTACCCGCGTCCGTGGCGGTTGCGCTACGAGCGTGAAATGCGCGCGCTGCTGGAAGAAATGCCGGTGCGCTGGAGCCAGGTCGCCAATCTCGGCCGATACGCCGTGCGCGAATGGCTGTCGGTACGCGCGCTCGGTTGGCCGGCACGCTCCGCGGCGGGGCGGGTGCGGAACGTCCGGTTTCTGACGTTTCTCGTGATCGGCTACGGGCTCGATGGTCTCTCGCGAGTCGTCGCCTATCGGTTGACGGGATCAGGCCTCGAAATCAGCGACAACCTGAGGACTGGCGCGGCGCTGATTACCTTGGCGTTCGCGCTCCGAGTTCTTGTGGAACAGTGGGCGCGTTTGAGCAAGAGCCTCCGGGCCGCATCGGCAAGGCGGTCGGGATTATTCCAGCTGCCCGACTGGGAACTGGCTGTGTGGGCTGTTGTCATGGGGCCGGCAATGGTGTTCTTCTACGCGGACACGCCGCCGGATTATCTGAGCCGAGACATGATCCGGCTCCAGCCGTATGTCCACCTGCTCCAGATCTTTACGTGGACGATGCTGGCGTCCATGTCCTCCGCGCGAACCCAACGCCTCACCCGCATCGAATCGTCGGTGCTGAAGAAACGCCTCCGGTCCTTCCAGGGCTGACCTAGCTCCCGGCGATTCGAATCGCGCCAGCCTCGATCCGAACCGCGATCCGCCCGCTCGCCTCGAAGGGCTGTCCATCCACATGGCAATGAAGATGCTCGCCGGTGACGGTCGCTGCCGTGACCCGGCCGCGAAAGACGCCCTCGGCTGCGGCCATCCTCCGGAACCCGAGCCGCCGGGCGCGCCAGATCTGATGCAAGGGCGATCCGCCGGACACCAGCACCATGTCGAGCTGCCCGTCGGACGGATCGGCTTCGGGCGCCAGCACGATCCCGCTGCCGTACTGACGGCAGTTCGCGAACGCGACGACGAAGCAGGGACCCTCCGTCCGGCGATCGCCAGCGTCCACGCAATAATGCCGGCTTTTGTACGACCAGACGGCGCGAAGGCCGTCGACAACGTAGCCGCGTTTGCCGCGGGTGGCGCGGCTGTTGAAGGCGGCGGCCACGGCCGCGTCGAAGCCGATGCCGCCGATATTCAAAAAGTGGCGATCGCCCAGCCATCCGACGTCGAACGGCCGGGCCGGCCCCATGGCGATGCCGAACGATCGCGCGGGATCGAGCGGAAGCCCAAGACCCCGCGCCAATCCGTCGCCGGATCCGGAGGGGACGATGCCGAGGATCACCGTGGTGCCGGCGAGCGGACCGGCCGCTTCGTTGATCGTGCCGTCGCCGCCCCAGGCGATGACGCGTTCATAGCCGCGCGAGACGTACTCGGCCGCCAGTTCGGCCGCATGACCGGCGCGTTCGGTCGTGGCGACGTCGATGAGATTTGAAACGCCGGAATCGCCGACAAGACGGTACGCGAGTTCGATCCGGGCCGCGCTTGCCGACGTGGCTGTCGTCCCGAGCCCGGAAACCGGATTGACGATCAGCGCGGTACGCATGTACGAATGTTTTTTCAGGTGCTATAGTAGCTTGCCGTCGACACCGTGATGAGCAAACGCAGCGTTACAGTACTTCTCCTGCTTGCGGTTGTCATCGCCCTCGGTGCATTGATTCAGGACTATCGCTTCGACCGCCTGATCGAGCACGAGCGCGAGGCGGGGAGCGCGCTCGCCTCAGACGTCCACGATCTCACCACCTCTGTCGTGTCCTTACAGGCCGCACAGCGCGCGTACGTCGCGACCGGTCAGAGTCCATCAGATTGGTTCCCCCGCGTCACCAGAGCGTTGGACGATGTCGACACGCGGATCGCGGCACGGCGGGCCGCGGCCAGTGAGGCCGGCGCGAACGGGGCCTATGGGACCGCAGCCGAGGCGCTGGCGAGACTCCGCAAGCTCGACGGGCAGATCCGCGCATCGATCGAACAACACGACCTGCTGCACGCCTCCGATCTGATCTTCATGGACAGCGGCACGACGGCCCAGAAATTGATCGACGCGCTCAAGACGGCCGAGGCCAGGGACCAGGCCGCGATCGCCGCCGGTATCGATCGGTTGGGGTGGATGCGATCCGGCCTGACCGCCTCCGGACTGCTCTTTGTCTCAGGAGTGGCAGTCTTTTTCGGCCGGGCGGTCACAAAACAGACCGGCAAGGCCGCGCCGACCATGGCGCAGATGATTCGCGACCTGCCGCCCCCGGTGAAGACCGGCGTCTCGTCGTCCTCAGCGCCTGTCCCCGCGGCAGCGGTTCAGTTGCCGCCGGTCATGCGGCCCGCCAACCTGATCGCCGCGGCGGAGCTTTGTGTGGATCTGGGCCGGGTGATGGATGTGGGTGAGGTGCCGGTCTTGCTCGACCGGGCGGCCTCCGTGCTCGACGCGCGAGGGATCGTGCTTTGGGCGGTGGACTCGGACGGATCGCGGCTGCATCCGGCGCTCTGCCAGGGCTATCCAGATAATGTCGTCAGGAAACTGCGGCCCTTGCAGATCGACGCCGACACGGTGACATCGCTGGCGTTCCGATCGAATCAGCCGCAGAGCATGAACGGGGCCTCGCAAAACGATTCGGCCGCCATTGCCGTGCCGCTCATGAGCGGCAGCGGATGCGTCGGGGTGCTCGCCGCCGAGCTCCGGCACAGCCGGCCACCAGCCGATCTGATGCCGGTCGCTCGCATCATCGGCGCCCAATTCTCGACACTGATCACGCCACGAGATCACGCCACACGCAAGAGCGCGCAAGCGTAGCAAACTCGACCTCCCGCGTGCCACACCCACCTCAATCCCGCGCATGATTCCGGGCCAAATCCGGTATTCCTTAGGTCTCGCCATTGGCATACGAGGTGCAGATTCCGTCAAGTGAATGACGGTCCGGAGGATTCCCTTCTGGGCAGGCGCGGCCTGGCTGGCGATCGGCGTGTCCGCCTGCGCGGGCGGTGCGCGACGAGTCCAGCAGCCGCTCTCTGAGTTCCAACTGGCGATGGCGCGCGAGCGTGCAGGCCTCGCGCAACTTCCTACCGACGAGCCGCAGACCACAAACACCCAGCCCAATGAGCGGCCGGGCCGCGGGACCACCGAGCCACGGCCGAACTTCGTGTTGCCCGTCTTCGAAATCGTCGGGATGGATGCCTTGATCAACGCCGCCGGCCGTCGAGGTCCGGAGGCCGACGCCTACCGGGTCAACGGATCGTCGATCCAGTCGAACATCGAAGGCTCATGGATCGTGGACAACGATCCGTTTGCCGTCAACCAGATGATGCATCCGTATCAAGGCGCGATGTATCACAACATCGCGCGTTCGGCCGGATTGAACTACTGGCAATCGCTCGGCTACACGTTTGCCGGCAGCGTGATGTGGGAGCTGGCCGGCGAAACGACGACGCCGGCGTTGAACGATCAACTGGCGAGCGGCATCGCGGGAACATTCCTGGGCGAGTCGCTGTTCCGCATGGCCAATCTGCTGGTGGATCGATCGCACGCGCACGTGGGGTTCGGACGGGGCTTGCTCGTGTTTCTGGCGTCGCCGCCGACGGGCGCCAACCGCGTGCTGTTCGGCAAGCGCTTTGATGGCGTGATGGCGACGCACGACCCGGCGTACGACCTGCGCGTCCAGATGGGCGCGCGCGGCACGTCACAAAACACGCCGGGCCCCTCTCTCAACTTGGGCCAGCGCGAAGCGATTGCGGATCTGCTCGTCGAATACGGCCTGCCGGGCCGAGCCGGTTACACGTACACGCGGCCGTTCGACTATTTCCGCCTGGACGCGACAGCGTCGAGCGTGGACATCATCGAGAAGGTCACGTCGCATGGCGTGCTGGCGGGCCGCCGCTACGAAACCGGCGAAGGCGGTGGCGGCGTCTGGGGCGTCTATGGCATCTACGACTATCTGTCGCCGCAGTTCTTCCGCGTCTCCACGACGGCCGTGTCCGGGGGCACGAGCTTCGAAAAATGGCTCTCGGGCGATTGGCTGATGCAGGTGACGCTGCTGGGCGGCGTCGGTTATGCGGCGGTGCAGACGATCAACGGGACGAACGATCGCGACTATCACTACGGCATGACGCCGCAGGCCGTCGAGACACTGCGGCTGGTGATCGGCAGGCGCGTGTCCTTCGACGTCTCGGGGCGCCAGTACTTTGTGACGGGTGTGGCCGGTTTCGACACGCCCGGCACGGACACGATCCTTCGCGCGGAGGTCTCGGCCGCCGTCAAGGTATACGGCCGTAATGCCGTAACCGTGCGGTATCAGACGACTCAGCGCACCGCGACCTTTCCCGGGTTTGGGCCGCAGAAGCAATCGATAGGAACGGTCAGCCTTGCGTATACCGTCCTGGGGCCGCAACGGCTGGGCGCGGTGAAACGACAGTAAGGCGCCCGCGCGCACCCCATACTTACCCGCTGCCCGACCGCTTCGGGCCCGTGAACTGTCATCTAAACGAGCCAGTGTCCTGAGGACACCGCAGGCGAAACGGAGTTCAATGCGCGCAATTTGCGCCTGATTCTTTGGTACCGAGCCCGGTACGACTCTTGATTAAGAGACGATCAAGCCGCTGGTCGCTACGGGGTGCGCCACAACTTAACAGGCAGGCGCTGGCATCGCCGCATCCCGTACGGCCGGCGGTGGTTTTTTTTACGCGTTCTCGCCGCCCGGTGTCTGCGTCTTGCCGATCGCATCGAGCCGCTTCTGAAGCGCCATGCTGTCGATCGTGTCCAGGGGCAAGCTCGTGAAGAGCCTGACTCTGGCCTCCAGTTCGTGAAACGTCTTGATAAACGCGCGGCGTTTCTGGTCGTCCGACCCGTCGACGGCCGCGGGATCCTCGACGCCCCAGTGCGCGGTCGCCGGATGGCCCGGCCAGATCGGGCACACCTCGTGGGCCGCGCGGTCGCAGACGGTGAAAACAAAGTTGAGCGGTGGCGCGTCTGCTCCGGAAAATTCATTCCAGCTCTTGCTTCGCAAACCCGTCGTCGGCAACTGAAATCGTTCCAACGTTTCAATCGCCAGCGGATGGACTTCGCCTTTCGGAAAACTGCCCGCGCTGTACGCCCGGAAGCGTCCTCGTCCCCAGTGCTCGAGGAGCACCTCCGCGATGATGCTGCGGGCCGAGTTGCCCGTGCATAGAAACAGGACGTTGTAAGGCGGGCTCATCGGGTTTCCTCAGTGGCAGCACTCGGGACCGCAGCAGGTGGTGGCCGGTTTGGTGGCCCGAATGAACGCGCTCGCGAATTTGTCTCCGGCTTCCGCCGCCGTCACCTCGGGATCGGCGCCGCAGGCTGCCAGAAAGTCGCGCGCCTGGCTCAGATCGTACACACGCCAGGGATCGACCGACACGTTGGTGAAACCTGCGGCTTGGAGTGTGGAGACGTACTCATGCTCCTGCAGAGCGCCCGCGACGCATCCGACCCAGAGCTCGACGTTGCGCCGAATGCTCTCGGGGACCTGGCCGCGCACCACCACGTCGGAGACGGCAAATCGCCCGCCAGGACGGAGCACGCGAAACGCTTCCCGCAAGACCCGTCCCTTGTCGCTCGAGAGATTGATCACACAATTCGAGATGACGACATCGACGGAGGCGTCGGGCAAGGGAATCGATTCGATCTCGCCCTTGAGGAATTCGACATTCTTCACGCCCGCACGTTCCTGATTCGTGCGAGCCAGCGCCAGCATTTCGTCCGTCATGTCGAGACCATAGACCTTGCCCGCCGGTCCGACGCGCTTCGCTGACAACAACACGTCGATACCGCCCCCGGACCCGAGGTCCAGCACGGTTTCGCCGGCCCGAAGATCGATCAGGGCCGTCGGATTGCCGCACCCGAGCGATGCCGCCACGGCCTCCTTGGGCAGCGTCGAGGTCTCGGCGTCGCTGTACAAGTTTGCCGTGATCGGATCGTCGCAACCGCCACCGCAGCAGCCAGCGGCCACGCCCTGCGCCGCCCGGCCGTATTTCTCTTGAATCGCGTTCTTCATGTCGCTCATGACACCCCTCTGTATCTGCATTAGCGAATATAGACAGATTCTCCCGCGTTGTTGTATATTTGTCAAGGCACATATGGACAAGGATCTGACGTCCGCTGATCGCGTGCTCAAGGCGCTGGCCGATCCGACACGGCTGCGGATTATCGGGCTGTTGCAGGGCGGTGAGGTCTGCGTCTGCCATATCCACGACAGCCTCAAGATTCCGCAATCGAAGGCCTCGCGGCATCTGGCCTATCTCAGGCGAGCCGGCGTGGTCAGTGCCGAAAAGCGCGGGCTGTGGGTCTATTACAAGATCGCCGCGCAGCCGAACACCATCGCCCAGATCTTTTTGGACGCGGCGCGTCACTCGGCGGCGCATCTATTGACGATGAAACGGGACGCGCAACGGCTCGAACAGGAAACCGGCTGTTGCGTGCCGGTGCATCCCGGGGATGGCCTGCAGTGCTGTTCGGATCGGAAACGGAACGAAGTCCCCGGAGTACGTTGATCAGAAGCCCCAGCAGATCACTTTGTCGACGTCCTTGACGATGATCGAGCCGCCTGTGATGGCGGGATGCGCCCACAACGCGGACGGCGCGATCTGATACCGGCGCACCTCTTCGTACTTCTGAGGGTTCGCTCGCGCGACGACCAGGTTGCCGTCCGTGGTTGACGCGAGCAGCCACGAAGAGCTGCCCAGCATCGAGGCATTCTCACCCTCGCGACCCTGCGTGTTCCAGAGCGTCTTGCCGGTGGTCGCGTCGATCGCGACGAACTGGCCACGGCTGCGCGGGGTCAGGCCATAGATCGTCCCGCCGATGAGCACCGGCGAGCTCATGAACATCGGTGTTTGCGGATTGGTCCACACCGTCTCGGCGATCCACTTGCCCCCGTCGAGCTTGAGCCGGATGGCGGTGAGGGGCTGGTCGAGTCCGGCGTTGATCACCAGGTCCTGAAAGACGATTGGTGTGAAGGCGTTCTGGTCGAAGTCGGTCGTGAACGGCAACTGCCACAGCAACGTACCCGTCGAGGCATTCAGGCCGACCAGGAACTTCTGCGTCTGCGCGATCACCTGGCGAACGCCGCCGACCGTCGCGACGATCGGCGACCCGGATCCGGGCCCGTCGCCGTTCCACTGCCAGCGCGGCTTGCCCGTGGCGGCGTCGAATGACGTCAGCGCGCCACGGTCATGTCCGCCGACATGGACAATGATGCTGGTGCCGTCAACGAGCGGCGACGTGGCCGTTCCATATTCAGGCAGCACGGCCGGGGCCGGTAGTCGCCACATCAGCTTGCCGGTCGCGAGATCGAACGCGGACAGGATGCCGCCGATCCCCAGCGTGAAGACGCGGCCGCCGGCAATGGCCGGAGTGGACTTCGGGCCGGGACCGTGCGACAACGCGGCCGAATTGACGGTGTACGGCGCGGGATACGCCGCGCGCCAGATCTCCTGGCCAGACGTGACATCGAGAGCGCGGACAATCTCTTGATCGCCCTGACGGGCGATCACCACGGCCCTATTGCCGGACACCACCGGCGAGGCGTGCCCGTCGCCGACCGGAGTCTCCCAGCGTTTCTTCAGCGCTTCCGGCCATTGCGCCGGCAGTGCGGCGAGAACGGAGCCATCGCGATTCGGGCCGCGCCACTGTGGCCAGTCCGCGCCCGCTGCGGCCGGCTTCTGCTGTGCCTGCGAGACGACCTCTCCCCCGCCGACTGCCGCGAGCGCGGTCAATACGGAGAACCCCATGACGAACCGTGCGCCAACACGCAGGTAGCGGCGCCTGGCTGGCGGCATCGTGGCTACTTCCGTTCGAGCGGGATGCGCTGCGTCCCTTGCGGGCCCTGCTGCTCGAGGACCGCGCCTGTCACCTTTCCCTGGGCGTCGAGCTGGAATTCGAAAAAGGGTCCACGAGGATCCTGGAAACGCGTCTCTGATCGCGCCAGGAGGGCGACCTCCGGATTAGTGCCGGGCTTGACGAACAGTGTCGCCCCGTCACGGCGGAAGACGGCTGTGAAACCGGACGCCGACTTGTAATCACCGACGTAGCGTTCGATAACGGCCACCGACAGAGTCATTCCTGGTGGCGGTCCGGGCGGTCCCGGGGGTGGTGTCGGGGGGAGTGAGTCCACGACCGCCGCCATGCGCTTTCGCGTCGCCTCGTCCGGCAGGCGCCCGATGCCGCCGCCGATGTTCTCGAGCATGTGCGCCGCGTTGGTCGTGCCCGTCCGGACAACGGTGATGGCGGGGTGGCTGAGGACGTACTTGATGAAGAACTGCGCCCACGACTTCGCGTCGAACTCGGCGGCCCATTCCGGAAGGGGCGTGCTGCTCGCGCGCTGGAAGATTCGGCCGCGGTCGAAGGTGAAGTACGCCATCGCCGCGATGTTCCGCTCCTGGGCGAGCGGCAGGATTTTCTCCAGGCGGCGGTCGCCCACTGAATAGTCCGTGGCGATGAAGTCGATGGGCTCGTTGCGGATGACGGCCTCGAGCTTGGAAGTCGGGGGATAGGGGGCCGGCATGTTCGGCGGAAAGAGAAGGTCGTGCACGCCGATATACCTGACGCGGCCTTCCTTCTTCATTTCCCGGAGGACCGCGAGATACGCCGGGTCGTCAGTGGCCGCGCCGGCCGAGACAAAAACCAAGTCGATTTTGGGCAGCTTGAACGCCGCGAGCTTCGCCTCGAGCGTTGCCCTCAGGGCGGCCGGGTCCGCCTTCTGCGCGGTGCTTCCGGGCGTGGGAGGTGGGCCGTTCAGAGGCGTTGTCCAGAAGAACTTGCTCTGAAGCCCGAGCTCATCGGCAACCGTGTGGGCGTTCTGCTCCACTTCCGGCCCGCCGTGCATGACGTCCACGACTCTGACGCTGTTGTCGAGCAACGTCTTCAGGATGGCCTTGATCGCGGCGGGCTCCCCGGGCCGCGGCGCGAAGCTGATGACCGGAAGCATCTCACCGGAGGACGGAATGGCCCGTTGCATGAGCGTTCCGCCCGACTGCTCAAACGCCCGGAGCAGTTCCGGTGTGAGCGCCAGCGCCGCGCCGGCGCCGAGGGACGTGCCAAGAAATTCACGGCGTGAAATCATGGTTCTCTCCTGTTTTTACTTCCAAGGCGCGGCCGCAGCCACGACGCGACGTGGCCAGGATGCCGCAATCGGACTGCCGGGGAGTTGCATTCGCGCCTCATACTCTTCGATCACCGGCGCCAGCCGATCTGCCCCGTTTTCCCAATTCGCCTGAACGGTACGCTCGAGGCGATGCGCGCTCCCGGCCTTCAACGCGTCGATGATGGCGCGATGCTCGGCGTGGGTCGCGGTGAAGTCCGGGCCGGTGAGTGGCGCGTAGAACCACTCATACCGGTCGAGATGCGGCCGGATCGTCTGCAACAATGCCCCGGTTTCGGGACCGATGACGTGGCGAGTCAGCGCCCGATGAAAGGCGTCGTGCGTCTCGAAGAGCCGGTCGTAGTCGACGGGACGCTTCGCGGATTCGACGGCGAATGATTTTTCGACACTCTCCAACTCGCGCGCCAGCCGCCCCCGTTCCCGCTCCGTCCAGGCGGCCAGGCCGCGGGCGGCAAAGGCCTCCAGTGCGCCTGCCAGGCCGTAGAGCTCCTGCATCTGATCGCGTTTCAGCGGCGCCACGGCCAGCCGCCCGCGCAGACCGGCGCCACCGCCGACTTCGACCAGCAGCCGCTGCTGACGCAGACGCTGCAGTGCCTCGCGCACCGGCGTCCGACTCAGTCCGAGCCATTCGGCAAGCGGCCCTTCCGCGATACGCGCGCCCGGTGGCAGGCGCCCGGACACGATGAGGGCGCGCAACTTCTCGTACGGCGTCCCGACACGCTCGGTCCGGCTCCCGATCTTCACTGTCGCTGCGGCTACGGACACGGAGGGGCCTCGCAACTGGTTCTCTAAATTAGTATACCAAATTGGCGCACGTTACAAGCCGTGCGGACACACGACGTGGTCGTCCCGCAGTCGCTATTCCTGCGGCTTGCGCGCGAGGAGTTCTTCGAGAGACGCCAGACGCAGCTGGATTTCAATCAGGCTCGCGGTCCGGAGCCGCAGGAAGATGCCGATGGTGCTCAGCGTCGCAATGAGCACGCCCAGGGCGCCGAGCACGATCAGCAGCGGATACAGCGCGCCGAAGAAAGCGCTGGTGGGAAAAAACCCGCCGCCAAACAGCGGGCTGCGCATCAGCTCCACCATCTGCCAGATCGAGATGACGCCAAAGAATGCGACGACCAGGAATGTCAGGGTCCAGGCCGCGATGTTGATGCGCCGCAAGGAGCGCTCGCGGCGTTTTTCCCCGTCGACCATGGCCCACGCCTGCTCGGATACGGACGAAGTTGTTGGTGTCATGAGTCTCCTCGCTGAAGTCGTTCCTTGAGTGCGCGTTTCGCGTGATGCACGCGCGTCTTCACCGTGCCGATCGGGACGCCGGCAACCAGCGCGATTTCGGCATAACTGAGGTCGTCGCGATACCGGAGCAACAGCGCTTCGCGCTGCAGCGGCGGCAACCGCGCGATCTCGGCTTCGACCCGGGCGTCTTCCAGAAGCGCATCGTCATCCTGATCCGGGTCGACGACCTCCGTCGCCGTAGCGGCGATCTCGTCCACCAGCTCGCGCTCGCGCCGGCGCCGCCGTAGAAAGTCCATGGCACGATGCCGCGTCGTGCGAAACAGCCACGTCCGGAACGCACCGGGGTTGGCCATCCCGCCAATGCTTCGGTACACCGTCAGCCAGACTTCCTGGTGGACGTCATCGGCCGCATCGCCGATGAGCCCGCGGAGATAGCGCAGCGTCTTCGGGCCAAACCATTCGAAGAGACTCGCAAACGCCTGGTCATCACCAACCTGGCACCGCATGACCACCAGTCGAAGCCGAAGGTCACCCGGGAGGTCCGAAGACGGCTCAGCCACCCTGCCCTACAGACGCAGCGATCGCGGATTGGTTCAATCGTCGGATGTTCGTCGTGGCCGGGGATGCGGGCACGGATCGTGAGGTAGGCACCCCGCGCTGTCAGTAGTCGGCGCCGCGGTCACTCGCGGCGCAGTGCCGTCGTCGGATTCAGCCGCGAGGCGGACCGCGCGGGCAGGTAACTGGCCGCACACGCGGCGCCGAGCAGCACGCCCACAGCCGTCCCGAGGGTGACGGGATCGTGGCTGGTGAGGCCGAACAGGAACGCCTTGGCGAACGTCGAGGCGCCCAGCGAGGCCGGAATGCCAATCGCGATGCCCACCGCCGCCAGTACGAGCACGTCGCCGAGGACCATGGCCAGGACGCGGCCGCGGCTGGCGCCGAGTGCCATCCGAATGCCGATCTCGGCCGTCCGTCGGGCGACATCGTACGCGACGGTGCCGTAGAGGCCGACCACGGCAATCATCAGCGCCAACACCGCGAATGCGGCGCACAGCTCGGCCAGAAACATCTGTTGCCCGATCGTCTGGTCGATGAGGTTCGCCTGTGTCGCCACGCGCGAAATCGGCACATCCGGGTTGGCCTGGTGGACGACGTCGCGAATCGTGCGCACGTCGCTTGCTGCCGGTTCCGCGCTCGTGCGGATTTCGTACACCATTTGTCCGATCCCGCCCCACATCTCGACTGAGAATGGAAAGTAGACAAGAGGCTCAGCGCCGGCGCTGATCCGGCCGTACCGGGCATCGCGCGCGACGCCGACGATCTCGAACGCAAGGCCCGCGACCTTTGCCGAGTCGCTGGGAAGCCCGATCTTCTGGCCTAGCGGATTGGCGGTGCCGAAGTTCGCGCGTGCGAACGACTGGTTCACGATCGCCACGGGACTCGCGCCGGGCCTGTCGTCGCCATCGTCAAATGCGCGCCCCAGCACCAGGGGAATCTGCATCGCGCCGAAGAAGCCGCCTCCCACATTCAGGACGCGGCTGCCCTCGG
>Ga0105248_10006216_pt1 | contig 13093 bp, 13 predicted proteins | sample KBSS34metaG_FD_81524 | JGI IMG/M metagenome (GOLD analysis project Ga0105248, IMG submission 81524) | Switchgrass rhizosphere microbial communities from Kellogg Biological Station, Michigan, USA - KBS S3-4 metaG | ecosystem: Host-associated > Plants > Roots > Rhizosphere > Soil | place... | reverse complement strand
GTAACGTAACAGCGCGTCTTCGCCGAACATCCGTGGCCGCTGGTCGTCCGCGAAGCGGGCGAGTCCATCGCTTAGAAACCGCTCGGCATCGGCGGCACGGCCGGCGCGAAGTGCCGTCGATCCGGACTCGAGCCATGCCAGCCGATTGCGGGGGTAGCGCTCGCGCAGGGTCGCCAGCACCTTCAGCGCGTCGTCGTATCGTTTTTCGCGGTTGTAGAGCAGGATCAGCGCGAACCGCGCCTCGGTCTGGTTGTCGCCTCCATAGGCGGCCGCGTCCTCGACTTGCTTGATGCCCTTTTCCTTGCCGCCGCCGAATCCCGCAACGTACGCGACGACGCGCAGCGGGAGCGCTAACGCTGCCACGATGTACCGATAGGTCCCGACGATGAGGCCGGCGTCCTTGCGCTGCGGCTGGAGAGCGAGTGCCTTCTCCTCTTCCTCATAGGCTTCGCGGGCGGCGCGGAACGCCGCCATGACGCTGCCTTCCACGGTCGCGGAATAGGACGCCCGCAGTCCGATTGCTGCGCCGAGCTGGTAATGCGCGTCCGCGTCTTTCGGGTTCTTCGCGATCCGCTGTCTCGCGAGCGCGATCGCCTTGTCGATGGCGTCGCGAAAGCCGGCGACGGTTTCAGGCGGCGGCGGGGGAAGCGGGTTCGTATTCGGCTTGTTGGGGCGGCCGAGATAGTCGTCGACCGTCATGTTGCCCCGACGGAACGTGATGCTGAGCCACAGTGACGAGGCGAGGCCGCGGTATGCGCCTGCATCCTGCGGGTCGGCGGCAACGGCCTGCCGGAACGCCGCGACGGCGGCGTCGTGCTCCAGGTTGTACGTATGGTCCGCAGCTTTGGCTCGAAGCGCTTCCGATTCCGGATTTCCCCGCGCTGGAACGGCCGCCGCGGCGAGACACACGGCGAAACCGGCGGCGCGGATGCCTTCGAGGCGGGTCATTGACCGATCTTACGCCCGGGCACCAACTTGCACCGCTTGTGCCTATTACATACAATCGCCTCGCTTATGGATAAAACCGGCATTCATCCGGGCGGCGAGCACGCGCACATTCACGTGGACAGCCACGGCGAGCATCACGAGGATCTCGGGTTCTGGCGGAAATACGTGTTCTCGGTCGATCACAAGGTGATCGGCATTCAGTACACGATCACCGGCCTCCTGTTCCTCCTGTTCGGCTTCACCCTCATGATGATCATGCGGTGGCAGCTCGCATACCCGGGCCGGCCGATTCCGCTGATCGGGATGTGGCTCGGGCAGGATCGGGCGCCGATGGGCATCATGCTCCCCGAGTTCTACAATCAGCTGGGCGCGATGCACGGCACCATCATGGTGTTCATGGGCGTCGTGCCGCTCGCCGTCGGCGGCTTCGGCAATTTCGTGATGCCGCTCCAGATCGGCGCGCCCGACATGGCGTTCCCCAAGCTCAACATGATGAGCTACTGGGTGTACTTCCTCGGCGGCGTCACGATGCTCGCCAGCTTCTTCCAGAAGGGCGGCGCCGCGCAGTCCGGCTGGACGTCGTATCCGCCGCTCGCCGTCATCGCGCCGGGCCAGACGATGTGGCTGATCGGGATGGTGTTCCTGATCACCTCGTCGCTGCTCGGCTCGGTCAACTTCATCGTCACGATCGTGCAGCTCCGCGCCAAGGGCCTGACGTGGATGCGCCTGCCGTTCTTCGTCTGGGCGCAGTTCGTGACGTCGTTCCTCCTGCTGCTCGCGTTCCCTCCGCTCGAAGCGGCCGGCGTGCTGCAGCTGATGGACCGTCTCGCCGGCACGAGCTTCTTCATGCCGAGCGGCCTCGTCATCTCGGGGAAGCCGATGCTGATTGCCGGCAACGGCAACCCGCTGCTCTGGCAGCATCTCTTCTGGTTCCTGGCGCACCCCGAGGTGTACGTGCTGATTCTTCCGGCGATGGGCATTGTCGCCGAGATCATCGCGAACAACACCCGCAAGCCGCTCTGGGGCTACAAGGCGCTGGTCTACTCGGTGACCTTCCTCGGGTTCATGTCGTTCATCGTCTGGGCGCATCACATGTTCATGACCGGCATGGGCACGACGATGAGCGCCTTCTTCCAGACGACGACGATGATCATTTCGATCCCGTCGGTCGTCATCCTGACGGCGCTGCTGCTGTCGCTGTGGGGTGCGTCGATCCGCTTCACGACGCCGATGTTGTTCGCGCTGGCGTTCCTGCCGATGTTCGGCATCGGCGGTCTGACCGGCCTGCCGCTCGGCCTCGCACCGTCGGACATCCACCTGCACGACACCTACTACGTCATCGGCCACTTCCATTACGTCGTGGCGCCGGGGACGATCTTCGCGCTGTTCGCCGGCGTGTATTACTGGTTCCCGAAGGCCACAGGGCGGAAGATGAATGAGATGCTCGGCGCGATCCATTTCTGGGGATCGTTCATCTGCATCAACATCGTCTTCATGCCGATGTTCATCCAGGGTCTGGGCGGCATGAACCGCCGCATGTATGACGGCGGCATGCAGTACGCGCACAACAAGGAGCTGCTGAAGTACAACTTGTGGATCGGCATGGCCGCGTGGACGCTCGGCCTGTTCCAGATCCCGTTCATCATCAACTTCTTCGGCAGCATCAAATGGGGGAAGGCGGTCGGCATCAACCCGTGGGAGGCGACCACCCTCGAGTGGTCGGCGCCGTCGCCGCCCGGACACGGCAACTTCCTGACCGAGCCGATCGTCTATCGTGGACCGTACGAATACAGTGTCCCTGGCGCGGCGCGTGACTTCACGCCGACGTTCGAACCGGAGAAGGCATAGTCGATGGACATGAACATTCCGTACACGGTCGAAGAACGGCCGGATACCGGGCTCACGAACGGCAAGCTCGGGATCTGGCTGTTCCTCGCGTCCGAAGTGATGCTGTTCGGCGCGCTGTTCTCGACCTACATCATCCTGCGCATGGGCGCGCCGGAATGGCCGCACGGCGAGTTGAACGTGTGGCTCGGCATGGCCAACACCTTCATCCTCATCGGATCGTCGGTGACGATGGTGATGGCGTGGGCATCGCTGAAGCTGGGCGACTGGGGCAAGCACCGCATCTATCTGCTCGCCACTTTCCTGCTGTCGGCCGCGTTCCTCGTCAACAAGTACTTCGAATATGCGGCGCACTGGGCGCACGGCGAGTTGCCCGACAAGAGCACGTTTCTGGCGATCTACTTCACCCTGACCGGGCTGCACGGCATCCACATCCTCGGCGGGATGGTGGTCATGGCGTACTTCCTCGGACCGGGCGCGAAGATGTACAAGACGAAACCCGAGCAGTTCACGAACCGGATCGAGTACACCGGGCTCTACTGGCACTTCGTCGACCTGGTGTGGATCTTCCTCTTCCCGGTTCTGTACCTGCTCTAGGGGGCTGCATGCATTCTGATCAGGAATCGATCAAGAAATCGATCCGCTCTTACATCATGATCGGCGCGGCGCTGTTCGTGTTCACGGGGATTACGGTCGCCGTCAACCAGGTGCACCTCGCCATCCCGCTGGCGATCACAGTGGCGCTGATCATCGCGACGATGAAGGGTTCGATGGTCGCGAGCGTGTTCATGCACCTGAGCCACGAGCGCCAGTGGATCTACGGCGCGCTCATTCTCACGGTGATCGGGTTCGCCATCCTGATGCTCGTGCCGAGCCTGACGATCAATGACAGCATCGGCACGCCGATTCACGTGGCGGCGCCGGCAGCCGCGCACACGGGGCATTGATGTCGCTGAGGATGTTCCACCTGGTGTTCATCGGAATCTCGGTGGTGCTCGCCGCCTTCGTGGCAGCGTGGGCAGTCCAGCAGTTTCAGGCCGTACACGCCGCCGGCTACGCGGTCACGGCGGCGTTGTCGCTGGCGGCCGGCGGTGGGCTGATCGCCTACGGCGCCGCGTTCCAGCGCAAGACGAAGCGGTTGTCGTAGCGTGACGGTGATCGGTGTCGTGCGAGGGCTTTTGCCGAGCGAAATGAATATGCGAAAAATCCTCTTCACCTTGGGAGCCGTCGCCGCGCCGCGCGCCGCGCTGGCATGCCCGGTCTGCTTCGGCAACAGCGACTCGCCGCTGGCGATCGCCACGAACATGGGCATCATTGCCATGCTCGTCGTCGTGGCCGGCATGATCGGTGCCTTCGCGACCTTCTTCATCTACCTGAATCGGCGCGCCAAGCGCGTCGCCGAGCAGGAGGGGACCGTTTAATGCAGACCTTTCTCTCGATGTTTCCGGCTCAGGCCTCGACGCACGCGGCCGAAGTCGATCACATGACGATCCTCGTGCACTGGCTGATGCTGGTGCTGTTCGTCGGCTGGGGGTTCTTCTTCCTGTTCGTGCTGTTCCGGTTTCGCAAGGGCGCGAACCCGAAGGCGAGTTACACGGGCGCGCACGGCAAGTTCGCCAAGTCCACGGAAGTGGCCGTCGCGATTATCGAGATCGCGCTGCTGGTCTTTTACGCGATCCCGGCCTGGGCGACGCGAGTCAAGGCGTTTCCCGCCGAGAGTCAGGCCGTCGTCGTCCGCGTCGTCGCCGAGCAGTTCGCGTGGAACATCCATTATCCCGGACCTGACGGCAAGTTCGGCCGGACCGACATCGCGCTGGTGAGCGCGGACAACCCGATTGGGCTCGACCGCCGCGATCCGGACGCGAAGGACGACATCACGACGATCAACCAGCTGAATCTGCCGATCGATCGGCCGGTGCTCGTCCACCTGACGAGCAAGGACGTTATCCACAGTTTCGGCTTGTACGAGATGCGGGTGAAGCAGGATGCGATTCCCGGGATGACCATTCCCGTGTGGTTCATCCCGAATCGCGTCGGCGAGTACGAGATCGCCTGTTCGCAGCTGTGCGGCCTCGGTCACTTCAGGATGCGAGGGTTCATCACCATCCAGAGCCAGGCTGACTACCAGAAGTGGTACGACGCTCAGGAGAAGGAGCTGCAGCCGGCGCCGACTCCGACGCCCACGGCTCCTTAAAGCATCAGCTCCTGTCCAACACCGCGTTCGACGGCACGGCGGTACGCGAGGTCCGCCGCCGTCACGTCTTCGACCGCCAGCCCCAGGCTCTTGAAGATGGTGATCTCGGTGTCGGTGCGGCGTCCGGCCGGCACCGTGCCGGCGATCAGCTCGCCGAGCTCGGCGACGATATGATCCTCGCCGAAGCGGCCCTCCTGAACGCCCATCACGACGTCGCCTGACTCGACGAGGGCCGCGGCGCGGGAGTCGACGAACAGCCGCGCGCGGGCGACCAGATCCGGATCCATCTCGCGGTGCGTCGGCCGGGTGGCGCCGACCGAGATCACATGCGCGCCGGGCTTCACCCAGCCGTTCTCGAGGACCGGGGTGGGCGAGGCCGTCACGAGGACGATGATGTCAGCCCCGACGACCGCTTCGCCTGCGTGATCCACGGCGTTGATCGCATACGCCGTCTCCAATCTGATACGCATCGCATCGTCATCCGATGCCGACCCGGTCCCCATTCGTTCGCCCTCGGATGTCGACTTGATCGCCATCGCGTCGTCAACGAATCGCTTGCGATGGTCCCTGTTCGGACTCCAGACCGTCACCTGCCGCAGGCGGTGGACGCGGGAAAGGGCGTCAAGGTGACTGCGGGCCTGGACACCGGTGCCGAGGATCGCGACCGATTGCGCCGTTTTCCGAGCTAACAGGCGTGATGACACCGCCGAGACCGCCGCGGTCCGCGCTTCGGTGATGTAACGGCCGTCGAGCAGCGCCAAAAGCGCGCCGGTTTCGGGGTCGAGCAGCACAATCGATGCGAGGTGGCTGTGCAATCCTTTCACCGCGTTACCGCCGAACACCGTCACCAATTTCGCACCCAATGCCGCGTCGTCCGTCGATGGGGTCAGACGGGGGTCCGGACCGGGGTCGGACCCCCGTCTGACCCCATTGCTGATCGTGCGACGCACGTAGGCAGGCATGGTCGCAAAAAATGAGTCATCGGCGATCGGGATCGTCGGCCGCACGGGTTGGACGACGCGGCCGGTGGAAAATCGTCGCAGCGCGGACGTCATCGTCTCGATCAGATCGTCCATCGTCAGGACGGACTTGACGTCGGCTTCGGTCAGGAGGCGGAAGTGGATGGACATGACGGTGCTAAAGTTCTACCGCAATGCTGACGCTGAAGACAATTGATGCCCACGCCGCCGGCGAGCCGCTGCGGCTGATCGTCGACGGCTTTCCGTCGCCGCGCGGCAAGACGATGCTCGCCAAGCGCGAATGGGTGCGGACGCACGCCGATCATCTTCGCCGTGCGCTGATGCTCGAGCCTCGCGGCCACGCCGACATGTACGGTGCGATCCTCACCGAACCGGTGACGCCCGGCGCACACGCCGGCGTCCTCTTCATGCACAACGAGGGTTACAGCACGATGTGCGGCCACGGCATCATCGCGGTCACGACTATGGCGATCGAGCGGGGCCTGATCATGCCCGGGCCTGACGCTGACACGATCGTCTACGACGCGCCCGCGGGGACGGTTCGTGCTCGCGCGCGACGCCGCGAGTCCCGGGTCGACAGCGTCTCTTTCCTCAACGTCCCCTCCTTCGTGCTGCACGGCGGGCTGACCGTGAAGCTCGCCGCGCGCACGATTCGCGCGGACGTCGCCTTCGGCGGTGCGTTCTATGCCATCGTCGACAGCGAGGCTGCGGGGCTGCCGATCGACAGCGCGCACCTGCCCGAGCTCCGCCGCACCGGAATGGAGATCAAGCATGCGATCGAAGCGGCGACGACGATCGTCCATCCGCTCGAATCCGGGCTGACCGGGATCTACGGCACGATCTTCACCGGCCCGCCAGGCGACGACACGGCTGATCTTCGCAACGTCACCATCTTTGCCGACGCCGAGGTCGACCGTTCACCGTGCGGCACGGGAACGGCCGCGGTCATGGCGGTCGTCGACGCCATGGGGTTGCTCGGACCCGACCGGCCCTTCGTGCACGAAAGCCTGATCGGCACGCGGTTCAACGGCCGCGTCGCATCGCGCACGCAGGTCGGCGAGCACGAGGCGATCGTTCCGGAGATCGAAGGCTCCGCCTGGATCACCGGCGAGCACACGTTCCTGATCGACGACGAGGACCCGCTGCGCGAAGGTTTCAGGATCTAATGCATCCTTTTCACACCATCATCGAGCCGTTCCGCATCAAGTCGGTCGAGACTTGGAAGTTCACCACGCGCGAAGAGCGGATCGCGGCGCTCGTGCGCGCGCGCCACAACGTCTTCCAAATCCCGGCGGAGGACGTCCTGATCGATCTGCTCACCGACTCCGGAACCGGCGCGATGTCGTCGGCGCAATGGGGCGCGCTGATCAACAGCGACGAGTCGTACGCCGGCAGCCGATCGTTCTTTCGCTTCGAGCGTGTGGTCCGCGAGCTCACCGGATTTACGCACATCATCCCGACCCACCAGGGGCGCGCCGCCGAGCGCATCCTGTTCCATACGACCCTGCATCCCGGACAGATTGTCCCGAACAACAACCATTTCGACACCACCCGCGCCAATATCGAAGTCGAGGACGCCGAAGCCCTCGACCTGGTCATCGCCGAAGGGCGGCAACCCTCGGTCATCCATCCGTTCAAGGGGAACATCGACCTCGCGGCGCTCGAGGCGCTGCTGGCGAGCGACGGCGATCGCGTACCGCTGGTGATGGTGACGGTCACCAATAATTCCGGCGGCGGGCAGCCGGTGTCGCTGGCCAACCTGCGGGGCGTGCGCGCGATCTGCGACCGCTACCGGAAGCCCTTCTTCCTCGACGCCTGCCGCTTTGCCGAGAACGCGTGGTTCATCAAGACGCGGGAGGAAGGGCAGGCCGATCGATCGCCGGGCGAGATCGCGCGCGAGATGTTCGGCCTTGCCGACGGCTGCACCATGTCGGCCAAGAAGGACGGCCTCGCCAACATCGGCGGCTTCCTGGCGATGAACAGCGACGACTGGGCCGAGCGGTGCCGCAACCTGCTGATTCTGACCGAGGGATTCCCGACCTACGGCGGGCTCGCCGGCTACGATCTGGAAGCGATTGCGAGGGGGCTCGAGGAGGTCGTCGAGGAGTCGTACCTGCGCTATCGGATCCGATCGACGGCGTATCTGGCCGAAAAAATCGCGGCGGCCGGCGTGCCGATCATCCAGCCGCCGGGCGGGCACGCGGTGTACATCGACGCGCGGTCGATGCTCCCGCATATCCCGGCGCTCCAGTATCCCGGCATCGCGCTGGTCAACGCGCTCTACGTCGAGGCCGGTGTGCGCGGCGTGGAGATCGGGACGGTGATGTTCGGAACGCAGCCGGACGGATCGGAAAAGGAAGCGGCCATGGATCTCGTGCGTCTCGCGATCCCGCGCCGTGTCTACACGCAGTCCCACATCGACTACGTGGCCGAAGCCGTGATCTACGTCGCAAAGATGCGCGAGCAGCTCCGCGGCTACCGCATTGCGTCAGCACCGAAGGTGCTGAGACACTTCACCGCAGCCTTCGAGCCGTCGTGACAACGTACGACGCGGAACACGCGGAACTCGCAGAGACCGACTTGATTTCAGCGGGTTCTGCGGATTCGGCCTTGATCGTCGTGATCGAGCCGCGCTACCAGCCGACCGCCTGCCCGTCCTTGCGATGGTCCGATCCGCCGCGGTAGACACCGTTGACCGGCCGATCCTCGGCGGCCGCTCGCGCATCGAAGGTTGGCTCGGGCATGCGCGAGTCGCGCGTGAACAGGATGCCCTGATACCCGCCGACCGATCCACCGCTCACCGATCGGACCTCATGCCCTTTGGCCGTGAGCGCCGCCCCGACCAGCGCGAACAGGTTGCCTTCGAGCGACAGCACGTTCGAATTCTGATTGTGCGTGAAGCGCGCGGCGTCGGTCGTCATCTGCACGTTCATGCCGAGATCGATCAGGTTGACCATGTGCTGCGCGTGCGTCTCCGGCTGCACGCTGCCGCCCATGTTGCCGAACGTCATCAGCGGCGCCCCGTCCTTCATGACGAAACCGGCGATGATGGTGTGGAACGGCCGCTTGTGCGGCGCGACGATGTTGGGGCTGGCCGGGTCCAGCGAAAACCCGCCGCCGCGGTTGTGGAGCACGAACCCGTACGGCGGGACGGCCGCGCGGCTGCCGTAGACGCTGAAGACGCTGTGGATCAGCGACACCATGTTCCCCCAGCGATCGGCCGTCGTCAGGTAGATGGTGCCGCCGTCGGTGCCGCCCTTCACCGCCGGCTTCGACGCGACATTCGGATCGATGCGCCCGCAGAGTGACGCGGCGTGCTCCTTCGAGAGCAGTTGCTTGACCGGCACGTCGGCGAACTTCGGATCGGCGTTCTTCGCCTGGAGATCCGAATAGGCGAGCTTCTTCGCCTCGACCATGTAGTGCCAGTACTGCGGATCCGCCGGCCCGAGCGCGGCGAGGCTGGTGCCAAACTTCGGCACGCACACCTCCAGGATGTTCAGCATCTCGAGCGCGGCGAAGCCCTGGCCGGGCGGCGGCAGCTCGAAGACGTCGTAGCCGTGATAGCTGGTGGAAATCGGTTCCGTCCACTCGGACTGAAATCCCTCGAGATCCGCCTTCGTCATCACGCCGCCGTTCGCCTGCACCTTCGCGATGATCGCGTCGGCAATCGGCCCGCGGTAGAACGCATCGCGGCCCTGCGCCTGGATCAGGCGCAGCGCGCTCGCGAGCCCGGGATTGCGGATGATGCTGTAGAGCGCCGGCGCTTGTCCGTCGACGAGGAAGGCCGCCGTCGAATCAGGATCGTTGCGCAGGCCGTTGGTGGCCGACCTCAAGTCGTTGTGCCGCCGCTCCGCGAGTCCCCAGCCTTCGTCGGCGAGCCGGGCCGCGCGATCGAACGTGTCCTTGAAGCCGAGGGTCCCGAATCGCTTCAGCAGCGCGTCGTATCCGGAGATCGCGCCGGGTACTGTCGCCGCATTCACGCCGCTGTTCGGCACGGTTTTGACGCCGAGCTTCGTCGTGAAGAAGGCCGGCGTCCAGCCGGCGGGGGCCCACCCGGCGGAATTCAGCGCGTAGAGCTTCTTCTCTTTGGCGACGTAGACCAGCGCGAACAGATCGCCGCCGATACCCGTGTCGTTCTGCGACGTCACGTCGAGCACCGCGCCGGTGGCGACGGCGGCATCGATCGCGTTGCCGCCGCGCCGCAGGATTTCGAGCCCGGCTTCGGCGGCGAGCGGATCGCTGGTCGCGACCATGCCGTGGCGGGCGAGAACCTCCGATCGCCCCTGCGACAGCCAGCCTTGCGCGCGGGATCCCGGCACCGCCTTGATCGCCGCGCCGGGCTGCGGTCGATCGGCGGACGGGACGCCGAACGCGTTCGGCGACTGCGCGGCCAGGGTCGCGAGCGTCGCGATGGCGATCAGCAGCACGGCGGCGATGGCGAAGCGCTTCATCTATCCCTCCAGGTCCGGCTAACGTCGAACGCGATCGCAACGACTTGGACGCGTCCGTGTTTCGGTAGTGTCCGCCTTCAGGCGGACCCGCTGAGAAACTCCTGCGTGAGCCGCTCGAGTAGCACCGGCAGCGTCTCGCCGGCCAACGCAAAGGCACCGGCCGCCGGCGCCCACGAGAGTTTAAAGCTTCTGGACATCGCCGACACCCAAATCTGCCGCACCGGCGCGTTTGGCGATACCACGAACTTGGTTTCCACCGGCTCTTCAAAGACGAGGTTCAGCACGCCGTTCTGCAGCTCGACTTCGAAGCCTTCGCTGTCGGCCAGCGGCAGCAGAGCATGACGTGCGGCGTTCAGCGCTTCGTCGCTCTTGACGCGGAATTCCTGTTCGGACAGTGACATATGGCTCTATTAAACCTTTGCCGGGGGGTAGCCGTCTAACTGTCTGGAAGAGGGAGGTCAGAGAACAATGCGTGAAAGACTTCGTGATTTGAGCTTTTCGGCGTCGGCGGACTGGGTCGTCGCCTTCCTGCTCGCGGTTGCCGTGCTCGCCGCATTCGTCTAATCCGCCGCGCACGCGGGCCTGAAACGGCCCGCGCGCCACAGCGCGGCGCGCTACTTTCCAGACACGGACACTTTGTCGCCGGCCGCCAGGTAACTGCGCCTTGCCTGCGCCGTCATGCCCGCCTGCTTCATCTTCACCGCGAGCTTGTGCACCTTGTTGTCGAGCATCGTCGGTGTGAAGCCGATCACATACTGGCTGTGCAGCTCCTGCGCGACCTTCGTGAACGTCGGCGCGAGCTCGCTCGCCTTCGTCAGCTCGAAGTAGCCGCCGCCGGTTTCGTCGGCGATCTTGCGCAGCCCGCCGTCCGGCTTCGTGCGCACGCGCTGCTGTCCGTTGAAGTAGATGCTCTCGAGGCCGATCGCGTAGATCATCACTTCCTCGGCGCGCGCGCGATCCATGACGGTGCCCAGCCGCAGGCGGCTCTCGGTGTCGTCGCCGTCGGTGAAGATGAGGATGACCTTGCGCCCGTCGACGGCCTTCAGTTCGTCGAGGCTCGCACCCACCGCGTCCCACAATCTCGTGCCGTTGCCGTAGTCGAGGTTCTTCGTGTCGGTGATCAGCTGATCGCGGTCGTTGCTCCACCGCGCGTTGAACTGGATCTTGTCGTTGAACGCGCCGACGCGCGCCTTGTCGTCGGGCAGCAGCCGGATCAGGAACTGCTCGGCCGCCTGCTTCAGGAGCTCGATGGTCAGCGTCATGCTGCCGCTGGTGTCGAGCATGACGACGACATTGATCGGATGGATGCTGTTGTCGAAGTAGACCAGCGGCTGCGGCTTTTCGTTGTCGAAGACCGAGAAGTCGTCCTGGGTAAGGCCGGAGACGAGCCGCTTCTGCGGATCGGTCACCGTCGCGAAGATCGAGACGACCTGCGTACCCGCCTTGAACGTCGGCTGCTGCGCCACCAGCACACCCGACAATGCCACGGCCGCCGCTGCGGCTCCCGCCATCCGCGTCCACACTTTCATGATTTGAGCTTACTGCAACGCCGGGGCCTTCGTGAGCGCGAGTTTTATGGCCGGTTCGAGCGCCGCCGCCATCAACTTGTAGCCGGCAGGCGACGGGTGGAGGTCGTCGGGAGAGGACACCAGCCGATCCGGCTGCCCCGGCGCGGCGACCGCGGCGCGCGTGTCGCAGAGCACCACGCGCTCGGCGTGCGTGGCCGCGTAGGCGCGAATCCAGCCGTTGATCGCGCGCATCCGCGCGTTCTGATCCGCGCTGGCGACATTGAATGGAATGATCGTGCCGGCGACCACGACGATCTTTGCGGCGCGCGCCGCCGTGTACATCGCGTCGAGCTCGCGCTGCACCGACTCCGCGCTCCGGCCCTGATAGACGTCGTTGACTCCCGCGATGATCACGACCACGGCTGGCTTCGGCTGCGCTGCGTCGCGTGCGAACCGCCCGCGGATCTGATCGCTGCGCTCGCCGTTGACGCCGCGGTTCAGCACCTGCCAGTCGGGATGCGACTGCATCAGCCAATAGGCGTACTGGCTCTCGACGTTGCCGGACCCGTCGGGTGGCGCCTCGATCGGAGATCGATACGCGGGCGTTCCCGCCGTGGTCGAGTCGCCGAGGGCGACGATGGTGATCATGAGCGCGAAGAGCACGAGATGTTATAGCCTTGCCATTGCCGACTTGACTGGTCGGATATGCCGGGATAGACTGTTTTCTCATCCTGAGATTCAGTCTCATTATCGGAAACCGGCCGTCCTCATGCTTCAGGCGCTCGTCATCACGCTTCGAGAGGGGTTCGAAGCCTTCCTCATCGTCGCGATCAGCTTGTCGTATCTCCGCAAGACGGGGCGCGCGGCGCTGATCTCGGCGGTCCATTGGGGCATCGGCGTCGCGGTCGCCGTCAGCGTGCTCGGCGGCTATCTGCTCTTCCACTCGCTCAACCAGGAATGGCTCGACGGACCGCTCGCGCTGATCGCGGCCGCATCGGTCGCCTGGATGATCGTCCACATGTGGCGCACCGGCCGCCGCATGAAGGGGGACATCGAAGGGCGCCTGCAGGCGTCCGCGGTGCGACCCGGCGGTGCCGCCTACACTGGCGTCTTCCTCTTCACGCTGCTGATGATCAGCCGCGAAGGCATGGAGACGGCGCTGCTCCT
>Ga0105248_10006213_pt1 | contig 13094 bp, 14 predicted proteins | sample KBSS34metaG_FD_81524 | JGI IMG/M metagenome (GOLD analysis project Ga0105248, IMG submission 81524) | Switchgrass rhizosphere microbial communities from Kellogg Biological Station, Michigan, USA - KBS S3-4 metaG | ecosystem: Host-associated > Plants > Roots > Rhizosphere > Soil | place... | reverse complement strand
GTCGCGCTCGTGGCTGCGGCCGCGTTGCTGTTCCGGCGCAAGGAGCTCTAAGCCGGCACCCTCGCCGTGGTCAGCGCGGCTTGCGGGCCGGCGTCCGTCTGACTGCCTGTCCCAGGTCGCCGTGCCCGCATTGCGACTTGTGCCATTGGTGTGATACAAATCAATGTACCGTCAACATGGTACAAACAAGGAGGTCGATGTGTCCCCGTATCTGTTCGAGATCATCGTGCTCGTCGCCGGCTCGATCGCAGGCCTGGTCCTCGCCCGCCGCGGGGCGCGCAGGGGAGCCGGTCAAGGCGATCCGAGCTTGGAGCCGCGTCGCCGCGCGATCCGAGCGGGCGGCGCCTGGGCTTGCGCAATCATCGTCGTCTTCGCCCTGGAATGGTGGTTCCCGACCGTCGCCGGGCTGCTCGGGCTGCGCGGCACGATCGACTCGATGGGCTACTACCAGTGGTGGCGCTACTGGCCACCTGTCGCGACGGCGGCGATCTGGACGATCATCGTCGCGGTGACCCTGGCGCGCACCCGCCCCGCCCCGCTGGAGCCGGTCAGGACCGCACTGCGGCGCACCTGGCGCACCTACCTGCGCCCGAGCGCAACCTGGCTGACCGTTGCCACCCTGGGCGTGCTCGCCGTCACCGTGCTGCTGGCCGGGCTCGCATCCAGCCCCGGCGAGAGCGGCTGGTACACCGTGCTGGAGATCCCGGTCGGCGATCAGGGCTCCGGGTTCGCCAGCTTTCCCGGTTGGGGTAATGGCGTCCCCGTGCTGCTTGCCGCCGCCCTCCTCGCGGTGGTCGCGTGGCGCACTCTCACTGTCGATGCCCTCGCGCCGTTCCGTGGCCTGGCCACGATTGAGGCCGAGACGGCCCTTCGGCGGGTCGCTGCGAGCACGCTGCTGACCGGCGCAGCCGCTGGGATCCTGCTCGGGCTCGGGCGGCTGTGGTTGATGATCGGCGGCGCCGGTTCGGGTTCGGTCGGAGTCGGCATTCCTGGTGTCGGCGACTTCATGTTCAGTCCGGGGTACGCCGCGATCGCCCCAGCGATGGGCTATGCCGGTGCCGCGCTCGAGGGCCTTGCGTTCCTGCTCGTTGCCCGGATGGTGTTCGCCCCAGTGGGGATCGGCGCGGCCCGCACAGAGCCGCTGCCGGCCGCCGTGGATGCGAAATGAGCAGCCTGACGACCGGAGACGGGGGATCGGCTGCTGCGGACATCCACGGCCACTTCCGTGGGCTCATCGTCTCGGGTGTGCTCGGCGGCGGCGAGCGTCTGCCGACCGTGCGCCAGGTCGCCGGCGACCTCGGGGTCGCCCCCGGCACCGCGGCGAAAGCATTCCGGCAGCTCGAGCAGGAAGGACTCGTCGTCACCCGAGCCGGCGCCGGCACCAGGGTCGCGGCCGACGCCGCCTTGCTGCCGCGTGGAGTCGTCGATCGACTCCGAGCGCTTGTCGCGGAATCCCGTGCCCAGGGAGCCGGCGTGGATGACGTAGTCGCGGCGCTGCGCGCCTCCTGGGACCGCGAGCGATGACCCCTCGCCACACCTGCCCGTCAGATGCGGAAGGCTGTGAAGGGCCCGGGGGAGGGGCGTCCTAGGCTTCTGCCGTGGGAGACGAAGTGGCGGAGACCTCGGCGCCGACGGTGACCCGTTTTCGCATCCGGTGGGGCTGGTTCATCGGGTGCATCGTGCTGGGGCTGTCCGCCATCACGATCGGATGGCTCGTGGCTCCCGCGCTGGGCTACCTCGCCGGCGTTCTTGCCAACGTCGGGACCACACTGCTGTTGGTGGGCATCGTGGTCCTCTTGGAGCGGCGCATCATCGACAACGCGGTCCGCGTGGTGCGCAGCGCGAACGCGCAGACGAACGAGGGGCTCCGGGCGCAGATCCGCGACCTGGAAGACCGGTTGGCCGCGGTGTGGGAGTCGGCGACTGCCGAGGATGTGGCCAGAAGGAAAGCCGAGACGACCCGGCTCACCGACGAGTTCACGAAGCGCGTCGTGGACGAGGCGACGGGGGAGGGGTAGCGTTACGTATCGCCGTCGACGGTCTCGCTCAGGCGTACTCGGGGCGCCCGCCCACCCGATAGGTGAGGGCGACAATCCCGGTCCCGAAGACTCGGGAATCGGTCAGGTCGAGCGCGAAGTCGCGGCCCCGCTCCGGGAACAGGCGTTCGCCCTCGCCGACGATCACCGGGAACTGCACCAGGTTCAGCTCGTCGACCAGCTCGTTCTCGAGCAGCCATCGCGCGAGCGCCGCGCTGCCCACCACGAGCAATTCGCCGCCCGGCTGCGTCTTGAGCTCGCGCACGCGTGCCGCGACGTCGCCGGAGACGACCGTGGTCTGCTCCCACGTCGGCTTGGTCAGGGTGGTGGACACCAGGTACTTCGGCTTCGAGCTGATCGCCTCGCCGAAGCCATCGTCGTCGCTGCGGGCACCCCAGTACGTCTCGAACAGGCTGTACGTCTTGCGGCCCAGCAGGAACGCGTCGGGTCGCCGCCAGGTGTCCAGGATGTACTGTGCGGCTTCGCCGTCGTTGTAGGCGAGCGCCCAGCCGCCGCGGGTGAACCCCGGGTCCATCTCCTCATTGTTTCCACCGTTCGCCTGGGCGACGCCGTCGAGGGTGACCTGCAGGCTGATAGTGAGTTTCACGATCGGATCCCTTCTCTCATTCATGCTACGAACGGGATGCGTCGAATACGACAACATCCGAAGATGTGGACCGGAAGGTGGCCCCGCCAGCAACAGGTGAGCGCGCGATGGGCACGTGATCAGTGCGGTGGAGACCTTCTCAGTCGCATCCACCGACCCAGCGGTCGTCGCGCTGCTCGGCCGCAGTCGTGCCACCTGCAGTGGTGACCAGGTAGGAGGGATCGGGTGTCAGACTCGGCTGGCGGCTGTCGTCGCCAGTGAGACTGCTTGCTCCATAGGGGGCGAGGTTGCACTGCCGATAACGACCGACACGACGACCAAGGCGTCGCCCTTGTTGAAGAAGATGCCGGCGCTGCCGTGGCTGCCGACTTCGAACGCCCTGTCACCTATCCCGGCGACATCGACAATGGCTCCCGCCTGGCCGGTCTGAGGGTTATCGCGGAGATCGTCGTAGGCCGGCCCGCCCTGGGCTGGAGTGAGATTCACCAGTACCCATTGGGTCTGGTAGCTGCCGTACTGGCATTGGCTCGCGCCCCGTTGAGTGAGGGGTGTGCCCGGGCCAGGATCGCTTCCGAGGGCAGCTGTGACGTCGTGTTCGGTGACCAGAGTGCACGCATCGCCGCCTGCTGTGGCGGGCGAGGTTGTCGGATCCCCGGTCGTGGATGCGGCTGGGGGCGTGGTCGTCGATGGGTCAGCCGGCGTCGTGCTTGAGCACGCGACAAGGAGGAGCCCTGCGGCCGCTATGGCCGCTACTGCGGCGATGGGTCGGTGCGGAGTGGTCATGGCAATCCTCCTGGGTTCAATGGAATCGCATTCCAATGAATGGAACGCTACTCTACTTATCCGTCGGTCGGTGAAGAATCTCTGCAGCGAAGGCGCCAGACAGGCGGCCATGGTTCTGGCGGGAAGGGTGCGCACGTCGCCGGCGTTGGGTCGCACATGCGATCCAACGTCTACACCGAGACCGGTGATGCCTCAGTCCTGAGCCTTGTCGACCGCCCCGTGCTGGAGCCCGGGCCGGGGGAGGTGCGTGTGCGCGTGATCGTCTCAGGCGTCAACCCGACCGACTGGAAGTCGCGGCGTGGATCCGGCAATTCGGCGAGCTCTGCGCCCGAGTCGGTACCCAACCAGGACGGCGCGGGCGTCATCGACGCGGTCGGGCCGGACGTGACGGAGTTCCGGGCTGGTGACCGGGTGTGGCTCGCGATCTCGGCGTACCAGCGGCCCACCTCAGGCACGGCCCAGGAGTTCACGATCGCTCTTGCCTCGCGGGTGTTCCCGCTTCCGGACGAAGCCGACTTCTCTGTGGGCGCGTCCCTCGGTGTGCCCGCCGTCACTGCGCACCGTGCGCTCACCGTAGCGGAGGACGGCCCCAGCCGACTCTCGCCCGGAGCGCTCGACGGCCGCGTCGTTCTGGTCGCCGGGGGAGCCGGCGCTGTGGGGCATGCGGCGATTCAGCTTGCGCGATGGGCGGGCGCGACGGTGATCACCACCGTGTCGTCGGAGGCGAAAGCCGCACTCGCGACGGCCGCAGGCGCCCACCACGTCGTCGTCTACACTGCGCCGGACGCTGCTGAGCAGATCCGAGCCGTCGCTCCGAATGGAGTAGATCAGGTGGTCGAGGTGGCCGTTTCGGCCAATGATGCATTGAATGTCGCGGTTGCCCATTCACGCACCACCATCGCGTCCTACGCGAATGACCGGGGTGCCCCCTTCGCCCTCAACGTCGGGCGCGCGATGCAGCTCAATCTGCGCTACCAGTTCGTCCTGATCTACACGGTCGGGGCGGATGTGCTTGCCGCGACCGCCGAGGATATCAACGCGGCACTCCGTGACGGCGCCTTGCCGATTGGTGTGGATGCGGGACTCCCGCTACATCGCTTCACCCTGGAGGAGACTGCAAACGCGCACGAGGCCGTCGAGAACGACATCGTCGGCAAGGTTCTCATCGACGTCGCTGTCGTCTAAGGGGGGAGTGGGCTCGGTTACTGCCCGTTTCCACGCTGATTGCAAGAGCGCAATCAGATTACTGGTGAAGACCGTTATCCGTTTTCACACTAAAGGGCGGCTTGAGCGCACTTGTCAGGCGGCAGCGAGCCCTTCTGGCTCAGCGATCGATTGACTGCATGTTCGCTTCGTTGTGACGCTCGCCCGAGGCCGGCTCGAGTGCGCTCAAGCGGTCGACCTGCTCAGTGCTGAGTTTGACGGAGTCGGCCGCGGTGTTCTCCTCGACCCGCCAGACACGTCGCGTGCCGGGAATGGGCGCGATGTCATCGCCGCGGGTGAGGATCCACGCGAGCGCAGTCTGCGCAGGGGTAGCGCCGACTTCGGCGCCGATGGCTCGGACCTCATCCACGAGGCGCAGGTTGCGGTCGAAGTTCTCCCCAATGAAGCGCGGATTGGTCTTGCGCCAGTCGTCGTCGGGGATGTCGGCGGCCGAGCGGAGCTGTCCAGTGAGCAGGCCGTGGCCGAGCGGAGAGTAGGGGACGAAGCCGATGCCGAGCTCGCGCAGCACCGGCAAGATCTCCGCCTCGACGTCGCGCGTCCAGAGCGAGTACTCGGTCTGCAGCGCCGACACCGGTTGAACTGCGTGCGCCCGCCGGATCGTCTCGACCGATGCCTCGGAGAGCCCGAAATGGAGAACCTTGCCCTCCGCAATCAGCTCGGCGACAACGCCCGCGGTCTCCTCGATTGGCGTTTCCTTGTCGACGCGGTGCTGGTAGTAGAGGTCGATGTAATCAGTGCCGAGGCGCCTCAGCGACCCCTCGACCGCTGTCCGGACGTTCGCAGCCCCGCTATCGATGACGCCTGCGCCACCGCCCGCGTGAGAGACCAGGCCGAACTTCGTGGCGATGACGACGTCGCCGCGGCGCCCGGCGATCGCCTTCCCGACGACCTCTTCGCTGTGGAACGGGCCGTAGATCTCGGCAGTATCGATGTGCGTGACACCGAGATCGACGGCGCGCCGGATGGTGCGGATCGACTCATCATCATCCAGGCTGCCGCCTGTCGTGTACGTGCCGGCCATCGTCATGGCGCCAAGGCCGATGCGGGAAACGGTGAGACTGCCGAGGTGGGCGTTCTTCATGAGGGTCTTCTCTCTCCGGTAAGCAGGGTTCAGGAGTCGTAGGACAGGGATGCGGACAGGTCGCGGTTCGCCTCGATCTGCTGTTGAACCGTGGCCTGCTTCTGCTCGATGAAGCTCATGGCGTCCGCGCCCGCGATGAAACGTCCGGGAAGGCTCTCGCCGTCGGAGAGGGTGATGAGTGCCGCGGCGAGCTTCGCGGGGTCGCCGCCCTGCTGGCCGTTCATGCTCTTCCAGAACGCGATGGTGGTGGCAGTCTCGGCGGCGTAGTCGTCGATGTGCAGTTCCGGCCAGATCGTCGACGAGCCCTCGACGAGCAACTCGGTACGGAAGAATCCGGGCTCGACGGCCATCGTCCGAATGCCGAACGTGGCGACCTCGAGGCTCAGCGACTCCATCCAGCCTTCGAGGGCGAACTTCGATGCCGCGTACGCGGAGGAGAACGATCCGCCGACAAAGCCGGCCGTCGACGTGACCGTGATGATCTGGCCCGAGCGCTGGGCGCGCAGAATTGGAAGCACCGCCCTGGTCACGTTCAGTGGCCCGAAGAAGTTCGTCTCCATCTGGGCGCGGAACTGTTCAGGGCTGACCGTCTCGAAGAAGCCAGCGTAGAAGTTGCCGGCATTGTTGACGAGCACGTCAATGCGACCGAAGCGGTCGACCGCGCGTTGGACGGCGAAGTCTGCGGCCTCGGGCTCGGTCACGTCGAGCGCGACCGAGAGAAGGTTCTCGTGCGCTCCGATGGCGGTCTCGACACGCGCAGCGTCCCGGCCGGTCGCGACCACCGCATGGCCGGCGGCGAGAGCTGCCCGAGCGATGTCGATGCCCAAACCGCGGCTTGCTCCCGTGATGAACCAGACGTTGTTCTTGGTCAATGTATTCGCGTCTTTCTGGCCGGAATCAGCCGTATGCAGATTCGATCGAACTTATGGATCCAGTCAACGTTCGATAGGGAGCGCGAGCCAGTCACGCTCTATAGGGTTAATGAGCGTGCCTCTGTCGAAAATCGCTGTTGACGTAGATTGACCGCATGGATATGACAGCCGATATCCGCGAATTCCTGACTACGCGACGAGCCAGGCTCACCCCGGCCGATGTCGGCTTGCCCGACTTTGGAGGTCGTCGGCGTGTGCCGGGTCTCCGCCGGGAGGAGGTCTCGCTGCTCGCCGGCATCAGCGTCGAATATTACGTCCGACTTGAACGCGGCGTCGCCACGGGAATCTCAGACAGCGTGCTCGACGGAGTCAGCCGCGCACTCCAGCTCGACCTAGCCGAACACGAGCACCTCCGCCATCTTGTGCATGCGGCCAACCAAGGCGCAGGCATCCCGCGCCGACGCCTCGTCCCGCGCCCGCAGCAGGTGAGCCAGGGGACCCAGCGGCTTCTGGATGCGATGACCGAGGTGCCAGCGACCATCCAGAACAGCAGGATGGATATCCTCGCGACGAACGCGCTCGGACGCGCGCTCTTCTCCGAGATGTTCCTGCAGGAGAGCGGGCCTGTGAACTTTGCGCGATTCCTCTTCCTGGATCCGCGCGGCCGCACTGCCTACCGAGAGTGGGCCGACTCCGCGGAGCAAATCGTCGCTCTGCTCCGCGCCGCATCGGGCCGCACGCCCTGGGACGCCGGGCTTCGGGAGCTCATCGAAGAGCTGACCGACAAAAGCCGGGAGTTCCGGGAACTCTGGGATATTCACGACGTCCGGATCCATCTCGCGGGAGTCAAGCCGTTCCACCACCCACAGGTGGGTGACCTCGACCTCTTCTACGAAGCCATGCAGCTCCCGAACGACCCCGGGCTCCAGTTCGTCGGCTTCACAGCCGAACCGGGCTCGACGTCCAACGACGCAATTCGTCTGCTTGGTAGCTTGTCTGCTCCGGCAGCCGCCACTGGTCGCGAGGCGTAGACGCTCGCGCGTGATCAACGGCCGAATTGGGGGACCGGCAGCCTGTTATCCACTTTCACACTATGTGCGAAAACTGGACATAGTGTGTTTTTAAACTGACATAATGGAGCTTATCGGAGACGCTTGAGACGCGAAGAACGCGGGATTCAGTACCCCGAGCGTGCCATGGCGACCAAGCACGCGATCAAGCCGATGCCGCCGACCACCGAGAACGTGACAATCAAAGCCAAGAGAATCGCTGCCATGGCGCGAGTGTACGCGCGCCTCGATCAGCCGCGTGATGCCAGGTAACGCCGCACCGACTCGGCGGTGACAGCGTGGTCGACGACATCGGGTTCTCCCGAGGTCGTGATGCTGCCGACGAGTTCGCCGTTCACACGGATCGGGCTCGAGCCGCCATGCGCCTTCAACACCTCGTGGTCGACGTCGGTGCGTTCCTCGAACGGGCTTCCTGCCTCCTGGTGACGCAGCTTGACCAGCAGCGACGGCTCGCCGAAGTGGTCGACGACGGCGGCCTTGCCGGCGAGCCAGGGATCGTTGCCCGGGCCGGTGGCTTTGAGCTTCGCTTGGAACGCGACATCGCCGCGCAGCAGGATCCGCACCGCCAGGCTGACGTTCTGCTCACGGATCACCTGGACGGCGATCAATCCCAGATCGACCGCATCGTCGTTGTCGAACGACGGCAGATCGATCGTCGGCTGAGCCTCCACGTCGGCGGCTGTGAAGGTGGGGAGATCGGTCATTGCGGTTCCTCGATCCGTTGGCGGAGCATCCCGGGCAGGGTCTCGGGCTCGACGTCGTGCGCCTCGGCCGCGAGCTCGTCGGCGGTCATCCAGCGCCATTCGACGACATCGGCGCGCTCCTCGTCGGTCCAGCCGTCGCGCATCGGTTCGAATCGATCGACACGGACGTCATACCAGGCCCAATGACCTCGCTGATAGGGATGCCAGCGCTGATCCGGCGCGAAATCCTCGTCGAGAAACGCCCCAGGCACCGTCTCGAGTGCGAGCCCGGTCTCTTCGAACACCTCGCGGATCGCGGCCTGATCGTGGCTCTCCCCCGGGTCGACGCCGCCACCGGGCGTGATCCATCGCGGATTCACTGCGTGATCCTTGCCGTACTGCAAAAACATGAGCACGGCTCCGTTCGGGTCGATGAGAAGCACTCTCGAGGTGGCCCGGAATGCCCCCTCCCCCAGCTTCGAGGCATCGCTCATGACGTGACCGGCAGCATCCGGGACCACCAGTCCAGGATGATCTCGAACCGCTGCCGGCGGTGGCGTGGCCGGCCGGAGCGGCTCAGTTCGTGGTTCTCGCCCGGGAAGATCACCAACTCGGCCTCGACGCTGTTGCGCTTCAGACTCGAGTAGTACGCCTCGGCCTGAGGCAGCGGGCAGCGCAGGTCGAGCTCGGAGTGCAGCACGAGCGTCGGGGTCGTCACCTGGCCGACGACGGCCTGCGGGCTCTGCGTTGCGCGGTGCTCGGGCGTGTCGCCGGTGTAGGCCGCGCTGAAGAACGAGCCGATGTCGCTGGTGCCGATGAAGGCATCGGGATCGAGGAATCCGCGTTCGACGATCGCCCCGGCCCAGCGGTGGTCGTGCGCGATCGCCCAAGCGGTGAGGTAGCCGCCGTAGGAGCCGCCGAGGATCCCCACCCGCGCGCCGTCGAGTTCCGAGTGCGCCGCGATGGCACCGTCGAGAAAGTCGAGCACGTCGTTCAGGTCGACGGTTCCCATGGCGTCTTTGATCGAGCGGCCGTGCTGCTCGCCGAAGCCCGCAGAGCCGCGCGGGTTGCAGTACACGACCGCGTAGCCGGCATCCACATAGATCTGGGTCTCGTCGAAGAGGTGCACCGAGTACTGCGCGAACGGGCCGCCATGGATGTTGAGCAGCACCGGATGCGGCCCGGCGCCCGCCGGCGTGGCGACCCATCCTGCCACCGGGTAGCCGTCGCGGCCGGCCACTGTCAGCTCGACCGGAGTCGCGAGCCCCCGCTCGCGCAGTGGCCCGCCGAAGTCGGTCAACAACTCCAGCCCGCCATCGGCCTCGGGTTCGAGCAGCGCGAGTTCGCCGAGCGAGGAGGGAGTCGCCAGGGCGAGCACCACCGCTCCCCCGCCGATCGCGTGCCCGGTCACCTCGACATCGCCCGGCGTCACCAGTGACACCGCGCCGCGGTCGTCAACGCGTAACAGGGGTTGACGCCCCCGGGCCGTGTCGGCGACGAGCACGGTGCCCGCGGTTTCGACGGTCACTCCGGCGTCGGCGAGATCGTGCTCCGCTGGGTTCGTCACCCGCAGGACGGATTCTCCATCGATCAGATAGAGGGCACCGTTCTTCGCCACGAAGTCGGTGCCGTCCGGCCCGAGATCCTGGGCGGTGAACCAGATGCGGCCGTCCGGACCGACGGCCAGGTCACCGATCCCCAGTGGATCCGGCCCCGTGCGGCGCACCGGTGCCGCCGGCGTCGACGATAGATCGTCTGAGGTGCCGGTGAGCGGCAGCATCCAGATGTCGTCGCGCAGGTCGAGGTCTCTGCCCTCGTGCAGGGCGGCGACGAAGAGCACCTGTGCTCCGTCGGGCGTGACCCGGGGCGCGACGTGGTCGGTGTCGCCATGGGTCAACTGCCGCGACGCCGGGACCTTCGCCGGCTTCGGGGCGTCGCCGTCCGCATCAGTCGGCAGCGGGGCTCGGTCGTAGACCGGCTCGGCATCGATCGGGGGCACGTCGACGGCGAACAGCTGCGAGCGTCGGTCGTTGCGATACCCGAGCCCGTTCGCCTTGTACTTGAGGGTGGTGATCCTTCTGGCCGGTTCCGCGACCGGCGTCAGGCCCTCGACCGAGCCGTAGCGCCCGGGCTCGGCGACCCGTGCCGTGTAGACGATGGTGGCCGAATCGGGCGTCCAGACGAACTCGCCGACGCCCAGTTTCTGATCGGTGATCGCGATGGGCTCGCCGCCGCGGGCGTCGATGATCACGAGCTGCGGTGGGCCGGCCGCGCTGCGCAAGAAGGCGATCAGCGCGCCGTCCGGCGAGAACTGCGGTGATGAGTCGCCCGTTCCGCGGGTCAGGCGCCGCGGCCGGGAGGCAGCGGCATCCCGTCCGGCGTCAGCGGCATCGAGCGGCACTTCCCACAGCTGGCCCACGTTGTCGTCCGCCTCGAACGAGGGATGCGAGACGGCCGCAACGACGCGGCTGCCGTCGGGGGCGACCGTGGGGCGGCCGACGGTGTGCAGCAGTTCGAGGTCGGCGATCTTCATGGCGACCGACTATTCGGTGAAGCCCGAGATGTCGCCGACGTATCGTGTGTGATTCTCGGGGATCGGATCCACGGCCGCCTGCGCCACCTCGGCCGCGAACTCGTTGACCGTGTAGAGCTTGCCCGCCTCCTCGCGACGCGACTCGATCGCGCCGGGGTTGGCACGCTCGAGCAGCGTGGCGGTAATGGTCCCCTCGATCATGTCGCCCGAGACCACGACGAAGCCGATGCCCTTCTCGTCCAGCTCGGCAATGCGCGAGCGCAGCGCGTCTTCGCCGGCGCGCTTGCTCAAAGCGACCGGCAGGTATTCGGGCATCGTCTCGGCGGTGCCGACGAAATGAGCCTGGTGACTGGTGACAAAGATGACCCGCGATCCGGATGCCATGAGCGGCAACGCCGCGTTCAGCACGTTCACCTGCGCGTCGCGGTTGAGCTTCATGGCGTAGTCGTCGCCCATGCCGCTCTCCATGCCGCCGGAGGCATTCAGCACCAGCAGGTCGAGTCCGCCCCACTGCGCCTTCACGGTGTCGAACATCGCGGCCACCGACGCCGGGTCGGTCAGATCCCCGCCGAGTGCGATCGCTTCGCCGCCTTCCGCCTCGATGGCTGCCACGACCTTCAGCGCGCGGGCCTCCTTGTTGCGGTAGTTGATGGCCACTCGCGCCCCGGCGGCGGCGAGCATGGCGGCGGTGTCGGCGCCGATGCCACGGGAGGAGCCGGTGACGAGGGCGCGGACGCCCGCGAGGGCTTCGGAGGGGAGCACGTTATTCACGGTTCCTGACCCTACCAACGGGCGGGTGCCGCCCACTCAGTACCGGCCCTCGAGCCTGCCCCACTTGTGCGAGAGCCCGGCCGCGCTGCGGCGCTGTGGCACCTTCCACGGATTATCGTCGCGCAACGGCATCGGCAGCACGGCGGCTGGTGCGTCCTGGTAGGCGACGGCGCGCAGGAAGCGCCCGATGGCGGCCGTCCCGACGCTGGTGGAATCGGTCGTCGTCGCCGGATACGGACCGCCGTGCTGCATGGCGCTCGTCACCGAGACACCGGTCGGCCACCCGGCGAACAGAACCCGGCCACTGGTGGCGGCCAGCTCGGTGATCAGGGCCGACCACTCCCCTGACTCCAGTTCGGCGTCGGTGGCGTGCAGCGTCGATGTGAGGTTTCCCGGGAACAGCCGGCGGTGCAGGGGCGCGAGCTCGGCGACATCGTCGTATCTGACGATAATCGAGAGCGGCCCGAAGCACTCCTCGAGCAAGGTGTCGTTGCTCGCGAGCAGCTCGCTCGTCACCTCGACGACCGTGGGCGTTGCGAACACCTGGCCGCCCTCCTCACGCACCGAACCCTCGAGGAGCACCGTGACTCCCGGCACGTCGAGCACCTGCTCACGCCGGCTCGCGAATCCGCCGCCGATCGAGGGGTTCAGCAAACGGTGTTCGCCGGGAAGACCGAGCTGGGTCGCGAGGTCACCCAACTCCGCCTCGGCCGGCACGAACAGCAAGCCCGGCTTGGTGCAGAGCTGCCCGGCCGATCCGGCCACCGAGGTGAGGAACCCCGAGATCAGCTGTGGCTCGTGCTCGAAGGCACCTGGCGTCGCATACGCCGGGTTGACACTGCTCAGTTCGCCGAAGAACGGGATCGGGGTGTCGCGGGTCGCCGCGATCTCGGCCAGCATGCGCCCGACCCGGGTCGATCCGGTGAACGAGCCCGCGCGGATGCGATCGTCGCGCAACAGAGCGAGGCCGAGCTCCTGGCTCGAGACGAGCTGGAAGACGCCGTCGGGCATCCCCGATGCGGCCAGCGCGTCGATCACGATCCGCGCGGTCTGGGCCGACAGCTCCGGATGCCCCGGGTTCGCCTTGAGAATGACCGGACACCCAGCCGCCAATGCCGCAGCCGTGTCGCCGCCGGCCACCGAGAAGGCGAACGGGAAGTTGGATGCCGCGAAGTTCAGCACGGGCCCCAGGGGCTGCAGCACGCGCCGCACGTCGGGCCGCGGGCCGATGACGTAGTCAGGATCGGCCTCGTCGATCCGCGCGTCGAGATAGGCGCCTTCGACGATCACTTCGGCGAACAGCCGCAGTTGGTTGCTGGTGCGCCGCACCTCGCCCTGCAGGCGCGGCTCGCCGAGGCCGGTCTCGCGCATCGCCGTGGCGATGAGATCGGGGGCCGAACGGTCGATCGCGTCGGCGATGTCGACCAAGGCCTG
>Ga0105248_10006206_pt1 | contig 13099 bp, 13 predicted proteins | sample KBSS34metaG_FD_81524 | JGI IMG/M metagenome (GOLD analysis project Ga0105248, IMG submission 81524) | Switchgrass rhizosphere microbial communities from Kellogg Biological Station, Michigan, USA - KBS S3-4 metaG | ecosystem: Host-associated > Plants > Roots > Rhizosphere > Soil | place... | reverse complement strand
GTGAAGCCGCCCCACCAGTCCATCTCGGTCCATTTGCGAGTCCCGCGCGGCGCATCAAGCCAGCTCTCGTTCCAGATACCGCCGTAGACCGAGAAGCTGTTGATGAATGCATTCGGGTCTTTGTAGATATCCAGTTTGAGCCCAGCCGAGGGCTGCATCAAGGACGAACCGGTCGGATACAGCAGCAATCCGCTGCCGGTGACGCGCGTGTTTTGGAAATTGATATCGAAGCCGCCATGAACATCAAAAACCCACGGTGAAGCAACCGGAGGCGGCGCCTTCACCGGCAACAAGTCGGCCGCTGTCGCAACCGATGAACAAGCTGCACCTCCTAATGAGAGTACCGCTCCCACAAGCAAAACGCGCGTAGCCCGCATGAACGACATTTGAATCCCCTAACCCCATTTCTTATTCCGCATCACCCGCTGCGGTCGCGTTTCGGCAAAGGTTGGCCGTGACCCGCAACGGTCTCTGCCGTCGCAGGCGGGCCAGCCGATACACAACACCGGAGCCGGTGATGGCCGGACGCGGTCGCGCCCGACACGGCCTGTTACGCAAGCCCTATGCCAGATGTCACAAACCCTGGCGCCTGTCGCACTGCTGTCACGCGTGCACCAAGGTGCCAGCGAATCCAAGCAGTTCGGACATTGCGGCGCGCAAATAGGCAGAGGATTGTCCAGATTGCCAGCTCAGGCGCTGCTTAATTGTTGATGCTCACGGCGCCGTGATTGCTCAACCTGAATCCATCGCCGCCAGCAAAACAGGCGATGCGGACACCCAGCCGAAGATTCCGCCCTGCGCCTTGATCATGGCCAGGCCTGCGGCATGAAACTCCGGGAAATAAGAGGCGCAGCAGTCCGACAGCACGATGCAGCGAAAGCCGCGGTCATTGGCTTCACGCACCGTGGTGTTGACGCAGACCTCAGTGGTGACGCCGCAGACGAACAGCGTGTCAATCTCGCGGTTCTTCAGCATCAATTCCAGGTCGGTCTGGTAGAACGCGCCCTTGCCGGGCTTGTCGATCACCGGCTCGCCGCTGGCGGGATAGAGCTCCGGAATGATGTCGTGACCAGGCTCGCCGCGGACGAGGATCCGACCCATCGGGCCGGGCGCGCCGATGCGGAGCGACGGCTCGCCACGCTCGACCTTGTGGCGCGGCGCGTCAGACAGATCCGGCCGGTGACCCTCGCGAGTGTGGATGACGAGCATGCCTGCCGAGCGGGCAGCGTTGAGAACCTTGCGCAGTGGCGGCACGGCCGCCTTTAGGAGCGCCACGTTGTTGCCCAGGGTCTCGCCAAAGCCGCCGGGCTCGAGAAAGTCACGCTGCATGTCGATGATGATGAGGGCGGCATGATCGAAATCGATCACCAATGCGCTCGGCTCGGCTTCGATGCGCTTCACGCCCATGACATGTGCTCCTGCCGACCACAACGACTTGCAAACGCAACAACGAGCAAGATCGAGGCCAGCCGCGCGTCAGGAGAAGTACCGCACCATCGCCAAGCCCGCGACCAGGCCGCCGATCGCCAGCGCCACCGAAGCCAGCACGTAAAGCGCGGCCAGCGCCGTTTCACCGCGCTCGTAGAGCAGCACTGCATCGAGCGAGAATGCCGAGAAGGTGGTGTAACCGCCGAGAATGCCGGTGGTGAGGAACAGCCGCCAATGCTGCGATGATGGGTCGGCCTTGAAGGCAAAATAAGCTGCGAGAAAGCCCATGACCAACGAGCCGGTCACGTTCTCAATGAGCGTGTGCCAGGGGAACGCGGTGCCGAACAGCCGCGCCGACAGGAGGTTGACGCCGTGGCGAAGCGCGGCGCCCAAGCCGCCACCAATAAAGACGATGACGAAGCCCACGGCCTAACGCTCCATCGGGCTCAGACCCAGCTTGTCGAGCAGCGCTAAATCGCGGTCGCGGCCCGGATTAGGGGTCGTCAAAAGCTTCGGTCCGTAAAAAATCGAATTGGCGCCGGCCAGGAAACACAACGCCTGCGTTTCCTCGCTCATATCCTCGCGGCCGGCGGAGAGCCGCACCACCGACTTCGGCATGCAGATGCGGGCCACCGCGATTGTCCGTACGAACTCCAGCGGATCGAGCTTCCGCTGGCCCGCGAGCGGCGTACCCTCGACCTGCACCAGCATGTTGATCGGCACCGACTCCGGGTGCACCGGCAGGCTGGCCAGCGTGGCCATCAAGCCGGCGCGGTCCTCCGCGCCCTCGCCCATGCCGACGATGCCGCCGCAGCAGACATGGATGCCAGCGTCGCGCACCGCGCCGAGCGTATCGAGACGATCCTGGTAGGTCCGGGTGGTGATGATCTCGCCATAGAACTCCGGCGAGGTGTCGAGGTTGTGATTGTAATAGTCGAGGCCAGAACCCTTCAGGCGCCTGGCCTGACCAGGGGTGAGCATGCCGAGCGTGGCGCAGGTTTCGAGTCCCAGCGCCTTCACCCCCTCCACCATGGCGCAGACGTTCTCGACGTCGCGATCCTTGGGGGAGCGCCAGGCCGCGCCCATGCAGAAGCGGCTGGCACCGGAGGCCTTTGCGGCACGGGCCTCGGCCAGCACCGCGTCGAGGCTCATCAGTTTTTCCGCGCCGACGCCAGTGTCGTAGCGCGCAGCCTGCGGGCAATAGGCGCAGTCCTCCGGGCAGCCGCCGGTCTTGATAGAAAGCAGTGTCGAGATCTGCACTTCAGTCGGATCGAAATGCATGCGGTGGATGCGCGCCGCCTCGAACATCAATTCAGGGAACGGCAGCGCGAACAGCGCACCGACCTCCGCGCGGGTCCAGTTGTTGCGAATAAGGCCCGAATTGGCGGGCGAATGCAGGGGGGATTCGGCAAGCGACATCAGTTCCACCATAAACCGGCGAACGGCCGTATGCGAGAGAGCCTATGCGGTCCCCTTGCACGGCCGCGCCCATTAACCATGCCGCAACGACGCCGGAAACCGCAACCGCGCTGTGGCATTGTAGGACCAGATGCGGCACGCCGGGGATCAGCGCGTGCCAAACGGGACTGTCGAATTCATCCACGCACGCACGCAATTGTGGCGCCGCGAGATCGTGCAGGCCAGGATCAGGCTTGCCGACGAGGACCTCACGTACAATCAGCGCGCCGAGCTATGGCGTATCGTCGACTACCGTGAATGGTGCTTGCAGATGCTGGTACGGGATTTTGCCGCCGAGCTCGAGCGCATCGACCGTGAGATCGAGCACGAACTGCGGCGCTGATTTTCCGGCGGCAACGAACCAGTATCCAAGCCGCTCGGGACACCAACGGGTACACCCCGCAAACGGCAATTCTCAGCAACAAATGTCCGCTCAAATATTAATTTCAGCAATATCGTATTAAGAATTGCTGCGCCGCACAATTGCCGCAGTTTCCGAAGTATTAGCCCGGGTCACCTGACGCGATTCGCGCTGGTGATGCACCATCAACAACATATGAGGGTTTGGAATGCAGTGTCGGGGAACGTTAGTCTATGGGGGTCTTATACTAAGCTTATCTCTATTGTGTTCTTCTTCGTTTCAAGCTCGGGCTGAGTCCGGAATTGCATCCGTCTACAGCGGTGAGAAAACCGCCAACGGCGAATACGCCCACGCCACCGCTTATACGGCGGCCCACCGCAGCCTCCCATTCGGCACCTTTGTCGAGGTCACCAACACCCGGTCCGGACGATCCGTGATCGTCCGCATCAATGACCGCGGTCCCTACGTCGCGGGCCGGATCATCGACCTGACGCCGGCTGGCGCCAAGGCGATCGGGTCCAACGGCCTCGCTCACGTCGAACTGACCGTGCTCGGCAAGATCGCAAACCGCGTGGGCCGCCCCGACAAGGGCTGATCCAGTTCTGCAATTATCGGCCAGAACCAAAAGCCCCCGCCGGTGGCGGGGGCTTGCATGCACCAGTCACTCAGAGCTGACCGTAGCGCCGCAGCACCTCGCGGCACGGCTCACCGACCCGGTGGCTGATTGCAGCCAGGGTCGCACCGCAGCGCAGGATGTTGGTCATGCTCACCGAGCCATCGCCATGGTCGCAGTAGCGCGACGCGGCGGGCTTGCACGGCGCCAGGTCTTTGACGTCGATCGCGCCGGCCGCCGTGAATGACGCACCAAGCAAAAGAACAGCAAATAGGCTTCTCACCATCGTTTCAGGTCCCCGTTTTTTTGGATTTGACCGGGACCCGCCGATGCAAGGCCCCCCTGTCAAAGGGCGTTACACCGGGCGAATATGTCATTAATGCGATCTAAATGGCCCCGCCGGAAAGTTCCATTGGGGATGCGGGCTGGGCGGTCGACGCCTGTCGGATGACAGCCCATATCGTTGATTTTTGCTGGCAAAAGGCCTTCTCGCTGCGTCGAATGAGGTGGAAAAGCACCCTACCGGCGGATCGAACCGCCCGGCGCCTGCTATCTTCCGCGCCGTTCTGAGACCTCCGCGGAAGGCATAATCGATGCAATCGCCCTATCTGGTCGAAAACCGCCACATCGCGATCAAGAACTGCCGCCACGGCCTGTTCATGTACAGCCGCAACGACGCCTTCGTCGGACGCGGCCTCGACCTCTACGGTGAATGGTGCGATTTCGAGATCCAGGCGATGCGCCCTCACGTCAAACTGGGCGACACCGTGATCGACGTCGGCGCCAATATCGGCACCCATACGGTGGCGTTCGCCAACATGGTGGGACCCACCGGCACCGTGCACGCCTACGAGCCGCAACGGCGGCTGTTCCAGATGCTGTCCGGCAACGTGGCGCTCAATGCACTCGAGCGCGTCTATTGCCATCAGGCCGCTGTCGGCGGGTCGATGGGCGAGATCCATTTGCCCCCACTCCCGCCACCGGAAATACACTTCAATTTTTCCGCGGTGTCATTGATGCAGGACGACAAGAGTGGGGACACGGTGCCGCTGGTCACCTTGGATTCGCTCAAGCTCAGCCATTGCTCGATGATCAAGATCGACGTCGAGGGCATGGAATCGCTGGTGCTGGCGGGAGCGAAGCGCCTGATCGAAACCTGCAAGCCGGTGATCTATGTGGAGAACAACGACCAGGAGACCTCGGCGCGGCTCGCCAACATGCTTCCGGAAATCGATTACGTCGGCTTCTGGTCAATCCATCCCTACTACGACGGGCGTAACTATTATTCCAACACCGTCGACGTCTGGCAGAACGTGGTGTGGGCTTCGAATCTGATCTGCGCGCCGCGCCAATCGAGCTTCAATTCGATGGGCGCTCAGCCATTCCTCGGCGCCGAGGACAACTGGCACGCCTGCCTACAGCGGATGCAGAAGAAATAGCGCCAGGCCATTCCACCGAGATTCGGGTTTCGCGCTCAGGCCAACTTGCACGTTGCTCGTAGACTACGACAACTCACCGCTGCAGCTTGTCGAGAGTAATCGGCAGGTCCCGTACGCGCTTCCCGGTCGCATGATAGACGGCGTTGGCGATAGCGGCCGCAACGCCGACGATTCCGATCTCGCCGACGCCTTTGATGCCGAGCGGATTGATGATGTTGTCCGGCTCGTCGACAAAGATCACCTTGATGTCATGCACGTCTGCGTTCACCGGTACATGGTATTCGGCAATGTTGGCGTTCATGATGCGGCCGAAATGGTGATCGACCAGTGTTTCCTCGTGAAGCGCCATGCCGATGCCCCATACCACGCTGCCCATGATCTGGTTTGAGGCGGTCTTGGTGTTGAGGATGCGCCCGGCCGCGACCGCGCTGACGACTCGCGTCACGCGGATGACGCCGAGCTGTCCGTCGATCTTCACTTCGGCAAAGACCGCCGAATGCGTGTTCTGCGCGTGCTTGCCATCATCTTTGAATGACGCGGACTGCTCGTGCTCGATCCGATCGACCCCACCGTGCCGCATCGCATCGGCGATCGATACGGCTCGCTTGGCGTCCTCCTTGCTGACGATCATGCCGTCCGCGAGGATCACATCGTCCGGCTGCGCGCCGGCAAGCGGCGAGTTCGACATCTTCTGCGCCAAGCCCAGGAGCTCTTTGCGGACCTCGTCGGCGGTGACTGCGATGGCCTGAGCCACCGAGGCGGCCGTCCACGAACCGCCCTCGACCGGAGATTGCGGAAGCGTCGAATCGCCAAGCTTGATCGTGACATTTTCGATCGACAAGCCGAGCATGTCGGCGGCCACCTGGGCCATGATCGTGTAGGTGCCGGTACCGATGTCGGACGTCGCGCACGAGACCTCCGCGTGGCCGTTACCGGTCAATACGATGCGAGCCGCCATCGGCATCTGCAGCGCTTCCCAGACACCGGTCGCCATGCCCCAGCCGACCAGTTCGTTGCCGTCGCGCATCGAGCGCGGCTCGGGCTTGCGCTTGTCCCAGCCGAACGCCTCTGCGCCCTGGCGATAGCATTCCTTCAGTTGCTTGCTGGTGAAGGGAACATCCTGGTTCTGGTCGCGGTCCGAATAGCAGCGAAGCCGCAGCTCCATCGGATCGATCTTGAGCGCAACGGCGAGCTCATCCATGGCGCATTCGAGGGCGTATACGCCAGTGGCTGCCCCAGGCGCGCGCATATCGGAGGGCGTGGGCACGTCGAGACGTGCCAGCTTGTGCTCGTATTTCGCGTTGGCGCTCTTGTAGAGCTGCGCCGACCACGAAGTGTCGTTGCGGGAGAACTCCTCGTATTGCGACGTCATCGCGATCGCCTCGTGGCTGATCGAGTCGAGCCTGCCGTCCGCCTTCGCGCCGAGCGCGACGCGCTCGATTGTGGCGGGTCGATAGCCGAGCCCGTACATCTGCTGGCGAGTCAGCATGAGCCGCACCGACCGCTCCAGCTTTCGCGCCGCGAGCACGGCCAGCACCACCTCATATTGCGGGCGCAAGCCCGAGCCGAACGCGCCGCCGACGAAGGGCGACATGACGCGCACATCGTCGTCGTTCATCCCGAATACGCTGCAGACATAGCGCTGCACATTCTGCACGCCTTGCGTCTTGTCATAGACCGTCAGCTTGCCGGCACCGTCCCACCGCACCGTCGAGGCAAACAACTCCATCGGATTGTGATGCTCGATCGGAATGAAATACTCGGCCTCGTGGCGCACCTGAGCCGCCGTGTAGGTTTTCGCTGCATCGCCGCGCGGCTTGTCGGGTTTCTTGACAACGAAGGCTTTATCGATCCGTGCGTGCAGGTCGGTGGCATAGGCTTCTGCCTCGTATTCAACCCGCACCAGTGTCGCCGCGAAGCGCGCAATCTCCCACTCTTCGGCAACGACCAGCGCGATCGGCTGTCCGTTGAATTTGACCGTGTCATCATAAAGCGGGCGGAACGGCGAGCCCTCCTCCGGAGCTACATCGTCTTTATAAGCCTTGTCGGTGCCCGCCATTTTCGGCCGGTTCTGATGGGTCAGCACCTCGATGACACCTTCGACCGCCAGCGCCCGGCTGGTGTCGATGCGCGCGATGCGGCCCTTCGGAATGGTGGAGGCGACGACGCAGGCATAAGCAAGGCCAGGCACATTGAACTCGCCGGCATATTGGGCGGCGCCGGTGACCTTGGCGCTGCCGTCGACGCGGGAAGTGGGCGTGCCGATGTATGGTTTCATGATGCTACCGGATTTTCTTGCTGGACTGCGACTGCGGCGTGCCTTGTGCGGCCTGCGTCAGGGCGCGGACGATGGCGCGCCGCGCCAGATCGATCTTGAAGGTATTGTGCGCAAAGCCTTTGGCATCGCGGAGCAACACGTCGACCGCGCGCTGGAAGACCGCCGGATCGGCCGCCTGCCCGCGCAAAGCGGCTTCCGCCGCGGGATTGCGCCACGGCTTGTGCGCGACGCCGCCAAGCGCCAGCCGGGCCTCTTTGATGCTGCCGCCTTCGATCTCCAGCGCCGCCGCAACCGAAACGAGCGCGAACGCGTAGGAAAGCCGATCGCGGATTTTCAGATAGCTGTAGTTCTTGGCGAAGCCCGAGGCCGGCAGCTCGACGGCAGTAACGATCTCATTCGGCTGGAGGTTGGTGTCGAGTTGCGGCGTGTCGCCGGGCAATCGATGAAAATCGGCAAGGGCGAACGCCCGATCGCCCGCGGGGCCGGTCACATGCACCTTGGCTTCGAGCGCGGCAAGCGCGACACACATGTCCGACGGATGGGTCGCGATGCAGGCCTCGCTGGTGCCGAGGATCGCGTGCATCCGATTGAGGCCGGTGACCGCCGAGCAGCCGCTGCCAGGTTCGCGCTTGTTGCACGGCGTCGCCGAGTCATAGAAATAATAGCAGCGCGTCCGCTGCAGCAAATTGCCGCCGGTCGAGGCCATGTTGCGCAGTTGCTGCGAGGCCCCCGCCAGGATCGCGCTGGACAACAGCGGATAACGTTGCTCGATCAGCGGGTGATAGGCGAGATCGCTGTTCGGCACCAGCGCACCGATGCGGAGACCGCCGACCGCCGTTGCCTCGACGGTCTTGAGCGGCAACCGCGAGATGTCGATCAGCCGCGACGGTCGTTCGACATCCTCCTTCATCAGATCGATCAGGTTGGTACCCCCGGCGATGAATTTCGCCCCAGGATCGGCCGCAATCTGGCGCACCGCATCGGCGACGTCGTTGGCCCGCGCGTACTGGAAATTGATCATGGCTTGCCACCCATCGCGGTCATCGCCTGCTGGATGGCGGCGACAATGTTGGGATAGGCGCCGCAGCGGCAGATGTTGCCGCTCATCAGTTCGCGGATCTCATCGACGCTCTTGGCCTTGCCTTCGGCGATCAGGCCGGCCGCCGAACAGATCTGCCCCGGCGTGCAATAGCCGCACTGAAATGCATCATGATCGATGAAGGCCTGCTGCAACGGGTGCAGCGCGCCGTTTTTGGCCAGGCCCTCGATCGTGGTGATGTTGGCGCCGTCCTTCATCACGGCCAGTGTCAGGCAGGAATTGATCCGCCGTCCGTCGACCAGGACTGTACAAGCGCCGCACTGTCCGTGATCGCAGCCTTTTTTCGTGCCTGTCAGGTTGAGGCGATCACGCAGCGCGTCGAGCAGGGTTGTCCACGGCGCCACCTTCAACTTTCGCTCTTCGCCGTTGACATGAAGCGTAATGGCGATCAAGGCCGGCAGAGCGATTTTTTCCGTCCCCCTTCGCTCCATTGATGGTGATTGATTCATCAGATTCTCCACGCCAAAGCGCTTGATGTCACAGGAAGCATTTAGGTGTGCGATATGTCCGCGAGGCGACACGTTGCCGATCAACCCCAATCAACGAGGGCGTTTCCCAATTGTTCCACAGCGGGCAGGAAAAATGGCCGCATCTTCTTGCGCAGTCGTTAGGCCGACGTAGTCAGGACGCGCTCCCAAGCGGAGAAAATAGAAAACGATTTCACCCGCTCCATGGATAAAACCAAAGCTATCTTCTTATTTTCCCAGCCGTATTGCGTCGTGAGGGAATCGGTTTCTATTAAACGGCTCCTGTTATCGGGAGCCGTGCGATGTCGAATGTTTCTCATGCCGCTGATTGGATCGGCGAACGCCGGGCGGACAATGTCGCGCTCGCGCCGCGCATCAGCGAAGACTGGCTGTCGCTGATCATCGGGCTGCTGATTTTCGCGCTGGCGCTCGCCGGACTGGCCAACACCAATCTGCTGGGCTGGGTCGTCACCACGTCGGTCTGGACCAATCTCGGCCAGGCGCTGAAAACGGCGTCGAACAGCTACGGCGCGCTCGGCGGCGTCGGTGCGCTGGTCGCGACTTATGTAGCGCTGCTCGTGGTGCTCGGGGCCGCCGCCCTTGCCCTGAAGAGCGACCTGAAGAAGTTCGCGCTCGCCTTCACCGCGGTGTTCTGGCTCGCCTATGCGAGTTGGATCGTCGGCAACTTCGCCAATTTCGCGGCGGTGACGCCGGCCGAACTGCAGAAGTTCGGCATCAACTGGTCGCTCAAGCTCACCAACGAGGGCGGCTACATTTTCGCGCTGCTCGCCGGGCTCGTCGTCGCCAATGTGTTTCCGCGATTCGCCGAAAATATCAAGGACGCGGTTAAGCCCGAGCTCTACATCAAGGTCGCCATCGTCATCCTTGGCGGCGTGTTCGCTGTAACAGCGGCCGGCAAGCTCAACCTCGCGTCGTCGCTGCTGATCCGCGGCGTTGCCGCGATCGTCGAGGCTTATCTGATCTACTGGTCGGTGGTTTATTTGATCGCCCGGACCTGGTTCGGTTTCAGCCGCGAATGGGCGGCGCCGCTCGCTTCGGGCATCTCGATCTGCGGCGTCTCGGCGGCGATCGCCACCGGCGGCGCCATCCGCGCCCGCCCGATGGTGCCGGTGCTGGTGTCCTCGTTGGTCGTGATCTTCGCGGTCGTCGAGGTGCTGATCCTGCCGTTCATTGCGCAGACCTTTCTGTCGCATGAACCCTTGGTGGCCGGCGCCTGGATGGGCCTCGCCGTCAAGACTGATGGCGCCGCCGTTGCAGCCGGCGGCATCACCGAGTCACTTATTCTCGCGCAGAACGCCGCCGAGGGTGTGAAGTATCAGGCCGGCTGGATCCTCGGCACCACCGCGACGATCAAGGTATTCATCGACATCTTCATCGGGGTCTGGGCCTTCGTGCTGGGCTACATCTGGACCAACCACATCAACGCCACTGGCGAAATGGCCAAGGCGCATGAGATCTGGGAGCGTTTTCCGAAGTTCATCATCGGCTTCATCGTCACCTTCGCGGCTGGCCTCTATCTCGCGCTAGCCACGCCGGCGGATATCGCGGCCAAGGTGCCCGCCGCGATCGGCGAGGCCAACACCTTCCGCGTCATCTTCTTCATCCTGACGTTCTTCTCGATCGGCGTCCTGTCGAACTTCAAGCGGCTGTGGGCGGAAGGCATCGGCAAATTGGCCGCGGTCTATTTCGTCAGCCTGTTCGGCTTCGTGATTTGGGTGGGCCTGTTGATCTCGTGGCTGTTCTTTGCCGGCATCAAGCCGCCGCTCGCCAGCTGACCAAGGAGACAACCATGACGCATTCCGAATTCCACGAAGAGCTGCGCCAGGGCGTGAAGGAGCCATTGCTTCCGGTCGAGAAAAAGCTGATCGGCTGGAGCTTCGGCGTTGGCGTCGTCCTGCTGCTCATTCTGACACTGATCAACCACGTCTTCCCCGTCGCGTAACAGGCGAGCCCATCATGTCTGCAATACCGATCCCGAAGACAGCGCCGTTTCTCGACGAGGAGATCGAACTCCTCAATCGGGTGGTCGGCCCAGCGAGCCCGACGCAGCGCGCCTGGCTCGCCGGCTTCCTCGCCGGCGTCGAGGCATCATCAGCGGCGCCGCAGCCGACCACGGCTCAGCTTCCTGCCGAACCGTTGACCATCGTATTCGCCAGCGAATCCGGGAACTCGGAGCGGCTCGCCGGCGATATCGCCAAGGCCGCGCGCAAGAACGGCCTCAAGCCCACCATTGTCGACATGGCCGATCTCGACGTCGCATCGCTCACGAGCACGCGGCGTCTCGTGGTGATCGCCGCCACCTGGGGCGAAGGCGAGCCGCCGGCTCGGGTCGCGCGCGTCTACGCCGAGCTGATGGGTGACAAGGCCCCCCGGCTGGATGGCGTCGAATTTGGCGTACTGGCGCTGGGCGACACGGCCTATGTGGAGTTCTGCGCCGTCGGCAAGGCCCTCGATGAGCGTCTCGTGGCACTGGGCGGCAAGCGCGTGGTTGACCGTGTCGATTGCGATCTCGACTTTGCGGCGCCCGCCGCGGACTGGATCGCGCGCACGGTCAAGGCGCTGGCGCCGACCGATGCCAACCGCGGCACGGTCATCGAGGTCGATTTTGGCAAGCCTGGCGCCGCCGCGAAGCCCGAGATCGTCGAAGCGGAGATCACCGACCATATCGATCTCAATTCGTCGCGCTCCGACAAGGAAACGATCCATCTGGCGCTCACCTTCGACGGCGCGGCGCCCGCCTATGAACCGGGTGACTCGCTCGATCTCTATCCCGAGAACGATCCGGCCGAGGTCGACGACCTGCTCAAGGCCGCTGGCCTGTCCGCCGATCAGGAGCTGCGCGCGGAGTTCATCAAGTCTCGCGACATCCATACGCTGTCGCTGAAGAGCCTGGAAACCTACGCCACACTCACCGGACACCAGTACGTCAAGGCGCTGATCGAGAACGACGCCGCGCGCGAATGGATCGCCGGGCGGCAATTGATCGACCTCATCACCTATTTTCCCATCGCGCTGACCGTCGAGCATCTGCGCGCGATCACACGTCCGCTCGCCCCGCGCGCCTATTCGATCGCATCGTCACGGCGGGACGTCGGCGAGGAAGCGCATCTCTTGATTTCGGCGGTGCGCTACGAGAGCCGCGGCCGCGCGCGCAAGGGTGTTGCATCGAACCAGGTCGCCGAACGCCTCAAATGCGGCGACCGGGTCCGCGTCAAACTCCGGCCGAACCGACATTTCGCGCTACCCGCGCCGGACCGCGATATCATCATGATCGGTCCGGGGACGGGCGTCGCACCGTTCCGCGCCTTCGTGCAGGAGCGCCGCGCCACGGCGGCCAAGGGCCGCAACTGGCTGTTTTTCGGCGACCGCCAGTTCACCCACGACTTCCTCTATCAGCTCGAATGGCAGGACGCCCTCAACGACGGTGCGCTCACCCGCATGGACCTCGCATTCTCGCGCGACCAGCCGGAAAAGATCTACGTACAGGACCGCATCTGGGAACGCCGGGCCGATCTCGTCGAATGGCTCGATGGCGGCGCCTCGCTCTATGTCTGCGGTGATGCCAAGGCGATGGCGAAGGACGTCCGCGCCACTCTGGTGCGCGCCTACGCCGACGTGAAGTCGCTGGCGCCAGAGTTGGCCGAACAGGCCGTGGTGCAACTCGAACGCGACAAGCGCTACCTGCAAGACACCTATTGAGCGTGCCATGACCGACGAAGTGTCCCGCAACGAGCGCATCAAGGAAGCCAGCGATTACCTCCGCGGCACGCTTGCCGAGGGACTGCGCGACGAGATCACCGGCGCCATCGTCGAGGACGACCAGCAGCTCGTCAAATTCCACGGCATGTATCTCCAGGACGACCGCGACCTGCGCGCCGAGCGCGGCCGCAAGAAGCTGGAGAAGGCATTCGCCTTCATGCTGCGGGTGCGCATCT
>Ga0105248_10006204_pt1 | contig 13104 bp, 13 predicted proteins | sample KBSS34metaG_FD_81524 | JGI IMG/M metagenome (GOLD analysis project Ga0105248, IMG submission 81524) | Switchgrass rhizosphere microbial communities from Kellogg Biological Station, Michigan, USA - KBS S3-4 metaG | ecosystem: Host-associated > Plants > Roots > Rhizosphere > Soil | place... | reverse complement strand
AAGGTGTTGCATCGACCGGTTGAGCTGGCACGACTTCCCGGATGGGATGAGAAGGCCGGTCTCCACGGATGCGATACGCTCCCAATAATCGACGTGCTCGAAGCACAAGAGAAAGGAGACCGGCTGTGAAGAAGATTATCACTGTGGCAAGAAATAGGAACGAGATTTTCAAACAACGGCAGCTAACGATTGGTTTGGATCTGGAGATCGAGTCAGCCACTACAGCATCGTGGATGAAACAGGTAACGTGATTCTAGAGCAGAACGTGCCAACAACGCCGAAGGGCATCCGGCAAGTCTTTAGCAAGATCTCGCGCTGTCGAATCGCACTGGAAACCGGGACACATTCGCCCGGGTTAAGCCGGCGGTTGACGCAGTTGGGCCATGAGGTGATCGTGGCTCATGCGCGTAACGTGCAACTGATCACGGAGAGTAGTCGAAAGGATGATCGACTGGATGCGTGAACGCTGGCACGGCTAGCGAGAATCGATCCCCAATTGTTAAGCCCGGTGCGCCATCGCAGTGCGCAAGGGCAAATTCATCTGACGGTGATCCGTGCTCGAGCAACCCTGGTCAGCGCGCGAACGGCGTTGGTGAATGCCGCACGAGGATTGACGAAATCGTATGGAGAACGACTGCGGACGTGTGGCTGCGGGCAAATGAGTTGGGAGATCGCCAAAGAACTGAGCCCGGAGTTGCGGCATCGCCTTCCAATGGAAGATCGTTCGAGACAGCGACTCCCTCCACGCCGGGCAGTGCGACGAGGCGCGGCAGAAGCTGATCGAGGAGTAGCGTGGCGGCCCCTTTAGCTGCGTAGCGCTCGCTCGTGAAGTTCAACCACATGGTGACCATGCGATCAGCGTTGAAGCCCGGCTTGACCTCCAGCAATCGTAAGAAACTTCGGATCAACAGCCCCGCCCCGACGAGAAGAACAAGCGAGAGCGCAACCTCGCCGATGACCAGTAGACCGCGGAGCCCATCATTGTATGGGTGCTCCGGTGCCCCTAGGTCAGAATTTGCTGGCTTAGACGATAGGTGCTTAGACCCGGTTAGGAAGTCTCTTGGGCCACCGCCAGTTGCTGCTCAGGCACGGACTACACTGGCCAGACGTCGTCCGGCAATTGTTTTCTGCAACCGTGCTTCCCTTTCGCCGCCGCTGCGCCTTCAATCGCGAAACCTTTCGCGCCGGCTATAATCGGACATTCGCTTAGATGATGCTCGCCGTTTGGCAAATATCTCGTGCACAACTCGGCGAGCGGTTGATAGAATCGCCCAAATGTCTGAAACACTTCGTCCGCGGCACGCTGCCCTGGTCCGCGTCACGCACTGGCTTACCACCTTATCGTTCCTGGCGCTGCTGGTCACCGGCGTGGAAATTCTGATATCGCACCCGCGTTTTTATTGGGGCGAGACCGGCAACATTCGAACTTCGGCCCTATTCACGATTCCAATTCCAACCTCGAGAAATACGTTCCACAACGGCTACGGCTACACGCTTCCCGATCAGAACGGCTGGAGCCGTTATCTTCATTTTCAATCTGCCTGGGTTGCGGTGTTGACTGGCGTACTTTACCTAGGCTTCGGATTCTTCCGAGGCCATTTCCGGCGGAATCTGCTTCCCGCTTCCTCGGACCTCTCCGTGAGGGGGCTATCGAACGTCATCGGCAAGCATTTGCGGTTCAAGCAGTCGAGTGAGGAAGAAGCGCGATCGTATAATGTGCTGCAGCGCCTTACCTATCTGTTCGTGGTTTTCGTTCTCTTTCCGCTGGTGATCTGGACGGGCCTGGCGATGTCCCCGGCCGTCGCCTCTGCGATTCCAGGAGCGGTCACACTTTTAGGCGGTCAGCAATCGGCGCGGACCCTGCACTTCTTCGTGTCCGGATTCTTGGTGCTCTTTCTTTCGGTTCACGTGCTAATGGTTTGCCTTGGGGGATTCCGAAACCGGATGCGCGCGATGATCACGGGTCGTGGAACATTGGGTCACGGCGCCAAGGATTTGGAGCAAGCATGAGCAAGTTCTCACGACGTAAACTCATTGCGACGGGCGCGGCGGTTGCCGCAGGCGCGGCTGGACTCGGCGTCGCTGCGAAGCTGGCCAAGCATTATGGATTGGTGCCGCCCGATGCCGGCGGACTGTATGGCCCGGGCGAAACCCTGACTTATGCCGCGCAGCGGTTGATGACCCGCCACTCCATGGCACGCGAGTTTACCCGTAACCAGATTTCGGCGACCCCGTTCGCAAACGAAGTTGCTCCGTTGGGCGAAGGGTTCCAGCGCCTGCAAGAGGGAGGGTTTGCGGACTGGCGTCTTAACGTCGATGGCATGGTCGCCCACCCGATGTCGCTTTCGCTGGCGGAAATCAAGAGCTTCCCGAGTCGCACTCAGATCACGCATCTGGCGTGCGAGGAGGGCTGGTCTTACATAGCCGAATGGAAGGGCGTGCCGCTCTCTCACATCCTGGAATTAGTGGGAGCTCTGCCGCAGGTCCGATACGTGGTCTACCGTTCTATCCAACCGGACTGGTGGGAAAGCATCGACATGGCCGATGCAATGCACCCGCAAACGCTGGTCACCCATGGCATGAACGGCGGCGAGCTGCCGGTCGGATTCGGTGGACCTCTTCGTCTGCGCGTACCCCGGCAACTCGGCTACAAGAGCGTCAAGTACATTACGCGCATGACCGTAACCGATGACGTCAAACAATTTGGCAAAGGATTGGGTTCCTCGGCACCTGAAGGTGGCTACGCGTGGTACGCAGGCATCTGACGAGACTTAGTTGCTGGCCGGTGTAACGGCCTGCGCCGGTTTAGCGCGTGCGGATTCCCCTGAACGCGCTAATACATAGGCCTGGATGTCATGCACTTGGCGTTCGTTGAGTAGATCCCTGAAGGATGGCATGCCGCGCTCTTCTCGCGAGCCGTCCAGCACAATCGACGAAAACTGTTTGTGGACCTCAGCACTTGCATAGCGCAGATCAGGAAGAGCACTAGCGACGGCATCGAATCCATGGCACATAAAGCAGTGCTCCGCGAAGAGCAATTTGCCTTCGTGGATGGTCTCGCGCGAAGCCGTCATGTGTATCGCCGGTTTGGGCGGGCCGTCGTGCCCGAACGGCGGGACTTCAAGCTTCGCCGTTCCGCCGATGGCAAACGTGAGAATGCGGCCGAACCCGGGCTTGGTAACTCCAGATCCCGGAAAATTAAGCAGTCCGGGCGCTCCGCCCCAACCCACCATGATGGTGACGTATTGCACGCCGTCCACAAGGTAGGTCACAGGCGGAGCCATAATCCCTGTTCCCGAGTCGAACTCCCAAAGTTTCTTTCCATCCGTAGCGCTGTATGCGGCAAAAATTCCGTCAGCGCGACCCTGAAAAACCAGATTGCCTGCGGAAGCAAGCACACCGCCGCCGTTGACGCTTGGTTGCATCACGTGCCAGACTTCGCGCCCTTCCACCGGGTTCCAGGCAATCAGTTTGCCAACAGGCGCCGGAGCCGCCGCCAATTTTGCAAGCAGCGGTCCCTCATAGCGTGAGTCCATGCCCAGGTTTACATGTCTTGAATCATACTTCCAGGCGGGATCGGGAGCATGCAGTTCCGTGGCTCCTGCCCTTGTGGGTAAGTACACCAGACCCGCCGCCGGACTAAAGGCCATCGGATGCCAGTTGTGAGCGCCGCTGTCGTCGGGAGAGACCAGCACCGGTTGTAAGCCAGCATAAGCAGTGGGTGACTCGATGGGTCTCCCACTTTGGGGATCGATTCCGGTTGCCCAAGTAATTTTGTCAACAAATGGTTTTGCCGAAATGAACTTTCCCGTCTCCCGGTCCAGAACGTAAAAGAAGCCGTTCTTTGAAGCCTGCATGATTACGTTGCGGGTTTGACCGTTGAAGTTCAGATCCGCCAGCATCAAAGGCTGGGTCGCGTCGTAGTCCCAGTTATCTCCAGGGGTCACCTGGAAATGCCAGACGAGCTCGCCGGTGCTGGCGCGAAGAGCCAAAATGGAGGCCAGATACAAATTGTCACCGTGGCCTTCGCTTCGCAGCGCACGATACCAGGCCGTGCCGTTTCCTGTTCCGGTGTAAACAAGATCGAGAGTGGGATCGTAAACGATGGAGTCCCATGGCGTGCCGCCGCCACCTGCAACCCACCACTTTCCCTGCCACGTTTTTGCGGCGTCCTCAAGGGCTTTGGACTCGAATCCACGTGAAGGATCGCCGGGAACGGTATAGGTGCGCCATGCCAGTTTTCCGGTCTCGGCTTGGTACGCGGAAATGTATCCCCGTACGCCATATTCCGCGCCGGCGTTCCCGATGAGTACCAGCCCCTTGGCAACGCGTGGTGCGCCAGTGATAGCGTAGGGCTTGGACTGATCGGCCGTAACGACGTCCCACACGGGAGTCCCAGATTTTGCATCTAGTGCAACCAATCGACCATCGAGTGTGCCGACAAACACTTTGTGGTTGTAGAACGCCACGCCTCGGTTCACTACGTCGCAACAAATTCTGCGGGCGCGGGAGCGTGGCACCTTCGGATCGTACGTCCACAGAACTTCGCCAGTCTTCGCATGCATTGCAGTCACGACGCTCCACTCGATTGTGGTGTAGATGACGCCATCCACAATGAGGGGCGTCGCTTCCAGCCCTCGATGAGTTCCGAACTCGCGGCTCCAAACCAAACCAAGCTTCTCCACATTTTCTTCGTTGATTTGTTTCAAGGGGCTGAAGCGCTGTTCGCCGAAGTCCCCACCGTGCATGGTCCATTCGCCGGAGGTGGTTACATTGCTTGACGTCGCGGGTAACTTGCATCCCGCAAAAGCGACAAATGCTAGTGTTGGTAACAACCGAAAAACAGAAACGCGCATGATTCACCACCGAATCCAGAGATTCTGACCGAAGAATTCACCACTGATTAGCGTTGTACAAAACATGCGTGGAGTCGAGGTGTGGCGCGGTGGTTTAGGTGGAGCCTATCAGTTGCCGACCCTTTCGTCTGTCGGTGCCTCACGAGCTCCGCCATGCTTCCGTTTCCACACCCCGCTCATCGAACCGGACGTGCGGATTTGCCGCATCCGGCTCTCGGAGAAGACTCACGCAATTGCTGTAGCCATTGCCTGTGACGCTGTCTGCAACTTCTGAAAACAACTTGGGAGTTGTCAGGCTCATCGCCAATCTCCCTTTCCCTCGTCGCTTCTTGCGTCCGCCTTCAACTGGTCGGGTAAGGTGGTGGCGCGGAAGCGGGCTTCGAATGATGCCGACGTTTCCACCACCTCCCCTATCATTCCGTACGGCGGGTTTTCCCCAGTACGGCTGGAAGGTTGGCCTTTCAAGTAGTGCCTTTCCTCATGTTGCTCAGGTTAAGCCAACACCAGGCATGCCCTGCGTAACACGTAGGTTTGCATCTACCCTTCGTGCACTCCGCGGCCCCACTTTACGTCCCGCTCCGTGTCGGAACAGTGGACTCGGTGGCGCACTGCCATTTGAGGAGTCGACTCCTCTACCCCAGAGGTCTTCGCTCCGGTCTGGGTTCTATTGTCCCAGCCCATCTACGCTTAATCGACCTCATCCGTCCCACTCGCAGGCACATCCCGATTTCGCCGCTTGGCGGTTTATACGGGATGCCCTCGCTGTGCTGGTGCGCCTAGGCGACCCGCGAGTGGTTCCGTGCTTTCACTGTACGTTCCTTCTCGGCATGCCGTCCTCTACGGCCACGGGGAGTCCATCGGCTGTACTTACTCAGTCCTTCCCCGATGACATCGGCCTTCGCCTAGAGCCTACGGCTCGGCACTCCCAAGGTTGCCCATCATCCGCTTCAGACGGGCGGAGGGTTTTCGCGGCTTCACTGGTTCGCTTTCGCTACGGCCTGTCGAGTTGCTTGTCTCCCTGGCGGATCTGACCGGGGGGGTTTTCCCAGCCAACGGAGACTTTTACCTCCGAGCTTTCCAACGGGTCGGTCGCCCTTCCCGCGGTCGGATATAACTACGGTGGCCACTGAGCAAGCTCCTCCGATGGGACTCTCACCCATTGGAACGTCAGCTAGCATCGCTGCACAGGCCCCTTCCCTCCACCGGAGTTACCCGGCTTCGTCAGTACTACGAGCCTCTCCGCCATCCCAGTCAGCCCGGCCGGTCTCTCACGAGTTGCCAGTTGATCCGAACCGCGATCACCGCTGGGACTTCCCGTGTTGCGTATGGTCCCCTTTTGCCTGCATGCCGTCGCCAATACCCCGGCAGGTCGGATGGAATTTATTCGCTCGTACTCTTCCATTCGCTTCGGCCTTCCCCGAAACCGGGGCGGGTCGGCTCCTGCATTAGTCTTTTCGAGGCCTGCTCAGCGTTTACTCACGTTACGGCCTGCACGCTCGCCAAGTCGCCTAGCGACTCTCTGCACCAGAGGCTTCAGCAGTCTCGTTGCCTCCACTGCTGCTCTGATTGCTACCTGGTGGAGCGAACCAGTTCCCGGGCGGGTCTAACTCCCGCTGTGGACCACCACCTTTTCACGGCGCACCCGGTAATCCGACTTACCGGGCACTGTCAAGTGTGACGTTTCGTCTCCGCATCCCTGCCCGAATGAGCGTTGCCTGATTCGGCGTAAAAAGCGCTGCACCCCTCAGCTCCTCTTCGATTTGTCTGCGTTCCCACCGCGCCTGCATGACTCCCGAAACCGAGTGACTATTCGAGCCAAGCAGCAGGTGCCCGATTTCGTGGGCCATGGCACACCCTAGAACGACGGAGCCCTCGAACTCGCGCTCGTCATACTTAGCAAGGGCCAATACAGATTCGTAGTAGACGGTCGCGAGAACCGGAGCGACGGCAAAACCAAAAACTGTGTCTTGCAAACTATTCCGGACCGGTGAAGGAAGTATTCGTAGCCGGATGTCCGTAGCCCCTATTGCCTGCTGACAAGGTGCCTGCGGGAGAAGGCTTGACTTCGCCGATGGATTTTTCCGCCGATGATCGGAAACGATTGCGCGATCTGGCCGGGGAGGTCGGGATCGAATTGTGCGCAGTTTCTCCTAATTGCGATCTTTCGAGTCCGGTACCCGTGCAGCGCGAAGCCATGATTTGCTACGTGCGTGAATGCATCAAGCTCGCGCACGATCTGGGTTCCCCAATTTGCAAGATTTTTGCCGCGTGGCGCGGCATTACGCTCCACGATGGCCTGGCAACTTACGACGACACGTACGGCTACAACCAATACGGGTTTTGGAAAGGCGACCGACGAGGGCTCGTGGTCCAGTCCATGCGTGAGCTTTGCCGAGTGGCCGAGGATCACGGCATCGTGTTGGCCATGCAGAATCACGGTCCTGACATCGTCAATCGCTATCAGGATGTTCTGTCGCTCATTGAAGAGGTCGGATCGCCCTCGTTCAAGGCGTGCATGGACATAAACATTGAGCCCGAGGCGGACTCACCCCAACATGCTCATGAGATGGTCAAGGGCAGTGGGGCTCTGCAAGTTCACTCGCACATGAATGGGGAGTTCGCAAGGCGCTCGGATGGAAGCGTCGAGCTGGTGGCTGGCGGTTATTTTGACGAGCATTTCTGGGGAAGAGAGGTGGCCTATCCGGCGTATGTGGATGCACTCGTCGCCTCTGGATACCGGGGCTACATGAATTGGGAGTTCTGTCACCCCGGGCTGGAAAACCGAAAGCCTGTGGGGATCGACTACGTTCACAAACAGACTGAGCTGGCCTTTGAGTACATTTCGACCCTGCGCGCCTCCGCCGAGCGAAAAGTCCACACAGCGCGGGCCTCCGGCGCATAAACTTCTGCTGCATCAATTCGATGTTGTCACTCATGGTGTGCAAATGAATCTAGTCTATTCGCAGTGCGAACGACTCCCATCGTTCCAAATCGCGGTCAAGTCATGATAACGCGCTTACCGTCCATGTGGATTTTCAAGTTTCCGATTATCCGACTTATCGGGCGCTGACGAGTCTTGCTTTCCGAAACGAGCGGTTTCACATTCGCGGTTTGAAGGGCGAGTCGCTTCGATAACTTCCGGCGACACCCGAGAGATTATTGCCACAGGGTCTACAGAACATCGACGCGACTATTATGAATGGCATTGTTCCCATAGCCGAGCCGATTCCACTCTGGCAAATCGGGCTGTGTTCGGCTTGCCATATCCGTCGCCCGAGCGGAAATCTCTACGGAACCGGGTCGCTCAAGGCGGGCGATGAGCTCCCATCCCTGCCAGCTGTATCGCTTCCGTTCTCCCACTAAGCGGGCGTTTTGCCAGGGACCACCGCCAATTTTGACCTCGACCTGAGCTATAGGTGCCGCGCCGGACCATGCCACACCGCGAATTGGCAGCTCGCCCTGCTCGACTTCGCTGTCGGGCTCCGGCTCGGTGATCAGACTCCGCACGCGCTGTAGCGATACCGGCTCTCTCACAACTTCTTCGCCACGTTGCCACTCGAAAAAATATCTTTCAGTTTGGTAATGGGCGCTTAAGGGTTTTCCGATAACATCAATCTCCGTAAGCCATTTGACGGATGCCACGGCGTACCATCCAGGAACGATGACCCGCAGCGGATAGCCGTGCACAATCGGGAGCGCCTCTCCATTCATCGCGTAGGCAAGCAGCACCTCAGACCCCTGAGCGTTCCCGACGCTCAGGCTACGCTCGAAGCGAATCGGTTCGCTACTTGCGTCAAGTCTGCCGCTATCGGCGCCCCGAAACACTACCTCACTCGCATCCGCCTTAACGCCTGCCCGGTCGAGAACCTCGGCGAGTGTTACGCCCGTCCATTCGGCTGTGCTTACGGCTCCTAAGTTCCATTGCTCTCCATCCACACGCGGGCTCAGAACTGACCGGCCATTTCCGGCGCACTCTAAGGTGACGAACTGGGTCTGGGAGGGCATTTTCACAAGGTCGCGCAAACTGAGGCAAAGAGGCCGCTCGACCAAGCCAACTACATTCAAACGCCAGCTTGAGGCGTCAAGCGAGGGGATCGGAAAGTGGTTACGAACATAGAACCTCCGATTCGGCATAACCGCACCGCCGATCAATGCGGGGATTGAGGTCTCGCAATTCAGTGGATGGGCGCGGTGAACGACCATCCCTGCCTCGAATGCCTGCCGGTAGGCCTCTTCCGGCTCCAGCGTAGTCAGGAGTTCGCCGACAGCCGGCGGTGCTGATGAGGCACCAGCTGCCACTAGCCTGGCACGCTTGAGCACGCTGTCGAGCTTCGTTATCTCCACAAGTTTCTCGACTTGTGGATTCAGGTTGGCGACCTCAAGGTCGCATCCCTTGTTTTTTGCTACCGTCCATGCACGCAACAGTGCACCCAAACCTGTGCTGTCGACGTGCGTGACGTTGCTCAAATCAATTATGATCCGGCGGGTAATCGCAGCGACTTGAGCGCGCGATTCAGGGATCAGATCACGAATCTGCCTTTGAAACAGCTCCGAATTTTCGGCGGTAATCTTGCCCGTACAGTGGACGATGGTCTCGTTAGACGTCGTTTCCAATTGCAACTTCAATCCAAAGGGACTATGCGGTTGGCTCGCCATGGTTAACCTCGGGAACCGCGGCAGAGAGGAACACTTGCAAACTGAAAGGAAGCCGCCCCCACAACATTCGCGCGGTGCAACGACTTAACCATACGCGGCAAAGAGACTACCTCGCCAAGGATGATGTTTCAAATAAGATCTAAACGGATCGTCGGCCATATAGACGTTATGGCCAAGGTCCTTCTGGTAAACGCCGTAACCGGAGAAGTGGAAACCGGCCCCAAACCACTTGTACGGTGACGCGAACTAATCAGGAGTTGACCGCGGCACGGCGAGTTGGCATTGACACGGGATGATAAGAAATCCACTGACTCCGCTAGCGCACTCTCTCGGGTAGAGGTTGTCACTAGAAACGGAGGTGCGGGAATTCTTGGTCCGCAACCAATAGATTTTCGGGAAAGCCCTTCGCACTTTTATTCTTCTTGCTTGGCTTGGCCTCGGCCGTCCCTTTGCAGGAGATCGGCTTTTTCCGTTCTAGCAATCTCGCCACCCGGTCGGCTTTCGTTTCATTCGTGTCGTTGCAAACTGCATGTCCCAGTTCGTGTCGGATCGCGAGATCTAGAAGGCTTTCTCGACCCATGTGCCATGCAGCCATGAGTTCCGACACACGCCCAATGGCTCCCGCCAGCAACGCCTCCTCGAAGAACGTCGTTCTAGCCGAGGGAGCGGTTAGCGCGGGGATTCTTGGATCAAGTTTCCGCGCCAGTAAGACGAGTTTCCAGTCTTCGGAACGCACCAGGACCCACGTCCACTCTCCTACCTCAGATGCCCGATAGTTGGCCAGAGCTTTCCTCAAGACTGCCATTTCCGCGTCGCATTCACTCTGTGTGTAGCCGATGTTGCAAACAAAATGCTGCGCCGAGGTGGAAATGCGCGGCTCGTCGGCGATCCGCGACTGAGCCGGAAGGGCGCCCGCAAAGAAGGCAATCATTCCAAAGTAGGGCTTGAGGTTCATGGGGTACTTCCTTTCGTGCCCCGAAACTCAGCCATTGCGTTCTACGCTTCAATGCAACCGCCCTCCTATGCGCCTCGCATATCCCTCCTGTGCTAAGGCTCTGCAATCGCGGGACTTGCAACCTTATTACAGGCTCGCAATGGTAGTTTTTGTGCTACCTTCGTGTCCCCTGAGTTCCGCGGTCATGCAGGGCAACCAGCTGCGTACGAAATCGGTCATCTGCTTCGGGTCATTTGAGGCGGATTTGCACACCCACGAGCTGCGGAAGCATGGGAATCTGGTCCGCTTACCCGGTCAGTCCTTTCAAGTCTTGAAGATGCTCTTGGAACGTCGGGGCGAGCTCGTTACTCGTGAGGGGTTTCGCGCGGCGCTTTGGCCGACAGATACATTTGTGGATTTCGACCACGGCCTACATGCCGCCGTGAGCCGGTTAAGGGAAGTCCTGGGGGATTCCGCCGAAAGCCCGCACCTTATCGAAACCCTGCCGCGCCGGGGCTATCGCTTCATTGGACAGGTGAACGGGGCCGAACAAGCAAATTCGACCGAATCTCAGGCATCAGTAAACGGGCAAAAAAACGGAATTGCAGGCCGCGGCTGGAAAATTGGAATCGCAGCCGGGTCAATGATTTTACTATTAGCCTCGGGTTTGCTGTTCTCTCCAATTGCCCGCCACTGGCTCAACGGCTTGTTCACGCACCAATCTCAGCCACAACCAGTCGAAGCAGTCCCACTGACCGCTCTCCCCGGTCGGGAGATTTCTCCCAGCTTCTCCCCGGATGGCAGCCAGGTAGCCTTCGGATGGGACAACGAAACCAATGGAGCGGGGTTCGATCTATACGTCAAAGTTATCGGCACGGATAAGCCGCTACGGTTGACGAATCATCCGGCTCCCTGGCTCGGCGTGGCGTGGTCGCCCGATGGGCGCAACATCGCTGTGCACCGGTTGACCACAGAGGACCGCGGTATTTTCCTGGTTCCGGCCCTGGGCGGACCGGAACGAAAACTCGTTTCCACGAATAACTATACTCCCTGGGCCCCAGACGCAGCCATTTCCTGGTCACCCGATGGAAAACAACTCGCATTCGTCGATCATTTCCCTTTGGTTGGGCAGTCAACACGGCTTTTCCTACTCTCACTGGATACGCTGGAGCGGAAGCAGATGGACACCGGTTGTGAGCAAGTCTCTGAACCTGGGTTCTCCCCAGGCGGAGACTCGCTCGCGTATACCTGTGTCCGGGACGATGGGGATTTCTCTTTGAATTTGCTAGAGCTGCGGGGAGGCAAGAACCGACGACTTTTCGGCGGACCGCGAGACATTCAGGGTCCTACCTGGACTCGCGACGGTTCGCGGATTATTTTCTCAAGCGTTTCTCTCCCAAGAGGAGTGGAAAGTGGGGCTCTCTGGCAGATCACCCCCGGACGGACTGAATCCCCGGAAAAAGTGCCCGCCGGGCACGATGCCACTTCTCCGGTCATAAGTTCCTCCGGCAACCGGCTGGCCTACGTGCGGTCCCGGATCAATGGAAATATCTGGAGGGTGGACCTGGATGGCGCAAAAGCGCGTGCCCGCATCCTTGTGACCTCCACGCGGGAGCAATATGGCCCATTAATTTCGCCGGACGGCAGAAGGGTCGTGTTCGTTTCCAACCGTTCCGGCACTAATGAAATATGGGTATGTGACAGCGGTGGTGGCAATGTCCAGCGAATGACCTTTTTGGGTGACGGAATGACCGGGACGCCCCGCTGGTCGCCCGACGGCAACCAGATCGTCTTCGACTCACGGGTTGGGGGAGAGGCCAACGTGTATGTCATGGATGCGAATGGGGGAGTCCCGAGGAAATTGGAGACCGGAACCCGGATGAATTCCTTGCCTAGTTGGTCGCATAACGGAAGGTGGATTTATTTCGCGAGTGGTTTGACCAATTCGAGCCTCACGGTCTGGCGCGTGGCTGCGACCGGCGGGCGCGCTGTACAACTGACCAAGACGGAATCCAGCATGCCCATCGAATCGCCCGATGGGCTGCATGTTTATTTCGTCCGCTTCACCGAAGGCAAGTTCCGGCTATGGCGCACGCGGCCGGACGGAACCGGTGAAAGCATGGTGGATGCAATGCCGGCCCTCCACTCAAACGGCAACGAATGGTGGCCTGTTGAATCAGGCATTTATTTTTACCTGTATACGGGTGTCAAAGCGGAGATGGATTTCTTGAATCTCCGTACCTCGCGCCTCCGTCGAATCTACACGTTCGATAAACCTCCTGCTACCTGGGTGGGCGGGCTTTCCGTTTCGCGCGACGGCAAGTGGCTGCTATATTCACGGATTGATGAAGCTGCCAGCGATTTGATGCTGGTGGAGAACTTTCGTTGAACCTCGCATTGCGGCTATTTGATCCTCATTACGATGGCCGAAGTATTTACCCTCACCTGGTTGTCTTTCCGATGGCCCACGAAGATGGTGGCAGGGCGCACGTATAACCTGTGAAGGCACACGTTTGATGCTAGCGTGGGCAAGTCTGGTAAACGCCGTATCTCTAACGACGCCGGCCGTGTCAAGAGTGTTTTCTCTTCTTTTCCAGGAAACTCGAGCACACTTCTCCGTCGGCGCACGAAGTACGTCTTTTTCTGCCGCTTGTGTTT
>Ga0105248_10006201_pt1 | contig 13107 bp, 15 predicted proteins | sample KBSS34metaG_FD_81524 | JGI IMG/M metagenome (GOLD analysis project Ga0105248, IMG submission 81524) | Switchgrass rhizosphere microbial communities from Kellogg Biological Station, Michigan, USA - KBS S3-4 metaG | ecosystem: Host-associated > Plants > Roots > Rhizosphere > Soil | place... | reverse complement strand
GTTCGTGAAGATGAGGTGCTCCGACGGCACGCCGAACGCACGCCCGGAAGCCATGTTCATCATCACCGCGTCGTCGTTGGTTTGAAAGATCGGTACGAAACAGAGCAAGAAGGCGGTCACTGCGGCGATTCCGGAGAGCGCACGCCTTCGCCCGCGTGCCGGTTCCCGGCAAAGCACCATGGATCCGACCATCCCGGAGATGCTGCAGACAGTTCGCGAAGACATCCGCCGCCTCGCCTCGTGGGGCTTCGAAATGGTGAAGCACGACTATACGAGCTTCGACCTGATGGGCCGCTGGGGATCGACGATGGGCGCTGACCTGACCGACAGCAACTGGCACTTCTCCGATCGAAGCCGCACCACGGCGGAGGTGACGCTCGCGCTCTACCGAGCCATCCGCGAGGCCGCCGGCACGTCGCTCGTGATCGGGTGCAACACCTTCGGCCACCTGGCCGCGGGGCTCGTGGAATTGCAGCGCACAGGAGACGACACCAGCGGCCGCGACTTTCATCGCACTCGTCGCATGGGCGTCAACACCCTCGCCTTCCGCGCTCCACAACACCGCGCGTTCTTCGATCTGGATGCGGACTGCGCGCCCATCACGCCAGATCTGCCTTGGGACCTGGCATCGCGCTGGCTCGATCTGGTAGCCCGCAGCGGCACCGCGCTCTTCGTCTCCCCCGATCCTAAATCGCTAACCCCGGAAATCAAGGAAGCGATTCGCCGGGCCTTTCGCGCCGCCGCCAAACCGCAACCGATCGCTGAGCCGCTCGACTGGATGGACACCACCACGCCAGGGCGTTGGCGCATCCAGGGCAAAGTCACCGAGTACGATTGGTACGGACCGGAGGGCGGCACTCCGTTCCCTCGCTAAACAATCACGTGTCAGCGCTTCGACGGGCCGTTGTCTTCCGTCGCCTGCTGCCGCATCTTCACCGTCAACGTATCGGCGCCTCCGAACGCGGCCAGCACCGGCCTGCCGGTCCAGCATTCCGGCACATCCAGGCCGAAGATCCACGCCAGGGTCGCTGCCGTGTCGGCGGTATTAACGACACTGTCCAGGTGGCGGGCAACTACACCGGGCCCCGTCAGAATCCATGGGATCTGAATCTCTGCCAGCGAGTTCTTGCCGTGTCCTTTGCGCGTTCCGCCGTGGTCCGAAGTCACCAGCACGAAGGTTTGAGATGAGGCGCCGTCGCGATCGATTGCGTCCAGAATCTCGCCGACATATTCGTCCGCTTGCGTGACAGCGCTGTAATAAGCCCTGTCCACCCAGCCCACCGCGTGTCCGGCGTGATCGACATTATCCAGGTGCACGAAGAGCAGCGCAGGGTGCACTCGCGTCCAGTACTCCATCGCCGCCTGCACGGTTCGCGCCGCGCCCGCTTCATGCTGCATCACGTCCGGGGCGCGGTTCTCCACCAGGTCTGCGAACCCCTTCCAGTCGTGAAATATGGCGATGCCGCTATCAGGCCTCTGCTGCCGGAGAACGCCGAAGATCGTGGGGAACTTGCCGTCCGCGTCATGACAGACCGGTTCGAACTCCACCAGGCGGCGAAAATATCCATTCGACGTAATCCCGTGCGCTTCCGGGCCCGCGCCTCCGATCATCGACTCCCAATTCGGACTGCTCAACGTTGGCATCACACCGCGCGCACTCAGAGTCCATGCCGCGCGTTCCATCAGGCCATGCAAACGGGGCGTGGCGGCGGAACGAATCGCATCCACGCTTAACCCGTCCACGCCGATGACAATTACGTGCGGCGAGGATACGCTGATGCCGGTTTGTGCACGAACAGCGAGACAGGCGGAAACAAGAAACGCCAACCTTGTAGCGGAGCTCATTGAACCTTAGTACCATTCCAATGGCTGCTATTCCGTTACAATTCGTTGAAGTTTCAGCCGGTGACGCAGATCAGACCGGCTTCTTCGGCGCTGGAGGAATCACCAGGGGCGTATTGCCTGCCGCCAGCACGGTCGCCAGCATGCGCCCGTGCGACCCTCCGGGCACCATCATCAGCCGGGCATTGCTCGCGAGCAGCCGCTGTGTCTCCAGAATGTCAAACAGGGCCTCCGACACTACCGGCTCCCGCGCGATCTCCTGGAAGGCCTGCCCCATCGTGGCCGGCCGGATCGCCGCCGCCTTCGCAAATTCGAACGCCGCTTCGCGCTCCGCCGAGCTGGTAATCACGCTCACCTGGTTGGCACCCGCCTGCTTGATCGCCGACGTCACCTGCCGCAAGCGATTGACCACTTTCTCTTCGATCTGCCGGATCATCCCGACGTCGCGGAAATGCACCTTGCGGATGTACACCGAGCCGAGTTGATAGCCCCATTCCTGCGATTTGTTCGAGACCTCCGCGCGGACCGTCCGGCTCATCTCATGCCGCGTCTCGAGCATCTCGGCCAGCTTCATGTTGCTCAAACAACGCACCGTCGCGTTGCTGACGTTAGCGCGCAACGACCCGCGCGGGTCGGTATTCTTGAACAGGTATGCCACTGGATCGCTGATCCACATCTCGTACCAGATCCCGATACCCATCGGGGCGCCCTCTTCGGAATTCACGGGCTGGCTGCGCAAATACTCCTGATCGAGCCGCAAATCGAGCACGTGGCAGTTCCCGAGGAAGTTGACGATGAATGCGGCTATCCCAATCTTGAACGGCAGCACGTGCAGCCCGGGTTCGTCGAGAATCCCGATCACCTTGCCGAACAGAACGTACACGCGACAGGTGCGCTCCTGCACGATCGCAAATAACCCAAACACGCGCGAAAGCGCCAGCACGACCTGCTCCAATACAAAGGCAACCAGGAACATGATCAAAACGGAGAGCAGAAGGTTCATCGCGACACCTCCAGATAGACCTGCTGCGCTTTGTCATAGAGCGCCAGCCGCACATTGCGAAGATACGCAGCCAGAGTGGTTGGACCCGTGCTGTTCAATGCCGACAACTCGGCTGCCAGCGACTTAATCGGCTGAACTTCCGCCTGCGCCTTCAAAGTCTCGATCTCGACTGCCCGCCTTGACTGCACGACGCGTTGATCGGCCGCCGCCTGCGCCAGACTGATATCGCTCGACACCTGGTTGTGAGCCGTATTAATTGCCGCGAGAGCCGACTCCACCTCCGGCGGCGGATCGATCCCGGTGATCAGCGATGCATCGAGGACGACCCCGTAGCGTGCCGGTGAGGAACGGCATTCCTGGTCCATGAACTCGTTCAGGTCGCGGAGATTCTTGCGCAAATCATTGATTGAGATCCCCGTCATTTCGCTGCCCGCGAGCGGAGCGTCAGCCGCCGCCGCCCCGGTTGCCAGGCCCGGCACCCCTGGGAGCGGCGCTGCTTCTTTGGCTTCAAAGTTCGCGATTCGTTGCCGGAGGACCGATACAAAATAGCCCATCACATGCACGAACGGCTTCTTGATTCCGAAGAGATAGGCGTATAGGTTCGCCTCGCTCACACGGTAGCGAATCTGGCCCGTCAGCCCGGTATTCAACTGGTCCTTCGTAACGGCCTCCAGCCGTGTGCCATTTTCGTTGGCGGTACGATCTTCCAGATCGAGCGCCATGTTGACGGTTGTGGTCGCGATCGAGACGCGGTGAATCTTCTCCCACGGCATCTTGAAGTACGGGCCGCCGGGCTGGATCACCCGAACCTGTGGAAAGGTATACCGCGCGCGCTCCTCCGGACGGAGAAACTCCGCGATTGGATCATTGAGAGTAGTGGCCCCGCCGGGCACCCGCACCGCGCGGCCAAATCGAGTCTTCACGGCCCTTTCATTCTGGTCGATGGTGTAGAAGCCGAATAGCACGCACCTCACCACGAACCACAAGACGAGCCCCACGAATATTCCGACAGCAGTGTCCATAATTCAACCGTAAGTAGTATAACTGGTCGCTACAACCCGTACAGTGTCTTCGCGTTGTCCCGGAGTACCAGATGCGCCAGTTCCGTCGCCCGGGCCCGCGTGATTTCCCCGTCTCGTAACATTCCCGTCAAAGCGATCGCCAGGGCCTGCCGTCCGCTCCTCGCGGTCGCCACGCCCAACTCCTCCCAACCCGCTTCGTTGCTGTAGGGATACGCATCCGTCCCGAACATGACTTTCTCGGGCACCTGCTCCAGCCACTCCCGAATAATCGCGCCCAGTGCCGCGGGCTCCAGCAAGAGAGACTGCGCCGAGAAATCCAGATACGCATTGGGCTTCTGCAGCAGCGGGCCAATCTCATGCGTAAAGGGCCATCCGCCATGCACCATCACGAACTTCGTCTTACGCAGCGACGGATCGTTCAGTACCGATTCGAGCAGCAGCGGATTCGCACCGCTCACATTGAAGTAACTCCCGGCGCCTGCCATCGTGTGGATGTGCACCGCCATCCCTAGCCGCCCGCACTCTGTAGCGATGTAGCGGAACAGGAAATCCTGCAGCGGCTTGTACTCGGACTCTGTGGGAGTGCCCTTGGCGGCGAACTTCGTGTAGATGCGATCGGCATCCGCCTGGTCCACCGCATCAAAGGCCAGCGACCGCAGATACGCGGCTTCGAACTTCTCCGCAACCGCGCCGCCTTGCTTGTGACGTTCCAATGTCGGCGTCACGACCTTCGCCAGATAGTCCGCCAACTTGGCCGGGGGAGCCATCACTCCCGCTTCCTGCAAGTAGCTCTTCCGCAGCACTTCCTCCAAGGTGAAGAAAGCCTTACGATCCGAATTGCGTTCCGCCAGGTGCGAATTGTCCAGCGGGTACATCAGCGCGTCGGCATACGGCACCCAGCGGAATCGAGGAGGCTGGATCCCACCGCCCATCTCCACTCGATTCGCCAGCATGATATCGACGCCCATCTGGTCGAGCACCCAGGCCGGATACTGCTCCTTCTTCTCCGAAATCACGGCCGCCTTGCCTTTATCGCCGAACAGCGTGTGCGCCGCGTCCACAGTGGCAGGAGCGTTCGGACGCAGATTCATCGGGTCCGAGGACGGCTCCATATTGTCCACGGGTAGCGCGTCGAAGCCACGATCCGGCTTTTCGCCCGGCGCTACGTACTTCACAGGATGGGCATGGTTGTCGATCGCACGGATGTTGTTAATCTCAGTGGCAATCTGCGCATCGATCGGCGATTGCTTCACCGTTCCGCAGCCCGCCAGCAGCAAAACCATCGCCGGCGCCAGGAGGGTTTTCATATCGGTCAATTGTGCCACACCGGATCTTGATATCATTTCGGATTCATGCGCTGTTCTTACCCTCTGGCCATTTTTCTGATGTTACAAACGTTTCCGGCAGCTTCTCAGGACCGTTCGCAAGCGCGTTCCATGACGATTTCCCCTGGCGGCATCGTCGCCACCAGCCAAACCCTCGCCTCTCAGGCAGGCGCGCAGGTGCTCGCGCGCGGCGGCAGCGCAATGGATGCCGCGATCGCCGCCAATGCCGTGCTCGGCGTCGTGGAGCCGGAGAGCTGCGGGATCGGCGGCGACCTCTTCGCCATCTATTGGGACGCCAAGACCGGCAAACTCACCGCCATCAATGCCAGCGGTTGGGCTCCCAAAGCGCAGTCCATCGACTTCCTGAAGTCCCTCGGCAACCAGAGCATGCCGCAGGAGGGGATCCAGTCCGTGACGGTGCCGGGATGCGTGGATGGCTGGGCCAAACTCCACAAAAAGTTCGGCAAGCTGCCGTGGAAGGACCTCTTCCAACCCGCTATTTATTTCGCCGACCACGGCTATCCCGTCACGGAGCTCATCCGCGAGGCCTGGAAAGAAGAGGAAGAGAAGCTCGCCAAGGATCAAAACGGCAAGACGGTCTTCCTGATCAACGGCAAAGCTCCCGAATTGGGCCAGATGTTTCGCAATCCACAAATGGCCAACGCCTTCAAGCTGATCGCCAGCGAGGGCGAAGCGGCATTTTACAAGGGCGCCATCGCCCGGTCCATATTGAAGACCAGGGATCGCTTGGGTGGCAAGATGAATCTCGCCGATTTGAGCGAATTCGAGGCCGAATGGGTGGAGCCGATCTCGACCGAGTATCGCGGCTGGAAGGTCTATGAACTGCCGCCGAGCGGCCAGGGCATCGCCGCCATTCAGATGCTCAACACCCTGTCGCTCTTCCCGTTGGAGTCTTACCAACCCCGCGGACTGCTGGAACTCCATACCCAGATCGAAGCTCAGAAACTTGCCTATCAGGACCTGCACCGCTACGTGGCCGACATGCGTTTTGCGAAAGTTCCCGTGGAAGGCATGATCTCGATGGAGTACGCCCGAGAACGTGCGAAGCTGATCGACCCCAACGTGGCGCGCTGCGACGCCCCACCCGGCAATCCCATGAACATCCACGGCGACACGATCTATCTTTCGGTGGTCGATCGCGAGGGAAACATCGTTTCCCTAATTCAGAGCGTTTACCAGCACTTCGGCTCTAAGGTGATTGCGGACGACTTCGGGTTTCCGCTGCAGAATCGCGGAGGGCTTTTCGAAATGGACCCGTCACACCCAAATGCGCTGGCGCCGCGGAAGCGTCCGTTCCACACCATTATTCCGGCGTTTATGGAGCGCGGCAGTCTGCACATGGGCTTCGGGATTATGGGCGGTTTGAATCAGGCGCAGGCCCACGCGCAGTTCGTTTCGAACGTGGTGGATCACGGGATGAGCATACAGATGGCGCTCGAAGCGCCTCGCTTCTCCAAACAGACTTTCGGCGGATGCGATGTCTCGATTGAGAATCGCGTTCCACCGGAAGTCCGCGATGCCCTGACGCGGAAGGGGCATCAACTCAAAGTCCTGGGCGACTTCTCGAGCACGATGGGCGGTGGTCAGGCAGTCATCCACGACTCGGCCAAGGGCGTGAATTACGGGGCCTCCGATCCGCGCAAGGATGGAGCAGCGGTACCGGAGCCAGCACCTTACTTTAAGTAGGTCCGCCCCCTCGCGGCCGCAGCTCGGTAACATACCGAATTAGCCGAGCCGCGCACGTAAGCAAGCGATCCAGGTCATTCGACTAACCTGCGTGGTCGAGGGTTTCGGGATGCGGCTGGAGGCGCTTCCCGGCTGCATCCGTTAAGTAATCGAGCGCCTGCCGCGCCAGTTCCGGGACGCTCGGATCGGGGTGGCGCAGCAAAGTGACCAACATCCGGATCCAGTGGATCTCGGCGGGTTCGATTCCAATTACCGACACAGTTTTCGTCATCAGCGAAACCTTCTGTGATCTCTTCGTCCGGGAGCGAAAATTCATGAAGGATTCAAAGTTTCCGGCAGTGGCGCGATAAGGTGTTCGTGAGTCCTTTCCTGAAGAACGCGGATGAAATCTTTCAGACGGCGCGCGACGCGGGGCCCGAGGACTGCGACATGGCGATCCTGGTGAAGGCGGACGGCGCCATCCACATGCTTCCGGCATCCGGTTGGGAACTGGAATCCATGCGCATGCATCACGGCGCTCGAGCCGCCTACCGGGTGTCCCGCAAAGATGGTGGTGTGCGGCTGGAGGCCCGTTCCGCCAGCCGGAGCTGTCTGATCCAGTCCGCCAACCCCGAACGGCTCCTCTCCGATTTCCCCCGTTACCTGCTTCACTAAAGCAAATCACCTTCCGGCCGATATGGATTTGTGCAGGGAGGACGAGTATGGATATCATTTCTGTAAACCAGGGAGCGCAAGCCCCCTCGGCGATGGCACCTGCGTCGTCGATTCCCATCGACAAGGCCGCCCAGAATCGCGAGGTCGTTCAGGCAGTGAAGGCGCTGAACGGGTCGCAGATGTTCGGGCAGGATAACGAGTTACTCTTCCAACAAGACCGGGAGACCCGGCGTATGATCGTTCGGGTGGTCAACCGAAAAACGCATGAGGTGGTTTCCCAAATCCCGGCCGAGTACGTTTTACGGTTGGCTAATTCCAGTAAATGAAAACTCAGCCGATAAGGTTTCTGAGGCAAACAAACGATGTGGCAAAGCGCGCACGAAACTTACCTGGAGAGTAGAATTCTTTCGGCAGACCCGGTCGAACTGATCGGGATGCTGTACACCGGAGCCCTGGAGGCAATACGGGACGCGCGAAGCTACTTAAAGGCTGGGGACATTATGGCCCGGGCGCGCTCCATCACCAAGGCCTCCGCGATCGTGATTGAGCTGGCGACCTCGCTCGACCATAAACGCGGCGGCGAAATCAGCGAGAATCTCGGCCGCCTCTACGAATACATCTTGCGCAAGCTAAGTGAAGCCAACCTGCAACAGAGCGATGAGCTGCTGGCCGAAAGTTTAGGGCTGCTGACCACGCTCGCAGAAGGTTGGGACGGTGTCCGGGAGCAAGTGCGTGCCGCGGGTGCACAGCCGGTTGCCGATGTCTGTCCTGCTCCGGTGGAATCGGCATCGTCTTACACGGATCAGTGGGTACCAGCAGAGCCGGTTGGCGGGTCGGCGCACGCCTGGAGCTTCTAAAGAAGTCCTTCGATCCTGCGGACGGCTTCGACAGTACCGTTGATGAAAGTGGCAGGAGCACGCGGTCCGGGTCGGATTTCGGCGAGTGCTGCCCTGGCTGCTTCTTCCACGGCGTGCACCTGGACCACCCGGCCACGCTGGCTGGCGCGGCTGAGTCTGCGCGCCTGACGATCGTAGGTTCGGGGCCAGGCTCGCGCGACCAGAGGCACGCCGCACGCGAGACACTCCTCCACCGTGTTGTACCCGCCCCCACCCACGACTACGGAGGCCTCGGCATACCGATCGATGGCCGGCCAATATTGCGAAATTTCGGTCGATAACAAAGACGCCACTGCCCGGTACCACTCAAACTCGCTCGGCATCCCCGATGCGCACACCAGAACTCCGCCAGGTACCCCGCCGCGAAGCTCGTTGGCATTCCGCACCAGCCAGGGAGCGGTCAGTTCGTGCTCGAAATACGCCTCCTCGCCCGGGCCCGGCACGAGTACCAGATCATAGTGGTCCTTCACGAACTGCTGGAGGCCGGCCGAAGCAATGTAGCGAGGGTTCACATCGCGGTGGACCAAGACCTTTTGTGCGGGGATTGCTGCGAGCAGCGGACTAAGTTCCCCTCCCAGGCCCCGCGGGAAAGTATCGACGATGAGCACCTTGGGCGAGGAATCGCGAACCACTTGTACGGCTGCGTGGCGCGCTTCTTCCAGGGGCGTCTGGGCAGGAATGATCGCCAGGTCCAACTCGGGCATCGCTCTCGCGACAATCGCGGCATAAGGGGAGTTGGTCAGGACTCGGACATTCCGCGCGGCGCGAGCCAGCGCGACGGCGCGCGTCAAGTGTCCCCATCCGCCGCCCAGCGCGTAGATCAGCCACACGCCCCGTTAGCTCCCGGACATGTCCGATTCGAATTCTTCGCTGGTGGCGACCAGGTCGGCTCCGTCGGCCTCGGTGAAGTCCATGGGGAAGATGTCGTAATCGGGGTAGCCGTAGCGATCTGAGCGGCTGACGAAGGGATCCTGCACCTGACCGTTGTTGCAGTCCGGACAGCCGACCGGTGTGGTGCGGAAACACTCGTGCGGAAACAGGAATCCGACGCGGCGCGGGCACTTCCAGCCGGGCGTCATGGCTTGCCGCCTCGTTTCTGCAACGACAGGTTCAGTACGCGATAGATGCCTAGTGCCAGCATCGAATTGACCTTGACGAGCTGCGGAATACCGATCGCCTGGGCGACGATCTTCGCCTTAATCGCGCGATCGTTTACTTCCACCCCACGCACCTTAACACCTTCGGGCAAGTACATCTCCGTCCGCATCCTGGCCTGCAACGCCGAGACATCGCCATACCTCTCGCTCGGATAATCGAGCCGCAGGCCAATCAGACTGCGAGTTCGCGTTTTGGTCTTGCGCTTGCCGCGAGTACTGGTGTACTTACGCTCGCGAACCACATCCTCTACTGTTTCGCTGAAGGTGCTGCCATCGTACAGCTTCGCGGAGATCGAAAACCAGCAGACTCTGAAGAGCCGCTGTTTGCCGTTCTTATACCCCTTCAGTGGCCCTTCGGAGAGGACTTCCTCCTTCGGCTCGAAGACCAGCCGCATCGTGACCAGTTCCTTCGGGTCTGTGTCTGCCGCCAGCATGGCGGCGATCGACCTGCCGAACTCGCAACGCTCCATATGGTTGGCGACTGGCGCGGGGTAAACCTTCATGTGATAGAGAAGCCAGATGCCAATGCCGAGCAGGGCGAGCCCACCCGGCACGAAGCCAAAGAAGGTGAACAAACCCAACAAGATGCAGGCAGCACCACAGGCGGACAACTTTCTGCGGGAAGAATGCCAGTCGCTCGCGAGGCGCTGGACCTGATACAAGTCGTCGGTCAGCGATGCAACGGGTTCGCGTGCCTCATAAACGCCTTCCGATCGTAACCGATTGACATCGACAGGCATGAACTCCGCTATCTTAGCAGAGCGTGCCCGTTCGATTCGCCTATATCTCGTTCGACAACGTGCCTGGTCCCAAGGGCGCCGCAACCCACATCGAAGCGTTCACACGGGCCGTTGCTGCACACTTTGGCGGAGTCGAACTGGTCACTGTTTCAGGGGTCGAAAGCCATACCGAGCGATGGCCAGGCGTGTTCCACACCGAGATGCCGGGAGTGGGCCGGAGCCTGGTTGATCGGGTGCTCTGTTTCCGCCGATTTCTGGAGCGCTGGCTTGCGGGCCGTACTTTTGAGGTGGTGCAGTTCCGTTCGATCTTCGAAGGCCTGCCGCTACTGCGATTGCGACCGCGCCCCAAGCTGATCTTCGAGGTGAATGGCCTGCCCTCAATCGAACTCAAAGATCGATATCCGACGGTCGCGGACGATCGCGAGCTGATGACGAAGCTGCTCTCGCAGGAGGCCACCTGTTTGCAGGCAGCCGACCGCATCGTGACTCCGAGCGGCGTGACGGCACGTTACCTGATCGAGTGCCGAGGTGTAGATGCATCGAAGGTGCGGGTGATTCCGAACGGTGTCGATGCCGTGTTGTTCCAGCCCGGCGGCACGCCCGACAACGAGCGGCTGCTCTACTTCGGCACACTGTCGCAATGGCAGGGCGTGGACCTGGCCGTGCGTGCGTCGGCGCAAATCGGCGCGAAGTTGACGATCCTGGGCGCGGGTAGCAGCCGGCAGCGCGAAGCGATCTCGGCGCTGGCCAACAAACTCGGCGCACCAGTAGACGTCCTGCCGCCGGTTTCGCAGCAGGATCTGGTCGCCGCACTCCATCAGTCATTCGCCGTCCTGGCGCCACTCACACTCAGTGAGCGGAATATCGTGCAAGGGTGCTGTCCGCTGAAGATCCTGGAGAGTATGGCCGCCGGTATTCCCGTGATTGCCAGCGATCTGGCGGTAGTGAGAGAGTTGGACGCGAACTGCCTGCTGGTCAAGCCGGGGTCGGTAGACCAGATTGCACAAGCGGTGCTCCAACTGCGCGCCAGTCCGGGACTCTGGCGAAAGCTCTCTTCAGAAGGGCGCCGCCAGATCGAGGAGCACTACACCTGGGAGCGCGCCGCTACGACTCTTGTGGCGGTGTATAACGAGATCAGTTCCTGAAGCGCGCGACTCTCCGATTCCGGAGCGAATTCCTGTTCCACGCGGGCGCGTGCGGCACAACGAACTTTTTGCCGGTGTGCGGGATCCGCATCGAGCCACTCGAGCACCGCTTCGCCCAATCGATGGAGTTGCCAGCGGGGCAAGACCACGCCCTCCACTCCGGGAGTGACGATCTCCGGGATTCCGCCTGCATCGCTGACGATCGACCCGCAGCCCGCCGCCATCGCCTCCAGCAGCGCGTTGGGCATACCGTCCCACAGCGACGGCTGCAGGTAAACATCGCAAGCCTGCAGGTGTGCGTTGACTTCCTCGGGACTGTCGATGTGGCCGGTGATCAGGACGTCGTCCGGCACGCGCGGCCGGTCGGCGGAGCGAACTTCGCCGATCACCAGCAAGCGCGCCGGATGGACGCGACGGACCGCGGCCAGGGCGTCGATCAGATGGGTCAGCCCCTTCTTTTCGCGAAGTTCGCCGCAGAAGCCGAGCACCGCTTCGTTGTCGCCGATGCCCAGCCTCGCCCGCACTTCACGGCCCGCTCCGGGAGAGGGAAAGAACCGCGCCGTATCGACTACGTTGCGCAAGTGCACGACGTCATTGCGTCCACTGAGAGCGTGGGCTTTACGGGCCAGATCGCGAGTAACGGCGGTGATGCCGGTGGCGTTGGCGAGGGTCCATTGCAGCCGCGCGAAATCGCCGGGTGGGAAGACATCACGGTCCAGATCGTTGCCGCGGATGCTGACCACCGACGGCAGATTGTTCAGACGGGCGAACCACACGGCCAGGAAGCCGGCCAGCGTCAGGTAGTGGCCCCACACCAGCTGATAGGAGCCCAGCGACAGGCGCCAGTCCAGCAGGTTGAGAGTGTGCGGCATGGTAGTGTCCCAGTCGCGGAAACGCCCCATCCGATAGATCGCGGGATTACCGGGTTGGTGCTCGACCTGCCCCGCAGGCAGGAAACGAGTCCAGGAGACAACATCTACCTGCGATCCCAGGCCCGCCAGAGTCCGGGCAATACGCGTGGCACTTGCCGAGACGCCGCCAAGATCCGGGGCGTGCCGTTCGGTGAGAAAGAGAATCCGAGGAGCTATGCGAGCGCCGCCTTCATGTAGTCCATCGAGCGCTTCACTTCATCCTGAGAGCTGCGCAGTCCGGTGTATTCGTACTCGATGAAGGCTGGAATGGGATAGCGCCTCTCTTTGAGGAGTTGCAGCACCGCCTTGATGGGTGTGTCGCCTTCGCCGAATGCTTCGTTGGTGCCGTCGTTCTTCTTGCGATCCTTCACGTGCAGGTGCGAGATCTTGTCGTGCTGCTCCTGGATAAACGCCACCGCATCGCAATTGGCCGCGGTGAAGTGGCCGATATCGAGATTGATGCGCATGTAGGGCGACATCGCCATGGCCTTCATAAAAGTCTCAGGCGTGGAAAACTGGTTGGGGTCCTTCACCTGCGAGTGGCCGTGGACCGCCAATTTCATCTTGTGCTTGTCGGCGAAGGGCGCCAGGCGCTGGGCCATCTTCAGCGTGCACGACGAGGCGAGGGATTCCACACCGAGTTCTTGGGCCTGCTTAAAGGTGGCGTCTATCTCTTCGTCGCTGAACTGATCGTTGTAGTTCATG
>Ga0105248_10006199_pt1 | contig 13109 bp, 7 predicted proteins | sample KBSS34metaG_FD_81524 | JGI IMG/M metagenome (GOLD analysis project Ga0105248, IMG submission 81524) | Switchgrass rhizosphere microbial communities from Kellogg Biological Station, Michigan, USA - KBS S3-4 metaG | ecosystem: Host-associated > Plants > Roots > Rhizosphere > Soil | place... | reverse complement strand
TTCAAGTAGGCCAATGGGTCGTAACCCGACGCGAAAAAGTGCCCGACATCCAAGTTGACCCAAAACTTTTCCGAGAGCGACATCGCAGCTTTGAAATCGTCGGGTCCCGACGTGTGATTGTGCAAGGCGACCACGACGTTATACTTTTCGGCAAACGGCTTCAATCGAGGGAAAACGCTTAACGGTGAAGACGCGGTGATAATGCTCGTGCCCAGAGCTTGCGTCATCTGAAAGCCCTTATCAATTTCCTCATCCGTGAAGCTGTCGTTGAAGCTCAAGTTATAGGAGTAAAACCTGACACCGCCATCCGCGAATTTCTTCCCGACCTCGCGATACTTATCGAGTCCGATGCCGAGCCGCCATTTGCGCAGCTCTTCTCTCGCCGCGGGATTCGCCCCAGCACCGCGGCCTGCTCCGCCGGGGGCAGCCGTACCAGGAGCACCTCCCGTCACACGCTCGGGCCCTGGGGTGCTTCCTCGTGCCCACGGTCCAGGCCGTCCCGTTCCCGGTAATTGGACCGGGCCTCCCAAATAGCTCTCGATGTGTTCGGACATCACATCGATCTCAGCCAGTCCGACATCGTTCAGAGTTTTAATGATTCCATCCACATCGATTCCGCTGAACGTAAAACTGGCCGATTGGACGCCCATGCGGACGCCGCTGATCGTGGAATTGATCGCCCCGAGGCTCCGCACCAGCGGGATGCCCGCCAGCGCGAGCTTCCCGAAGTCCCTTCTCGAATAAGAGATCATAATTGCTCGAACTCCTGCGATACCGTCGGGGGACGCATTCGCGCCCCTCTTGAGAGCGATCTAGAATTTAACCGCCATGTTCACCTGCAAGATGCGACCGGGTGAAACGCTGTTTACAATTCCAAACTGACCTGACGTGAGACTGGTATTCGGTGCGCCCCAACGGTGGAAGTTGAACGGGTTTTGCGCATCTACGCTCAGATCGAATCTCACCTGCTCCGTGACCCGGAAGACCCGGCCAACGGTCAGATTTTCTTCCTTGTACCAGAAGCCGCGAACCCAGCTCGGGTTGCTATTCACATTGCCGAAATTGAAACCGCTGGTGGTGGTAAATGCCGCCGCATTCAGGTACTTACTGGTGGGAGTGAAATCACCCGGACTCGTTACCAGGTACGGCGAGACACCCGGAACCGAGGTAGCCCACTGACTGTAGCCGATCGTGCCCAAACTGCCCACGCCGCCAGTGATCGTCAACGGCAGGCCCGAATTGTACTTGACGAATCCATTGATCTTCCAGCCAGAAACCACAGCATTTACCACTCGCGAGCTGGAACCTAGCAATTGCTTACCCTTCCCGAAGGGAAGCTCGTAAGCCCAATTGAGACCCATGGAAACGGCAGCATTGGGATCCAGTTGCATGTATCTCCCGCCCGGGTACTGCGTGTTGGCCAGCGAGAAGCTCTTCGACCAGGTGAAAAATCCGGAGAACGTCAATCCGCCGGAGAAGCGCCTGTTTCCCTTGATCTGCAAAGAGTTGAACTTCTGCGAGCCGGAGCTTTCGTTCGGGCCAGTCGTGACTCCCGTGTACTGCGGATAGGGCTTCAGCGACTGGAACACCGTATTGGCCCCAAGTTGATTCACAAAGCTCGGGAAGGGAGAGGTAAACCCGGCATTGATCGCGGCCGCCGAATTGATCGCCGACAACAGCGTTGAACCATACTGAAGATTAGAGATGTTCAAGTAGTTATAGTTGGCGGAGTAGCCGAGGTGCGTGGTTCGGCTGCCCAGGTAAACGACTTCCAGGGATGTGTCGCGAGCCAACTGACGCTGAATGGAGAAGGTATAGTTTACCGTCTGCGGCAGTCTCGTTCCGTTTACTGGAACATAGGTAATCGCTTGGCCATTCAGGAACGACGGGTCGGTTGACGGCGGCTTCGAGTAGTTCTGCGGGAAGCTGCCTGTGTCCAGGTAATACAAGGGCGTGAATCCATCCGGCGAACTGAAGGATGGGGTCGCACTGAACCCGGCCGTGGAAGAGGGTCCGGTGAGGTTATGCATCGGGGGGCTGGCATAGTAGATACCGCTCGATGTGCGAATCACCGTCTTCTCATTCAACTGGTAAGCCAAGCCAAGACGAGGGCCGAAGCCTTTTTTCCAACTGGTGGAGAAAAACGGCGCGGGAAGACCTGGCTGGTTGGCAAACGCGAGAGCGCCTAACCGCCCGCCCGCGCCAGGATTCGCGATGTTGGGCTGGAAGGTCGACATCTTGCCCTGCACTTCCGAAATCGCTGGTTGGTAGTCCCAGCGGAGGCCGTAGGATACGGTGAGCTTCCGCGTGGCACGCCATTCATCCTGCGCAAATAGGGCCACGCGGAGATCTCGCAACCCGGTTTCCACCGGGATGCTCGCGCTCGCCGTATTCACGGCGCCCAATAGGAAACTGGCTACCGAACTGCCCGAGGATCCCGTGTTACCGGCGGCCACAGCGGTCATGGCGTTGGAGAATTGGAACGCCCCGGCGATCTGGTTCAAATTTATATTGTTAATCTGATCCCGATCGATCTCCCCACCGAATTTCATCGTGTGCTTTCCACGAATCCAGGTCAGGTTCTCCACAACCGTGTAATCCATGGCATTGAACACCGGGTCATAGCCGCGGCTCATCGCAGCCAGCGGCGCAGTTCCACCGGTGAAGGTCAAGGCGGGGAACGATCCATTGTCTTGCGGAATTCCCTTTATACCCAGCTTGGTGTCCCATCCCTGGCCTCGGGTCCCGAGGGGCGCGGCGTTGTACTCAAAGTCACCGCCCACAACCAGGTGATTCAGCAACGTCGGGGTGATGACAGCGTCATGGGCGATCCGGACTTTCCAGGACGTGTCCTGCTGATCGTAGATTTGGTCCAGCGGATTCGGGTCCACCTCTCCCCACTTCGGTTGAGGTCCAAAACCAGGAGCCGGATTGCCCCACAGGAGGCGAGGCCGGGTCTGGCGGGTCCAACTGGTCATCACCTTCTGTTTGCTTGAAAAACTATGGTCTACCTTGATCAGTGGAACCGTGGTGTTGTAGTAAGGCCAAGTAGCGGCTCTATGGTCATAGAAGTTATTCGTGAGGCCCGGCAAGTCTGGCGCGGGTATGTAGGAGGCGGTGATCCGGGCAAAATTAGTGATCCGGTTTGCTGGAATGATGTTCCCTACGAACTGCGTTCGCGCAGAACCGCCGACACTGCTCGCTGGGTCGTAGATGGGAATCTGGGTTCCGTTTGCGGTGGTGAACTGGCTGAAGTCGCCGGTCAACATAGCCTGCGTTGGAACCGTAGCCAACAACCCAGCATTCCCAAAGCGCGCGAAATACAGGCCCAGGCTTCCGAAGAAGAAGGTCTTGTCGTGGCCGTCATAAACATGCGGAATCACCAGCGGCCCACCGAAGGTAAACCCGCCTTCGTTGTTACGGACGGTCTGCTTCTTCTGCGCAAAGAAAGATCGCGCGTTCAGCTTGTCATTTTGTAAGTGGTCGAAAACGCTTCCATGCCACTTGTTGGTTCCCGACTTGATGATCACATTCGTGAACCAGTTGCCAAAACCGCCATATTCGGCATTGAAGGCGCTCGTCACAACGTTCACCTCGCTGACCTGCTCGAGGAACGGACCATTCTCGCTAAGCGAGCCCCTCTGCAGCCGCTCGGTTGCGCGCACGCCATCGATGAACCCTTCGGTCGCCTGAGTGACCGATCCGTTAACCGTAGGTATAAAGGTGTTGGTGTTATTTGCACCCGGCATGTTGTTGAGGAACCCGGTAATGTCCCGCTTGGTCCCAGGGAGGATAAAGGGGATTTCCTGAATCAGTGTGTCCTTGAAACCCACGGAATTATTTATGGCGGCGGTGTCGAGCACCGGCGCATCCGCAGTAATCGTGATCGATTCGCTCACGGTTCCCGGATTCAGGGAGACGTCGACCCGGACGCTCGCACGCGGACGCACATCTACCGGCTCGCGCACCACCGTTCCAAACCCGGGCTTTCCGATGACGACACGATAAATTGCCACTGGGAGATTTGGCGCGTTATACAATCCCTCGCCGTTAGTACTGAGCTCGAGAGCACTGTTGGTCTCGGTCTGAATGATCTGGACCCTGGCATTGGGCACCACAGCGCCGGACTGGTCTTTGACCACGCCCTCGATCGTGCCGCGGTCGATCTGGCCCAATAATTGAAAGGCCGCCACCGCCAGGAAAAAAGCTACGCGAACTGCGAGAGAACGGCTTGCTCGCGCGGATTGACTCACCAAGGAAAATTTGCGCCCCATGACACCCTCCCTCAAGATCTACGACACACAATATGTATATACATATTGTGAATCGTTAACTAAGCGAATGTACATCACTCCTGATCACTGAGTCAAGCCTCAACAAGACAAATGCCAAGATCCTGTATAGACAGACGATAGCGATTGGAAATAGAAGGCGGGGCCTGGAGGCGCTACTCGGCGAATCCGCCGACGATCAGTGTCCAACCGGAGGCAGGTAAGAGGCTATCCGATTCTTTTGCTTTTCGTGCCGGAAGACTCGCGGACAACGACATGAAAATCCAGGAGGATATCTCTGGCGGGGAGGTCCGGATTCCGAATTCGTTGGATCATCGCAGCGACCGCCTCCGCTCCCATCTTTTCGCACGGCTGGTGAACCGTGGTGAGAGGTACTGACAGGAGGCTCGCATATTTCACATCGTCGATTCCGCACAAACGGACCTGCTGGGGCACAGCAACTTTTAGCGCGCTCAAGGTCTTCATCAAATTCGCAGCCGTAAAATCGTTCGCACAAATAATTCCATCCGGTTTGAGGCGATCAATCAGCGTGCGCACGGCTTCCTTGCCCAGAGGGTCAATGCGACAAACCAGGTCAGGAGTCCAATCCGTGTGGCTGTTTAACATCGCTTCCCGGTACCCCGCAATCCGGGCATCCACCGTGGGCGCGGATCCGGGGCGCGCGACAAAAGCTATCCGCTTGCACCCAGCCTCAAGCAGGTGTGAGGTAATTGCGTAGCCTGCTCGACGGTTGTCAATGCCTACGAGATCATAGCCGCTGCGAGCTGGGTAGGCGACAATATCCCGATCGAGGAGCACCACCGGGATCCCGGCGTCGCGAAATGTCTCAACGATTCTCCGGTTCGCAGAGTCCTTGCCCGGAGTGAGTTCCAACGGCGCGAAGAATACGCCCGATACTTTCTTGGCGACAAATTGCCGACAAAGTTCAGCAGATTGAGACGCCTTGTGTTCAGCATCTGGAAGCGACTTGCCCCAAAGCAGTGCGTGATGCCCGTCTGTCTCCTGTGCCCGAGCCATCCCGCGGCAGATGGGTTCGAAGATTTCGGTTTGTCCGAGTTCCGGTATCAGGAGACCAAAGGTATAGCTACCGACGATCTCCGGCCGCACATAACTGCCCGAGCCCGCGCGGCGATCAATAATTCCTCCAAGCTGGAGTTCGCGGAGTGCTCGATTCACAGTCATGCGGGAGGCGCCAAATGTCTTGCCGAGATCCGCTTCGCTCGGAAGGCGCTGCCCAGCCTTGTATTGGCCGGAAGCGATAGCTCCTTTGAGGGTCTGGTAGATCTCTTGATGCTTGGAGGTTACTTTCTCTTTGGGCGCCATGCTTAAGGTAAATATACGTCAAGGCTGTTCTTGAGAGATCGTACCACCCTGTCCAAACTCTTGCCACGCCGCGCTATGGCGCGCTTTGTATAGTCAGCTTGTGGAAGCGCCAGCTAAATCATCACGCCGGGAAAACTGCCCAAGCAGGTCTAGTCAGCTGCGGAATAAATGTAACCCATTGATTGAAAACGAGGAGAATCCATGATTTGACAGGAGCACCCAGGTTTGGCGTACAATTTCGAAAGTAGTGGAACATCACAATCTGTATAATCAGGTACGTGCGCAGATTGACCCGCCCGAACGTGTGCTAGCACTCGGGGAGATACTTTGGGATGTGTTCCACGATTCAACCCGGCTGGGTGGGGCACCCCTAAATTTCACGGTAAATGTAAGCCGGATGGGGCATGAGGCGATCCTCATCAGTTCCCTGGGCGATGATGAGCCCGGTAGATCGGCTCAAGTAACAATCGAGGCGTTGGGCTTAGACACCCGGTTCATTGGGACCACGCCTCAGTTTCCGACGGGGAGCGCGCTCGTCCGCACCGAACCGACTGGGCAAACTGAATTTCGAATACAGCGGCCGGCGGCGTATGACGCGGTTCGGCTTTCTCAAGACGATCTGCGGTGGCTCGCCGCATGGAAACCTGGCTGGCTCTATTACGGAACACTGTTTTTCTCGACGGATTATTCACGACAATTACTAAAAGAACTTGTCGGTCTTCTTCCCGACGCGATACGGTTCTACGATATCAACCTACGGCCTGAATCATACAGCGAAGCGCAGGTAAGGGCGCTCTTGAGCTCAGCGAATGTTGTCAAACTCAACAAGACCGAGATGGAGCTCGCGGCTGGGTTCGCAGATCTGCCAAGTTCCAGCATCGAAGCATTCTGCCGGACAGGCAGCGCAAGATACGGCTGGCAGGCCGCTTGCGTGACTTTGGGTGCGCAAGGATGTGGTGTTTGGAGCGGAGGAGCCTACGCGGAGGCCGACGGCTACCGCGTAGAGGTGGTGGACACTGTGGGCGCAGGAGATGGCTTCGCCGCGGCGTTTCTGCACGGACTTTCACGACGCTGGCCGGCGGATCAGATTGCTGAATTCGCCAATCGGATCGGTGCGGGAATTGCGAGTTCTCCCGGAGCGATTCCCGATTGGAATTGGAATCAGGTGTTGGCGGAAGCTCCCTAACATCGGCCCGTTCGGGAAGCACGCTACTCCACCGAGTTAGCCCGCAAGGACTGCGGCTCCTTACTTGGCTAGCGCCTGAGCGATGGACCTCTCGGCGATGGGCGCCATGATGGCGTAGCCCGCGGGCGTTGGATGAATGCCATCTCGGCTCAAGCCCTCCTTCATTCCATGCTTCTCATCCGACATGGGGGTAAAGTAATCCGCATAAACACAGCCGGTCCTCGCGCAGTAGTCCTTCATCCACGAATTCAAAGCCACTATTTTCTCCGCGGGCTCGAGTCCCCGCTTCCAGGGATAATCGTAAGCCGGCGTAACCGACGCCAGAACGACCTGGATGCCATTGGCAGCGGCAATCTGCGCCATGGATTTTAAGTTGTCCTCGATCATCTCGAGCGAAGACGGACCGGTGTTGCCGGCGATGTCATTGGTGCCGGCGTTGATAACCACGACTTTGGGTTTCAGCGCCACCACGTCCTGTTGAAAACGAACCAGCATTTGGGGTGTAGTCTGGCCTCCGATGCCCCGTCCGATGTAGCCCTTACTCGCGAAGAACTTTCCGGAATCGCGATCCCACAACTCGGTGATGGAGTCGCCCATGAATACAACGCGCGGCTCGCTAGCCGAGGCCGGAGGCAAGTTGCGATTTGCGTCACGATAGCGGGCCAGGTTGGGCCAATCGTTGGCGAGTTCCTCCTGCTGCGCACGCTGCCGGGCTGCTATCTGCTCCTGTGTGAGCGCTGGTTGAGCCTGAGTTTGGGACTGTGCAAGCGCGGCAAAAATCAGGGCCATCCCCGCCGTGGAGATCGTTCGCTTCATCGCTGTTTCTTCCTTTCCGATTAGCGCTCACCAGCGCGGAATAGTAAAGGTGCCGCTTCATTTAAGTTATTGCGCCAAACGCTCCAGACGTGAGCCCCTTCAGTTTCCCTGTAGGTGTTCTTCACGCCCCCATCCGTCAGGACCTTGGCGAGTTGTTGATCCGGTCCGAAGAGGAAGTCTTGTCTTCCAACGGAAATCCATAGCAGGCGAAATTTAGCATTCGCGGCCGCTGGATTTGCGAGGAGCGGCCGAATCGTTTCGTCAATATTGAGAAACTGGCCTCCTATAGCCGCGCTGAATCCAAGTACGTAATGAAATAGCTCGGGGTGCGTCAGCCCGATGGAAAAGGCCTGGCCTCCGCCCATCGACAATCCGGCGATGGCCCGATTATCGGCATTTGCAAGCACACGATAGTTCCGCTCCACCAGCGGGACGACCTCTTCCAAAAGATCCTTAGGAAAGCGCGGTGAGAACATGGTGGTTTCTCCCGTGATTCTCACCAGAGGGCCGACGTTGGGCGCCTGCAAAGCGTGGCCCTGCGGCATAACCATGATCATGGGCTGAGCCTTTTTATCCGCGATCAGGTTATCCAAGATGGTATTGGCGCGCCCGTTCATGACCCAGCCGTTAAATGCCTCGCCGTTCCCGTGGAGCAGGTACAGGACGGGGAATTTCGCCGTGCTCTTCTCATAATTCGGAGGCGTATAGATCCAGACCGTGCGCGTTACGCCAAACGTCTTGGATTCGTAATCTACCATGCGCACTTCTCCGTGGGGGACCGGACGCGAATCGTAGAACGACGGCGAATCACCGGGCACCTCCACGAAACTGGACATGGCGAAGCCCGGCGGAACAGGTTTCACAGCCGGGTTGGAAGGGTCCGTAACATCCACCCCATGCACCCGGAAATTGTAAATCCAAATCTCGGGAGGAACAGGGCCGATGGTGAGGGTCCACAGACCGGCCTCATCCTTGGTCATCGCCTGTGGGCCTTTGCCTTGCAAGATTTCGCCGACCAGCTGCACTTGAGTGGCCTGCGGTGCACGAAATTGGAACGTGACAGTGCGGTCAGGATGAACTTCCGGCGATACCACCGCTGTGACGGGCGTAGCTCCGCCTCCTCCGCCTCTTCCACCCCGGCCCGCCGGCGGTTGAGCCCCTGGCGGGGGCGTTTGACCGTTGAGGGATGCGGCCCACAACAAACTTGACAGGGCGAGCGGGAAAATGATGTTCATCGTTGTTGTTACTTTCTAAAAATCGCTACGTCGATGGCATCCGCCATGGCCTGATTACCGGCGTCACTCAGATGAACATGATCGCCCGAGTCGAACTCAGTGCGAAGCTGCAGTGGATGCCCCGGATCGCGAACCGCGGCGTCAAAGTCCACCACAGCGTCAAAAGCATGACTGGTGCGAATCCATTCGTTCACCGATTTCCGTATCGCCTCGACATGCTCCGTAACCTGGCGCTGGCCCCCCACAGGCGTCACGGTTGCGCCGATCACGCGAATACCATGGGTGTGGGCACGCGCGATAAGTTGACGATAGCCCGCGATCAGGTCGTCGCTGGTGACCGGGTCGGCGGAATCAATTTGGCCGTGGCGGATTATATCGTTAATCGCCTCAAGCAAGATGACCCACTTCACGCCGGACCGGCTTAGCACGTCGCGGTCGAACCGGGCGAGCGCGCTTACGCCGGCCTCATCCCGGAGCACCTGATTGCCCTGCACTCCCTGATTCACCACCGCAATGTGGGAGGTAGCCTTGTTCGCAGCCAACCTCCGGGCCAAAACCGAGGTCCAATTCAGGTTTCCTTCCATTGTCGTGCCTTGGCCATCGGTAATCGAATCTCCGAGAGCAACGATGGCAAAGGCGTTGGGAGCCGCGGTTACGTCCACCGCGGAAAGCCATAAATAGGCGCGCGTCGTGTTCGGCTCCGGCATAACCTCGTGGGCGGTCGTGTCGCCTTTGGAAATGTACGCTGTATGCAAGGCCAGGTTGTGGTTGGTCGGCGGCCCTGTATCTTTCGGGACGTACAGGGAGACCGCCAGGTCGGACAGCGGCGCGACCTCCAGGTCCACGGGATCGCTCAGCATCAAGACTCCCGGCCGGATGGTGCAGCCGGGTTGGCCGCTGAATGTAAGCTTCCGGTCGGTTCCCGGGACAATGGCCGAGTCCTTGGCGCGGACGGCGATATGCGCCGAACCGATCACGAGCGGAGCCGCTGCCGCGGCGTTCGAAAGCTCAATTCGAATGCGACCCCCTCCAATGCTGGTGTGAACCACCATGCGAATGGTCTGATCATTTAGGGTGGACGGAACAGGCGGCTGACCACCGCGTCCCCCTCTCACCTGGGAATCCGGGGGCGGCGTGGGCGGCGTCTGCGGAGTCTGCGCCGGTTGCGGAGGACCTCCGCGGCCGACCGTGGATGTTGCGGCTAACGGCTGCGACGTGGCCCATGTTGCGACCCAGTGTTCCGTCGCGGCGTTTCGAGTCTGGGCGGAGGAAATCGACCCGAGCGCTAGCACCAAAAGAACGATGAGAGCAGGTTTTATTCGCACGTCTGTTCAGAGATCACTTTCTAAAAATCGCCAGATCGAAGGCATCGGCCATAGCTTGATTGCCGGCGTCATTGGGATGAATATGATCGCCCGGATCGAATTCCCCTCGAATTCGAATGGGGCGCTGCGGATCGCGCACTACGGCATCGAAGTCGACGACGGCGTCAAACGCTTTACTCGTACGGATCCATTGATTGACCGATGTGCGGATTTGGTCTCCTCTTTCGGACGCGGTGGGGACACCTTCCTCCGGCATAATGGTCGCACCGATCACTCTAATCCCCGCGGTGTGCGCTCGCTCAATGAGCTGGCGGTATCCGGCGATCAGCTCATCGGTGGTGAGCGCATCGGGTCCGGGATTTCGGCCGCGAATATTGATGTCGTTAATCCCTTCCAGCAGGATCATCCACTTCACTCCCGGGCGGCTTAACACATCGCGGTCGAAGCGGGCGAGCGCGCTGATCCCGGCGCCGTCGCGCAGAACTTGATTCCCCGAGATGCCCTGGTTCACCACTGCGATATGCGCGGTTGCCTTGTTGGCGGCCAATCGCTTGGCTAAAAGCGTCGGCCAAGCGAGGTTGGCGTCCCTCGTAGTGGCGTAGCCGTCGGTGATCGAATCTCCATACGCTACAATCGCGAACGACTTCGGTTCGGCAACAACATCCACACTGGAAAGCCACAAGTAAGCCGTCGTTGTGTTTGATTCTGGCATGACGGCCTGTCCCGTCATATCGCCTCTGGAAATATAAGCGGTATGCAGGCCCACCGGATGGTTGGTCGGCGGCCCGGTGTCTTTCGGAAGGTAGATGGACACAGCGAGGTCGGACATAGGAGCGACCTCTAGATCCACTGGATCGCTGAACATCAGGACGCCGGGCTGAATTGTACAAGCCGGTTTTCCGTTAAAGGTCAGCACGCGGTCGGTGGCCGGAACGATTTCTGATTCCTTAGCGCGGACAGCTATGTGGGCGGAGCCGATAGTCAATTCACTTGCGCCGATTGCAACGGAAAACTGAACGCGAACGCGACGCCCGCCGAGACTGGTGTGAACCACCATGCGCATGGTCTGGTCACTCAGCGAAGGCGGAATGATCCCCTGCGGATTGTTACCGCGGCCTTGTCCATTTTGCGATGGAGTTGCCTGAGGAGGCGCTTGCTTTAGCGCTGAACCAGCGCGACCACCGGCCCGTACATTACCTGGCGCCAGCGATTGGGCCGTCGCCCACGTCGAAACCCAATGGTCCGTGGACGGAGCATTTCGGGTTTGCGCCAGCAGCCCTGACTGCAACAGCGCTGTCCCGACCAGGAGTATGCGGAGTTGCCTCTGCGCTGTCGGTTTGTTCTGCTTCATCCGGATGAACCTGTATTTACAGCTTGAGCGAGCATATCTCCCTCCAGACACGTATGGAATATAGCGTCCGCGGATTTCGGATGTCAAGGAGCCTCATCCTGACTCTCGCAATCAATATATCTCTTTGCCGGGATTTCGAAGCGTTGAGGGAACGAGGATTGACAGTCGGCGAACAATCCTGATTAACTTGATGGTGCCATAGAGTCGCTTTAAGCTGTATTTACAGGATGCGCGTCAGACCGGCACTCATACATGAAGAACCAGGTCCAACTTATCACATACGTGGATCGCCTCTCAGGCGGCGGACTTAAGGAACTCCAGGAGCTTCTCCGGAGTCAGTTCCACGGCCTCTTCGGTGGCATCCATCTCTTGCCTTTCTTTCGACCCATGGACGGCGCTGACGCCGGATTCGACCCCATCGATCACACTCAGGTGGATTCGCGACTAGGAACTTGGGATGACGTGCTTGCCCTAGGCGAAAACCTTGAAATGATGTCTGATCTCATCGTAAATCACGTTTCGAGCCAATCGCCGCAGTTCCAGGACTTTATCCAACACGGCGAGGAATCCCCGTACGCGGGCATGTTTCTGACCTACAACCGTGTCTTTCCGGACGGGGCAGCCGAATCGGATCTTCTCCAAATCTACCGGCCACGTCCAGGTCTACCCTTTACCAAGTTTAATCTGGCGAACGGCGAACAACGACTGCTGTGGACCACGTTTACAGGAGAGCAGATTGACATTGATGTTCGGAGTCCGGAGGGAGCCGGTTACTTAAGAAAAATCCTCACCCAATTTCAAAGTGCGGGAATAGACATCATCCGGCTCGACGCGGCCGGCTACGCGATCAAGAAGGCCGGAACTAGTTGTTTCATGATCCCCGAGACATTTTCCTTCATCGCCGGATTGGCTGAGGAAGCGCACGCGTTAGGGATCGAAGTCCTGGTGGAGATTCACAGTCACTACCTGGAACAGATCGAAATCGCCCGTCGAGTCGATTGGGTCTATGACTTCGCTCTTCCGCCTCTGATTCTGCATACGCTCTATACACGCAATGCCCGTGCTTTGAAGCAATGGTTAGGAATCAGTCCTCGAAACGCGATCACAGTCTTGGATTCACACGACGGGATCGGCGTGATCGATGTAGGCGGTGACCCCACGAATCGCAACGGGCGGCCAGGTTTGCTAAGCGCCCGGGAAATCGACACCCTTGTCGAAACAATCCACCAGCGCAGCGACGGCGCAAGCCGCCAGGCCACCGGGGGCGCCGCCAGCAATCTGGATTTGTACCAAGTGAACTGCACCTTTTACGATGCCCTCGGCCGTAACGACAACGAGTATCTGATTGCCCGGGCGATGCAGTTTTTTGCTCCCGGAGTGCCCCAGGTCTACTACGTGGGTTTACTGGCGGGGAGCAATGATATGAAGCTGCTGGATCGAACCAAGGTAGGTCGTGACATCAACCGCCATTACTACACCGGCAGAGAAGTAGCAGAACAACTCTCGCGTCCCGTGGTCCAACGTCTTCTGGATTTGATTCGGATGCGCAACGAGCACCAGGCGTTTGGAGGCGCCTTTACA
>Ga0105248_10006197_pt1 | contig 13111 bp, 17 predicted proteins | sample KBSS34metaG_FD_81524 | JGI IMG/M metagenome (GOLD analysis project Ga0105248, IMG submission 81524) | Switchgrass rhizosphere microbial communities from Kellogg Biological Station, Michigan, USA - KBS S3-4 metaG | ecosystem: Host-associated > Plants > Roots > Rhizosphere > Soil | place... | reverse complement strand
CTCGACAACGTCACCACCTTCAACTTCCACCCGCACCTGCCGCACTACGAACTCACCGCGCCGGAAAGCGACGGATTACGGGTCCTCGGACGCCAGCGCGTCGATCCCAACAGGCCGCACCCGTTCACCGAGGCGGGCAACACCGAGTTCAACGCGCTGATCTGGATGCCGCCCGCCGGCCAGCGTGCGGGCGACCTCGTCCTTATCGACTCCACGCACTTCACCACGCTGTTCGGCGGTACCGACAGCCTTCGCAACCTTTGGCACAACCTGGCCACGATGAAGTGAGGGCCGTGGGCAATCATGGCGTATGCCCAACAGAGCCGTCTTCATCACCGGAGCCGCCGCGGGGATCGGCCGCGCTACCGCACTGACCTTCGCCGAGAAGGGCTACAAGGTCGGTGGCTACGACATCGACGAGGTGGGCCTGAAAGCGTTGGCCGACGAGATCCAGGAACTCGGCGGAACCGCCGTCGTCGGACATCTCGATGTCACCGATCCTGCCGAAATGGCGCAGCGGGTGGGCGAATTCGCCGAGACGGCAGGCGGCCGGCTCGACGTGATGATCAACAACGCGGGGATCCTGCTGGCCGGACACTTCGAGGACATCGACGTCGCAAGGCACCTGAAGGAGATCGACATCAACACCAAAGGCGTCGTCAATGGATTGCACGCCGCGTTCCCCTACCTGCGCGACACAGCCAACTCGGTCGTCGTCAACCTCGCCTCCGCATCGGCGATCTACGGTCAGGCCGAGCTCGCCAACTACAGCGCCACCAAGTTCTTCATCCGCGGCATCACCGAGGCGCTCGATATCGAATGGCACCGTTACGGGATCCGGGTGATCGCGATGTGGCCGCTCTACGTGCAGACCGCGATGACCGACCACATCAAGACCGGCACGACGGAGTCGCTCGGTATCCGGCTGACCGCCCAGGACGTCGCCGACGCGATCGCCAAGGCCGTCGAACCGTCGTGGCTGCGCCGGGCCATCCACCAGGTGCACTTTCCGGTCGGCTCGCAGACCAAGGCCATGGCGGCGGGGTCCCGCTTCATGCCGGCATGGCTGACCAGACTGATCAGCAAGCGACTCGCGCAGTCCTGAGTTCATCTCCCGGACAACCTCCTGCGACACGATGGCCGCGTGGTAGACATCGACTTCTCCCTGCTGGACGTGCCGCGCGACGGGCCACCCCCAGATCCCGAGGCCTACCTGCGCACCGCGATCGCTTGGCACTTCGGCGCTGACACGGGTTCACCGTTCTGGCTTCGCGCGGCCCAGGATCTCGGCTTCGATCCGCTGTCAGAGGTGCAGACCTTCGCGGACCTGCGCCGGTTTCCCAATCTCGTCGACGAACTGCGCAGTGTCCCCGTCGACGACCTCATCCCCCGCGGGTACGGGTCGCCACCGCCAATCCCCCGCATCTTCGAATCCGGTGGCACCACGGGCGCGCCCAAACGCACCGCGCAGCTTCCCGATTGGGTCGAGCAGGTCACGCGGTGGCAGGTCGAGGATTTCGCTGCTGGCGGATTTGTACCTGGCCGCGGGCTTCTGTGCCTGATGCCGAGCGGCCCACACGGCGTTGGGCACTTCGACCGCGTGGTCGCCGAGCGTCTTGGCTCGGTGTTTCACCCGATCGACCTGGATCCGCGGTGGGTCAAGAAGCTCGCCGCCCGAAACGCGACCTCGGAGATGGCCGCCTACGTGGACCACGTGCTGGAGCAAGCGACGTACGTCTTGCAGACCCAGGACGTCGTAAACCTGCACGCGACACCGCCATTGGTGGAGGCGATCGCACGTAACGACGGCCTGGTCGACTTGGTGAACAGCAAGGTCCGCTATCTGCTGCTCAGCGGCGCGCACGTCGATATGGACACCGTCGACCTGCTTCGCCAGATCTTCCCGAACACGGCGATCGCGATGGCGTTCGGCAGCACGATGGTGCTGTCCCAGGCGGCGACCCGCGTCGAGGGTGACTCGTTCATCTTCGACCCGCGCTCGCCGTACGTTTCCTTCTGGGTGATCGACCCGGATACCGGCGCCGGGGTGCCGTACGGAGCGCGCGGCCAGGTGGTCATGAACCACGTCAGCAAGGGCATGTTCATCCCGAACAACTTGGAACGCGACACCGCGATCCGGCTACCGGGCCCTGACGGGCAGATCGGTGATTCCGTCATCGAGGTCGCACCCGTCGCGGTATTCGGCGGTGAGCGCGTCATCGAAGGTGTGTACTGACCGATGACGGGCCATCTGGTCGATCTGCCCGCGCTCGGGCCCGACGGCGAGTACCGGACGCGCAACCGGGAAGTCATCAAGGACACCGCGGGTCTGCCGGTCGCGGAATCATCGATCGTGCCAAGGCTTTTCGTGACGAGGTCGATCGACGCGCAACGCAGGCTGCGCCCGCTGCCTGCCGCGGAGCGTGAGGCCGCACTGACCAAGGCCGCCGGCGTCTTCGTGTCCTCGACGATCGGCGGACTGGACTTCGAAACGTACGTCGACCTCACCTGCCGCGTGACCGGCCTGCCGATGGCCGCGGCCCGCGCGGGTGCCCACTCCATCGCCGAATCCCTCACCATTGCATGCGACGCCGTCCGTCCGGCCCAGCCGACGGGCGCGAAAACGGACTGGCGAGAGTTGAGCGCCGCCGGTGGCGCGGTATGGGCACGACGCGGCGAGGTGCTCGCGGTCCACGCGCCAGGCAACGCACCCGGCGTGCACGGCCTCTGGCCACAGGCCCTCGCGCTGGGCTATCGCGTCGCTGTTCGTCCGTCACGGCGCGAACCGTTCACCGCCCACCGGCTCATTCACGCCCTGCGGCAGGCAGGCTTTCGCGACGGGCACGCGCTATATCTGCCGACCGATCACACCGTCGCCGACGACGTCATCGGGGCGGCCGACCTCGCCATGGTCTACGGCGGCCAGGACGTCGTCGACAGATACACGCACGATCCGAAGGTGCTCACCAACGGGCCGGGGCGTACCAAGATCCTGATCACCGCGGACTGCGACTGGCGGGAGCACCTCGACGCGATCGTCGACTCGATAGCCAACCTTGGCGGCATGGCGTGCGTCAACGCCACCGCCGTGTTGTACGAGGGCGACGCCGCGCCGTTGGCGCAAGCCATCGCCGACCGGTTGTCGATGATCGCACCACTGCCCAACACCGACGAACGGGCCATTCTGCCAACGACTTCCATCGATTCGGCGCGCGCTATCGCCGATCACCTGGCGGCCAGGGCCGCCGGCACAGTTCCGGTGCTGGGTGCCGATCAGGTGGTCGCCGACCTGGGCGGCGGGTTCGCCGCGCTGCGCCCAGCCGTGCACCTGCTGGCCGCACCCGACCCGGCCAAGCTCAACGTCGAGTTGCCATTCCCCTGTGCCTGGGTCTCGCCGTGGTCACGGGCCGACGGCATTGCGCCCCTGCGGTACTCGTTGGTCCTCAACGTGATCACGGGGGTCGACGAGTTGGTCGACGAGCTGCTGACCGAGCCGACGGTGACCAACGTCTACCGCGGTCGTCACGCCACGCATCACTCCGCGCCGCACATCCCCCACGAGGGCTTCCTTGCCGACTTCCTGATGCGTAACAAGGGCTTCATCGGCGGTTAGGTCTGGCACACTCCTGACATGTCCGGCCGGGTGGAAAGCGGCGCGTTGCGAATTGGCGACACCGTGCAGATCGACGGCGCGCTGGAGGCTCGTGTCTACGGCATCGAGATGTTCCGCAAGTCGATCGACGAAGCGACGGTCGGCGACAACATCGGCGTGCTGTTCAGCGACGTCGAGAAGGGCCAGGTCGATCGCGGCTCCGTTCTCACCGCGGCGGGCGAGTTTCCTCCGATCGAACAGACAGGCTTCGTCGTCTGACGTTCGGTTCGCACTGATCGCAACCGGTGACCTGGGAAACGGCTGTGCATACGTTGCGCGAATGACCGATGAGCCTCCTGGACGAAGAGTGAAGATCAATGAAGACTGGCTGGCCGTCATCGTCGGCCTTGCATTGCTGGCATTCGTGCTCGTCGGCGCGATCCCGGGCAGCGTGATCCCGTGACGGAGCAGACGACCGAAACCAAGAAGGAGGCAGGCTCGAGCGGTGTCGGCGACGCCATCGCCGGCGTGCTCGTCGTCATCGCACTGGGCGCGGTCACCCGGTTCCTCGAGCAGCAGGTGCCACACTGGGCGGTCGGCACCCCGTTCGCCAAGATCGCAAAGTCGATCGAATTCCCGGTCTACGCAATCGCTTTGGGGTTGATCGGCAACCTTGTGCTGAGCAAGCTGGCGCTCCGCGACGCGCTGTCGAAAGGATTCCGCACCGAGCTCTTCATCAAGACCGGCCTGGTCCTGCTCGGTGCCTCGATCAACCTCAAGGTCCTCGTCACCGCTGCCGGACCGGCGATCGTGCAGGCGCTGCTGCTGATCTCCATCGTGTTCGGGTTCACCTGGTGGCTGGGCGGCAGGCTCGGGCTCGAGGACAAGCTACGGGCCCTGCTGGCGTCGGCCGTGTCGATCTGCGGCGTGAGCGCGGCCATCGCGGCGGCCGGAGCCGTGCAGGCGAAGCGGGAACAGCTCGCCTACGCGGCGTCGTTGGTGATCGCGTTCGCACTGCCGTCGATCTTCCTGCTGCCGTGGCTCGCCGACGTCTTCAACCTGTCGGATGCTGTCGCCGGTGCCTGGATCGGCGGCAACATCGACACCACGGCCGCGGTCGCCGCCTCGGGGCGATCGCCGGTGAAAACGCCCTACAGATCGCGACCATCGTCAAGACCACGCAGAACGCCTTGATCGGCGTCGTCGCGATCGCGCTGACGGCCTACTTCGCGCTGAAGGTCGAACGCAAGTCCGCCAGCGATGCAACGCCGACACTCGGCCAGTTCTGGGAGCGCTTCCCCAAGTTCGTGCTCGGCTTCATCGCCGCGTCGGTGACCGGCACTCTTTACGTGCAGTGGGCAGGTAAAGGCTCGGCAGCCGATATCGCCACCGTCAACGACCTGCGCACGTGGTTCCTGATCTTCGCGTTCGTCTCGATCGGCCTGGAGTTCTCACTGAAGGGCCTGAGGGACGCGGGCTGGCGGCCGATTGCGGTGTTCGCCTCGGCAACGGTCGTGAACATCGTCGTCGCACTTGGCCTCGCCACCGTGTTGTTCGGCAACTTCCAGGTGGGTTAGCTAGTCTCGCCGAGTGCCCACAGCGTTGTCCCGGCGAGGTTTCCTGGCGTTGACGGGGAGCGCGGCGCTGGTCGCGGCGTGCAGTTCGCCGAAGCCGGGCGAGGTGGCCAAGGACGGCTCGGTCACCGTCAAGCACATCTTCGGCGAGACCAAGATTCCCGCACCGCCCAAGCGCGTCGTCAGCGCCGGCTTCACCGAGCAGGACGACCTGCTGGCGCTCGGAGTCGTCCCGATTGCGGTCACCGACTGGTTCGGCGGCCAGCCGTTCGGCGTATGGCCCTGGGCGCAGCCCAAATTGGGTGGCGCGCAACCGGTGGTGCTCAACCTCAACGACGGCATCCAGGCGGATCAGATCGCGTCGCTGAAGCCCGACCTGATCGTCGCCACCAACGCCGGCCTCGATCAGGACACGTACACCAAGCTGTCGGCGATTGCGCCGACGATCGCGCAGTCCGGCCCGGATGCGTTCTTCGAGCCCTGGAAGGACCAGGCCACCCTCATCGGTCAGGCGGTGTTCAAGGCCGACGACATGACCAAGCTCATCGCCGCCGTCGGCGACAAGTTCGCGAGCGTCGGCAAGAACAACCCACAGTTCGCAGGCAAAAAGGTGCTGCTGCTCGGCGGCACCTTCTACGAGGACAGCGTGCGCGTCACCACGCCGGGCTGGCGCACCGACTTCCTGACCGAGATGGGTTTCACCATCCCCGACACCGGCCGCGGCTTGGTGTCACGCGACAAGATGGCGTCGGTCCTCGACGTCGCCGACGTGCTCATCTGGACGACCGAGAGCGATGACGAACAGGCCGCGCTGCTTGCGGATCCGGTCGTCGCAAAGCTGCAGGCGACCGTTCAGAGGCGCAATGTCTTCACGGGCAAGGACCTTGCCGGGGCGATCGCGTTCGCGTCGACGCTGTCTTACCCGGTGGTCGCCGACCAGTTGCCGCCCCTGATCTCGAAGGTGCTCGCCTGATCTAATGTGGTCGTGACCAGCGACCAGACCGCCACCGAAGAGCAGCATGCCGCGTTCGCTCAGGTGGGGTCGAAGTACTATCCGATCTTCGTCGCGGTCTTCACGGCGCTGGTGATCATCTCGAACCTGACCGCGACGAAAGGCGTCGCGTTCGGGCCGATCATCGGCAACTGGTCGATCATCACCGACGGCGGCTTCATCGTTTTCCCACTCACCTACGTGATCGGCGACGTGCTGTCCGAGGTGTACGGGTTCAAGGCGGCACGGCGGGCGATCTATGTCGGGTTTGCTATGAACATCCTGGCCGCCCTCACCTTCTGGGTGACCATCTACTTGCCGCCCGCCGACTTCTATACCAACGAGGCACATTTCGAGAACATCGTCCACGCTTACACCCAGCTGATCATCGCTGGGCTGGCCGGCTTCATCGTCGGGCAGACCATCAATGCGTGGGTCGTGGTCGCCATCAAGGAGCGGACCAAGGAGAAGCATCTGTGGGCGCGGCTCGTGGGCTCGACTTTCGCCGGTCAGCTGGGTGACACGCTGGTGTTCTGCAGCATCGCGGCGGGGGCCATCGGCATCAGCACCTTCGGCGACTTCGTCACGTACACGGCCTTGGGCTGGTTCTACAAGACCGCGGTCGAGGTGATCATGCTGCCGGTCACCTATCGCGTGATCGCCTACATCAAGCGTCACGAGCCGACATACGGCGCGACTATATGAGCCATCGCTAAGGCTCCTCTGGCAAGGTTCGAAGAGCTATCCCTTTCTTAGCTACTCGCGGGTAGGTTCATCACATGAGCGTGACTGCGGATCTGATGGATACCGGTCGAAGCACCGGACCCATCACCATTCATGACTATGGCGATCAGGCGCTGCTGCTCGAGTTCGACAGCACCGCCGAGGTATTGGCGTGGGCGGCAGCGCTGCGCGAGGCCGAGCTGCTCGGCGTGCTCGATATCGTGCCTGCGTCGCGCACGGTGCTGCTCAAGCTAGCAGGACCGCGCTATCAGGCGCCGACCCGGCAACGGCTTGCAAAACTCCGCGTGACGGCCGAGGCGCTGTCGGAGGCGAGCGCACCGATCGCAGGCCGGGCCGACATCGAGATCGACGTGGTGTACGACGGCCCCGACCTCGACGAGGTGGCCCGGCTCACCGGCATGACGCCCGACCAGGTGGTGGCCACGCACACCGGCACCCCGTGGCTCGTCGGATTCGGTGGTTTCGCACCGGGTTTCGCATACCTGGTCGGCGGCATAGGTGCTGCTGAACGGCTCAACGTGCCGCGGCAGTCCGAGCCGCGGACCCGAGTGCCCGCGGGTTCGGTGGCGCTGGCCGGCGAGTTCAGCGGCGTCTACCCACGGGAATCACCGGGTGGCTGGCAGCTCATCGGCCGGATGGCCAAGGACGCCGCCGAGTTGTGGGACGTCGACCGCGACCCACCCGTGCTGCTGAGACCCGGTATGTGGGTCCAGTTCCGGGCGGTAAGCGAAGGGGTGAGGTCATGACGACCCTCGAGGTCCTGCGTACCGGGCCGCTCGCGCTGATCGAGGATCTCGGCAGGCCCGGCCTGGCGCATATGGGTGTCTCCCGCTCCGGTGCTGCCGATCGGCGATCCCACGCGCTGGCCAACCGGCTGGTGGCCAACCCCAGTGACCACGCGACGATCGAGGTGACGTTCGGCGGGTTCTCGGCGCGGGTGCGCGGTGGCGACGTGGCGATCGCGGTTACCGGCGCCGACACCGATCCTTCGGTAAATGGAAAGCCGTTCGGCACCAACAGCATTCACTACGCGCACGACGGCGAGGTGATCTCGATGGGTGCGCCGCACGCCGGACTGCGCACGTACCTGGCGGTGCGCGGCGGCATCGATCTTCAGCCGGTGCTGGGCTCGCGGTCCTACGACGTGATGTCGGCGATCGGTCCGCTGCCCCTTCAGCCGGGCGACGTGCTGCCTGTCGGCGCGCACAGCGGCGAACTACCCGAATTGGATCAGGCGCCGGTGGCGGCGATCGAAACCGAAGTGTTGGAACTGCGGGTGGTTCCCGGACCCCGCGACGACTGGTTCGTCGATCCCGACATCCTGATCCGCACCAACTGGCAGGTCACCAACCGCACCGACCGGGTCGGCATGCGGCTGATCGGCATGCCGTTGGAGTACCGCTGGCCGGACCGTCAGTTGCCCAGCGAGGGCGCGACGCGTGGCGCAATCCAGGTGCCGCCGAACGGTTTTCCGGTGATCCTCGGGCCCGACCATCCGGTCACCGGCGGCTATCCGGTCATCGGCGTGGTGACCGACGAGGACATCGACAAGGTCGCCCAGATCCGCCCCGGGCAGACGGTGCGGCTGCACTGGTCGCGCCCGCGGAGGCCGTTCTCCGAGTGAGTCGCCGGCGAATGTGAACTTATGACACACATTCGGTCGAAGACCGGGTAATAACTTCACGCTCGACAGGCATGTGCGCACCTGATCCTGGTAGACAGTCAGTGTGCACACGCAGGTCCATAGCGCCCGCCTGGTCCACACCGCCGACCTCGACAACGAGACTCGCGAGGATGCCCGCCGGATGGTCATCGAGGCCTTCGCCGGTGGGTTCTCCGACGCTGACTGGGAGCACGCACTCGGCGGCATGCATGCGCTGATCGGCTATCACGGCGCCCTGATCGCACACGCCGCCGTCGTGCAGCGCAGGCTGCTGTATCTCAACACCGCCCTGCGCTGCGGGTACGTCGAAGGCGTGGCGGTGCGGGAGGACTGGCGAGGGCAGGGTCTCGCCGGAGCGCTGATGGACGCCGTCGAACAGGTGCTGCGCGGCGCGTACCAACTGGGCGCCCTCAGCGTGTCGGAGGCGGGCAGGCACATGTACACCTCGCGCGGCTGGCTGCCGTGGCGCGGACAGACGTCGGTGTTGGCGCCTGCGGGCGTAACGCGCACCCCCGACGACGACACCGGGCTGTTCGTCTTTCCGGTGTCGATTGAGCTCGACACCGCCGCCGAGATCACGTGCGACTGGCGCGACGGCGACGTCTGGTAGCCACCGCGGCGTACGTTGGGGAGAGTGACCACTCCAGCGTTTCGCCCCGGCCCGGAGACGTTCGAGAAGCTGTACCGCGGGGAACCAACCTTCGAGGGCGCGCCTCCGCCGATCGGTATCCCGTGGGACATCCATCAGGCACAGCCCCGGTTGATGGAACTCGAAGCGCTGGGCGGTTTTTCAGGTGAAGTGCTCGACATCGGTTGCGGCCTCGGCGACAACTCCATCTATCTCGCATCGCGTGGACACTCGGTCACCGGACTGGACGGTTCCGCGGCGGCAATCGAGGAAGCCCGCCGTCGCGCTTCCGACGCAGGCCTGTCGGTGACGTTCGCTGTAGCCGACGCGACCAAGCTGACGGGATATGAGGGTCGCTTCGACACCGTGGTCGACAGCGCGCTCTACCACTGCCTCGACGAGGAAGGCCAGCAGGCCTACATCGCCGCCCTTTACCGCGCGGCGCGGCCGGGGGCACGCCTGCATCTGTTCTGTTTCTCCGACGGCAACATCAACGGAGTCATCGCACCCATGGGTCACGTGCCGGAGTCCAACCTGCACGACACCTTGACGGCCAACGGCTGGCGCATCGATTTCCTCGGCCCCACCGCCTATTTGGGCAACACCACCGGATTCCGGACCGGTGACGACGCCTTCCCGAAAGCGATGGTCGAGCAGCTGCCGCCCGAAGCGCTCGAACAGATGCGAGAGGTGACCGCGCGGTTCGAGCGGATCGCCGACCTGCTCGACGGCGATCGGGTGTATCTGCCGTTCACCGTGGTGCACGCCCACCGCGTCGACTAGATCTCACACCGGGGTCTTCAACAACGTGAGGGGAAGTTCACGGCGGGGTTATCGCGGGGCGCTTTGGCGCAATAAAGCGTTCCTAGCGTTGGCGGCATGTCGCATCGCATCACGGATTGGGATCCCGAGGACGTCCCCGCGTGGGAGGCCGGTAACAAGAACATCGCCCGCCGCAACCTGATCTGGTAGGTGGTCGCGGAGCATATCGGCTTCTCCGTCTGGTCCATCTGGTCGGTGATGGTGCTGTTCATGCCAGAGGCCGTGTACGGCTTCTCAGCCGGCGACAAGTTCCTGCTCGGCGCGACAGCGACGTTGGTCGGCGGCTGCCTGCGAATCCCGTACACGCTGGCCACCGCGACGTTCGGCGGTCGCAACTGGACCGTGTTCTCGGCGTTCGTGTTGTTGATCCCGACCGTCGGCACCATGTTGTGCTCGCCCATCCGGGCCTTCCGCGGTGGCCGTATCTGGTGTGCGCTGCCGTGGCCGACGACCGCGACGCTTGATGTAGACCGCATGCCGCAGAGGCTAAGCAGCGGACATTGCCGGAATGTCGCCTCATGTGAAGCGCCCATCACGGTGTGCTCACCGTCGCCGCCCGCAGGGTGTGAGCGGTTCGCTGACGGCGAACGCCCTGCTGGAACATGAGCGGGATCGACTCAAGTTCTATTAGGTAGCGGACCGGCGTGGTGCCGGCCACGACAAACGGAGGAGATTCAACGATGAGCCAAGTGACATTGTGGGCTCGGCCCGCCTGGGACATCGACCGCTGGGTAAAGCAGGGCGTGTTCACCGGCTTCAGCCCGGCCGCCGAAATCGCCAAGGATGGCGACGACGCAGTCGTGCGGGTCGAGCTGCCGGGCGTAGACGTCGAGAAGGACGTCAACGTCGAGGTCGACAAGGGTCAGCTTGTCATTCGTGGTGAGCGCCGCGACGAACGCTCGGAGGAGAAGGACGGGCGGACGCTCAGCGAGGTCCGTTACGGGTCGTTCCGGCGGTCGTTCAAGCTGCCCGCCCACGTCACCAGCGATGCGATCACCGCGTCGTATGACGCCGGTGTGCTGACCGTACGGGTCGCCGGTGCGCACAAGGGCGCAGAGGCACAGCGCATCGCGATCGAGAGCAAGTAACACTCGCGACAAGAGAATCCGGTGGGGCCCAGGGGGTTCCACCGGATTTTCCGTATCCGCCTACAGAGCGGCGAGGATCTCTGAGGTGTAGAACTCGCCGATGACCCTGCCGGGCTTCGGCGGTCCGTCGATGGAAACCCAGGCACCCGTCGCGCCCTCCATGAGGGGGCCCTGCAACCTGGTGGATCCGGTGCCGCTTCCGTCTGTGAAGAGTTCGCCGGCGGCCACTCCCGGATCTCCCGCGGTGCAGGTCCTTGCCGACGCGCGGGGCACCTGGATCAGCCGGGCCGTGTACCGCGTGTCGGGCATGGCGGTCTGAAGGCGCACGTCCGCGGTGACGCCGTCCGAGCCGGCCCCGATCAGCGCGTCACCGCTGCCGGAGCCCGTAGCTGACACCCAATACGTCTGCTGGAAGCTGCAGTTCCTGAACCAGCTTACGAACGGCACGAGTGTCGGCCCATTCGCGGCCGGCGCGGTGCCTGCGGTGGTGATGGCGACGACGTTCGCGGCCCCGACAAGCAGCGCTATGGCGCTCGCACGATACTTCGACGCATTCATCGGCCCATCTTAATTGACGGAGCCGACGAATACGTCGGGTTTCTGCTAGGCCTCGAACGCCTGGCCCGGGTCAACCCCGATGACCCGCAATAGGTTTGCCACCTTACGGTCCAAACTCAAACCGACTTCGGTGACCTCGGGAATGCCCAGGCTGCCGAAAGCCGTACTCGGTTGGTCCATCGAGAACACCGCGTTGCGATCGGGGTCGCTGTACACCAGCACCCGCAGGGGCGCATACAGCAGCGCCCTCGGGTCGTGGCGGAACATGGTTTCGGCGATGACGTGGTTGCCGAGAAGGTACTCGACCGCCGCGACATCGTGGCCGGCGACGCTGAGCAGCGGCACGGCGTCGACCTTCGCGTAGACCATCAGTTCGTTGGGCGCGTTCTCGGCGACTTTGGCGCGCACGTCCTCCCAGGTGCCGCCGGACTCGACGATCCGTTGCATCGGGACCGGGTCGTAGCGCGGCGCGGCCGTCTCGAAAGCCGTTATGAAATCGTCGAATACGACGCCGGTGAAGATGTCCACCCGCGTCATGCGGTGCACGTGTGTGCGCGAATCGGTCATGCGTGTACTCCTCACTGAGCCGTCGGGTCTAGGACGATGACACCACGCACGGACCGATCCTCGAGCCGGCGATGAGCTTCCGCAGCGAGGCCCAGCGGCAGCACGGCATCCACCTTCGGTGTAATGAACCCCTCCTTGACGCCGTCGGCAAGGAACCGCAACGCGTCTCCGATCAACTCCGGCCGGTCGTAGAACACCGGCAGGTAGAAGCCCACCATCGCTTGCGATTTCGTCATCAGGCGACGCGGCGCGAATGGGTCACCTGGGCCGCGGGTCGAACCGAGCAGCAGGTACCGGCCGAACGTGGCCAGTGCGTGGAAGTTCTGCTCGAAGACGTCACCACCGATGGATTCGATGAGAACGTCCACGCCTCGGCCTCCCGTGAGCTCCAAAACTCTTGCGGGCCAGCCTGGCTCGTCGTAGCCGATCGCGGCGTCAGCACCGAGTTCCATCACGAAACTGCGGCGTTCTTCCGTGCTGGCGGTGCCGATGACCGGCGACGCGCCAAGGGCCTTTCCGATCTGAACGGCGAGGCTGCCCACCCCTCCGGCTGCGCCGTGCACCAGCAATGCCTCACCGGGGCGCAGCGTCGTCGACGCCTGCAGCAGCAGATGGGCGCATGCCGCCTGCGCTGCGAAACCAGCCAATACGATCACGTCGGCGTCGTCGTCGACGACAGCGCACAGCGCCTCCGCGGCGACGGCGCGCTCCGCATAGGCGCCCTTTTTCATAAGCGCGACAACCCGCCTGCCGATCAGGTCGCCGCTGGTGTCCGACCCGTTGTCGACGACCGTGCCTGCGACCGCGATCCCACCCACCTGAGGCAGTTGCACACCGCCGACCCTTGTTTCGGCCTTGTTGTACACACCGAGGCGCTCGCGGAT
>Ga0105248_10006196_pt1 | contig 13112 bp, 12 predicted proteins | sample KBSS34metaG_FD_81524 | JGI IMG/M metagenome (GOLD analysis project Ga0105248, IMG submission 81524) | Switchgrass rhizosphere microbial communities from Kellogg Biological Station, Michigan, USA - KBS S3-4 metaG | ecosystem: Host-associated > Plants > Roots > Rhizosphere > Soil | place... | reverse complement strand
CCCCCTCACCCCGACCCTCTCCCCCCGCTAGCGCGTGGGGAGAGGGGGTTCGAGGGAACTCGCTCCCGGCTGCGGTGTCCCTCCTACCAGGAGGGCACCTCATGCTCGAGACCGCGCTCCTTGCGTCCCATTCGCCGGCCCGCGCGCACGCCGTCCGCGTTTCCCTTCCCGCCATCGTCGCGCTGCACGGCGTGGTACTCGCCGGCTTCATCGTCGCGTCCGCCTGGCACGACGGCGAGCCGCCGGAGCCCGTCGAGCCGATCACCTTCGCCACCTTCGCGTCGCCTCCCCCGCCCAGGGGGGACGGCGGCCCCTCGCCGGCCGGCCCGCAGCCCGTTCACGCCTCGATGCCGCACGCATCGCAGCTGCCCCGCGTGGACCGGATTCCCGACGAGCCCGCCGCGGCGAGCAGCGAGACGGCCGACGCCGCGACGTCGACGGAACCGAGCGGAGGCGACGAGGCTCCCGGCTCCGGAGGCGGCGGCTCTCGCTTCGGCGTCGACGGCGGAACGGGCACGGTCGACGCGCCCATCGGCGACGAACCTCGCGGCGAGCCGCTCGTGCCCGGCGGAGCCGTCTCGTACCCGGCTCTCGTGCATCGCGTCGAGCCCGAATATCCCGACGCGGCGCGGCGCGCCCACATCCAGGGAGTCGTCATCCTGGACGCGGTCATCACCTCCGCCGGTGACGTCGAAGAGGTTCGCGTCCTCAAGTCCGTCAACCCTCTCCTCGACGACGCCGCCGCTCGCGCGGTGCGGCAGTGGACGTATCGCCCCGCGACGCTGGACGGCCGCATGGTCCGCGTCCGCCTGACGGTGACGGTCACGTTCTCGATCCCGGGCGGTTAGCGCGCCGGGCGTTTCGGGAGAGAATCGGCGCCAGGAGAACCTGGGCACTGAAAGCTTGGACGGCGAAGAGATTCGCGGGGACGCAGCCTCGCGGCGACGGTCCCGCGCGGCTCGCTCGCCGGCTGCTGCCGCTCGCGGTTCTCGCCGCCTGGCTCCTCGCCGCCTCCGCGTACGGGCAGAAGACGGACGTCGTGGTGCTCACGAACGGCGACCGGATCACCGGTGAGATCAAGTCGTACGCCTCGGGAAGACTGACGATCGACACGTCGCACTCGAGCTGGATCAAGGTCAAGTGGAGCCTCATCGTCTCGATCTCGTCCGACAAGGAGTTCGAGATCGAGACGGCTGACGGACGAACCATCTACGGGACCCTCGCGCCGAGCGAGCCGGTCGGACGCCTCGCCATCCTGGCCGCCGCGGATCGAGTCGAGATCTCGTTCTTCGAGGTCTTCGCGATCTCTCCCGTGTTCCAGACCTTCTGGAAGCGCTGGGACGGCTCTCTCGACCTCGGCTTCAACTACACGCAGTCCTCGAAGCTGACCCAGTTCAACCTCGACTCCGACGCGACCTACCGCATGCGCGATTCGCGCATCGTCGCGGACCTGTCCGTGTTCTTCAGCCGGCAGAACGAGGTCACGGCCGCGTCACGCGCGTCCCTCACGGGCCGATACGACCGATTCCTCGAAAAGCGATGGGTCCTTCAGGGCGGAGTCGGGCTGGAGCGCAACGTCCAGCTCGGTCTCGACCTGCGCATCTCCGCCGGAGCCGGCATCGGGCGCAACATGATCCAGACGAATCAAACGCAGCTGACGCCCTTCGTCGGCCTGGTCGGCAACCACGAGCAGCCGGTCTCGGGCGCGTCGACCTACAATCTCGAGGGGGTCGTCGGGGCACGGTACTCGTATTTCATGTACGACTTTCCGAAGCTCACGGTCGCCGCCGATCTCCAGGTCTTCCCGAGCTTCACCGTCGCCGGACGCGTGCGTCTCGAGGCGGCGGCCTCCGTCAAGCGCGAGATCATCAGCGACTTCTACCTCGCGATCTCCATCTTCGACAGCTTCGACAGCCGGGATCCCACGACCCTCCAGCCCAGGAACGACTGGGGGCCGACGGTCTCCGTGGGCTGGCAGTTCTAGGCGCGAGGCGCTCAGGCGCGGGGAGAAGGGACCGGCCCGGGCTCGCCGAGGTGACCGCGCAGCAGATCCTGTGAGCCCGCCCCGAGCCGGCGGATCGTTCCGACCGCCTGCTGGATCGGAATGTCCACCGGACGGACGCGATCGGCGTTCAAGTAGTACACCGATCCGGACGTCGGGCTCGGCGCGCCCGGAACGAAGACGGTCCGCATGCCGTCGTCGTGGGTCTCGACGAGAAACGCGAGCTGCCACGCGTCCTCGATGCGCGCGAGCACCGTCGATACGCCTTCGGCGTCGCCGAACTGCGCCGCTCCCGTGAAGAAGCTCTTCACGAGCATGTAGCCGGGGAGCTGGGCGAGCAGCGTCCACTCGAGCAGGCCGGTCACCCTGCGGGCCGGGCCCGATCTCGCGATGAGTCCCGCGAGGAAGCAGATCACCACGAGCGCGGCGACCGCGGCCAGGGTAGCGATCGAGACTCCCGCGATCGGCCGCTCCGGGAACCGGCGGACCAGGGGGGCCATCGCGGGCTGGATGAGCGCGACCGCCTGGCGGAGGATCACGAAGATCACCACGACCGGAAGGAGGAAGAGGACGCCGCCGAGCACCGTCGTGCGAAAGATACGGGCCATCGCGCCACCTCTCGGCCGATTATGCCTTCGGCCCTCGCGGTTTGACCGCCGCCGACCCTTTCCGTAAGATGCCGCGTCCCGAGCCGACGTAGCTCAGTCGGTAGAGCAGCGGTTTCGTAAACCGCAGGTCACCGGTTCAAGTCCGGTCGTCGGCTCCATCCCTTCACTCCGGCGGCGATGTTTCCGGTATCGTTCAGACCGTGCGCAGGCCGGCACGACCTCCGATCCTCCGCCCCTTCGATGGCTCCCTCCGCGCCTCTCGGTCGTCCGTCCGGCTGGGGATCGCGGTGCGCCTTCTCGCCGTCGCCGGCCTGACGCTCGCCGGGGCGGCCTGCGGGACGCAGGCGGCCGCGGGATCGGGGGACGCCATGCCGCCCGCGGCCCGGTCCGGTCCGGCATCGGCGCCCGCGCCGTCGGGGGCTTCCGCGACGATGCGAGACGTGGCGGCCGGACTGCCCGATCCCGTGCGCGTCGTCTACGTCTCACCCTCCGGCGGAGGCAACGGCAAGACGGCCGAGGCTCCCGCGAAGCTCGAGCGCGCCGTCGACGGCTCGAAGCCGGGAGACGAGATCCAGCTGCTCGCCGGAGACTACGAGGCGAAGGTCCGCGTCTCCTCCGGCGGGACGTCCGAGCATCCGGTCGTCATCCGGAACCGGCCGGGAGACGTCCCCCGCCTGAAGGGGTGGATCCACGTGGACGACGGCGTTCCGAGCGTCTGGATCGTCGGGCTCGACGTCTCCTATCCGCGGCCGCCCGCGGACAAGGGGGACGCCTGCATCGAGCTCCAGGGATCCGACGTCCGCGTGATCAACAACTACATCCACGACTGTGGACGCAACGGGATCTCGGCGTGGCGGCCGAATCGGTCGAAGGCGCCCGGCCAGCTCGTCTACGGAAACGTCATCGCGCGCTCCGACCACGGCGTCTACGTGCAGAACGACTACGACGAGGAGGGGTACAAGAAGTTCGTCCGCAACCTGATCCTCGACTCGCAGGTCGGCTGCGATAGGAACTGCTTCAGCTTCCACGGCTACACCGAGCACGGCTGGAACTCGGGCATCTGGGTCGAGGAGTCGGTCTTCCGCGGCTCCCGGTTCATGCTCGGCGGCACGAACAGCCGCACCCGCCACTCGGTCGTGAAGGGCAACGTGTTCTACGCGGCGTCTCCGCAGATCGCCTATACGTCGCCGTCGCAGCACGATGAAGTCTCCGGCAACGTCGTCTACAAGAGCCCGCTCACGATCGGGTACTGGGCGACCGACGGACCCAGCCGGTTCACAAACAACGAGCTCATGAACGCCGCTCCCGGCGTCGAGATCAACGACCTCCGGCCGGTCGGAGCGGGAGAGGCGCCGGCGGCGGTGATGGGCGAGAAGGGCACGTCTCACAAGACCGCGCCGCAGAAGGGCGCGCCGCAGGCGGCACGGTTCCATCCCCAGGACGTCATCGACGGCAACACCTACCTCGCGGACGAGGGCGGCACGATCCGGTCGACGTGGTGGCTCCCCGACGAACGCAAGAGCTGCTGCAAGGAGAAGACGCTCGCGGATCTGCGCGCGGACCTCCAGGCGAGCGGCTGCGCGAACTGCGAGGCGAAGGGGAAGACGATCGCGGCGCCCGTGTCGCCTCGCGTCTTCCTGTGGGGCAACGCCTACGAGAAGGGGCGCGGCGAGCTGGCGATCTACCGCAACGCGGCGGCGGCCGGCGGAGGGACGGCCGTCCCCGTGGACCTGTCGCCGGTCGTGGAGTCGGGAACGCGCTACGCGATCGTGAAGGCGGCCGACGGACCGGCGAGCACGCCGGTGTTGTCCGGGACCTACGAGGGGGGAACGGTGAACGTGCCCGTGACGGGAGAGTTCGATGCGTTCCTGGTGTTGCCGGCGACGGGGGCGACGCCGTAGCGGCGACTCCCCCCTCTCCCCACGCGTGAGCGGGGGGAGAGGGTTGGGGTGAGGGGGGCGGACTGTCGGCTAGTCGGCCGAGCACGGCATCCGCAAAGCGACAGTCCGCGAGTCGGTGGCCTTTATTACGGCATCAGCTGCACCTGGACGATGACCGCCTGGTCGTTGGCCGGCACTCCCGTGGCGCGCTGGCGGTGCGTGCGCGAGTAGTCGAGCACGAGCTTCAGGTCGTTCGAGCGGAAGTACCAGGTCGTCGCGGCGTCCACGACCGCCACGACGTCGCGGGCGACGTTGCGGTTGAAGTCGACGTAGGAATAGCGCGCCGCGATGTCCAGCTTGTGGGGAAGGATGAAGAACCCCGCCTGTCCGTACCAGCCGTAGGTGTAGAGCCGCACGCCGCTCGTGTCGCCCTCCGCCTGTCCGCGGAAGTACTCGCCCTGCACCGAGAGCCCCCTCCACTTGAGTTGCGCCTCGAACTCCCACGACTTCACGTCGACGTCCTCGCCCTCCTGGAAGAGACCCACGTTCCGTCCCAGCCAGCCCGCCGGCCCGGCGTAGTTGAGGATCAGCGCCTCGAAGGCCGTCGGCCCCGTCTTCTTGAGCGTGTTGAGGAAGCCGTCCGTCCCGACCGAGAGCGCCAGGTCGTCGTGGCCCTGGACGTCCGCCTCGCTCGCGCCCATCGTGCCGAGGACGTTCCACAGCAGGCGCAGCACGGGCATCACGTGGTCGGTCGCGCGGAGCGTGTTCTGGCCGTCGCCGCCGAAGACTCCCCCCTGGTACGCGAGGCTGTTGCCCAGGAACGACCCCGCGGCCATCACGCCGATGTCCCGGCTCGGCTTGAACGCGTCCGTCGCGAAGGACCGCTCCGGGAACTGCAGCACGCCGTCGTTGTAGAGCTCCTGGCGCGCGAACGGCGTCTTGTACTGCCCGAACTGGACGGAGGCGGCGTCCGAAAACTTCCAGTTCAGCCAGGCGTCGTCGAGGATCCGGTCCGCCGCCGTATTCTCGAACGCCGCCTGGAAACGCCAGGTCAAACGGGGATCGAACGCGAAGCCCGAGAGGAACAGTTTGAAGCGCCGGACGCGGAATTGATCCGCGTCGATACCGTTGGCCACGGCATCGAGGTCGATGTGTGAGTACCGCACCTGCAGGTTGAAGCCGAGACTCGCCTCGAAGAGGTTGTCGGGAGTGCGGAAGACGACTCCACGCCCCTCGACGTAGGAGACGGGCTTCGGCGTCTCGGCGGGCGGCGGCGGGTCGGGTGACGCCGGGTCGGGAAAAATCTCTTCTGCGTCGGGGGAAAAGACGGCCGGGGACTCGGCGGCGTGGGCGAGCCCCGCCCACCCAACCAGGATCACGGTTGCGGCCAGGCATCCTTCGACTGATTTCGCGATCCTCATGCAACCTCCAGCGCTTCGATATGATTCGAGCGGTCCGAATCGTGCTGAAGCATATAGAATCGGTCCGCATGCCGACCACCGACTTTCTGACGCCGGCGTCCGCCGCGCGAGAGATCGGCGTCAGTTACTCCACGATCAAGCAATGGATCTATCGGCGGAGGATCCGATCCCGGCGCACGCCCGGCGGTCACCACCGCATTCCCCGTTCCGAAGTCGCGCGGCTCTCGGGAGTCTCGGCGGCCTCGGCCGCGCGTTTCCCGGTACTGTCCGCGATCTCCGGCCGGAACAAACTCTCCGGAACCGTGGTGCGGGTCCGGCTGTCCGGGCTCATGGCCGAGGTGGTGCTCGACGTGGGCGGGCAGCGGCTGACGGCGATCATCACGAGCGCCGCGGCCCGCGAGCTCCGCCTGAGGGCCGGGGCCTCCGCCGTCGCATTGATCAAGGCAACGGAAGTCATGGTTTTCCGCGATTGAGCGGAGACGGGCAATGAGACTCGAGCTGCTGGCATCGTTTCTGGCCGTCTTCGCAATTCGCGGGCCAATGCCCGTTACGTCCGCACCGCCGGCGACCGCGATCCTCGTCCTCTCCGCCGCCAGCCTGACCGAGTCCCTCCAGGAGCTCGGGACGGCGTACGAGAAGGAGTCCGGCACGAAGGTCGTCTTCTCGTTCGGGGCGTCGAGCGACCTGGAGCGCGAGATCGAGGCCGGCGCGCCGGCGGACGTCTTCTTCTCGGCCGACACGGCGAAGATGGACGCCCTCGAGAAGGCGGGGCTCGTCGGAAAGGGCGACCGGAAGGACTTTCTGTCGAACCTCCTCGTCGTGGTCGTGCCGGACGGCTCGACCGCGAAGATCGCATCCGCGAAGGACCTCGCCGCCATGCCCAGGATCGCCCTCGCCGATCCCGCCTCGGTCCCGGCCGGCGTCTACGCGAAGAAGTGGCTGACGGCGGCGGGTGTCTGGGACGAGGTCTCGCCGAAGGTCATCCCGACGCTGGACGTCCGCGCGGCGCTGGCCGCCGTCGCGGGAGGCGACGTCCCGGCCGGGGTCGTGTACGCGACGGACGCCGCGGTCGGGAAGGGGACGACGGTCGCGATGACGGTGACGGATGGGCCGCCGATCCTGTACTCGCTGGCCGCGCTGCCCGGCTCGAAGAACCGCGCGGCCGCCGAGGCCTTCGTCGCATTCCTCGGAGGACCGGAGGCGCGCGCCGCGTTCACGCGCCGGGGATTCCGGGTAGTCTCCGAGGCGCCTTGACCGCCGACGACCTCGGCATCCTCTGGCTGACGGTGCGCGTCGCCGCGCTGGCGACGGTGCTGATCCTGCCGTTCGGCGTCGCGTGCGGATGGCTTCTCGCACGGTGGCGCGGCCCGGGCCGCACGCTGGCCGAGACCGTGATGTCGCTGCCGCTCGTGCTGCCGCCGACGGCCGTCGGGCTTCTCCTGCTCCAGGCGCTGCGCCGGAACGGTCCGGCCGGACATCTCCTGGAGCGCGCGGGAATCGAGCTGCTCTTCACCCCGGCAGCCGTCGTCCTCGCGTGCGCGGTGATGTCGTTCCCGTTCCTCGTGCGCTTCGCTCGGACCGCGTTCGAGGAGGTGGACCCGCGCCTGCTCTCGATGGCGCGCACCCTCGGCAGCACGCCGGCCGCGGCATTTCGCCGGATCGCGCTGCCGCTCGCGTGGCGAGGGATCCTCGCCGGCACCCTGCTGGCGTTCTCCCGCGCGCTCGGCGAGTTCGGCGCGACGATCCTCGTCGCCGGAAACATCCCCGGCCGGACGCAGACCCTCGCGCTCGCGATCTTCCAGCGCACCCACATCGGGCAGGACGCCGCCGCGATGCGGCTCGTGGTCCTGACGGTCGCGCTCGGGTTCGTGGCGGTGTTCGCCACGGAGTCGCTCACGCGCCGGCGCGCGCGGCGCATCGGGGTGTGATCTCCCTCGACGTCGCCCTGACGCTTCCCCGCTTCGAGCTCCGCGTCGAGACGGACCTCGCCGGCGGGGGCGTCGCCGTGCTCGGCCCGTCGGGCGCCGGCAAGACCTCGCTGCTCGAGACGATCGCGGGGCTTCGCCCCCGGGCACGGGGACGCGTCGTCGTGGAGGGCGCCGTGCTCATGGACGACGCCTCCGGTGTGCGCCTGCCGCCGGAAGCGCGGCGCATCGGATACGTGCCGCAGGACGCGCTGCTGTTCCCCCATCAGAGCGTCGGCGACAACGTCCGCTTCGGCCTCCGGAGCGGAGCGAGGTCCGGGCTCTTCGACGAGCTCGTCGAGATTCTCGAGATCGCGCCGCTGATCCGCCGCTCCCCGGCCGCGATCTCGGGCGGCGAGCGCCAGCGCGTGGCGCTCGCGCGGGCGCTCGCGACGGAGCCCCGCCTGCTGCTGCTCGACGAGCCGCTCGCCGCCCTCGACGTCGAGCTGAAGGGGCGCATCCTCCCCTACCTGCTGCGCGTCCGGGACGCGCTGCGGGTCCCATTTCTCTACGTCACCCACAACGCCGGGGAGGCGGCGGTCATCGCGGAGGAGGCGCTGCTGCTGCGCGAGGGGTCGGTCGTCCGGCAGGGGCCCACCGAGGCGGTCCTGGCCGCGATGACGGGCGAGCACGTCGACCCGGCCGCGCGGTACGAGAACGTCCTGGCGGGAGCGCTGGAGCCGCGGGCGGCGGGGATGGAGACGGCGACCTTTCACGCCGGCGGCGCCCGTCTCATCGTGCCGGCGACGCCCACGGAGGCGGCGCCGGGCCGCACCGTCTTCACCGTGGCGCCGGAGGAGATCCTCGTCTCGGAGAGGCCGCCGGAGCGCGTCTCCGCCCGGAACCGGCTCTTCGGACGCGTCATGTCGGTGCGCGAGACGCCGGACGGGACGTGGCTGCGCGTCCATGCGGAGGGGATCGCATGGACGGTTCGCCTCACGCACGCCGCCGAAGAAGAGCTGGCAATCGCCCCCGGGGCGGGTGTCTGGCTGACCATCAAGGCGCACGCGTTCCACCGCCTCGCCTGAGCCGGGGGTCGGGTCTCCGTTTCCTCTTTCGGGTCAGGCGAGATGGCGAGCGCGGGGTTTCGCGCTCGTCGTCCCGGCTTTCGAAGCGCTCGTCCGCGGCGCGTTGCGGGGGCGCCGGCGGAGTCCTAACGTGGGGACCATGATCGCCGCCCTCCCCATCGTGGCCGGAGTCCTCGCGCTGACGGTGGGCGACGCGGAGGTCGGCCGCGACGTCTTCGACCCGCCCACTCCGACGGAGGTCGCGAGGCCGTGCGCGTCGGCCGAGAATCACCAGTTCGACTTCTGGATCGGGGAATGGGACGTCACCCAGCCGGCCGGCAAGGCGGCGGGGCACAACCGCATCACCTCGCTGCTCGGCGGCTGCGCGCTGCGGGAGGAGTGGACGGGGGCGAGCGGCTCCCGCGGCACGAGCCTCAACGCCTACGACCCGGCGGCGAAGCGGTGGCGGCAGACGTGGGTCGACGACTCGGGCACGGTGCTCGTCCTGGAGGGACAGTTCCAGGGCGGGAAGATGACGCTCCAGGGAGAGCTGCCTCGCTCCGCGGGCCGCGCGTCGAAGCAGCGGATCACGTGGAGCCCGCAGGCCAGCGGGTCCGTGCGCCAGCACTGGGAGTCGTCGGGCGACGGTGGAAAGACGTGGAAGACGGAGTTCGACGGGACGTATCGGAAGGAACGGTAGAACGGTGGCCTCTCGTGGCCCCTCCGGGATCGTCGTAGGGGCGGCCCTCGCGGCCGCCCCCTCAAAATCGACTGACGCGGCCAATGTTGCGTTGTGAGGGGGCGGGGTCAAGCCCCGCCCCTACGCCGATCTGGTCCCGGCCATTGATTCCGATGAGGGGGCGGGGTCGAGCCCCGCCCCTACGACGGTCATGCGTTGAGTCACCTCACCCCTTCGAACCCCTTCGTCAGCCGCGTGAGGCCCGTGCCGTCCGCGTCGATCACGTAGACGTCGTCGAGGTCCGACGTCTTCGCCGAGAAGAGAATCCGGCGCCCGTCCGGCGACCAGCTCACCTGCGACCAGACGTCCAGCCCCTTCGTCAGCCGCGACACGCGTCCGCTTGCGACCTCGAGCAAGTAGAGATCCCGCGTGCCGTTTCGCGTCGACACGAACGCGATCCGCGACCCGTCCGGCCCGTACGACGGCACCTCGTCCACGAAGTCCCCCGTGCTGATCAAGAGCGGCGTGACGTTCGTCGTCGCGACGTCCATCGTGAAGAGGCGGTTCTTCCCCATCGGGTCCGCGTGGAATGCGATCGTCCGGTCGCCGGGACCCCATGTCGGCACCTGGCTGCTCCACGCGTTCTCAGTCAGGGCGCGCGGATTCTTGCCATCGGCGTCCGCGAGCCAGAGTTCCCAGTGGTACTTGTCGTCGCGGAGCCGCCCCCGCATGAACGCGAGACGCTGGCCGTCGTGGGACGGCTCGGGCACGCCGTCGAACGCGCCGGTCCCGATGAGACGGACTGCGGTCCCTGTAATTGCGGTTCCCGCCGCTCCTTGCGTCGCGGGTGCGGTTCCCGCCGCTCCTTGCGTCGCGGGTGCCTGCGGAGGAACCTCCATCTGATAGATCGACACCTGCCCTTCTGCCTCCCAGTCGCGCGGCGACTGGAAGAGGATCTGCTTCCCCTCGCGCGACCACTGCGGATGCGCGTCGCGGCCGGGCGAAGACGTCAGCCGCCGCGGCGCGCCGCCATCCGCTTCCATCGTGAAGATCTCCCAGTCGCCGCCACAACGCGTCGAGCCGAAGACGATACGGCGCCCGTCGGGCGACCATGCCGGCCACGCGTTCTCGTAGCCCGTGCTCGTGACGGGCTTCGCGTTGGCGCCGTCCGCGTCCATGACGAAGATCTCGAAGCGGCCCGGCGCATCGGAGTAGTAGGCGATGCGCCTGCCGTCCGGCGACCAATTGAGCTCGTACTCGGTCGCCGTGTCTCGAGTCAGGTTCCGGGGGTTGCCGCCGTCCGCGTCCATGACGTAGATCTCGGGCTTCCCCCCGTCGCGCACCGAGAAGAACGCGATGTGCCGCCCGTCCGGCGACATCTTCGCTCCCGCGTCCGCGCCGGGCGCGGCCGTGAGCTTCCGCGCGTTCCCGCCGTCGGCGTCCATGATCCACACGTCCGTCTCCTTCGGCCGCGGTCCGGCCGCGTACACGATGCGCGCGCCGTCGGGCGTGAACGAGGCGTGTCCCGCGCCGCCCTCCGAACGCGTCAGCCGCCTCGGGTCCGAACCGTCGGCGTTCGCGATGTAGACGTCCGTGTGGCCGGCGCCGTCCCGGTCGGAGTCGAAGACGATCCGCTTCCCGTCCGGCGACCAGCCCGGATGCCGCGCGAATTCCTCGGTCGGCGTCGCGCCCGGGTGCGTGAGGCGCCGCTCGCCCGTGCCGTCCGGGTGGACCTCGTAGAGATTCCATGGGCCGTCCCGGTCCGAGTCGAAGAGGATCCAGTCGCCGTCCGGAGACCAGGCCGGATGCGTGTCCTCCCCGAGGCTGAAGGTGACTCGCCTCTCCCCCGATCCGTCCACGCCGATGACGTAGAGCTGGGTGTGCCCCTCCCTCTCGCTCTGGAAGACGAGCCGCCGGCCGTCCGGCGACCACGAAGGATTGATGTTGAGGAAGATCGTTCGCGGCTCGGCGGCGGGAGCCGGCGCCGCGCGGGCGGGGGATTGGAGGAGCAGCACCGAGAACGCGATGAAGACCATGTCGAGCTCCTCCTCGGCGAAGAAAGGGGGCCCTCCTCGCTCCGCTCCTCGGGATGACCGGAAGGGTGCTACGGCTCCGCGCCCGCCGTGGTTGCCCCAAGAAGTGGTTGTCCCGGGAAGTCGTCGGGTCGCGAGCCCGATCCGACTCGCGCCGGCGCCGCCTACCGTGTACCGGCGCCCGCCTCGCGCTCCTGCGCGTCGAGCCACCTCTCGACCGCGGCGCGGTCGTCGCCCTTCAACCGACGGAGGACGCCTTCGCGGTGGGACGCGATCGTCTCGGCGCGGTCGAACGGCATCCGCTCGTACATTTTTCCGCCGGCCTCGTGGCACGGGGCGCAGCGCGCGACGAGGATGGGCCGCACGGCCGACGTGAATGCCGGGGCGCCGATTGCCGGAGTGCCGGCGGCGGCCGCGGGGGTCACGGCGAGCGGCTCCCGCGTGGCCGCCGGCGCCGGCCCGGGCCCGGGCCCGGGCCCGGAAGGCGCCACTCCGGGTCGGGGCGTCGGAGCGGGGCCGGACGGAGGCATCGCCCGCGGCGCGCACGCGACGAGCGCGACGACCCCCAACACGCAAGCCGATGACAGAAATCGCTCCGCGAGGCCCGGAAACCCAGACTTTCGCGGCGAGAATTGCAAAGATTTCATGGCATCAGGACGTCCGTCCGGGACGAGATCTTGAGTGGAAACCGCGACAATTCGGACCGCCGTCCGCGAAACCGCCGCGTTCGTCCCGAAATGTCACACTTCATCCGTCCCACCGTCGTTTTCGTTCCGTTTCTTGAACGTTTCGTCCGGAATCTTGGGCCGTCGGACCCGGCATAGTTCCGTAACTCCTTTGGTTCCTTTACGTATCACGCATCGCCGTGTTTACCGGCCAGCTTGCGAACATGCGGAGGTGAGGCATGAAGATTCGGACGCTGATCGTGGACGATGAGCCCCTCGCGCGGGAATGGGTGCGCAACGGGCTGCAGGAGGAGCCGGACGTCGAGATCATCGGCGAATGCGGCGACGGCTTCGAGGCCGTGCAGGCGATCACCGAGAAGAAGCCGCAGCTCGTGCTCCTCGACGTCCAGATGCCGGGCCTCGACGGCTTCGGCGTGCTCGCGAGCCTCGAGGGTCCCGAGCTGCCCGCCGTCATCTTCGTGACCGCCTTCGACCGCTATGCGCTCAAGGCGTTCGAGGCGCACGCGGTCGACTACCTCATGAAGCCGTTCTCGAGCGAGCGGCTGCACGCCGCCGTCGAGCGCGCGCGCGCGGAGGTCGACCGCAGCTCCTCGCGCGAGCTCAAGGCCGCGCTGCACGCGCTGCTGGAGGACATCCAGCGCGAGCGCGCGTACCCGGAGTGGCTGCTCATCAAGCGCGAGGACCGAAGCGTGTTTCTCAAGGTCTCCGACATCGACTGGATCGAGTCGTCGCGCAACAACGTGCGGCTCCACGTCGGCAAGGAGATCTACCTGTACCACGAGACGACCTCCGGCATCGAGGGCAAGCTCGATCCGAAGAAGTTCTTCCGGAT
>Ga0105248_10006193_pt1 | contig 13113 bp, 14 predicted proteins | sample KBSS34metaG_FD_81524 | JGI IMG/M metagenome (GOLD analysis project Ga0105248, IMG submission 81524) | Switchgrass rhizosphere microbial communities from Kellogg Biological Station, Michigan, USA - KBS S3-4 metaG | ecosystem: Host-associated > Plants > Roots > Rhizosphere > Soil | place... | reverse complement strand
GGGCTAGTAGTGACGCCATGATCAGGGTTCGTATCTTCGTGTGTATTCCACCATCTTTCATATGATGCGCTCCGGACCATCGGGCCGGGTGTGCGATGCTTATTGTCCAAGATGGATAGACTGTCTGCCAACGAACGCCGAGCCCTTGCCATTAATGCAGCACAGGTAATTGCAGAAGAGCACGGAGTGAAACGTGGCAGCCCTGTCATCCTGAAAGATACCAACCATACTATCGTTCATCTCACGCCTGAGCCTATCGTAGCCAAGGTCTCGGTACAGAAGCGTTTTCGACAGCGTTCCAGTTCCCTCGAGCGAGAAGTCATCGTGGCGCGCCTCCTTGCTGAAGCCGGTGCGCCAGTAGTTCGACCGGCCAGCACTTTTCCGCCGGGGCCACACTACGTCAACGGGGTGGAACTTACGTTCTGGGACTTTTGCCCACACGATCCTGACGCAGAGATTCCTGCAAGGGAAGCCGGTCGGTCGTTACGAATTGTGCACGAATTGTTGAAGGATCCAGGTCGAAGATTGCCGCCGCTGCCGATGTTCACGTTGCAGATCGATGAGGCCGTCAATCTTCTGGGTAATCCCGAAAACGTTCCGCTCCTGGAAGAGAATGACCGGCTGTTTCTCTGTGAACTTCATCGACGAATCAGCGCGGATATCGGATTGGCATCGCTCGAGAATCAACCTCTACATGGCGAGTGCCATCTGAACCAGGCGATTTCCACTCCTTCGGGTGTGCGTTGGCTCGATTTTGAAGCCGTTTGCCTGGGACCGAAGGAATGGGACATCGCAGCTTTGGATCAAGAGGGTGTCAGGGCCTATGGGACAGCGAATCCATCCTTGTTAGCGCTCTTAAGAACGGCCCGACTGTTTTGCATCGTTACCTGGTGCTGGACGCAACCTGATCGTGATTCGGAAGTTCGCGAAGCCGCCGAGTACCACCTCGCACATCTAAAGAAATTTGTTCAATAACGACTGAATCCGACGGCCTCGGCGCTAACGGGAGCTTTCCGGCTTGCTTGACACCGCATGGGCAAGTCAGTAGAAGGATCGTGTGCTTTAACGTGTCCGTGGCTGCTCGGCCCGTAACGGAAATGAAACTACTTTTCGTCGTCTCGATTTCAGCAATCCTGTCTGGTTCTGTGGTGCTCATCCGCCCCCAGTCACTACCTGCTGTTACACCGAAGACCATCGTCGCTGACGGCATGTCATGCGACAGCTTAAAGTCGATTCCTTTGTCGAATACGACGATTACGATCTCAGAATTTGTTCCGGAACGCCAAGCGCAACCGGGCGATCGTGGAGGCCGGGGGCCTGGGGAACGAGGTCGTGGCGGCCCGGCCCCGAGTCAGGAAACACGCGGTTCATTAAACGGGCCGGCACCCGGGCCACCGCCAGGGGTTAGAGGTCCAGTGCCCGGGTCGCGCGGTCCCGGCCCCGTAGGTCCCGGAGCCCCCCGTGGCCTCGATTCCCGCGGCCGCGGTTCTGCAGGTCCGGTGGTTATTCCCGAGCATTGCCGCGTTGTTGCGGTCTTGCGGCCATCACCAGATTCTCAAATCAATATGGAACTCTGGCTGCCGCCCGCGAACCATTGGAATGGAAAATTTCAGATGACCGGGAATGGTGGATGGGGCGGATCGATCCAGGGTCTGGAATCCGCAATGCCGGAAGCTTTGCGGGCTGGCTATGCGACTGCGGGTACGGACACCGGCCACCGAGGCGGAGGCGAATTCGCACTGGGGCATCCGGAAAGGGTTGTCGACTTCGCTTACCGCGCTGTTCACGAAGTGGCTATACAGTCAAAAACGCTGTTGAAGGCGTTCTACGATCAGAGCGCCCGCTACTCGTACTTCAACTCCTGTTCGGGCGGCGGGCGTCAGGCTTTGATGGAAGCGCAGCGATACCCGGAAGATTTCGACGCGATCATTGCGGGCGCTCCGGCAAACCCGCAGATTTCCCTCCATGCCGGCAACGTAGCGCGCTCGGTGGATATCCTTAGAGACCCGGAAGGATTTGTCCCGAGAGAGAAAATCGTCAATGTTCTCGCGCCGGCCATCATGCGAGCTTGTGACGCCGTCGACGGCGTCAAAGACAATCTCATCAGCAACCCAATGGCTTGCAAGTTCGATCCCTCGGTAATGCAATGCAAATCGGGAGACCGGCCGAATTGTCTGACTCCCAGGCAGGTCGCAACGGTAAAGAGAAATTACGCGGCAGCACGTACATCGAAAGGCGAGCTTGTGTTTCCAGGTACGTCTTACGGTACCGGAGGTGCTCCTTCGGCAATGACCGGCGGCTCAGCTCCGAGCGATCTTCCGCTCGATACGTTTCGTTATCTCGGCCATCAGGATCGGAACTGGGACTGGCGAAAGTTTGACCTCGATGTCGACCTCGCTCTCGCTCGAAAGAACGCAGGATTTATCGACGCCGGTGCGGATCTCACCGCTTTCAAAGCACGCGGCGGAAAACTTCTGATGTATCACGGATGGGCGGATCCGCTGATCGAGCCGGAGGGTTCGGTTGTCTATTATGAGAGCGTTCTGGCCGCAACAGGACCGGGACAGGATAACTGGATCCGCCTCTTCATGGTTCCAGGAATGGGACACTGTACTGGAGGTAATGGGCCGACGAATGCGGACTGGATTGGAGCTATGGAGAAATGGCGTGAAGCGGGAGCAGCGCCCGATTCGATTCTGGCATCCGGGAGTCTTAGTGGAAGACCTGTTGCCCGGCCTCTTTGCCGGTATCCTCAGCTTGCTACATACAAGGGAAAGGGCGACGTCTATCGCGCCGAGAGCTTCGTCTGTAAGAAATGAGAAACCGAGTTGAGAGATGGATTGGGCCCATGTCTTGACGGCGCCGGAATTAAGTTGTCTTTCGATCTGCAGTAACGATCCGAAGGTGGCGCATCAGACGCGTCGCATGGCCGATCTCTGGCGATAGTGCACGTCCGATGGCCGGAAGATCGCGGTCCCATCGTGCACAAAATCCGTGATGGGCCAGCAGTCCCTGCATCTGGTCTGGCGTGAGTACCGTGCGAATCGGTTCGCCCAACCGGCGGACGATCACCGCAAGAAGAAGGAGCATCCACGCAGGCTGGTGGTACGCCACGATCAGCCGGCTGCCTGGAGGCGAGCGGTCTTCAACAACGCGCAGGGTTGTCTCGATCTCATGGCGCTCGAGGTACATCACAACGCCCTCCCAAATCCAGGCGGTGGGCAGGTGCGGATTGTGGCCTGCGGTTTCCAGTGCGTGCGCCAGGTCGCCGCGCCTGAAATCTACCGGCACGAAGCGAACTTCCCGAGCCGCTGGCCTTAGCGACGCGACCCGCTGGAGCTTTTGTCGTTGAGAGTCGGGGTGATCTACCTCAAACACGAGGGACGTCGCGAGCTCGCACATTCTCCAGGCCCGCCCATCCAGGCCCGCACCTAATATGACGACCTGAGGCGTTGCCGCACCGCGTAGATCTGCATCGATCGCGACGGTTCGCGCCACCATCATGTGGGATTCCGTCGTCAGATGCTCGTAGCGGAACCGCGCACGCCAGCCTTTCGGGCGCGGTCCTCGCCGGATTTGCTCGACTTCCGCTCGCTGCTCCGCGGACAGCAGAGCCATTGCTGTCGGGTCACTGAACGCCGCGGCCGTGGTCCGGCCATGCGCAATAGCGCGTGCCATGCATACGATTGCCGCGGTCTCACTCGCAGTCTCTGCCTTCACGCGGCCTAGTGTGCCTTAAGCAGTGTGGGCCGTCCAGCAGACGGCGTAGAAGGTTGATCCGCGATCCGTACGTGAATCTGTTTCCGATGTCGGTACGAGCGGGACGACGTAACGACGAGCGCGTGCCGGCGCGAGGAGCGTGGGGTCGTTACGCCGGACCTGACGTTTCCGACTCGCGAATCCGCCTTCGTCTCAAGACCAGGAGCGTGATGGCTAGTGCGAACAAGAGGAAGACGCAGGCCACAACGGCAAGCGCCCTTTCCGGATGCATGCCTGCCCGATGGAAATCTTGTAAAGCTAGAAGGGGATGTGCGAGCAAACGCGCATTCGCACGATTGATATAGGCATAACGGAAGTCTGGCTTCAATTCGATGGCGCGATCGAAGTCTGGAACTGATTTCGCTCTGCCGTAGCCGCCCTGCATGTAGGCAACTCCGCGGCTGTTGTACGCCTTCGGATAATTGGGCCGCAACTCAATTGCTCGAGTGTAGTCCGAGATCGCTCGCTCAAAGTCGCCCTTCAGGTAATAGGCAAACCCACGATCGTTGTAAGCCTCCGCATAGTCCGGCTTCAACTCGATTGCGGCGGTGTAGTCCGAGATTGCCAGGTCGTACTGTTGGTTTCCGGAAAGGGTTTCTCCTCGCATTAAGTAGGCGTCTGCGCTTGATGGCGACTTCGCAGGCGCGTCGGTTTGGGATTGGAGCTCGGTTATCCCAATCGCAACTACAGCTATCAACAGTGCCAGGCCAACAATACTGCGCCACCTGTCGCGGTACCGTGGCCATCTGCCTGTGAAGGGAGAACTCGTATTGGCGCGATAGGATAGGTCCACGCTCGATATCGCGCAGGGAATGGAGCTACCCGCCCACCGAGCAATAGCCCTGTACCCGAAGATGATTCCGAACGTCGCAGTTAAGATTAGCGTCATCCTCTTCTCCCTTGTCGATCGGAGGAAAATGATAGCGACATCGGTTCGGTGTAGCAAACGGCGCGGGATCACTGTTCATAGAGCGTGCTGTCTGGCGCCGCTGTCGGCTGCATCGCGCAGCCGGGCGACGGTCACCGCGGGCGTACTGCCAAAACCTGGTCGGGAACTACATAGCGTTCATACCACTGCTCCACGGTAGAGCGATGGAGCGCCATCCATGCTTCGTAGACCGAAACAACATACTGGCTGCGCGTAACCGGAGTGACAACTCCCCCTCCAGGGAAGAGGTGCCGGTACGTCAACGCACGACCGAGCGGCGGAGGAGCGAGCTTGTGGAAAACGCCGCGCGTGCGAACTGCTCGACCAAGGGCCCACCCGGGCTGTGTCGTGTGACCCGTGATGATCGCGTGCAGGTCCAGTAGATGGGCTGCAACGGACTGAATCGCCTGCGGGGAGTTCTCTCCGTGATGCTGCACGCCGTAAGCATCGCCGAAGATGGCGTCAATCGATAATGCATCGCTCCGTGTTGGAGCGACCACGACGCAGTCGGGAATTCTCGACTGCGCCACCAGCCCGGTAACGGCGTCAGCCGCTCCGCTGACTACCGACCAACTGAAGAGGGCCCAGCAGCCCGCCGACGCGCCGATGTATCGATGCGTGGGTCCGTCGTGTGGTGGAAACAGAGCACCACAACCGGGACAGGGGGATAGCGCACTATGCCGCATAACGGGTTACCTTGTTAGCCAGATCAAGCTGTTGAAATTCGAGACCGCCACGAATTCAAATTCGGAGCACACGTGCAGGTTCGAATCGAAGAAGGCCTCTGGTCAGGTCTCTTCAGAGCACCTTCTCGGTTTGAAAATGAGTCGATCACGCCCATTCACCGGTCGGGGAACGTAACCGTAACTGTCGTCAAAACTGCAATGGGCTGCCCATTAAATAATGTGGGTTCATATTTCCATTGTTTGACAGAATCCTCAGCGGCCTTGATTAGAGTTGGATCCCGCTCGATTCTCGCGTCAGCTGATGAAGCTGGGTGCACTTCCACAACGTTGCCAGTCTCGTCAATTCTGATCTGTAACAGCACGGGAACCTGCGGGTCCGGCAGTTTCGTCGTTCCCTTCGGCAACCTGGGCCGTACCCTCTTTACGAGCTTGCCGTTACTGATGGAACCACTACCCATATGAATGGTCTGAGGCACTGGAGCTGGGGGAGCGGGGAGTTCCGGAACGGTCCTACCGCACGAGCTTACGAGAACAACGATCAGCGATAGCAACCGTACCACCAACATCGAAGCCTCAAAGCTGCTTGTGCAGAATAACCCGCGGGCCGTCATCTCGAGTATTCACCGATAATCTTAAAACCACTGCCTTCCGTAGATATCACACCTTATTCCAGACAGCCTTCGTGTTCCAAATGCGGCGGCGCGACGCTTCCAGTTGAAAGCTTTGTCGTCCACAAACAGATTCACGTAAGGGCTATAGCAACTTCATAAGTCGCTTTGCATTTACGAATCGTCCCAATGATATGCACCACGATCTCCTGCAGAAATTCAGGTGGAACTGTCGGAGTCCGCTCCTCGTATTGTCCATAGCGTTTCATCTCTGAGGCAACCGCCTGAGTGACATCCACAAAGTTCATTGGTCGCGGGTCGTGGCCGCCGGATTCCTGTCTGAAGCTGCCGTCATGGTGACCTTCTTTCTCCTGCTGGTTATCGCGATGCTCGCAGGGGTTCCCGGCGTTGCGAGACCCATGAGTTCCCTGGACTACGTCAATGCAATGCTGTCCTCGTTCGCGATGGTGTTCCTCTTCACGCTATGGGTGGGAAAGCGAATCGAATCTCGGTTCATCCTGCACGGCGCGCTTGTCGGAGTGGTTGGCATACTTCTGTTCACGACTATGTGGGTCGCCACAACCGGATCGCTGGGGCAACCTCCTCTGTACATCGTGGCTCATCTTCTGAAGATACTTGGCGGATTAGTGGGTGGGCTTGCAGCCGAAAAGCGAAAGCAGCGCGTCCTCGCGTAGAGAGAGTTGGCAATGGAGTGCCGCATAAGGGCTATTCCCTTATCGAGGCACGTCGAGGCTGTCGAGATGGAGCATTCCCCGGCCTATCATCAAACATGAGACCGAAGCGGCGGCATCCAAATCTTGCCCGGATGCCGCCCCTTGGTTAACGCGCAGGCGCTGGAGAAATTACTTTGATGAAGTCCAGAATCTGTCCACCAACGATTGGAAGTCCCTGGCCAGCCATGGGAAACGGGCCGTCGAGGTCGCCCGGTTTGTACTTTGCTATCATTTCCGGTTTTGCATCCCGATCCACGATGACGCCAAACCAGGGAAGCATCATTTCCTGGCCTGTCATTTCGCCCCAGCCGACTGGCTGATTCGGAGTCGGATTCAAAGCATTGTTCGCGGAATTGTCATGGTGTGCCGTGACGACCATCCGAGTGCCTTTCGGTACCTTGATGGGCGTATTCAATTCGTATCCGAGTTGCCAATGGAAGTTAAAGTTGGCGTTCAGCACGGTTTGTTCGCGCCCGTCCGGAAAGATCAGGCGATACGTCATGTCTTTGCCGCGGAGGTGCATGTGCGGCATGAACCAGGCGAGATCCGCATCCTGACGAAATGTCAGCTCACCGACGGTTTCATAATTCGATGCACCGGCAGGAATAGGTTTTCGAATGTCGACAAGATGCTCAGGTGCCATCATGACGAACTGGCGTTTTGCTGGTTCTTTTGCCAGTGTGAACCCAACCATGGTCCTGTCCGTAGTTTCATTTCCATTCGGTGTGTAATGAACCTCGATGCGAATCGGTCGCCCGCCCTTGATCAGCTTTGCGGAGTCCGTATAACGGAAATCCAGAGGCTGGCTGCCCGGCGCGTAGACCGCTTCCATCGTCATGAATACGCCTTCCCCGGTTCTGCGCTCGATGTTTCGGGCGATGATGTCGGAGTAACCGCCGCTGCCCTGCAAGGGGCTCGAGAATCGATTATCGCGTACCACGGTGTTGGCCACTGCAAGCGCCATTGTGACCTTTGCGGGCTGTGACACTTCAGGGATCTGAACGATGACGTGATGGACCACGGAAGGATCGCCGGGTCGGATCTCGATTGACGAAACCCAGGTGTCCTCTTTGAATGGATTGGGGACGAAGTATTCCATGATTTCGCCCGGGCCTTTTGCGATGACTGCCTGGTCGAACGGCATGGACGCTACGACATCAGGCTGAATCCTCCAGCCGTTCTTCCATTCCGGAGCGACCGCCAACTTGTCTGAAGCTTCACCTTCTTTTGAACCGCTATCTGCCCATGCCACCAGCGTTTTGATGTCTGCTGCAGTCATCTTGGGCGCATTGCGAAAATCGCCGACATGAGGGTCAGCAAACCAGGGTGGCATCTTGTTGGTGAGGACGGCGGTTTTAATCGCCTTCGCGAATGGACGCGTGTCTTTGTAAGTCAGCAGAGCCATCGGACCGATGCCGCCCGGCCGGTGGCAACCCTGACAGTTGTTCTCAAGTATCGGCAGGACATCCTTATTGAATGTCACCAGTGTGGTCTGATCGGATGGAACTGAAGAGATCGGGGTCCCTTCAGATCCCAATACCGTAATGGTCATCAGCAGGACGAGTACCAGGTATCGAGTCATACTGTGCTCCCAATGGAAAGTTGTTAGCTGCCTATAGTCTGAACGTTGGGAGGGGTTCTGATTTATCTCCCTTCGACTCCCACCGTCTGGAAAAGAAAGCATGACATTCCGGAACACGCGAGGATGTATTCCTGAATGGACACCGAATTGTGAAAATCGTTCCCTGCCGATATGAGTAATGCCCGCAGGATTTGCATAGATTTTCAAAGATTATCAAGTTGAGAGGCGATAGTGCTCGGCCTATTGCTTGCAATGGCCCCGGGCGTACGGGCCGACTCCGTCTCCTACTCCTTCACCCGTATCGCCACTACGGACGGTCCTTCGGTCTTCTTTTCATTTTCCATCACTGAACAACGGAGGAGCAGTGGCCTTTGAAACCGTGACGGCGGGCGGGGCCAACATCATTATCCTCACGGGAAGCGGCGGAGCCCTGACGACTATCGCTGACCGGAGTTCCTTGGCGGGAGTGTGATTCCAGAATTAGGCCTTGACCACTCCTCCTGTCCTACTAAACCATTCCGCATGGAGTTGCGTTCGTCGGGCCGACCTTCCGGGTGTAGGACCAGGCGCGACCGGCCACGATACTGCCTTCGTTTACCGGTACGGAGGTCTACTCGAAGGGTGTCCCCATGACCCTCCTAGAACTTCTCTTCGCGGTCTACGCTGCTGTCGGCGGACTAATCCTCATCGTTTGGCGCAGCGCTGGCCGCCGTATATGGCGATGGATCGCCGTCATCGGCGGCGTACTCACTCTCGCAGTCCTGGCAGGGGGCAGCCACCGCATGGAGGCGGTACCGATGATCGTCGTCGCCGTTATCGTTGCTTTGTTCGCATTCCGCAGGTCGCGTCGGCAAAGTTCACCGCCGAACCATCGCCGCAGAGTTCTCGCCGCTACACTGCGCTACACGGCCGCCTTGCTCGTTGTACTCATCGTTGTGCTCGATACTGCATTTATCGAAATCTTTGATCCGCTTTCGAACGCGCCGCTCCTGGACCTCTTCGGCGGGCCCCAGACGCCCGACTTCTCGCATTTCACGTGGCCGGACGCGTTCGAGAAGCTGAACGATCATCTCTCACGCGCATATGCCTTGGGAGCGTGGAAACGGATCGACTGGAAAGCGCTTCACGACATCACGGCGCCTAAAGTCGCCGATGCCGCGCGCACGGGTGATCGTGCGGCGTACTATCTTGCCTTACGGGAGTACCTCTGGTCGCTGAATGATACGCACGTCGACCTCTCCGGAGACGATGGTGGTCTTAGGTATACGGCTATCGGGGGAGGGTACGGCATCCAGTTCGTTCGGCTCGACGATGGCCGGACCATAAACCATGTGCTGATTGAAGGCGGTCCCGCGGCCAGCCAGGGAATGGAATGGGGCGCGACCATCCTCCGTTGGAACGGTATGGCTGTAGACGACGCAGCCGCGGGTACCTCGGTATTGTGGAGCGGGGGACCGGGTGCAACGCATGAAGGCAAGCGACTCTTGCGGCTGAGATTCCTTACGCGCGCACCTGTCGGAACAAGCGCGACGGTGGTCTTTCAGAATCCCGATGAAACGATTACCCGCACGGCGACGCTCATCGCCGTGGACGACAAGTTCGAGTCCTGGCGCCTCGCCGACCTTCCAGAATTCTCGAATCAGAGCAACGTCGAATGGCGTCTGCTGCCGGACGGTATCGGTTATGTGAAGATTCACGAGGAGATTCCCACTCTGCAGCAACTCCTGCCGGATCGAGCGATGCAGCATGCCGTCGCTGCCTTCGGACGGGCTGGCGCGAAGGGCGTGGTGATCGACGTGCGGGGCAATTCTGGCGGCGCGGACAAGCTTGTACCGCGGATGATGGGCTTCTTCTTCGCAACGCGTCAGTTCTACGAGCACACGACCTCCTACGACGAAGCGACATCTCGTTTCGAGCGGCAGGCCTTCGGGACTCTGTGGACTGAGCCGCGGATGCCGAACTTCACCGGACCAATCGCCGTACTTGTCGACGAGTGGTGCATAAGCTCTTGCGAGGGTTTCGCGCTCATCGCCCGCCGGCGCACCGGCGCGCACATCGTCGGCTTCTATGGCACGTACGGATCATTCGGGATGTCGGGTGCGCAGGTGCTGATGCCCTCCGGACTCACCGTCGAATACCCGGCGGGCCAGTCTCTCGATGAAAACGGCGTAGTACAACTCGACGGTGACTGGCGCCTCGAAGGTGGTGTCACTCCCACCATCCGCGTACCGCTCACTAAGGACACTGTGCGCGCGCAGTTCAAAGATGGACGGGATGTCGTCCTCGAGACCGCAATCCGGACGTTAAGTGCGCCGGGCGCGCGAATAGGCATCGCGAAGGTTTGTGCATTTTCTCACTTCTAACAACGATGAACGATAGCTCGTCCAGAGTAGCGAAAGGCTTACCGATCCAGACCACATGCCTGGTAAACCGCGTAACTGTAGATTGAAAACCGGGGAAGGCAGAGGAAGGCCACTTTACGATTTGCCGACACTAAGTCCAGGTGGATGAGTGCACGGACTTCCGCGCCATTTGTTACGAATGGTTTGTATCAACTACGCCGAATTGCTCAATTGTGTAGTGAACCCATGAAGCCTAAAATGCGATGCAGGCAAAAAGCAGAACAACAAGGTAACAGACACCGTGCCGGACGGATTGACAGTTGTTCGTCTTCACGACGGGTTCCGGAGGAAACTGCGTGAATACAATCAAATTTGCAATAGTTCTTGGGGCTTTATCGCTCTGCGGACTGATTTTGCCTTCATCACTCCAGGCGCAGCAGACGATCGAAACGGGGACGATTGAAGTGGCCGGATCTATCGGTTTGGACAGCGGCGTGGATCTGACGAAGCTGGTCCCCGGACTCGATAACAAATCAGGTGAAACAGAAGGTACGAAATGGAATGTCGGTGCGACGATGGGGTACGCGATCCGGTCTAATCTGCTGGTCGTTGGGGAATTCATGCGAACGCATCTCATGAGTCCATCGATCTTCACTCTTCCACCGCCCTCCACGACCCGCCTGGAATTAAGCGCGAGCATGCTGGAATTGACGGGAGGGCTCCAATATCAATTCCCGATTAAAGACTCGAAGATCCTTCCATTTGTGGGATTTGGAGCCGGCGTGGCGCGTATCAAGAAGCCGCTCAGTGTCGTTAACTCCAGCCTATCGGACACAAGCACCGACAATGATTTTATCGGGAATCTGGGGATTGGAGCACGCATCCATTTCTCGGCCAATTGGGGCGTGAGACCGGAGTTTAAGATGGTCCTTACGAGCGGTGACACATGGGCCCGGACTTCTGTGGGAGTCTTCTACCAATTTGCAAAGTAGGGGACGTTTGTACCGAAAAGCCCACTTGTGCCGTCGTTTTGGGTGCAGATCACTTGTCCGTCATACCGCTAACTGGAGAATGGCGTCGCGCCGCTGCAGCTCCAATTCCACTATGCCGACTTCTCAATTTCAGGGAGGCATGGGGTGCGTCCCGAGTCAGTAGCCCTCACTGGAACTTGATATTTATCGTCGATTCGAAGTGGCGATGATTCTTGAAGGTCACGGTCGCGTGCCAGGTCTCTCCGTCCGGCGTAATCCAAGTCCAATCCTCCGCTATCGGCAGGAGGTGGACGGCGTCGCCGATTTTCACATTGCCCCACTTGAGAACGTAAGTGCTGCCCGCTCCCATGTCGGCTGGCATGCCGACTTCGTGGTGTTCCATTTGGATAACGTTGCCTGCATCGTCCACCAGGAAGCGGCCGGCCTTTCCCGCATTGAATAACTGGTAGTTCGTAAGCCCGGGGCCAAAGCATCCGTCCATGGGTGTGCGGAAGGCGAAGGAACGAAGCTGCACGCCTCCAGCATCCTTGCGACCCTCGAACGTGACCTCGTTCTCGCAGTCCGGGTCGAACACGGGTCGTAAATCCTCGCCGAAGCCGACGCCCCAGGTCGGGCCGCCGGGCAGCCAATGCGTCGGTTTGTTATAGGGCTTGCCATTGAATCGAACATGCTCGCGGGTTGTGAATCGTCCTGTAAACGCCACTTCCGATTCGATCGTGTCTTTTTCCTTCCATTTGTCCGAGCCCTTCGGCTTGTGGATGCGCACGGCAACTTCATCGGCGATGAAATTAGGCAGGTTCGAGAGATACTCCAGGTTCACCGGCCGAATCTGCTCAAACTCTTTCGGAACCGCGGGCGCCGGAGGCTTTGGAGCCGGTGCGACGGAGGACGGCTTTAGAAGGTTCTCTCCGGCCTTCCAGGAAAGCGACGCGTTGACTCCCGCGACTTCGTCCGGGGTCGGGGGCCGCAAGAAACGAATCTGTTTCAGCTCCAGCCAGTGACGGTAGTCGACCGTCGGATCGAGGTCGGCGGAAACGGTCTTACACGTGATCTGCACCTGATCGGCGATCTTGTATTGCCCTCGAATCGCTTCGACCGCGAGCGGACCCGTCTTTGGCAATCCCGCGTCGATCACACGCCCGTCGGCGAGCCGGACATGGATGAACGTCTTGGTAGCGAAACGTAGATTACCCGTGAAAACCAGATCTGCGGCGACGCCTTGAGACGGCAAGAGGCACCCCATAGACACCGCCAGTAATATTGATGGACTTGCCCCGAGGAGCCTCAAGATTGCTCGCATCGGCTACGAAGTTTACGGGGCGGGTCAGCCGCGCACCAGGAAAAATGCCGCGCAGCGATCAGATCGCGCAGCCTGCCGATCAGGCGAGTCAGAACGCGGACGGTGTCCCAGAGCAAGGTCGCATCGGTCGGCCAGTGAATATTGGTTTCTACAACCGTCGTATCCACGCGCAGCTTCTTCCC
>Ga0105248_10006192_pt1 | contig 13114 bp, 9 predicted proteins | sample KBSS34metaG_FD_81524 | JGI IMG/M metagenome (GOLD analysis project Ga0105248, IMG submission 81524) | Switchgrass rhizosphere microbial communities from Kellogg Biological Station, Michigan, USA - KBS S3-4 metaG | ecosystem: Host-associated > Plants > Roots > Rhizosphere > Soil | place... | reverse complement strand
ATCACCAAGGGCAATTTGCTCCAATACTATGCTGACGTTTCAAGGTACTTGCTGCCGCACATCCAGTCGCGGGCCATGGTCATGAAGCGGTATCCGGACGGCGCCTCTGGCGAGTTCTTCTTTCAAAAACGCGCTCCGAAATCTCGACCCGACTGGGTGCCCGTGTGCGAAATCCAGCATCCTTCGGCGAACCTCGTCGATTTTCCAGTGATTAATGACCTTGCGGCGTTACTGTGGGTCGTAAATCTCGGGTGCATCGATCTCAATCCGTGGTACGCCACTTGCGACGACGTGGATCGCCCGGATTATCTGCACTTCGATTTGGATCCCACGCCCGGCGCCGAGTTCCCCCTGGTGCTGGAAGCCGCCTTGCTGATAAGAGAGGCTCTCGACGCGCACAAAATCAAGAGCTACGCGAAGACCACGGGCTCGCGTGGAATCCATATCTATGTGCCGATCGTGCGAGGACCCATGCAAAAAGAGGTGTGGACCTTCGCCAAATCTTTCGCACTCAGCGTGGTCCAGAAGCATCCCAAGGTTCTGGAGTCCGAGTACCGCGTGGCAAAACGAACTCCGAAACGAGTTCTGGTGGACTACAACCAAAACTCCTGGGGACGCACTCTCGCTTCTGTATATTCAGCACGGCCGAAACCGCGCGCGCCCGTATCGGCTCCTGTCACCTGGGAGGAAATTGAGCGAGGAATCGAAATCCAGGACTTTCGGATCGACAATGTGCTGCGGCGCCTAAAGCAGACAGGCGATCTGTTCCGTCCGCTACTTCTGCAAAAAGGTCGTTTTGACCTCAGCCGGTTCCAATGAAACTTCCCATCCAGCCGCCTTTTCTCCCCATGGAAGCCAAGAGCGTGGCAGAGATTCCCACGGGTGCGGGGTGGCAGTACGAACCGAAGTGGGATGGCTTCCGGTGCGTGGCTTTCCGAGACGGTCGCTCAATAGAACTGCAATCGAAATCCGGACAATTGCTAAGCCGTTATTTCCCTGAATTGATCGAGGGGCTAAGTGGCCTGAAGGCAGAGAGGTTTGTCCTGGACGGCGAAATCATTGTCCTGGCGGGTGACAAACTGTCTTTCGACGACCTGCTACAGCGGATCCATCCGGCCGCCAGCAGAGTCGCGAAGCTGTCGCAAGAAACGCCGGCGCGGCTGGTGTTGTTCGACCTGCTGGTGGACACGTCCGGGCAGTCACTGATCGAAAAACCGCTGGAACAGAGGAGGGCAGCGTTGGAGGCATTCGCTGCTAAATTCCTGCACCGGAATCCGCGATTCTTGCTGTCACCCGCAACCGGCGACATTAAAGTAGCTCGCCAATGGCTGAAGACAATGCGTGGCCAACTCGATGGACTAATCGCCAAACCCCTCGACGAGCCCTACTCGTCCGGTGAGCGATCCATGCTCAAGATCAAGAATCTTCGTACGGTGGATTGCGTGGTCGGGGGCTTCCGTTACGGCTCAAAAACCAAGGTGGTAGGGTCGTTGCTGCTGGGCTTGTACGATAACCAAGGCCTCCTGCATCATGTAGGCTTCACGTCCTCAATTGAACGCGCTAGCCGGCCGGCTCTCACACGTAAGCTGAAGGCGCTGATTGAACCGCCGGGCTTCACCGGACGCGCGCCGGGCGGTCCGAGCCGCTGGAGCTCCGAGCGGTCCACCGAATGGGAACCCTTGCGTCCCGAGCTGGTGGTCGAGGTGCGCTACGATCATTTCACCGCGGGACGGTTTCGCCACGGGACTAAACTGATGCGGTGGCGGCCTGACAAAGCTCCCTCACAATGCCGGATGGATCAAGTCGAGGTTCACACGAAATCGCCGCTGGCTCTGCTATCCAAATCTGCCTGAATCATGCGGTTTGAACGAGTGTTTCTGCTTTCGCCGGCAAAGATCGGCGGACCGCGTTCCCTCATGCTCATGCGGGAACAAGCAGAGTTCGATCTCGCTCTTCGCCTTAGGAGTGGCACGGCCGCTGTCGGAGAAATCTATGCATTTATCAGCGGACTGTATTTTCGAGGGAAGCTAGCCTACTGCGGAGTGTTTGGGGCGGCACCACCAGGAATCGCCCCCACGATGGTGATCGTTCCGGGCCTGGGACTCGTGCCCCCTGAAACAATTCTTAGCTACGATCAAGTCCAGAACATTGGGAACGTGCCGGTGGATGCTGACAATCCGGCCTACGCCGAGCCCTTCCTTCGCGATATCACGTTGCTCGACCGGCGAGCCGGTCCTGATTGTCGATATGTTTTACTTGGAAGCATCGCAACCGACAAATACACGCGGGCGTTGCTCCAAGTGTTTGGAGACCGACTCTTGTTTCCGACCGAGTTCGTGGGACGCGGAGACATGAGCCGCGGAGGGCTAATGTTGCGGTGCGCCAGGGACGCGCAAGAGCTCTCCTATATCGCGGTACAGGGAGCTACCAGGCACGGAAATCGTCCGCCGAAGCTCGAGCCTTCGCGGCAGAAGTAATTTGCGGCGCCGAATCTTGAGAGGCGACAACGCCAGGGCGTTCTAAGTTTGGGAGCTTGCGACCACCATCAGTTGCGCAGAAAGCGCTGCACGCATTCACGTGCCATTTCCAGTAGTGCAACATTTCCAAGGCTCAGACGTTTGCGCTGCCGCCTCTGTTTACTGTCCGGTGGGTCCATCGGCACCTCCTGCTTGAACCTCGCCGGTCACAACTGACCGGGCATCGTTCCCCATTTGGCTACCTAACCTAAACTCTTACCTTCTTGCCAACACCGGCCCAGGGCGTGAGGACATTTTTGCTGCCTCAAAACCATCGCAACCGCTGATTGGAGTGACCTTCAGATGGAGTGAGGCGTGCTTGGGATGGCCGCATTCATCCACCAGTGTCTCCGGGGCTTCGTGGTTTTCGCGGATCTGATTCAATTGGATACCGACAACGTGGGTCTCCCCGAAGTGGGTGCAAAGTCCGCATTGTCCGTTGTCTACGTGGATCATGCCAAAACCTCCACTCGAGTCGGGCAGCATTTATACTGCCAATCAACCGGTCAAATCGCACCTGGTGGGCCGCGTGGCTACTTGCCTTTTTCGTGGCCCTTCTCGGAATGCTCTTTCATGACTGTGCGCGCAGCTACTTCTTTTGCGCGGCTGCCATAGCGGCCGCTTCTCTGGGCATTTTCTTTAATGTGTTCGTATTGACGTTGCTCTTTGTCACTGACGCCTCGAAGATGTTTCTTGCCAGGCATGAGATAAGTCCTCCGAGCAGAATCTTGCAATCGGCCAGCCAGTCGCTTCCAAAAGACCCCAGTTTTATCTAGCGGCGCCAGCAGCCATAGTCTTCTTGCCGGAATGCCGGTGTGGATGGGGAGACCCAAAGCAGTAGAAGCGGTGTAAGCATCTCTGGCAGCGATATGGGTAGAGAAAGCAGGCCCTAGCGAGAGTATCCAAGGAACGGTGCGCAGAATGTGCCCGGTGAACGCCGGGGAAGCCACAGTTCCAGCAGGCCGGGAGGCTTCGGGTGCGCAACGCGAACACCACGACCGCACCGAGCAACAAAACGCCTGCGAGAATTGCGAAGGCCACACCCTCTCGGGTTAGGGGGCTAACATCTGCCAGAAGGTTCATGGCTACCTTAACCCTGTTAGATACGGCTAGAGGCTTCGCTGTTTCACGGTCGAACGCAAGGTTCGTCGGAGAACCGGTCTGCCATTCGGCATGGGACCCGATCGCCCCCTTCCCAGTTGCGGACTTCTATTTCGGCTTCCAGTTCCGGACCAGCGCCTTCGCCTCGGAAATCTGCGCAGGTGTCATTCGCTTTGTAACCGCTTGAAGACCTGCCACGGCGTTCGTGTTGTCCGGGTAATCCGCAACGATCAGGCTGTACCACAGGTAGGCTTGAACGTAATCTTGCACGACGCCGGTGCCCGACTCGGACACAAACCCCAGGCTTGCCTGCGCCTCTGTATCTCCTTGGTTGGCGGCCAATCGCCACCATTTGATGGCCTCCTTGATATCCTCTGGAACGCCTAGGCCCTGCGCATAAACGATGCCGAGACCACTTTGGGCCATCGCCACGCCATGCTCGGCCTCCGTCCGAAGCCATTCCAGAGACTCTTTATATAAGGAGGGAAGGACTTGTCGCGCCTGATCGTCTCCCTGGGCGGCGGCGAGACGGTACCACTTAAGCGACTCCTTGAGGTCTCGCGGAACGCCTTGGCCTTCGTGGTACATGACGCCCAGGTTGTACTGCGCTGCGGCAAATCCACGGTCGGCGGCGAGACGGTACCACTTGAAAGCTTCGATATGATCCTGCGGAACACCCTGTCCCTCGTCGTACATGTCCCCGATGCCGAACTGCGCCTGCGCATCGCCCTGGTCCGCGGCGAGGCGGAACAACTTGAGCGCTTCTTTGTAGTCCTGAGGAACACCTTCACCATCGACGTACATAACGCCGAGGTTGGCCTGAGCACGCGCGTCTCCCTGGGTAGCGGCGAGACGAAGCCATCGAAAGGCTTCCTTAGAATCGCGGGTAACGCCTTGGCCTTCGTGGTACATGACGCCCAGGTTGTACTGCGCCTCCGCGTAGCCCTGGCTGGCTGCGAGACGGAACCATTTTAGTGCCTCGTTGTCATCCCTCGGAATGCGCTGGCCCTTGTGGTTTAAGAGACCGAGGTTGTACTGAGCCTCTGCATCTCCCTGGTCGGCTGCCAGACGGAACCACATGGCTGCCTCACTGTAGTCCCGCGCGACGCCTTCACCATCGGCGTACATCAAGCCGAGATTGCGTTGCGCTTCAGCGTAACCCTGGCTGGCGGCGAGACGGTACCACTTGAGCGTCTCCTTATAGTCCTGTGGAACGCCTAGAGCCTGCTCGTACATGACGCCGAGATGGAATTGGGAACACGCGTCACCCTGACCCGCGGCCGCGATGAACTCCTTCAACGCTCGAGGATTGTCCTGTTTAGCAAGCGCTGCAAGTCCGGCCGGGCAATCGCCCCACATCGTCGCGGAGATCCCAAGGCAGATCCAGAGGCCCTGGAGACGCGGACATTTTATCGAAAGCATTCTCCTATGAGGCCTATCCTAGCAAAGGCTTTCCTGGACGAAAAAGGCGATTCTCTCACCGGATGGGAATGGCCGACTTGCGGCGTGCCGGGGAATAGGAGTAGACTTTTTCTGATATCCGTACTCGTTTTGGGGGCACTTAAGGTACGGACCAGGGGGGCATTTTAAAATGAAGGGCTTTTTGTGCGTAGCGTGTCTGCTACTTTCCGCGTCTGCGATTTTTGCGCAGGGCGCTTTGGGTACGATAACTGGAACGGTAGCCGATCCTAGCGGCGCCGTCGTGGGCAACGCTTCGGTAGAGGTCAAAAACCAAGCGAACGGCCAGGTCCTCAAGACCGTCACAACGGCTACCGGAAACTACACTGCGGCCCAACTCCAAGTGGGCGCTTACGATCTGACGATCACCGCGACAGGATTCAAGACCTACCGGCGGAGCGGCCTGGATCTGGCGGCAACTCAGATCATGCGTATCGACGTATCGCTCGAAGTCGGTTCACAGACAGAGTCCGTTACGGTCACCGCCGAAGCATCGCTCTTGAAGACGGAGTCGGGCGATTTGGCCCACAATGTCACCAGCCAGGAAATGAACGACCTCCCGATCATGTCGGTGGGTGGCACGTTCCAAGCCAACACGTCGGGTTATCGCGACCCTCTGGCATTGGCGAAGCTGGTTCCTGGGATTCTATACAGCGCCAACAGTCAAATGGTGGTCAACGGCGCTCCGGCGTCCAGCGAGCAGATCCGCGTCGAGGGCCAGACTGCCGGCGATACGTCAGGCCTGCGTCTGTATACGGCCATCGGGCAAGCGGGCGCGGAAGCCATTCAGGAAGTGGCAGTACAGACCAGCAACTTCGCGGCGGAATACGGCGCCGTAGGCGGCGGCATCTTCAATGCGACCATGAAGTCCGGCACCAATCAACTTCACGGCAGCGCCTACGATTATGCGGCGAACGATGTCTTCAACGCCACCCAGCCTTACACCGGCCTGAAGACTCCGACCAAACGCCACGACTATGGATTCTCGGCCGGTGGCCCTATTTGGATTCCCAAAGTCTACGACGGGCGCAACAAGAGTTTCGTCTTCATGAGTTTTGAAGAGTTTCGCGAGAACGCGCTAGTGACCTCCATACCTGCTGGCAACCCCACCGTTCCCACGGATGCCTATCGGAATGGCAATTTCAACCAGGTTATTGTAGGAAACGGCAACGCGGCCGGTCCGCTCCCCTTCCAGATCAACGGCAAGAACTACGTCGATCCGCTGGGCCGCAACGGTTTTTTCTCCGGAACTATCTTCAATCCGAGCGCGGTCCAACCCGTCACCTGCGCCCCCATCAACGGGGTTCTACCAAACTGCAACGCCGGCACCGTGTACCAGGTGCGCGATCCATTCGTCAACAACGTGATCCCCGCAAGCATGTTCGACCCAGCGGCGGTGAGAATACTCAACCTGGTTCCGAAGCCCACTGGTGCTAATTTCCTGAGCGGCCAAACCGGCGGTAACTACCAGAACCCCTTCATCAGCCAGACCCGATCCAAAATCCCTTCGGTGAAGGGCGATCAGTCCATCGGCTCCAAGCATCACGTATCGTTTTATGGCGGAGCCACACTCATGGATGCGCCGTATACCGCGACCAACGGCAACGCGGAAGGCTTCCCGGCTCCGATCACCGGCGCGCGCGGAAGTTTCATCTATACCAAGACCTACCGCCTCAACTGGGATTACACGCTGACCCCGACGATGCTGCTGCACTTGGGCGCAGGCTGGTACCAGGAAGAATTTAACGACAACGCTCCAGGCACCACCAGCTACGATGCTTCCGCACCTCAGACTTGCACTAGCACGCCGACCTTCGGCGGACTTTTGGATAAGACCTGCACCGGCGGCCTCGGGCTAACCGGCGCCAGGGTAAACCGGCAGTTCCCTCTGTTCACGGTGGGCTCGGTGAATACTGGCACGGGCGGCATGAGCAGTCTGGGTCCCATCTTCGGCCAGAGTAACTCCAAGGAACGACGGCCCTCCGGTGTTGCCACCGCCACGTGGGTCAAAGGAAGTCACAATTACAAGATTGGCGGTGAGTGGCGCCAAGAGCGTTTCCCGATCCAGGCTTGGTCCAACGGGACCGGATCGTATACGTTCGCGTCGAACTCCACGCAGCAAAGCGCGTTGGATGGTGTTTCGGGGACCAGCACCGGTGTATTCGGCTTCCCCTTCGCTTCATTCCTTCTCGGCGACGCTACGACGATCACGATAGCCCAGCCCGGCTCCTCTTCGACCACGAAAAAGCAGATGGGAATATTCATCCAGGACACCTGGAAGGTTACGCGAAAGTTGACCTTGGATTACGGTCTGCGCTGGGATTACGCGACGTACGGACGCGATGAACACGGAATCCTTCCCAATTTCAGTCCGACAACCCCCAATCCCGCGGCCGGAGGCCATCCCGGGGCGCAAATTTTCGAGGCCACGTGCAAGTGCACCTTCGCGGACAATTATCCCTACGCCATCGGCCCGCGGTTCGGCTTCGCGTATCAGCTCAATTCGAAGACGGTGTTTCGCGGCGGTATCGGCGTGGTCTACAACTCCACCGCTCCGGTGGGCAGCAGCGCTGGCGCCAACAGCGACACCACTAGCACCCCCGGATTTGGCCAATGGGTGGCCCAATTGCAAAACGGCATTCCTACCACCCTGCATCCTGTGTTCCCGAACCTCTCCCCGAATGCGGGGCAGGGTGCGGGCGCAGTGGTTGGCGCGCCCGCTTTCCTTGACCGGAACTCAGACCGCCCTGCCCGCCAGACGCAATGGAGTTTCAGCCTGCAGCGCGAAGTCAGCCGGAATTTAGTGGTGGAGGCTTCCTATGTTGGGAATCGCGGTACGTGGTGGCCTGCGTCCGCTCTGACCGCAATGAACACCCTCTCTGTTGCGGATCTAGCCAGGTACGGATTCACGGTCGGCGATACCGCCGCCTCGGCCCTGCTTACGCCGCAGATCCAGAGTCTCACGCCGTTACAGCAATCCACACTCGCTGCGCATGGTGTAACCCTGCCCTATGCCAACTTCCCTATAAACCAGACGGTTCGCCAGTCGCTCCTCCCGTTTCCGCAATATTCCGTGATCGCGGGCGCGGGCATCAGCCCCACCAACGCGCCGCTGGGCAACACCTGGTACGATGCTCTGCAAATTCAAGTTACCAAGCGTCTCTCGCACGGGCTGACCGTCAACGGTAACTACACGTATTCCAAAACCCTCGAGCTTATGAGCTCGCCCGATATTTTCAATCGGGGCTTGGGCAAGAGGATTTCGACCCTCGACTTGCCGCAGCAGTTCCGCCTGTCCGCCGAGTATCGGACGCCGCGTCTCCACGGTGGTAATGCCATCCTGTCGAACAAGATCGTTTCCAACGTCCTGGGCGACTGGGCTATCGGCACCTACCTCCAATACCAGAGCGCGGCCGCCTTGGCCCGGCCAAATTCGGTTAGCTCCTTTCCGATCAGTAACTATTTGGGCCGCGGACCTGGGTCGGCGCAGTTAAAGATTGATCCGGCGACGGGCAAGCAGATGTCTCCGTATTCGGTGGACTGGACCGATTTGAGCGGCGTCCACCATACGGATCCGCTCGACATCAACTGCAAATGCTTCGATCCCACCAGGACTCAGGTGCTGAATCCGAATGCCTGGGCGAATATCCCCGACGGTCAGTGGGCTAACGATTTCAGCACGCTCCGCGATTACCGCGGCTTCCGGTACCCGACGGAGAATATGAACCTCGGCCGGAGTTTCCGTATTAGGGAGCGTGTGACGTTCAACGTTCGCATCGAGTTCTCGAACGCCTTCAATCGCCTCCAACTGCCTCAGCCGACGCAAGGCAACGGTATCGGTGCGAGCGCCGCTACCAAGATCACCACCCAGGTGGGTGGGACTTACAACGGAGCGATTAATGCTGGGTTCGGTTCCGTCGTGCCGATCGCGGGTACCGCCGGATACCGTACTGGCCTGTTGATTGGCCGCCTGCAGTTCTAGCGGCCGCCAGCCGTTCTCCTGAGCCCTCGCCATCGTCAACCGGTGGCGAGGGTTTTCCATTTACAACCGCCGGTACCAGATCACCGAGTCTACGAACCGTTCCGTATACCGAACTGGCGTTTCACCCACGCGGCGCATTGGAATTTCTACGATCTCGCGCAAATCTTCGTTCGACAACAGGATCCCTCCAGGCTTCAGCAGCGTACTCACGTTCTGGAGCGCCAGAGATTGTTCCAGAGGCCCGTAGTAAACGAAGACATTGGTGGCTACCATCAGATCGAAGCGTTCCGCGGCTGGCAGATTCATCCGCTCCAGGACGATGTTCAAATCAATCGGTTCGTTGGAAAGCACCACGGCGGGGCGAATCTCGACAGCCCGCGTCTGGAGCCCCGCTAGCGCCGCCGGTGGCCGAATCGGCGCCACGGATTTCCCCGCTCGGTCCCCAAATGTGCGCCAGTATTCGACGGCCGCGGGTTTCCAGTTTGCCTGAGGATCGCGGGGCAACTGGATTGTGTAGGTCCGTCCCTTTTGGGCCCGTTCCCGCGCGCGCTGCAGGTGCTCGAGAACCCGGCTGCTGATATCGAAAACTGTGATGCTAAGGCCCGGCGACTTCGCTAGTCCCAACCGCTCGAGCGAGTCGTACACTGCGAAGGGCTGGAGGGTCTGCTGCGGATAGTAATCGTAGCCCGACTGTTTATCCGTGAAATCCAGGCCCGGCCCGATCACCGCCGCCCTCACCACGCCGTTCTGCCTGAGCAGCCCGCGGTCTTTCAAATCGCGAAGCGCTTGCTCGATGCCGAAATTCGGAAGGATAGTTGCGTCGAGGGAAACCCCTCGGTCGCGGAAAGGCGCCTCCTGGCCGGGTGATCCTTTCGCGGTCCGCTCCCCAAACTTGGCATTTTCCAGCAGCACGCGTTGTAGGTGCTGGAACACGAAAAGTCCGGTCTTGCCGTCATCGCTATCCGGATCCAAGCCTTGCCGCCGGATCATATTTCGCAGGAATATTAGCCGCTCGTTCTCGCCGGGGGTTCGAAGGCCCTGTAGCAGATCGTCCACCCGCAACCGAAGCAGGCCGCTCCTCGAAGCCTCAGCCAGCGATTCGAACTGTATGCGAGGTCTTCTGGTGAAGGTTGTCCCGAATAGCAGCAGGTTTATCATGGAATCGACTTCGCCTTGTTCCAGACGCGCACGAATCTCAGTATCCTGACGGCGACTCCACGAATTCCAACTGACTTCGTCCGGGTTGTTTAAGGCTGGCGGAAGCTCTCCCTTCATCGCTTCCAAGACCGGCCGGACGGCATCGAACGGCGCCAGGACTTTCTCGGTAGCGGCTGCCAAGAGGATCCCGAAGCAGACACCGCAGATGGTTACAATTTTCATTCTTGATGACAAATGAATTTTACACACTCCGTGAGATCGAACGCGCTACTAAAATCGAAGGGCCTGGACTGGGTGAATCCGGATCGCGTAATCCGCACGTCGTTCCCTGGCTGCGCAAGGTTAACATCACCCGGGGCAATCCACTCGTAGATTAGCTAAGCTTTTAGCTGATCACTCAAATGCCGCTCTCTACAGGCGACCAACTCGGCCCTTACGAAATCCTTGCGCCCATCGGCAAGGGCGGGATGGGAGAGGTGTACCGTGCCCGGGACACGCGGCTGCATCGCGACATAGCAATTAAGGTTCTGCCCCAAGCGTTTGCGACGGATGACGCGCGGGAACGCTTCCAGCGCGAGGCGCGCGCCGCTTCGGCGCTCAATCATCCAAACATTTGCGCGGTTCACGACGTCGGCGAAGCGGCGGGCCATCCGTTCCTTGTGATGGAGCTACTGGATGGCAAAACTCTTCGAGAGCACGTGGATGGCAAGCCGCTGGATATTTCTCTCGCTTTGGCGCTGAGCATTGAGGTAGCCGACGCGTTGGAAGCGGCCCACGCTAAAGGGATCATCCATCGCGATATCAAGCCGGCCAACATCTTTGTGACCGAACGCGGTCATGCCAAGGTACTCGATTTCGGTCTTGCCAAATACAACCAACCGGCGGATACAAACGCTTTGACCGTGGACATGCTGACGGAGCCGGGCACCGCGATGGGCACAGTCGCATACATGTCGCCGGAACAAGCCCGCGGCCAAGCAGTCGATGCGCGCAGCGACCTGTGGTCGTTCGGCGTGGTGCTGTACGAAATGCTGACGGGGTCCCGGCCGTTCGACGGTCCGACCACACCGATTATCTTTGACGCTCTCCTGAACAAAACGCCCGTATCTGTTCGCGAACGGAATCCACAGGTCCCGGCCGAGCTGGAACGGATCGTTGGCGAACTTCTGGAGAAAGATCGCGAGCTGCGATACAAATCCGCCGCGGAACTGCGCGGAGATCTGGAACGGTTGCAGGCGGGTCTAAGCCCGGCCGCCCGAAGGGGAAGACGCGGCCCGCTGGTCAAATCCGGAATCGCCGCCGCTGTCACCCTTGTTCTGGTCACGGGCGGGTTCTTCCTGTGGCAGCAACGCGGCAACGCAAGGCAGCTCACCGAGAAGGACACGATTGTTCTCGCCGACTTCGAAAACAAAACCGGCGATCCGGTGTTCGACGACACGCTGCGGCAGGGCCTGATCGTTCAGCTACAGCAGTCTCCTTTTTTGAGCCTCATTCCAGATCAGAAGCTCCGCGCGACGCTCAAACTGATGGGCAAGCCGGCTGGGTCTACTCTAGCCGGGGAGACCGCGCGGGAAGTTTGCGTACGCGTGGGCGCAAGAGCCATGCTGACGGGAGCGATCTCAAGCCTGGGTAGTCAATATGTCATGAGTCTGCGCGCGGAAGGCTGCGCCAACGGCGAGGCGCTGGACAATCAGCAGGCGCAAGCATCCGGCAAGGAGCAGGTCCTGAGCACGCTGGGCGACATGGCAGGTAAGTTTCGCGCTCGCGCGGGCGAATCGCTGGCCGCGATTCGCGAACACAACGTTCCTTTGGAGGAGGGAACCACTTCATCGCTCGAAGCGTTGAAGGCATACACCGCGTCAACAAACCTAGGCGGTAACGCAGCTGCCAATCAGCTCCGGCGCGCCACGGAACTGGATCCGGATTTCGCGGCGGCCTGGAGTGAGCTGGCCATCCAATACAGCAACTTGGGAGAGACCGCCCTTTCGCGGCAGAGCGCCATCCGGGCCTATCAGGCAAGGGAACGTGCCAGCGGGCCGGAAAAGTTCAACATCGAATATTCTTACCATCGCAATGTTACCGGAAACCTTGAGAAGGCGTGGCAGTCTATTTCCCTCTGGCGGCAGATTTATCCGCGCGATCCGAAGGCTTACAGCCTGTCGGGAGGCTACGCGGCCAACGGCACGGGACGATTCGAGGAAGTCGTGCAGATGTCCAGGAAGTCGCTGGAGCTCGAACCTGACCAGCTGTATGGATACATAAATCAGGCCGGCGCCTTTTTTAGTCTGGGGCGATTTGATGATGCAGAAAAAGCGTTTGCCATCGCTGACGCACATCACGCGTCGGCGTCGACGAATGGGCTGGCGGACCTCTACCGTCTCGCGTTGCTGAAGCGGGATAAAGCGGGTATGGAGAAGCTTTTGACGGAGAGCCGCGGAAATAACGAAATCGAAATGGCTCTGGCGCACGTTCAGGCTCTTGCTGCGGCTCGCGATGGTCAACTGAAGGAGGCGGACCGGTACTCCCGACGTGCCATTGAGATGGCGCTACGCGCTGGGCTCCGGGAGCGAGCGGCTGTCTTCCAGGCGGCGCCGGCCGTGTGGAACGCGCTTTACGAGAACAAAGGTGTCGGGCGAGCAACAGCGGCGTCGGCGCTAAAGACCTTTGAAGGGCGCGAAGTCGCCTACGCCGCCGGATTTGCTTTAGCGCTGGGGGGCGAGACGGCAAAAGCCGGAGCTCTCGCGGATAAGCTCGACAAAGAATACCCGGAAGACACGCAGGTTCAAGCGACTTATGTACCAACGCTGCGGGCTCTGGTGGCGCTGGAAAAAGGCGACCCACGCAAAGCGATCGACCTGCTGGAGGCGAACCGGCCCTACGAATTCGGTATTCCTCCGCT
>Ga0105248_10006191_pt1 | contig 13115 bp, 13 predicted proteins | sample KBSS34metaG_FD_81524 | JGI IMG/M metagenome (GOLD analysis project Ga0105248, IMG submission 81524) | Switchgrass rhizosphere microbial communities from Kellogg Biological Station, Michigan, USA - KBS S3-4 metaG | ecosystem: Host-associated > Plants > Roots > Rhizosphere > Soil | place... | reverse complement strand
CCAGGGGCAGATTGAAGCTGGCCAGGGTGCCGGCCAGTATCACCAGGGAGGCCCTGGGCACGGCGGCCACGCCCTTGCTTGTGAGCATGAGAGTGAGCAACATCAGTATCTGCTGGCCGATAGGCATATCGACACCGGCCGCCTGGGCTACGAATATGGCAGCCACCGAGAGATAGAGGGTGGTGCCGTCCAGATTGAATGTATAGCCCAGGGGTAGCACAAAGCTGACGATCGGGCGGGGCACGCCGATGTCTTCCATGGCTTGCAGGGCTTTAGGCAGTGCCGCTACCGAACTGGTTGTAGAAAATGCCAGCCAGAACGGTTCTTTGACGGCAGCCATGAATTTTTTGATGGGCACACGGCAGAAATAGGCGACCGGTCCGAGGACGCCGACAACGAAGATGGCGAGCGAGAGATAGAGGGTGCCCACCAGTTTGCCCAGTGAAAGCAAAACACCGGTACCCTGCATGCCCACAGTCTTGGCCATAGCGCAAGCAACGGCGATAGGGGCCAGGAGCATGATGTAGCCGGTGTATTTAAAGAGTACTTCGGAGAGCGACTGACAGAGGCTGACAATCTGTGTGGCTTTGGCTGCTTTTACACCGATGGCAAAAATTATCGTGAATACGACAATCTGCAGAACGTCGCCGCGGGCCATAGCGTCGAAAATGCTGGTGGGGACAATATGGGAGACAACCATGGAGGCGAAGTCGCCTGACTGGGCCGTCTGTGCGGCGAGATCCTTGGCGGCGCCTACTTCCACTCCGCTGAGATTGACTCCCGCTCCGGGCTTAAGCAGATTGACCATGACCAGGCCGACCACCAGGGCAAAAGTAGTGATCACTTCAAAGTAAACGAAACATTTGAAAGACAGGCGACCGACATTGCTGCCGTGACCGTCTGCAATGCCGACTACCAGGGTGGCAAAAACGAGGGGACCGATGATTGTTTTGATCAGGCGCAGGAAGACATCCGCGCCCGGACCCATGGCCTTGCCCACTTCGGGGAAAAAGGCCCCGATGGCAATACCGGCAATCAAACCAATGAAAATCTGGGCCGTCAGCCCTGGTGCCTTCAATTTCACTTTCAATGACCTAACCCTTAGATAGCATCAGCCTAGAGAGACAATTTCCAGACCGCGTCCGGCAAGCACTGCCAGCTGGTCTTTGATGGTTACCGACGAAACGCCTTCAATCACAGAAAGGGTGGAAAGGACCTGTGGGTTTATCTTGTTGGCGAATGTGATTATAGATGCTACGTCTTTACCGTCTAAATTACGACCTACCGCAACGGCCTTGTTTCCCGAAGCGGCCAGTGCAACGCCATCGCTGGGTAAATTAATTGAACCTAAGAGATGCAAATCTTTGTCATCTTTGCTGAGGACAAGAAATGATCCTTTGGAAGTGGGATCGACCGCTGTGGCCACAATCGTGTCTTCTGCCAGGGCCAGGTCGCGAATGGCCAGATTTTCAAAGTGGTTGGTGCCGATCAATTCGGGAGCGCCTTCGGCACTGGCACCACCGGCGGTGCGATAGAGGGCTATTTCATTCAAGCCCGAGAGCAGCAGCAGGCCGTTTTTGGCCTGACAGCGGTTGAATAAACCGGGTAGCTCAAAAGGTTTACCCACTTCCATTTTGTCGGCGTAGACTTTTATTTTGGTGATGCGTGTTGTTTTGTCCAATATTTTTATGGCGAAGGCTGTTTTTTGACTGCTGTCGAAACAGAGCTGCGAGGCCTGTAATTTGACAGTGGCAGCCACGTCGCGCAGTTTGTCCATCTTGCGCAGTGAAATCTCGTCCTTCGATAGACAGAGTACAAATGAACCGGCTCCGACAATAGACTTAATGGCAAAATCTGGATCGGCCCAATTGATCAGCGATGGTCTTTCCGGTTTAGCTATGGTGTAGAGCTGCAACTGTGCTCCGGCCAGGACCACGAGATCGCCCCAGCTGGCTACACCGGCCGCCGATAGGCGCGGGATGTTGTAGGTGGAGCCCAAGGTCATGCCGGTCTTTGCCCGCGAGAGCATGGTTACCCCCGACCAGCCTGATGCTACATAGATGGTGTTTTCTTTGATCACCACAGTGCCTTTGTTGCCGCCCTCGCTTTTAGCACCGGGTAGCTTGAGCACCTGTTCTTTAGCCAGCGAACGGCCTCTGTCGCAGGCCAAAAGCACCACCGTGCGCTGGCCGCCGCCTTCGCCCAGGAGGACGAAATGATCGCCTTTGGGTGCTACGGCCACAGATGCAACCGAGGACATTTCGTTCAAAGGCAGCGAGGCTGCCGTTTGATTGCTCGCTGATAAAAATATTGCTTTGGCCGTGCAGACCGCTTTTGATCCGCCTATTGCTTCCATGCCGGCCACCAGCAGTGTGTCTTTGTAGCGGGCCATGGCGCGATAGTCGCCGTTGAGGTTGATGCTGTTGCGTATATTCGGGGAGGTCGGATTGGACAGATTGACCAGGTCAATTTGAGAATTGCCGCCGCTGGCGGACGTCAGTATGACCAGCTGCCGGTCCTGTATGTCGACCCTGCGCACCGGGTTTTGCATCGTCAGACTGGCCAGATAATTGGGCTCGCTTGCTCCCTTGCGTGCACCGTATATGGAGGCAATGTTTTCGCCCGAGGATGATGTGCCGGCGATGCAGAGCATGTCGTTGCCATAACAAATGGCTGAGCCTTCAGTCATGCGGTTGATTATTGTCTGGCTGACAATCGTCGGCTCGCTGGCTGGAGTCAGTGAAACGGAAACCAGATAAACTACCGGTTCCTGATTTTCGTTTTCTCTATAAACCAGTCCGTATGCGGTTTGCGCCCCGAAGGCAAAATCGATGATTTTATTGCCGATGCCGCTCAGTTCACCGATTATTTTGGCCGCAGTCTGATCGGCTGCATTTGCACCTGAGCCTGCACCTGCATTTGGTCCAGTGCCCTTGCGCAGATCGACTATGGCCAGACGACCGTAGTCATCGGTGAAACAGAGATAGCCTTTGTCGATAACGCCGACATGATCCGGCATGATGGCCGGTGCCCAGTCTTCCCGCGAAATGCTGTGCGGACCGCTAAATGCATTGGTGCGTGGAGTCTTCTTGGCCGAGGCTAGCAAGGGATTGGAAAATTCGTACGCCGTTACCAGACCGCCGAATGAGCCTATAAGGAAAGAGCGCCTGGAGAGCATAAATTGAGGTGCTTGCTTCTATTGAAAAGGAATCGCGGCGAGTGTTTTGACGATAAACTGCAAAACAACACAGAGTACAATTGGCGAGATGTCGATATTTCCGACCGGAGGGATGACCTTTTGGATCGGAGTAATGACAGGACGCACAATATTATCAAGTAAAGCAAAAGGCTGCTCACGTCGGTTGACATTGGGGAACCAACTGAGCAGGCACCAGATAAATAGGGCCATGCTGAAAAGATTGATTATGCCGCTGATTATATTCACAATGGCGTTCATTTAGTGACCTACACTGATAAGTGCCTACTAAAGGCAAATTGTATCACCTGGATGCAAAGATTGGGATTATGACCGGCGAACGCGAGCTAATTAAGAAAATCAAGGATTGGACCAGCGCAGCGGGAGCGGGCGGCAAAAGAATCGGCGACGATTGCGCCGTTCTTGCCGGGCAGGGCCTTGTCAGCTCAGACATGCTGGTTGAGGGGCGTCATTTTGACCTCAGATACACCGATTTTGAGAATCTTGGCTGGAAGAGCTGCGCCGTCAATTTGAGCGACATCGCCGCTATGGCCGGTCGTCCTCGATATTTAACGGTCTCTTTGAGTCTGCCCTCTTATATAAGTGAAGCCAATCTCAAAAGTTTCTATCAAGGTTTTAATGACTGCGCCCGCACCTACCGCGCCGAAGTTGTCGGCGGTGACCTGACCGGCGGCGAAAAGCTTGTCATAGCTGTGACCGTCATCGGTGAAGCTCATGAAAAGGGTCTGCTCAAGCGCGGTGGCGCCCGGGTGGGTGACATTGTTCTGGTTACGGGCTCCTTTGGCGCCAGCGCCCTGGGATTGCGTCTTTTGCAGCGCGATGACGGTGCTAAAAAATCGTCAAATTTTTCGGGCTCAAGTGCTCTGGCCGCACACCTCACACCTTTGCCGCGCCTGTGCGAGGCCTTTTCACTGGTGCGACAGGTGGGCAGCCGCGGTGCTCTTATGGATGCCAGCGATGGACTGGGCGATGCGCTATATCAGATTGCCGAGGCCAGTGCTGTTTCAATGAAAGTTAATCTAGATAGTGTGCCCATTGCCGCCGATGTGCGGGCCCTGGCTCTAGCCCTGCGTCTCGACCCCCTGAAGCTGGCAATTTATGGCGGTGAAGACTACGAACTCGTAGCCTGCGCCGATCCCGCTTCAATTGATTTTTTTGAAGCCCATTTTCCCTTTGTACAAATCGGTCAAGTCGTTGGCCAGAGCCAGCCAGGGCAGCCGCAAGTAGAGCTTTTCCGAGAGTCGGGCGCGGCGCCCGATGGTCTGGCTTTTGTCGACTTAAGCAACTGCTATCAGCATTTCTGGTAGCCTTATCTGAGGCTATAAATGTCTAAGTCTCTCAGTCTCCTCGAACAGGTACCTTTAACTGTGGAACAAGCTGTGCTATCTAAAAAAATCATCGACGGCAAACAAGTTGCAAAAGATGTACGCGAAGAGTTGAAAGTCCAGGTGGAAGCCGCGACCACTAAGTATGGCCGCAAGCCGGGACTGGCTGTGGTTTTGATTGGAGACAATCCGGCCTCACATACTTACGTCAAAAACAAAGTGACGGCCTGCAAAAATGTCGGTATCGAGAGCTTTATGTTTCAGTACGACAAAGATGTGGATGAAAAAACGATTGTCGAATGCCTGGCAAAACTCAATCAAGATCCACTGGTGGACGGCATTCTCGTGCAGTTGCCTCTGCCCAAGCATTTGCCCACACAGGAAATTTTGGCTCTAATAGACCCTTCGAAAGATGTAGACGGCTTGACGGCTATCAATTTGGGCCGGCTGGCTCGCGGAGATGAAGGTCTCTTTCCCTGCACGCCTCTTGGTATCATGCGCCTTTTGGCTGCGTATAAGGTGCCGATTAAGGGTAAAAACGTGGTCGTTCTCGGTCGCTCGCATCTGGTAGGCAAACCGGTGGCACTTATGCTTCTAGCTCAGGACGCCACGGTCACGATCTGTCATAGCAAAACCAGCAACCTGCCTGAAGTCTGTCGTCAGGCCGATGTGCTGGTGGCGGCCTGCGGTCAGCCCGAAATGGTTAAAGGCGATTGGGTAAAGCCAGGCGCGGTAGTCATCGACGTCGGTACTACTAGGGTGGAAAAAGCTGATGGCACCTCGGCCTTGAAGGGCGATGTGGAGTTTGATGCGGCTTTTGAAAACGCCTCTCTGATCACACCCGTGCCTGGTGGAGTAGGTCCTATGACTATTGCCATGTTGCTGGTGAACACGCAGAAGTCGTTCGAATTGCGCATGCAGTCACGGTTTATGCACTCTTAATGTCAGACGAAAAGGTCCTGCCGCAATCGAAACCGACCGGGCTTGTGTCTACCCACATCCCCCGGTGGGCTAAGGTACTTGCCTCCCTATCGGCAACGGCCCTGGTCCTCGGCTTGATTGGGGGAGGCTCTTTGGTTGTCTGGTTTCGCAAGGCCTCAATCGATTCGCTTGACCCAGCCTACATTGCCGCTACATTGAAGTTGATTGGTGATTTTCCTGCTGACTCTATTGCTTCCGCCGCTGCACCTGACTTGAGTTCTGGTCGCTACACTCCTGTCTACGCCATTCGTCTGGGCGACATAAACAGCGTTAGTTTTGTTCAGGGCAAGGATAAACAGCAATTTGTCTTGATCAGTTATTTGGCTGAGGTAAGTGATCCGGACAGACTGGAACAAATTGATTCTTTGTATGAAAAACCGGCTATCTCTTTTACCGAGTGGGGCGGCAAGTATATATCGGTTGCCGATAAGGGCAAGGCCGACATCAACGGACGGCAATTTAATTATCAAACCGGATTGCTCAAGGATATAAAGGGTGTCAACCACAAGAGCTTGATTGGCTGCTTAAACCGTGGTCGTAAGGTTATAGCTGTTGAAGCTGTGGCCGGCAAGGATCAGGCCGTGAATGTGGACGATATCCTCGCTTTTTTACGAAAAGCAAAAAGCTTTTGACCATTCTTATTTAGCCGGGGCAGCCAAGTGCTTATACTAGGAGCAGTCAGGCCCAGAAGGAGATTTTTTAGCAATGAGCGCGACGCCTCATCAAGACCCCTCGCAGAAGTGGTTGATCTTTTTCTTTTGCTGTTTCGCCAGTTCGGTTCTGGCCATTGGCGTTTGGGCCTGCTTTAGCTACAAAGTCGACCAGGTGGAAGCACCGGTTGCCGCAGGCCATCACTAAATAGGCCAAGACCATGGCTACAGCGGAAGTTCTTTGCATTGGCACCGAGCTTCTTTTGGGCGATGTACTCGATACCAATTCTCAATTTTTTGCGCAGCAATTGGCCCTGCTCGGTATCAATTGCTTCTATCGCGTGACGGTCGGCGATAATCCCGAACGCATCCGCGAATGTATGCGCGCCGCTCTTCTGCGCTCTGATATCTTGATAACATCCGGGGGCATTGGCCCCACCGCCGACGATTTGACTACCGAGTCCATCGCCCAGGTGTTCAATGCTCCGATGGACGTGGATCAGGAGGTATTGAGTTTTATAGAGGGTTTGTTTGCTGCCCGCGGCATGAAGATGCCTCCCAGCAACGCTAAGCAGGCCATGCGTCCGCGCGGGGCAAAGATCTTGCCCAATCCGGTGGGCTCCGCCCCGGGCATAATCTGGACTCTTGGAGCTGAAGAACTGGCCATCCTTGGCTTGAAGGACGTTCCGACGGTCAAGTCGATCCTTACATTCCCCGGTGTCCCCAGTGAGCTCAAGGGCATGTGGGCGGCCACCGCCCGCGGCTATCTGGAAGAGACCTATGCCGGCGGTACCATCTGGTCCAAAGAATTGAAGCACTATGGAATAGGTGAGTCGGCTCTGGCTGAGAAGTTTGCCCATTTGCTCGACTCGGCCAATCCCTCGGTTGCCCCCTATGCCGGCAACTGGGAATGCAGGCTGCGAGTGGCGGCCAAGGCCGAAACCGTTGAGAAAGCCCAGGCTTTAGCTCAACCTGTTATTGATGAAATCAAGGCCGGCAGCGGCGTCAGGTGCTATGGCGAAGACAATGAGACACTGGAGTCTGTGGTCGGTAAGCTGCTCACCGAACGTGGCCTGACCATTGCCCTGGCTGAGTCCTGTACCGGCGGCATGGTCTCCGAAAGGCTGACCAATATACCGGGAGCCAGTCGCTATATCATGCTCAATGCCGTCACCTACAGCAATGAAGCCAAGCATAGAGTGCTTGGTGTGTCGCAGGAAATACTTGATCAGCAGGGCGCGGTCAGCCCCGAGTGTGCCCGGGCCATGGCCCTGGGCATCCGCAAGATGACAAGCTGCGACTTGGGTCTCAGCGTCACCGGTATCGCTGGTCCAGCCGGGGGCACCGAGGACAAGCCAATTGGACTGATATATCTGGGTCTGAGTGCTCGCGGCTCGGACAACAAAGAGACCTATTTTGCTAAGACACTTCACCTGGGCAAGCGTCTTGGTCGCCACGAAGTGCGCTGGCGCACGGCACAGGAAGCACTAAATATGGTGCGGCTCTATCTCCTCGACCCCAGGCATCTTGAAAGCTGACAGATTAAGCCTTTTCCTCTTGAGTGGCTGGTAAAATGAAATATTGAATCCGACCAGTGATTTAGAAGAGTGATTTAGAACTGGGGTATTCTGGGTATTAAAAAGTCGGAGTCCCCGGTTTTTAGCTACTTACAACAGCCACTATTGGGCTGTCGCGGGCCGAGAAGAGCCTGCTCTTGGTCACCACCCATTTACCAGAAAGTTACCAGAAAGTCTTTATGCCGCAAGAACGAGGCCCAGATAGAACTTTTATCCGCGACGGTGCTTTCCACCGTGCGGTTGCCAATGTCCGCAATCAAGTGTGGACAGAAACTAAAATGGCCGCTCTGGGCAAGGCAAACGAACCCGGCGTGCGTGAACAGGGTGATGTCTTTGCCCATGTAAAACCGGGTGAGGAAGATGTCTTTAGCGACGAAGACATCGAAGCGATTGCTTTTTACGATGGTATGGAAGGTTGCTACAACCTGCGTTATCTGGTGCGTAAACTGGTGCATGAGTTCAAACGCTCGAAGCGTTACAATCGGCCCACCGCCCTGGTTATGGTCGGTATCGATGGTTTCGACCGGATTGAGCCCGAGTACGGCGAGCTGGCTGCCGACAAAGTCGTCTTTACTGTAATTGAATTTTTGCTTGGTGTTGTCCGTACCGACATCGACATGGTTGGCCGTCTTTCGGATGATCGCTACATTATGGTATTGCCCGAAACACCTGGTAAGGGTGCAGCGATTATGTGCGAACGCACGAGACTGCTCTTCAACAACAATATCGAGCTTAAACACAACTGGCACCGTCTGCCGGTGACGCTCAGTTTTGGTATCACATATTTCCCCGGACATGGCGAAGACTGCAAAGAGCTTATCGCTAAGGCCGACCTGGCCTGCGAATTTGTGCAGAGCAGAGGTGGGGACGGTTTCGCCTTCGCGCCGGAGCAGACCGAGCGCTGATTGACGCCTCTATTCTTGGTGGCGCATGCGGTGCTGTTGTCTTTGTTTTGCAATTGTATTGGCTATGAAAAAGAATGCCCGGACTTGCGCAAGTCCAGGCACTCTGTCGAGGGGAGAGAGGGTTTGAAGTCTTCTCTCTGGGTTACTTTCCGTCTGTAATTTCGAATTTCGGCAGGCCATTGACCATGTGGAAGGTGTTGGCGCGGATCCAGTCGCCGGGCTTTCTTCCTTCGTCGCCCTTGGATGGATCGGCTGGTCTGGAGTTGTGGGTGAATGTCACCACAATCTCTTTGGTGTAGGCCTCTAACTCCTTAGCCTTTTCTTTGTTGTAGGCATTCATCTGTTGGACGCGTTCTTCAGGAGTGCATTTCTGGAACATGCTGGCAAATACCTGACGTTCTTCGATTTGCTTCTCGGTGAACTCACGAATTTCTCTTGTGCTGTGACCGAAATAGTTCATGTCATAGCCCTTGGTTCTGTCTTCACCCTTCATTATGGTGAGCATCAAATCTTTCATGTCCTGAGGCGAGAATTTCTGCGCATCGTCTATGAGCATCTGTCTGGCCTGGAAGGCTCTCTGCGTATCATGATTTTTGTCGTCAATGAAATATTGAGAGTGATCGTTACCGTCCAATTTGGCAATTATTTTTGCCGCTTCTTCCTGCACAGCCGGACTTGGTTCGTGTTTTTGTGCGTCTGCACCGTGGTGTTGTTCGAATGACATTGGTGTTGCCTCATGCATCGGGAGATGTTGCAAAGTTACGGCGCGAAAATGACATTCAGATAACAGTCCGCTCGTACTCCCGTTTTAGGCCGAGGCCGGGCCAGTTAATTTAGTGGATCATCATACCCAGGCCGGCGCTGTGCGTGGCGTCGTGGCCACTGAGGCAGTGGGCCAGGACTGGTCTGGTGGTGCGCACTCTGCGTCTGCGTTGGTTGTGTGTGTAGCTGAACGTGGGGGTGTTCTGGCTGGCTCTCTGGCCGACGACGAAAAGCTCGGGCATCAGAGCACGCACTGTCAGGAAGAGAAAAACTACTGCGATTTGGATTGCTATTAGGGTAATCATGACGCTCGCTCCTTTCTAATTGGATTTTTGTGGAGGGCTCTCTCGGGCTGATTTAGTTTGCTCGGAGCCGCTCTCGATGTAATAATAATAGACCGGTCGTCTACAATTGGTCAAGTACCCCATAAATAAATTTCCTGATCCTCTGGACATTTTGTCCCCTGCTGCTCACATACGCAGTCCGCTGGGGCTAAAAACGATCACAATTTCTTCTGTTGACTACCGGGGATTTCGGTCTTAATATGAATTTCCGCAGTAGTCAAGAGATTCTTCCCCCACGACAGACTACCGGACTTGAGGCAACCTATATGGATAGCGTCGACTTGTATGGCCGACAGACTGACACACAAACGGATAGAAAAAACGAGACTGAAACAGGCCGAAATTTGCTGGCCGATTCCCTGCCCCAACCTGCCGCGCTCTTACCGAAAGCTACAGCAGAAGCGGACGCCACTGCCGTCGATACAGCTGCGAAAGCAAAAGTAGTCTCGCCGGAAGAGAATAAGGAAGCTGACCCCGGTCTACTGTCTAAAATTGCCGCCAATACATGGTTGCAAATTAACGGTGCCTCCTATCACTTCGACCGCGACCGTGGTTTTAATGAGCGCAACTATGGTCTGGGCCTGATGTACCGAATATCAGAAGACAAGGCCGTGGCCGTTGGTGAATACAAGAACAGTATAAATAAGACCAGTCACTACGCTTATCTGGACTACGAGCCATTGAAGATGGGGCCCGTGCGCGCCGGTGTCCTGGCCGGTACTGTCGACGGATATTATTTTAGAAACGGCGGCTTTATTCCGATGCTGGCCCCGACTGCTTCAATTGAAGGCAAACACTTCGGTCTTAGCGCCTTCTATATACCGCCGATGAAAAACATATCGTCGGTCGTAGCGCTGCAGGCGCGGGTCAAATTCTGGTAGCGCCGTCCGAACTTATTGATGCACCTAGTTCAGCACCTGCTCCAGATCGCGGGCCAGGCCCCCGGCCGTTTGGTAGCGGCCGTCCGGATCTTTTGTCAGGCATCTTTTCAGTATTTTGTTCAATCTGATTTGCGTCAGCGGTGATTCATCCTCGACAATTATTTCAGCTGGCGCTGCCGTTACGTGCATCACCAAGGTGGCCACGGCATCGGGGCCGGTGAATGGTGGGTGGCCGGTCAGTGTTTCGTAGAGGGCGCAGCCGAGTGAATAAACGTCCGTGCGTCGGTCCACCACCTCTCCCTGACACTGCTCGAGGGCTCATGTAATGTGGGCTGCCCACAACTACTCCTGTCTGGGTGATTTTCGACACGCCCTGATTGACCTCGGCGCTGCGGGCCAGGCCGAAGTCAACTATTTTGACGTGCTGTTTAATGCCGGCGCTGGCTCTGGCCAGCATAAGATTGCTCGGTTTGATGTCTCGGTGGATAAAGCCTTTGTTGTGAGCGTGGTCGAGTCCGGCGCAGGCCTGGCTGAAAATATTGATTACATCCGCCAGTGGCGGCCGACCCTCTCTCAGTAAAAGCTCGGCCAGACTGGTGCCGTCAACTAGCTCCATGACCAGATAGGGGGCGCCCTGTTCGGCCAGACCGAAGTCGCTCACACCGACAATATTTATGTGCGACAACTGGGCTGTCAGCCGCGCTTCTCGTTGGAAGCGCCTGACCAGGTCCGACTGCGTGATAGCGTTTAAGTGCAATACTTTGATGGCAAGACTTTTGTCTAAAACTATGTGTCTGCCTCGGTAAACCAGCCCACTGGTGCCGCCGCCAATCGGCTCGATGATTTCATACTTGCCATTAAATACGGTGCCAAGCAAGGCATCGCTTTTGCTTCCTTGCGTCTGCCACTGCCCTCCCGGCAAATGCGGCCGGTTTGGCCTGAGGCCTGGGCTTGAGCCCATTGAGGAAAGGTGTGGGAAGATCAATTTGCCCGACGGATCAAATTTTTTGCGCAGTTGTTTGATGGCCGACTCGACAGCTCCGCTGGATTTTTCAACACCCGCAGGCCAGTCTATATTTTTTAAGTCTTCGATTGTTGGTTTTGACTGCGGTGCGGCGGCGGCCACTTGCAAAAGTCTAAATTCCAGTGGCGCCAGACGGAAGGTGCGCCCACTCTGGGTTGCTCCGCCGTTTGCATAGTCCAGAACTATGGTGCCTAGAGTGTCGTTTTTGCGAGTCTGAGATTTGTCTGCCATAGAACTGTGAGCTTACCACGACTATCTGACCAGGCGCAGGTGGCGGCTCGATTTTCTCATTCTGGCACTGCTTACAGGAATGACGTTAGCGTCAGCGTTGGCCGTGGTCTCGGACTTAACCAGTGATAGGGTCGATTGTTCGGCCAGGGTGCCGAGCAAAGATGGTGCGAGGTTGACCAGATAGGCTGAGAGCGCCTGTACATGACTGGCGTATTGGACGCGCAGGCTGGTGAAATGCAAATAGGAGTCGGAGAGCGAAGCGGCACTTGCATCGGGATTGGAAATCGAACTTAAGTTTGAATTTGCCATGCTCCGCTGCTGATTGCGCACTTTATAGCCGGCGGCGCTGAGCAGATTCAGGGCCTGACTGTATTCTTCCGGTGTGACATGTGCCTTTTCCTGGACTTCCAGATTGAGGAAAGCAGTCAGCGATTGTACGGTTTTTGTTGCCAGTTCAAAAAAGAGTCTTGCTTCACCTGTTGCTTCACCGGCTGTGGCGGCGATTGTCAGAGCGCTGGCGTCGAGCAGGGCACCGAGGATGGTGACCCAGGAGACGCAGGCTTTGGCTGAGCGGAAGTAAGACAAGAGTGGGTAGGCGCGATGGCTTTCCAGCAGTTCGGCGGCCCAAAGTTCCCACTGATTGAAAGACTCACCAAGCTTGTGGCTGAGATCCAGCTCCTTGTAGCGCAGGAGCAGGCCCAGGCCGGTGGTGGATGGGCCCAGACGACTCTCCAGTGTGTTGACCATGGTCTCGCGTTTCTGTACGGCGGCCTGCAACGAGAAGATGAAGGATACGGCTACCGCCATTATGAGGATGCCGGTGAAAGCAGCTGCAATAGCGGTCAGTCTGGCGTTGCCACTCAAAGCCACTGCGTCTCCCGAGCCCAGGGTGAGGATGGAAGAGCCGGCGGCATAAAGGGCGGTGGCAAAATCATTGATATGTGGTGTCACGTCCTGGCCCTGGGCAAAAAAGACAAGTCCGAAGCCTAAGACCAGCAAGAACATCCAGACCAGGAAAATCATCAGGAAGCCGAAGGAGGCGAAGCTGCCGAGCATTACGTCCTTGCGGGGGCAGGTCAACGTCACGGCCAACTTCTTATAGCTGGGCCAGAGCAGGCGGCCGACCACGAAGGGGGCCAGTCTGAAGGTAGAGGGTTTGTAGCGGGGCACGACAATTGTTTGGTAAATGTCAAAGAGCACAAGGCCGATGAGCGAGAT
>Ga0105248_10006189_pt1 | contig 13118 bp, 19 predicted proteins | sample KBSS34metaG_FD_81524 | JGI IMG/M metagenome (GOLD analysis project Ga0105248, IMG submission 81524) | Switchgrass rhizosphere microbial communities from Kellogg Biological Station, Michigan, USA - KBS S3-4 metaG | ecosystem: Host-associated > Plants > Roots > Rhizosphere > Soil | place... | reverse complement strand
GCAGATACCCTTGCCCGAGCCGTTCGCCAGGATCGTACGAGTCGTGATCGTGGTTATCGGCGTCTTGATCATCGTCTGGATGTTGCTCGGGCTGGTAGGGTATGCGCCGCCGATGGCATTGCGCTAATGAGGTGGCGTATTTCGTCTTCGCCGCCACACTACAACTGATCGTGCTGCACCAGGTTGACGGTCGCGAGGTTGTCATAAATTCGGCTCAGATTACGAGCCTTTATGCACAGCTTCACGGCAGGCCGAACCGCTGGGTGGCGCCGGGCTCGCGCTGTGTCGTCATGCTAGCTGATGGCAAGCACGTCGGCGTGATCGAGCCGTGCGCCGCGGTGCGCAGGCTCATCGAGGACAAGTAAGAACGGCGGGGCGGCCATTGGGGCCGCCTCTTATGCTGAAGGAGTAAAACCTAATGGCCGCAGTGCCGGTGACGATTCAAGGCGTTCTGTTCTACTCGGACGTGGGCGTCGGTGGCGGGCCGATGCCGGGCGGTCCCTACCCCTCGCACCCGATAAGCCCGGGCGGACCGCCTCCTAGTATCTGGCCTTCGCCGGGACATCCCGACCAAGGACTGCCTCCGAGCGGTGTCGGTATCTGGCCGAGCCCCGGCTATCCTTCACATCCGATTTCGCCCGGTGGTCCGCCTCCCGGCATCTGGCCGAGCCCCGGTCGACCGGATCAGGGATTGCCGCCCTCCGGTATTGGCGTATGGCCGAGCCCCGGTCATCCGGCGCACCCCATAGTATTGCCACCAGTTGAGCCGGGTGGACCGCCCGTGCAGATCTGGCCGTCACCGGGGCATCCGGCGCACCCGATCGTCATTCCGCCGATGCCGCCGCCGCCAACTGACAACAAGCCGCCGCCGGAAGACGGTGGTTGGGGATACAGCACGGAATACGGCTGGGGATATTTCCCGATGGCTGGGGGGAAGCCGCAGCCGGCCCCTTGACCGAGCCGCCGCCAGCGGAGGCGCCCAGCCGTAGGCGGCGGCTGCTACGACGGTAGGTTGGGCGGGCGGCCCCTCAGCATTGCGCGAGGCCGACATGGCGGCAATCCTGGCGCACATGCGCCGGGGGCTGCCATTTCGGCCCGCTGCTCGTGTCGCACCGAACGCCATCTCTCCCGGACGTGCAATAGGTGCTGCTGCTCGAATAGGGGCTGCTGTAATCGGCCCAGCATCGATAGACGCCGCTCCACTTGTCCCGGGAGCACCGGCTCTCATAGGTGGATTGGGCGGATGCGGGCGCGGCTGCCAGGCCGGCGAGACAGGCAAGGATAGCCACTGATAAAATGCGGTAAGCCATGATCGAACCTCATGCGTTCGGTTGTGGTTAGGTGGCGGGCGGGAGCAACCCCGTCCGTCGCCGCTTCCGATCTAGTCCGATCTCAGGCGCGCCGGCTTGATAATCGCGGCCAGATTTTTGACAATCCGGCTGTTTCAACCGGCGTGCTGGAAACCAGTTTCGGAGGTTTCGAGCGCGTCGCCTCCCGCAAGTTGCTGGCCTTGCGCCGGGTTCATCAGGAACGTCGCGAGAACGAAGTTAGACAATTCCGGAGCCTATAATCCCCGGTTTGTTCCGTCTAAAACCCGTCTAACCGATTGAAAAGCTAAGAACCGCCGCGTCCGGCTTGAACTAAGCGGAGTTTTGTTAAGCGATTGAATCACGCGGTGTTTTCGCGGTTTTTGTCTAACGATCACCGGCAGCAACGAAAGTTAGACAATAGCTTACGAGCGACCATCCCCTAGCTTTACTCCCTTCGTGAGTTCCACGGTTTGAATGCACGCAATTTCTCGGGCCAATAGGCATCATCAAACCAGTCGCCGTTGAAGGTCAGCGCCCGGTCGTCAATGGTGAGGAATGCGGCCGGTTTCTCGTTGGCAAACTCCAACTCGGTGATTGATTTGTCGTTTGGGAAGTCACTGGCTTTGCGCCAAATTGAACGCTGCTCGTGAAGCCAGCGGCCCATCGCGATCACGCCATCGTCGTCCTTTGAACGCGAGGAATAGATCACCAGTCGAAAGTGATCCTTCGCAGCCTCCACCCACTCGAAGAAGCCAGGAACGGCGGTGCCGTAAATTTCGCCGTTCTGCCAGCCGCGCTCGTAAGAATGGATTACGCCGTCGAAGTCGATGCAGATGATCGGTTTGTCAGTCATCATTTTGCTCCATTGCTCTACGGTGCGGGCGGCCTCGCGCTCGGCCAAGGGGGGCGATCGTGCTCGCTCATCGCATGTAGGCGACGAGCTCGCCGGCATACTCTTCCTGCTCGAAATTCTCGCCGAGATAGACCCTAAGCTGCCTCTCGGTCTTGTGGCCGGTAAATGCCATCGTCAACGCCAGCGCGTCGGTCCGGCCGGCGCGGAGCGCGCTTCGATACATCCGCTGCGCGGCGAGCTTGCGCGTTCCGTGCGGCGATAGATCGAGGCCGGCTTCGACGCAAGCCGCATGAAACCAAGCCGTAAAGTAGCTCGGCGTAAACGGGCAGCCGCTCGGGTTGAGCAAGAACGGCACCGGCTTGATCCCGACGACGTTCCGCGGCGGTAGCTCGGCGGCGAGCGAAGCCGATATCGGCAGCTTCATCTTCCGGCCGGTTTTCGATTGCTCGAAGACGATCATCTCGCCCTCGAACTTGTGCCAACCGAACTCGACCACATCCGTTCGCCGTTGGCCGCTCCATAGCAGAACTATCAGCGCGCGGTACTCCATCGTCCCGGCCGGCCAGCGAGCGACGAAGCGCTCGACATCCGCCTCCGTCCACGAGGTAAAGCCTTCCGTCGCGGCAACCTTCAACCGCTTGACGCCGGTTGTCGGATTGTCCGCAATCCCGTACCGCTTTTCGCTGATGCACCAATCGAACAACGCGCGAACCGCGACGAGCCAGTTATTCGCAGTCGGCGGCGTTGTCTTCCGGTTTTCGAGACCCTGCTCGATATTCGGCCGGCGCATCGTCGCGAGCCGGAACTCGCCGGTCAAACGCGACCATCCGCCGAGCAGGCTACCGCGGCTTACTTGCGTAGCCGGCGACAGCGCCTCCCACGCCGGGCTTGCCATATAAGCGGCGATCGCCTTCTCGACCGTCCCATCCGGCGATAGCGCCGGCCGCGGCTTCGCCGGCTTCTTCTCGCCGGTTGCCTCTTCCCAATAGGCGCGATCGAACTCGCGAAACGATACCTGATCCGGGTTCGGAAGCTCCTTCCCCGTTGGCCGATAGTAGCAACGATCCCGGCCGTGCCTGTCCCGATACAGCTTTAGGCCCTTGTAGCGCCGGCCGTAGAATGTTCGTGCTTTTGTCATATCCGGTCTTTATTCCTATCCCACTCGCTCAATTCTGGATCAGGCTGCGCCGCCGCGGCAGGAGGCGGCCCCGCGACGATTACGATCCGCCCGTCCCGATCGATATACAGTTCGCGCACCGGAAAGCCGGAGCGCAAGGCGGCGCGCATAGCGGCTTCGAGATCTCGCTGCCGGTACGTCAAAGAGCGCATTCTGTCCAGGGAGCAAAATAGTTAATGGGACGTTACGCCGCCATTTTGGCCGCGAGCGGCTCGACAACGCCGCCGGATAGCCAATACGACCGGCCGAGCTCGGCCGCGGCGAGATCGGGAACTTGTTCGCGCCGCGCTAGGGTCATCGTAACGATTGCCGGTATCCCGACCGATTCGAGCAAATCGAAAAGACCGGACCGGCTCGGCGCATCGAGGATGTCGGCGCCGTCGAGAATGACGAGATCGGAGCCGTCGAGTTGCGCCATCGCAACCGCGAGCGCGGCGCGTACCCGGTACTGCTCCGATGACGACAAGAGCGCGTAAGGGCGCCCGCCGTATTCGATCGCGGCGGTACGGTCGATGTGCACCGGCTTCCAGCCGGCGGCTGTGCTGATCTGGTCGAGCGTAACTCCGTTGAAAACGTCGAGCACCTGGTCGAGCTTCTTTGCGCGCAGTCCGTCGCCGGCCAGTAGCCCGATGACGATCTCGTTTCCTTCGATTAGCCGGTGCACGCGGTCCGCTTCGATCTTTTGCCGGTACTCGGCGAGCATCTTCTCGGCGCGTTCGAGAGCGGCTTCCGCGGCGGCTCGATCCGTTCCGGTTTCCACTCCAGCCGGCCAGTTCGCGAGCCGCTCCTGCGCTTCGATCGATCGCGCAATCGCGGCCTCGGCCGCGCCGGCATCGCGGCGGGCGGCGTTCAGATCGCCAAGCGCCTTGCCCATCTGACCGTCAGCGTCGGCAATCGCTATGCGGCGGGCTTTCAGTTCCGCGTCGGTGATATCGACGGCCGGCGCCTTCTCGTAGCGCGTTTCGACCAGTCCGACCCGGACAGGGAGAATAAAGGCGCCGCAGTGCGGACAGGGGAACCCCTCTTGCCGGCTCGCCGGCGGCAGCGTAGCGCGCTGTTCCTGCGCCCCGACGTACCTACCGGCGCATTCGTCAACCCGGGCCGTAGCGCGCTCGCTCGCGCCGCGGCGGGCATCGAGCAAAGCCGCTTCTTCTTCCAGCCGGCGCCGCTCGGAGTCGGATACCGCAACCGCCGTCATCGCGTTGTCGCGATCGGCTTTCGCCCGCGTGAAGGCGGCGAGCAAATCGGACTCGCGGAGCGCCTCGAGGTCGGGGCGCCACGATGCGGCGATCCGGCTTCCGTAATTAGCTCCCGTCGTCTGCCTCCACTGGCCTTTCATCTCCTGGCCGCGTTCGCGCCGCATTTTTTCGGCGCCATCCCATCCCTGCTGTTCGATCAAGCCCCAGATCGTATCGAGCGCCTTCTCGCCACCGAGTCCGGCTTCCTCCAGCGCGGCGCCGACGTCTTCGCGCGTCGGATCGGCGTGGAGATATTCGGCGAGTACCCGGAGCCGGTCCTTCGGCGCCAGCGTTACGATCGAGGCTAGTCCGGTGGCGTATTCGCTCGCTTGCGGCGGCTTGCCGGTCGAGACCGCCTGCGCCTTCGGCCACTGGATACTGACCGTTCCTTCCGTGCTTTGAACCAGCACGGTCGCCTGTTCGGTGCCGGCGCGAACGAAGACATTTGACATCGATGATCGAAGGCCGGCGATCGGAAGCGCGTTGCCGGAGAGCGCCGCACCGACGGCCTGCGCTACGCTCGTCTTGCCGGCGGCGTTTTGCCCGGCGATGAGCGCGATCGGCCCGCACTCGATATCCGCCTCCGCGCAGCCGCGGAAGTTTCGAAGTTTGATCGAGATCATCGCGACGTCTCTCTTAGCCGGCGCAGCGTCGCCAGGACCGCTTCCATCAATTCGATCTGCTTATCCGCGCTCGCGGCCGGCATCTTCCGGTCAGCGACACGGCGCGGATAAACGTTTCGGCGATATCTAAGCTCTCGCTCAACGCAAACGATCTGCTCATCCAGGGTTATCGGGAACAGGTCGTAGGCTCGCTTAGACATCGAAACTCACACCGCGCCGGGGGACCGATCGCGTTATGGTCTGCGGTCCGGTGTCGACGGGTTCGGCTTCTGGTAGCGGCTCGACCGGCGTTAGATGATCCGGTTCGTCGGTCGGACCATCGGGTCCCGGATCGAAATCGTCATTCCGATCATCCTGTCGCTGGCGCGGTGGCCGGCCGCGGCGGCGTGGCGCCTGCGCTTGCGGCGTCGGCTCGATCGCTTGCTGTTCCGGATGATCCGTCGTTAGTCCGAGCGCTTGGGCCGCTTGTGCGAAGGCCGGCAAGTTTCCGTCGCGCGCGGCATCGCCAAGGCCGGCGATCTGGTCGAGAGTAAGCTGTTCGATCCGGCGACGATCGAGCGCCAATGCTTTTTGCGCCGCGAAGCGAAGGACGCCGGAGCGCTTCTGTTCGAGCACCGAGGCGGTAATCGTCTCGCCCTTCCGCAGCTTTAGCATTTCGGTTTTCCACCGGATTTGCACATCCTGCGGAATAAGAGCGAGAACCGCATTCCGGTAAGCCTTGCTTTGCGCGATCGTCGCGAAATTCGGCCGCTCGTATTGCGAACCGTCCCGGCGCTGTTCGAGCCGCGCCTCTCGGCGTTCGACCTGTATGGAATTGCCGGTTTTGATATCCGTCACTTCGACGACAGCGGCGTAAAAGTCGGGCTCGGATGAAAGCTCATTGACCACTGAGCAGGCGACGTTCATCGGCGCATCGGCACTTGGATAGCTGGTGAACTGAAAAAGCTCGCCGGTCTTCTGCATCGAAGCGACCAGCCGGTGCTTTAGTCCGCGGTAGTGGTTCGCAAGATGGCGGGCGCCGATAACGCTAATGCCGCTAACCTGCGTTCCCTTAATCTCGAAATTGTAGACAAAGAGTTCGCTGCCGGCGCCGTGCAGTATCTCATCGGCAATAAGCTGATTGTCGCGCTCGTCCATAACGTGCCATGCGTCAACGTCGAACGTGCCGGTGACGGATCGGACGGCTTCAAGCGTTCTCCGCGGCTCGACAAGCTGCGGTCGCTGTTCAGTCTGCATACCTATTTCTTACCCTCCGGTCTTTCATTTCCTTTCGAGCGGACCTTGTTAAGGCGGATGGGTCTGGTAGTGGTTCAATAATCGCCACTGGGTGACACGCTCCAGCGGTATAGGAGTTTTCCCGAAACGCATTAGGAGCGCGTTGAAATCACCATGTACCTGCCGCAGCATTTTTACGATCCGACTGACCGACAGCGAACCCAACGCAACCCTTTTGAGGAACCCGGCAAACTGCCGCTCCTCCTGGTCGCGCGGTAGCGATGTAATAAAGATGGGCAGATCCACCCGAGTCTGTACCGAGAGCAGCGGCTGCGGCCGGAGATGAACAAAGGCCGGCTCGATCACTTCCGGCAGTTCAACGGGCCGCTTCGGGGCCGGCGCCGGGATCGGAGTTTCCGCCGGCTTCGGGTGCTCGCAGGCGAGGCAAGTGATCGCCGAATTGTTCAACGTCGGGCGGGCAGACCATCGGCTCTTGATCACCGGGCCGCCGCATTCGCCACAGACACGCCCGTCGACATGGCGCAACCGAACCTCATCGGCCCATTTTCGATTCCGCAGTCGTTCGCATTCAACCCCGATGGTCCCTAGCGTCTGTTGAAATACCTCCCACCGGGCGGTGCTGTTTGCCGGCATCGCACCGTCGAGGCGCTTTGACTGCCGCATGGCATGGCGCATCGCTATGTGGAGCGGTATCTGCGCCTCGACTGCCTCGAACAGGTCACCGATCCGGTGCCATTCCCGATCGCGCAATCGGGCGAAGGTGTCGGCCTGCCAACCCATGACGATCCCTACGCGGCTCGCGGGGTATTGCTCCCCCGCTCGGTGCGATTGATGCGGTCTAGCTCGTCGATCACCCGCTTTAATACGTCGATGGTTTCCTCGCACAGGATGCGCGCCACCTTTTTGTCGGAAACGGCGGCGAGATACATATGCTCGATCCCCCGGTCGGCTTGGTTCGTCAGCTTGCGGCAGTTACCGAAGAAGGCGTGCGCCGGCGCAACGGTGGTGCGACCGTGCCTCGCCTTCGACTGCATGTGCCGCTTGAGGACGGCCTCGTTCGCCTCCTCGATCACGAGCAACCCCGCGGCCTCGTCGCGGGTCTTTTTGATGTCGCGACAGGCATCGACAATCTCGCCGGTGCTCGCACCATTGTGCACGGCGAATTGGGCCGCCCTAGCAAACACGACATCGGAATGGATGCTGTTGAGGGCGATTAGCGCCGACTGTTTCAGCTTAACCTTCCCGTTGACGAAATCATGGCCGAAGCGCAGCCCGCGACGGACTACCTGTTGCGCGACATACGCCTTGCGGACCCGCTCCTCGGGCAGGCACCATTCGGCTGCGAGATGCTTCAGCGGGTGTTCGGGATAAGTCTCGTGCAGCTGGATCACCTGGGCGACACGATCCTCTATCGAGACACCCTGGCCTTCGATGTTGTTGAGCTGCCGGATCAGGCACTCGCGCCGATAGGTATCGGCCTCGGTGACGATATAGGCATCGAACGCAGAGAGCCCGGCACAGGTCGCGCCCTCATAGCGGTGCACGCCGGTCGCGATGATGTATTTGAGCGGAGCCGCGCCTTCGATGGTCAGAAGCACGATGGCCGGAAATTCGGTGCCATCCTCCATCGCGAGACCGTAGCTAATCGCGCGGTCCTCATCGACCCGGCGCAACAGGCGCGCCGGGTTCTCCTTTGAGGTCTTCACGTCGATCTCGGCGAAGCCTACCTTGGCGACATAGCGCCACTTGTACTGGCCGGCGGTAAGGAAATTCTCGGTTTTTGGATCTTTCATTAGCTTTTTCCCTTCCGACCCTCATGGCAAAAGTCAGTCGAGTAAGCCGGACACCACTTTGCCGAGCAGAGCACTGAGCTCGGGTTAGCCATGAAACTCCACGGGTCGCCGGGTACGATTCGCAGTACCGGATCGCCGGAGCGGAACATCCGAATGTCCGATTTGATCTGCCGCAGAATATTCGTCGCTGCCGTCTCGGCGTGGCCGATCGCCGCCTCGGTCGTTACCGGAACCGGCTGCGGCTTCGAAGGGCTGACACGCTTTACATAATCGATCGCCGCGCTTTCGATCGGATAGCCGTGCGTGCGTGCGAGCAACGAATACCCGCCAAGCTGTGGTGCGAACGATGCCGGCATCCGCTGGCCGGTCTTGAGATCGCGTATCCGGCCCGGTTCTCGGCAGATCAAGTCAGGCTGGCCGGAAAGTACGATCCCGTTACCGACGTCAGCCTCGAAGCGTTCCTCGACGATGACCGGATTTATCGTCGGCGCGATCGTATCGTGATAAACGCCGGCCATCCGGGTCGTCTGGTCGACAGCATCGCGGAAGTTCTGCGTCGGTCCGTTCGGTGCATCGAATTGGACCTCGCCGGAATTAACCCCGTTGGCGAGCGCTTCGCGGCTGCGCTCGATCGCGTGCGTTCGATAGGGAAGCCGGCCGGTAGCCGCTTTCTCGCCGAGAACATGCGCCGCGCCAGCGTGTACGGCAGTTCCGATAATAGCGCCGATCGAGGTCGGCAGCTTCCGCAACCGGAAGCCGGCTGCGGTGATCTCACGCCAGAATATCCGCGCGGCCGAACGGCGCGGGCAATCGGTATAGCCCGCGAGTGATGAGACCCGGATTGTCGTTGTCACTTCCGGGGCTCCCAGGTAGCGGCATCCGGTAATGGCTCGGGTGGCTGCTGCGGCCAGGGCGGCACCGGCGGCGTCCACCAGTTGCCCAATTCCCTCCCCTGGCGCGGCTTCTCGCGTGGCGGATCGGCGAGATTACTTGGCGGTAGCGTACCCTCGTCACGCAGCCAGCGGTAAACGTCGAGTAGCTCGCCGCTGGACTTGGACATCCAGAACTGCTGCTGATCCGGTGGCAGCCTATCGATCCTTAGCGTGTAGACCCGCTTACTCGCGCGGCCGAACATCCGGTCATAGTAGAGACAGGCGATCTCCTGCCCCGAGGCGCTGCGCTCGATTACGAGATAGATCGGCTCGCTCATCGTGGCTCTTTCCTAATCTTCTCGACGTATTCTCGCTGGACGGCCCATTTATCTACCGGGTCGCTCGCGCGACCGACCAATCGTTCGAGGTTCGCAATCGCGCGGCTCATTCGGTCTATCGAGTTTTTGCGCTCGTACCATGCCGCGACCGCTTCACGGCTCGCGTCGATGAGCTCGTCGCCGAGCTTCCGGCTAATCGTACCCGTAATCGCCGAGCCGGCTATCGCTTCACGGATTTCGGCGGTCTCGATTTCACGGCGCCGCTGCTGCTCTCGCTCGGTTCTCGTCATGGCAGTAGCGCATACAAAACGAAGCCCAGAAGCGCCGCCCATAGGGCGACTGACACTAGCGGATGTACGATCCGGCGCGGTGATACGGTAGCGTCTATGACACCGCAAATATTTGTCCATCCCGGCGTCATAGCCGCGGCTTCCATTCGCCATTCATCAGCGTCGGAATGACAATTCCGGTACGCGCCCGAATACGTTCCGCAAGCGCGGGGCTCGGATACTTCTTGCCGTTGAACCAGTAGGCAACCGTCTGGCGGGTAACACCGAGCCGGTCCTCGGCGTAGCGACTAAGCGACCAGCCGATCTGAATATAATCGCTATATAGAACCGCGAGGTTCGGGTGTATCGGTCCGGCTTTTACCGGCTGTCGGTAGCGTCGGCGTTTCGGGGTGGGAGGGTTTAAGGGGCGCCCCCCCCCGCGTGCAACCCTAACTAGATTGTTCCGAGAGGCACTCTCGCTTCTAGAAACGGCGAGGATGTGCCTGAGATTGCCATCCATTCATCCCCCCTCCGCGGCTCGATCGGCTTCTCACGGAAGCCCGTTTCGCGCTGGTCGGTACCGAGCGGCCTCCTGTTCCGCCGCCAAGGGTAAACGGTTAGCTAGATGCTGCGTCAAGGACGTTTTCTTATTGTTAAACGGCGATCTGGCAATCGCGGATCTCTAATTGGCTGAAAATATTGGTTAACGAGCCAGTATCTTCGGCCTAAAATAATTTCTTATTGTTAAATGCCGCACCGGAGGTAAGCCGGAGCTTCCGAGTATTGAGCCAAAGGGTATTGACCGGGCTTAATACCGGGTCAATGCTTCGCGCGGAGGGTTCGAGGAAAGGGGGGCGATCCGTGAAATTCCACGACCAACGTGTAGTTTTACTGGTGCGGCGTCTTGCCGCAACCAAAAACATTAACGGGCATCTTTGTTCGCTTTCTTCCGAATACGGCCGGGCGCGGTGCCTCCCCCACTGATCCCCTCGGACGTGGAGATCCCCCGCTTACCGTGGGTGCCGATCTATGCTGACCGGCTATGGGACAGCAATTTCTGGAGTGTCGCTACCGACGCGGAATTTCGCGCCGCGTTCTGCTTGTGGCTGAAAAGCTGGAACCAGACGCCGCCGGGATCACTGCCGACTGACGACCGTCAGCTTTGCCGTCTTGCCGAGCTAAGTGGCAACCTCGCGAAGTGGCACAAGGTGAAGCGGATTGCGCTGCATCATTGGGTCGAGTGCGATGACGGCCGGCTCTATCACCCTGTTATCGCAGATCTCGTAATCTCGGCTGAAAAAAAATTAAATGCAAATAAGCGACGTACAATGGCCGCGACTGCAAGTCGTTGGAAACGCTCAGGTGAGGGTGTCCGTAACGGACTCCGTGACGGAGACGACCTTAAGAGGAGAGTAATACCCCCCCTATATCCCCCCCGCAAGGGCGAGGGGGACGAAGTTTTTTCAACTAATGGTAGTGAAGGGAAGCGAAGCGGCGGACCCGCTCCATCCCCACTCAATCCGAAGATCATCGGCCACGCCCTGCCGTGCGCCTGTCCGAACTGCACCCGCTGGGTCGAACAAGAGAGAGCATCATGATCCAACAGTCACGAAAGGAATAAGCGATGGACACTAGCGCTCACATCGACACCGCACTCCGCGGCTTCGTTGATCGCATCGTTAGCGAACACGAACGCCGCGATGAAGTGAACGGTGACATTCGTGTGGTCTATGCCGAAGCCAAGGACGCCGGCTTCAATGTCACCATCCTGCGCGGCATGGTAAAGGAAGCACGCATGGAGGGCGACGCGCGAAATTCGCTCTACGAACTGCAGCGGGAGTACCGGATCAAGCTCGGTATGCTCGCCGATACGCCACTCGGTCGCGCCGCTGAAGAGCGAGCGGCAATGGAACGGCCGGCACCGTTCGCCGAGCAGCCGGTGCACCAGCCGCGCCGCCGCGGCCGGCCGCCGCGCGCCGATACCCGGCCGATGTTCGATGCGTAGGGAGACACCGCCGGCTGAGGATGCCGGACTGCGGTGGCGGATGTTGATCCTCCGTGCCGCGGGGCTCGACCCCGACGGACGCTGCGTGCCGATGATACGGCTAACGCCGATCGCCGAGCCGCAAGATCGCGCTAGCGATGCCGCGTTATTGCGGGCGCTTTACCAGCCGGCGAAGCTGTGGTGGTGAAACCATTTCGACTTACCGCGCCCGAACCGACCGAGCGGGATATCCACGAAGCTGTAGCGGATGCACTCGATGCTTGCTTGTTACCGCCCGCGGTTTGGTTCTGCTATCCGGCCGGTCATGTCAAATTGTCCGCGCCGCAAGCCGCTCGCCTTGTCCGTGCCGGACTAAAAAGCGGAATGCCGGATATTTTTATTTTCTACCGCGGAGTGTACCTGATCGAGCTCAAGGCTTATGGCGGGCGCTTGTCAAAAAGCCGGATCGTTAAGACCAAGACCGGCGCCTTACGCGAAATCGTCGGTCAGGAAGAACGATTCAAGCAACTGCTCGAAACCGGCGCCGTCATTAACGGCGCGATTTGCTCTACCGTCACCGGAGTTCTCGAACAATGCCGAATATGGGAACTACCAATGCGCGGAAGGATCGCAGCGTGATCGAAGATCACAACGCCGCGCGCTGGCTCGAAGTCCGGTATCTACCGACGAGCATGGGCGCGGCTTGGTTCGTCGTTCGAACGTGCGCGTGCCACTTTGGCGAGCGCGTAACCCATCCGCTCGATACCGAGGAACAAGCCAAGCGAGTGCTCTCGGCGATACTAAAAGTTTCAGCGTAAAGAAAAATAAAACGAGCGCCACGCTTTGCAGCCGAAGCTATCTGGGCGTGGCGCCCGTGAGGGGGGTAATCCTCGGGTGAAAGTGTAGCTAATACCACAAGGGGAAGCAATGACGGCGAGTGTGGACGAGAGAATTATCCGGCCGAGCCGCTATCGCCGGCAGCATAATCGAGTGCGCCGTGTCGAAACGCAGATTGCCGATGTCGATGGCGAAATAGGCGACCCGTTTCTCGTCGAGGGCCTGCTCGGCCGGCTTGAGCGCAACGGCGATATCGGCAGCCGGGAGCGGCATGCCGGCGAGGAGTTCGGCCGCCTGTTCCAGCTGGCCCATCTCGACCCGCTGCGCGCCGCCGTCATTGTGCGTGAAGGCCGCGGCAACGGCGCCGGCCCGCACGGGAGCGAACGCGCACGCCGCCGCATCATCGCCGCCATGGACGCGCTGGGTGGGCACGGCAGCCCCTGCGCCACCGCCGCATGGTTTGTGCTGGGCTGCGAATTGTCCATGCGCGAATGGGCTATGCGCGAGGGCTGGGGTGGCCGACCGCTGCGGGAAGAAGTGGCCAAGGGCACGCTGGTGGGTGCGCTCGGTGTGTTGGCAAAGCACTTC
>Ga0105248_10006187_pt1 | contig 13119 bp, 10 predicted proteins | sample KBSS34metaG_FD_81524 | JGI IMG/M metagenome (GOLD analysis project Ga0105248, IMG submission 81524) | Switchgrass rhizosphere microbial communities from Kellogg Biological Station, Michigan, USA - KBS S3-4 metaG | ecosystem: Host-associated > Plants > Roots > Rhizosphere > Soil | place... | reverse complement strand
TGACCAGCAGCAGCGCGTAGGCGGCAAGTGCGGAGTGGGCGTCGGGGCGGGTGGTTCCGATAGCGATCAGCAGGGCGACGAGAGCGATCAACTTCACGCGGGCGTCGCGCCGATGCAGCCAACTTCCGCGGCGGCTCCATTGCTCGACGAGGACGTGATGCATGCGGTCAGGCTTCGGGGAGGACGCGGCGGCGCAGCAGCCGTTCAAGTCCCAGGCAGGCGAGGTAGATGAGCGCGAGGCCGCAAAGTCCGGCGGCGGCTTTCCGGAGCCATTCGGCGGGCAGGGCCTTCAGTTCGTAATCCGCGAGCGGGGTTGCAAACAGGGCTTTGGCCTGCGAGGCGATTCCGAGGTCGGAGGAGAGTTTCTCGATGCCATCCGGCGAGGCGGAGGCAAATAAGACTCCGGCGACCACCAGCAGAATGGCCGCGAGCGCGATCCAGCCGGTCTGGCGGCGAGACGGCGCTTGGGGTGTTGCGACCCAGGCAGGGTTCAGACGATCGATGGCCTTGACGACGGCGACGGTGATTCCGCCTTCGAGCAGCGCGCTGACGACAAAGAATCCGAGGGAGACTCCAAGGATTCCGCTGGGCATTTTCACGCCGGAGAACAGGAGTTCGGCGAGGGCCAGCGAGGCGCTGACAAGGACGGAGAGGAAAGCGCCGACAAAGAGTCCGAGGCCTTTTCGGTTGGCCAGGAGGCGGTAGGGGAGATAGCCCGCGAGGACTCCGGCGACGGCCATGTTGAAGATATTGGCGCCAAGGCACAGGATGCCGCCGTCCTGGAAAACGAGTGCCTGCAGCGCGATGATGGCGGTCATGACGACGGCGGCGGGCGCGGGTCCGAGCGTGGCGGCGAGGAGGGTGCCTCCGACCAGATGTCCGCTGACGCCCGGGCCGACCGGGAAATTGATCATTTGGGCGGCAAAGACGAAGGCTCCGAGGACTCCGAGAAGGGGCAGTTTGGATTCGTCGGTGGAGCGCTGGGCGCGGCGCGTAAGGAGTCCAACGCAGGGCACGGCCAGGATATCGAGCGTGGCCCAAACCGGAGGGGTCAGGAATCCGTCGGGGATATGCATGATGAGAGCGGGGACCCGTCTAAATTAGTATCACGATCCGAAAGCCTGTGCCAGGAGTGGACCGTATGGAGAACGGCGGGGGCCGCCGTGAACAGCCCCCGCCATGAGTGGACGGAACGCGTCCGAGCCGTCCCGGCTTGGCACCGGGCCTACTGGTGGCTCGAACGTTGTTACTCTTGGTACGAAGTAGATTCAATTTTGGATTAGGCGGCGCAAAAAATTGATTGTCGGCAGCGGGGTGGACTTGGCCGAAGTGGACCGGATTGAGGCGGCTGTCGCCCGCCACGGAGACCGATTTCTGAACCGGATCCTGACCCCGGCCGAGCACGCCTACGTTTCCCGTAAGGCCAATGTTTTTGAACGAGTTGCCGCTCGATTTGCGGCCAAAGAAGCAGGCATGAAAGCCATCGGAACGGGATGGCGCAGAGGGGTCGGCTGGCACGATTTCGAGGTCGCAAATTTACCATCCGGAAAGCCCACTTTATTGCTCCATGGAGTGGCTTTTCAGGTGGCGGAAAGCCTGAAAGTGAAGACGGTCACTTTGTCGATGACTCACACCAAGCAGTATGGTCTGGCGTTCGTACTGCTCGAGGACTAGCTTACCGGATGGGTCTGAGGCTGACTTTGGTGGGTTGCCTTGCCACTCCCTGCGGTCGTGGTTCGGACCGGATCTTCGTGCTCTGGCTTCCAGTCCCTGCGGCTGTGAGTTCGAACTGCGGCGAGCGCAATCCGACTCCTTAGCTAAGAAAAAACCCCGGAGCCGTCACCTCTCTGACAAGTGACGCTCCGGGGAAATCCTCCGGGTCTGGAGGAATCGAAACGCGGGGCTATCTAAATCGATGTCTAAAGGCGTTTGCCGTTCTTCCTAAAGATCTCCTCAATCAGGGCCTTGTAAATCCTAAACAATCCCGTGACTGACGCCCATGGGGTATTCAAATCGAAACTTCCGACACTTGACGCTCCGGGTTTAGACCCCGAACAGGCTGGACTTCCCTCGCCTGATGTTCGGGTCATAAGATCGACAGTCTCCCTGCTCGCGTTGGGCTTCCATCCTTGATCGCCGCAAAAACGCTAGGCTCACCCACAGCTCAGAGCCAAGCGTATCTACAACAACGCAGGTTCGTTCCGGCTGGCGTTTAACGGTCCGGCGAATTCTTCGGACCCTCGCCCGAGCCCGTCGGCTTATTCCATTTTTCTGCATTGCGGCCCGTCTTCCAGTATTTGTCGCCCCACCACAGTTCGTCGTTGTTGGTCGTTGCCTGGACGGAACCTTGCCGCTTTCCCTGCGCGATATCGATTTGCGCGACGGTGAGCGTGGCCGCTTTGTCGGCCAGCTCGAAGACCAGCTTGTTCTTCGTGCCGTTCTCGGAATAGTAGATGGTCAGGTAACGCGTCTTGTCGCCGAAGCGCTTGTGCACGTTCCAGACCTTGTAGGCCGGACCGGCATCTTTTCCCCTGGTCGGACCCACTTCGGTGCTGAGAATGTTGTTGTAGGGAACCGACAGGCTGCCTTTTCCATACTGAAACACCATCGCCTTGCTGTCGCTCATCTGCAGCGTTCCCGGGGTGTGAGGAGCGAGGCCTTTTTGCGTGCCCTCAATATAAGAGACTCTTTCGGAGGCGGTGCCCTTGGTGGCACGCTGTTCCCCGTCCGAGAAGATACCCGCCGAAATCGGCGCGGCTGCCACGGCAGCCAGAAGAGCAAAATAGAACACGCGACTAGTCATAGGACTTCCTTCCTTGAAGTTCTATCGACGCGGGGCTTCGAAACCTTTAGCGAGTTCTTAGGCTCCGCGGAGAACGGCGGCAAAAAATCCATCGCCTGGGTCGCGGCCGGGAAATCGCTCCATCACCTGATAGGTGAAGATGCCGGAGCCGGGACGAGGCTTCGGCGCTCCGGGTTTATGCGGACGGGCGAAGGTTTCCACCACGTCGCGATTTTCCTCCGGCTCGAGCGAGCACGTGGAATAGACCAGGATCCCGCCGGGGGCAAGAGCCTCAAGGCCACGGGTCAAGAGTTTCCGCTGACGTTCCTGGTATCGCGGAAGATCATCCTGCTGAAGACGCCACTTGATCTCCGGATTTCTGGCCAACGTGCCGGTTCCCGAACAGGGAGCGTCAATCAGAATGCGATCGAACTTGCGGGAGAACGGAAGGGGCTGCGTCGCGTCCAGCACCAGGCGGTCGACAGCCAGGTCGTCGAGGGAGCGCAGACGACGCCACTCGCGGTCGGCGGCGACCACTTTGACGTTGGTTTCCATCGCTTGCGCGGTTTTGTTGCCGGGGGCGGCGCACAAATCCAGGAAAGTCATCCCGTCCTGTAATTCGAGCAACGGAACCACCGACTGTGAGCCGATATCCTGCCGCCGAAAACCAGCAGAGGTGGATTCCTTCAACTTCCAACAGCCTGCGACATCGGTGGCTTCGACATCCATGCCTTCGACGGAGCCTCCGACGGGTACGCGGATGTAGGAGTCCGGTTTTTCGAGCGCGGAAAGAGCGATCGCCTTGGCAACGTCGGGTCCGTAGAAGCGTTTCCAGCGAAACAGCATCCAGGCGGGAACGGACAGTTCCATTTCCGGAGCCGGCCAGCGGACAGCGGCACGCGTGACTTTGCGGAGCACCGCGTTGACGAAGCCGGAGGCGGACAGTTTCTTCGCGCGCTTGGTGAGTTCGACGCTTTCCATCACGGCCGCATGCGGCGGAACGCGGTCGAGATTGCGTAGTTGGAAAATGCCCATTCGCAGCGCGATGCGCACTTCGAGGTCGAGCGCGGCGCTCTTTCCGGCAAAGAATTCAATCAGATAATCGAGCTGCGCCTGATGACGCAGGCATCCGAACACAATTTCGGATGCGAGACCCGCGTCGCGGGTGTCGAGTTTTCCGGATTGCAGCCGCAACTCGTCCGACGCGAATTTTGCGTCCCTGGCAACACGAAGAAGGACGTCGAAGGCAACTTGCCGGGCCGGAGCGATCACTCCTCTACTGTGACAGAAACGCCGCCGCCGAACAGTTTTGGAACGTTCTAAGGCACAAATCAGTCTTTCCATTATTCGTAAAGCGGCCTAAACTTGTAGTAAGGCACTCGTCCTGAAAACAGCGGGACAAGTGCTGCCTGCGCGATGTCCTGGGCCCTCGGCAGTAACGGGTGATGTTGTAAAGGGGACAGAATGAAACGCAATCCTTTTCCTCGCGATCCGCGGACCGGGCGGATCTCGCGGAGGTTTTTCGTTGGCGCGGCTGCGGGCGCAACCAGCCTTCTGGCTGCGGGTCCGGACTCGAGTCAGGACGCGGCGGAAAATATCGGACAGCCGGCGAACCATGGGTCCAATTCGGCGTCCGAACGAAGCCGCGAGGCCTACCGGATTCGCGTGCAAGCAGCGCAGGCGGAGCGCGATCTGCATCAGCCCACGCAGACTCCGAACTCCGACGAGGCGGATTTTCCAACCAGGATCGGAAATTTCTCGAAAGGCCTTCCGCACAACGCGCTGGGCGAAGTCGATCCGAATGCGTACGAAGTATTTCGCCGCGCGATGGTGGACGGCGGCAGCCAAGCCGACATCGAGAAGATCCCGATGGGGTCGGCGGACCGGAAGTTTACGAATCCCTGCGCTGGCGCCGCATTCCAACTCGAAGGAGCCGACTCGCACCGGCTGGCCATTCCCGCCGCGCCCAGCATACAGAGCGCCGAAACAGCGGGCGAGATGGTGGAACTGTACTGGGCCGCGCTGTTGCGCGACGTTCCGTTTGCGCAGTACGACTCCGATCCGATCGCAGCCGCCGCGGCGGCGGATTTGTCCAGACTCTCGAACTTCAAGGGGCCGAAGACGAATGGGCAGGTAACCCCGGCGACGCTCCTGCGCGGGAGCACGGCCGGTGATCGCGTCGGGCCGTACATCAGTCAGTTTCTGTTGAAGTCGATTCCGTTCGGCGTGCAGGTGGTCGATCAAAAGATGCGCGCCTACATGCCGGGCGTCGACTATCTGACGTCGTTCGACGACTGGCTGGCGACGCAGAACGGCGTGCGCGCGAGTCACGCGGCGCAGTTCGATACCACGCGGCGCTATGTACGAAACGGGCGTGACCTGGCGCAGTGGGTTCACATCGACGTGTTGTACCAGGCATATTTCAACGCGATGCTGATCATGCTCGCGTCGCCGGACACGGGCGATCCATTCACCGGCGGCGGCATGGGCGTGCCGTTGAATCCGGGCAATCCATACGCGAAATCGGTCAACCAGGAAGGTTTCGGGACGTTCGGCGCTCCGGGGATTGCGAGCTTGGTGGCGGAAGTCGCGAGCCGCGCGTTGAAGACGGTCTGGTATCAGAAGTGGTTCGTACATCGGCGTCTGCGGCCCGAAGCGTTCGGCGGGCTGGTCCACAATCGCATTGTGAAGAAGGCGAATTATCCGGTTCATGCCGACGTGTTGAATTCGCAGGCCGTCAGCCGGGTGCAAAGCAAATACGGCACGGCTCTGCTGCCGGCCGCATTTCCGGAAGGCTCGCCGCTGCATCCTTCCTACGGAGCCGGACACGCGACGGTCGCCGGCGCCTGCGTCACCATTTTGAAGGCGCTGTTCGACGAGTCGTATGTAATTCCGAACCCGGTGGTGCCCACCGCCGATGGCACATCGCTGGTTCCGTATACCGGCGCGGATGCCGGCAAACTGACGGTAGGCGGCGAACTGAACAAGATCGCTGCCAATATCGCCATCGGCCGCAATATCGGCGGGGTCCATTGGAGATCCGATTACGCGGAATCGGTGAAGTTAGGCGAAGCGTACGCCATCAGCCTGCTGCGCGATCAAAAGGCGACGTACGGCGAAGTGTTCCACGGCTTCACGTTTACGAAGCTGGACGGGACCAAGGTGACGGTTTAGCTAAACGATGGAATCCCCGGGCTGACGCCCGGGGTTATTAGCGGCGCGAGGCGGAGTTGGTTAGCACGCGCGACCTTTCGGTCGCGCGTCGGCGGAATCGGTGCCCCGCACTTACATGCGGGGTTAGCAGAAGCGATTCGGAAGGTGCCGGTATACTTGTAGCTTGGACCTCGAAAAACAACTGCTTCACAAGGTCGGCGACGCGATTCATCGCTTTAAGATGATTCGCGACGGCGATCGTGTGGCTGTCGCGCTCTCGGGCGGCAAGGATTCGATCACCATGCTCGAAGCGCTGCTGCTTCTCCAGAAGCGTGCGCCGATCCAGTTTTCTGTCTGCGCCTTCACGATCGAGCAGGGCAAATTCCTGAAGCCGTTCGAACCGCTGGGCGAATGGCTGAAGTCGCGGAACATCGACTGGACCTACCATCGCGACAATCCCAGCTTCAAGCTCCTCGAAGACCAGCCGACGCATGGGTGCGACTTGTGTTCCCGCTATCGGCGGCGTTCGGTGTATTCGCTGGTAAAAACGCTGGGCGCGAACGTCATCGCGTTCGGCCATACGGCGGATGACTTCTGCGAATCGTTTTTGCGCAACGTGATGTTCACGGGACGCGTTTCGGCGCTGCCGCCGATCACGTATTCGCGGCAGAAGGACTTCCGGCTGATCCGGCCGCTGTGCTTCGTGCCGGAGACGCTGACGACGGCGTACACGGCGTCACTAGGGGCTCCGGTGATTCCGTGCGGATGCTCCGAGCGCACGGGAACGGTGCGGCGGAATCTCCGCGACATGTTTAAGGATCTCGAGAAAGAGCATCCGCACCTGCAGGAAACGATGCTCTCGGCGATCGGCAATCTGCAGCCGGAGCGCATGCTGGATCCGCGTTATCTGGATCTCGACGGCACGAGGACCGAAACCGAAGCGGCGGACCTGCTGCCGATTCTGGTCGATCATTAATCTCTAAAATCGCAATCGCGGCGAAATAAAAGGCGGTGGCTCCGCGTCGTTAGAGCAAGGGAGTAACCGACGTTGCTGGGAATCCTGCTGATCGTAGCTTCAACCGTGTACGCGCAAGCGACACCTGCGAAGGCGCCGGACGCGGCTGAGATCGTCCGCAAGTCGCTGGAGCGCGACCGGTTCAATTTCGAGCAGGCGAAGGACTACACCTACCGCGAGCGAGCCGAGGTGCGTTCGCTCGATTCTTCCGGCAAAGTGAATCATCGCGAGATCGAGACTAACGAAATTCTGATCCTGCTCGGCCGTCCCTACGAGCGGCTGATCGCCAAGGACGACAAGCCGCTTTCTGCCAAAGAGCAGCAAAAAGAGCAGGAGAAGATCGACAAAGAACTAGCTCGACGGCAGCGCGAATCCGAGAAGGACAAGCGCGAATTTGAAAAGCGCCGCCGCGAGACGCGGAAGTTTCTCGACGAATTCACCAGCGTGTTCGACGTCCGCATCGTCGGCGAAGAAACCTGGCACGGGCGTCCGGTGTGGGTGATCGACGCCACGGCGCGGCCTTCCTATAAAGCCCGCGAGCGGATGGCGAAGATCATGCAGAAGGTGCATGGCAAGATCTGGATCGACAAATCCGATTTCAACTGGGTGAAGGTCGAGGCCGTGACGACGGACACGATCAGCGTCGGGCTGTCGATACTTCGGCTGGGTCCGAACACGCGCATTGTGTTCGAGCAGACGCGCGTGAATGAAGAGATCTGGCTGCCGGGGCATCTGCGCGTGGTCGCCGACGCGCGGGTGGGCTACATCCGTCGGTTCCGGCGCGATATCGAGATCCAGTACAGCGGCTACCGTAAATTCCAGACCGATTCGCGCATCGTGCCATCCGAGCAGTAGACGCGCCTGCCGGGCAGTACCGTCGTACGATACTGTGCTCTATGGGCGAGCGCGAGTACAAAACAAAGGACATCACCATCGAATGGGAACCGGCGCGATGTATCCATTCCGCCGAATGCGTGCGGCACTTGGGTTCCGTGTTTGATCCAGCGGCAAGGCCCTGGGTCCATGTGGAGGCGGAACCCGCGGCGGACATCGCGAAGACCATCGAGCGGTGTCCCACTGGCGCGCTGCATTACCGGTCGGACGACCCGTCGCTGGCGGAGCAGCCGGATGCGCAGAATACTGTGGTGACCCGGCCGCATGGCCCGATGTTCGTTCGCGGCCGACTCGAACTCGGCGATCGTGCGGATACGCGGATGGCGTTGTGCCGGTGCGGGGCTTCATCGCGCAAGCCGTATTGCGACAACAGCCATCGGGCGACAGGCTTCGCCGATTCCGGGCACGCACAGCCGACGGATTCGGATGGAATACAGGAACAGGCCGGTGAGGGGACGCTCCGGATTACGGCGATTCCCGACGGTCCGCTGCAATTCGAAGGTCGGTGGTGGTTGCCAATGCGTCCGGCGCCAGCCTGTTTGAAGGCAAGGAAACCTGGCTCTGCCGCTGTGGAGCGTCGGCGAACAAGCCGTTCTGCGATGGGTCTCACAAGCGAATCGGGTTCACCGATTCGCCTGCGGATGAATAGGCGCTACTGCTTGTAGGCCTCGTCGGTTTTTGCTTTCTCTTTCTCGCGCTCGTTGTACGGAATGCCTTTTTCCATCCACTCGGGCTTCTGCGCGTCCTTCAGAAGGTAGTCGAAGAACTGCTGCATGCGCAGCGTGAAATCCTTCTGATCGGGACGCCGGCGGAGCCCATGGAATTCACCGTTGTAATTCCACAGATAAGCCTCCTTGCCCAGGCGTCGGAGCGACAGGAACAGCTCGATGCCCTGATACCACGGCACCGCGTCGTCCTGATCGTCGTGAAGGATCAGCAGCGGAGTCTGCACCTTGTTCGCGTGGAACACGGGCGAATTCTCGATGAAGTTCAGCGTGTGATCCCAGATGGTGCCGCCAATGCGGCTCTGGGTTTTTTCGTATTGGAACTGGCGCGGAAGCCCGGTGCCCCAACGGATTCCGTTGTACGCGCTGGTCATGTTGCCGACAGGCGCGCCGGCTTCGGCGGCCTTGAAGCGATTGGTCTGCGTCACCATGTAGGCGATCTGGTAGCCGCCCCAGCTGTGGCCCTGGATGCCGATGGCGTTGTCGTTCACGAAGCCCTGATCCGATAGCGCCTGAATCGCCGGCAGGACGCACTTCAGCGCGCTCTGGCCGGGATTGCCGACCTGGTACACGATATCCGGCGTCAGGACAATGTAGCCGTTCGACACGTAGTACGCCATGTTGATGCTAGTGCCGGGAGTCGGCCGGACGAACGTGTGCAGGTTCTGCGAGAGACGTTCGTAGATGTACACCATCACCGGATACTTGCGCTTGGGATCGAAGTTTTCGGGCTTGTAGACTGCCGCCTGGAGCGGAACGCCGTCGACGCTCTTGAACTTCATCAGTTCGCCGTTGCCCCACAGCATGCCAGCCTTCTGCGGATTCATTTCCGTGACCTGTTTGGGATTGCGGAAGGTCGAATCCGTGACCTGCAGGTTGGGCTCGTCGTGGAACGTCGAAGCGGTCATCAGCACGACGTCCGCGTCCTTGGCTTTAATCACGGCGCGATAGCTCTTCGGGCCCCAGATCAACTTCTGCGGAGTCGCCGTATTCAGATTGGGAATCGAATAGTAGCCGGTATCGCGCGTCATGACATTCTCGGCGCGCAGCAGCAGCGGCTTGGCGGAATCGATGCCGCGATCCTCTTCGTCGGCGTCTTCCTGGCGGTCGAGACGCTGGACGCGGAACTGGACTCCGTCGCGGCGGCCCATTCCTCCGGTGAGATTTTTCTGCGATTTTCCGTCGGGCGAAACCGCCCAGACGTCGAAGTGGTCGTAGAGCAGAACCCAGTTGCCATCCTTGGTCCAACCGGCTTGCCCGTAGGATCCGGCTTCAGACGGCGAGTCGTGCTCTTCGTTCCAGAACTTCTCGCTCATCGAGCCGGTCAGATTGGTAACTACGCCGCTCGGTACGGCAACGGAGTGCCAGTTGCCATCGCGAAATACGACGAACGCCTTGCCGTTCGGAGCCCACGTAACCGGGCCTCCGCCGAAGCCTCCGCCACCACCACCGCCGCCAGAGCGCTGTTTCTCGAACAGCAGCTTGCGCGTGCCAGTGGCGGTATCGACCAGGTAGAAATTCGCGTAGTTGCCGTCGTAATCGACCATCGAACGCAGATTGCGGTCGTCGGTGCCGACGGCGGCTTTTCCATCATCGGTGGTGAACGCCTGCTGCATCGTCGGATCGGTGAGCTGCGTGATCGACTTGGAATTCAGGTCGATCATGGCGCGGTAGCTGCGATTGCGTTCCTGCGCGGCGCGGACCTTCTGCATCGGCTGGACGTAATCGTCTTTGTAGTGCCACAGATCGGCGACCACGCGATCGTCGTTCAAGCCGGGCGCGGGAGCGGCGGGAGTCGCCGGAGCCTCTTCGCGCGCCGGATTTCCGTAGGCGCAGGCGAAGTACAGCTTGGCTCCATCGCGCGAAAAGCTGGCGGGCGCGCGGTCCGAAACATTGCAGCCGGCCTTCAAGGCGGATGCCGAGTTCGCAGCCGTCACCACCGGCGTGACTGCCGATTTGCGATCCCATACATAGACGGCGAACTTGCTTTCGTCACGGTCGGTGAGGAAGGCAGCCTTGGTTTGTTCGCGGTCGAAGATGGGGCGCGTGTAGCGACCCTTTCCGACCAGCAGCGCGGCCGGCGCGGCGTCGGAATCGGGCGTTACAGCATAGACGCCGTTGGTTTCGTTCTTGCGCGAAGCCACCGCGTAGGCGAGCGACTTGCCGTCGTTCGCGAAGGTGAATTCGGCAACGTCTTCAAAGGTGCGTTCGGCGCCCGTGCTCAAGTTCCGGAGCACCAGTTCGGTGCCGAAGGTGCGGCGTCCAGGACCTCCTGCGGCGCCGGCACCGCCTCCGCGGCGTTGATCTTCGTCATCGTTATTGGCCGGCGTCGCTGCCGGAGCGGCTTCCGGAGCCGGCGTCTTGGCGGCTTTCTTGTAGGCCACCCAGGACGCGCCTTTTTCAGGCATCTGGAAGCTCTCGACTTCGGCAATGCGGACCGCAGGAGTTGCGCCGCCGATGTCGGCGATCAGCATGCCGTTGCGCGGCGCGGGCTTGCGATCCTTCTTCGCCTGGTCGGTGGCGGCCCGCGACGGGAACACCTGCGTCACCGCGTAGCGGCCGTCGTTCGTCACCAGGATGCGGATGTTCCGGCGCAGCAATTCCTCAGGGCTCGGACCCTCATCGCTCGGCAGCGGCGGAGGCGGAGGCTGACCGATGGCTTCCTTCTTTTCTTTGCCCGACGCCAGGTCGCGGATGACCAACTCGCCGTCGCCTTCCTCCGGGAAGATGGCGTACAGCAGCGTCTTTCCATCACGCGTCAGGGCCTGCGCCGAAATGCTTCGCCAGCCGTCGTAATCTTTGTGATTCAGCGGCCGTTTCGCATTCTGCGAGACGGCGATCAGTGCGAATAGCAGGCACACGGAGACCAGGCGGGATGCGCGCCCCAACGTAGTTTGGTGCTTCATGGTGTTTTGGATTATATGATGACGGCGGCTTCAGGCGTTAATGTTACCGCCAGTTTCCGAATCGCGCGCCGCCACGCGAGCAGCAGCACGATTCCGATCAGAATCAACGCGGTAGACAGGCCGATCCACATGCCAACGGCGCCCATCTTGTAGTTGAAACAAAGCGCATAGCCGAGCGGCAGGCCGATCAGCCAATACCCGCCGAGATGGACCAGCATCGGCGTGTGCGTGTTGCCGAGTCCACGAAGCGCGCCCGTGACGACCACCTGGGTCGAATCGAAGAGTTGGAAGAAGCCCGCGACGAACAAAATCGCGATGCTGGTGTCGAGCACTTTGGGATCGGGCGTATAGACGCGGGTCAGCGCGCGCGGCATGATCCAGAACGCGAGTGCGGCACAGGACATGAAGGTCGCTCCGAAGGCGAGCGCGGTCCAACCGGCGCGAGCGGCGGCAGGCGCGTCGCTGCGTCCCACGGCGTGTCCGACGCGGACGGAGGCAGCCGCCGAGAGTCCGAGGGGAATCATGAACGTCAAACTGCACAAGTTCAGCGCGACCTGATGTCCGGCGAGCTGCGCGGGCTCCAGCTTGCCGATCAGCATGGCGGCGAGCGCGAACATCGAAATCTCGATGATGATCTGCGACGCGGCGGGGAACCCCAGCGCGAGCAGCCGGCGCAAGCGTCCCGCATCGAAACGGATGGCGCGCGTCAGGTGTTTTTCCTGCCACCAGGTGTAGAGCGCGAGAAACACCGCGAGATATAGCATCGCGACGGTCGTGGACCAGCCGGAACCTTCGGTGCTGAGCGCGGGGAGTCCGAACTTGCCGTAAATGAAGGCCCAGTTTCCGACGGCGTTGATGATGTTTGCGGAAATCAGCGCGAACATCACGGGAGCCGCGCGGTGCGTGCTGATGAGATAACGCCGCAGCGCGGTGAAGACCAGCAGCGACGGAGTGCTCCAGCTAAGGGCACGAATGTACGGCGCGGCTTCGGCAGCGACAAGCGGGTTGACGCCGACGAGATCGAGGATCGGAATGCCGGCGCGGCTGCCTAGGATGAGCAGCGGAGACAGCGGAATGCAGAGCAGCAACGCGTTCCAGAGGGAATGGTGCGCGTCGGCGCGATCGCCCGCTCCTTCAGCCTGGGAGACAAGGGTGTCGAGGCCGAGCAGCAGGCCGACTCCGAAAATTCCGATGGCGAAGTAGAGGGCGGTTCCGAGGCTGACGGCTCCGATGGCGGAAGGGCTGAGCCGTCCGACCATCATCGTGTCGATCGAAGTCATGGCGGTCCAGCCGATCTCCGCCAAAACCAATGGCAGAGCCAGCCGGAACATCGGCTTCAATTCCGAACGATAGTCTACGGACCGCAAAAAAGCCCCTTTCCTTTAAGAGTAGAGGAAAGGGGCCGCAAACTACCAATTTGTGACGGATAGAGAGCCGATTCGCGGCGTCACTCCGCGATCGATTTCTTGCACACAGGAGTTACCGCGAGTGCGCGCGGGCGTTACCTGCTGAGCTGGTTTCCCCAGCTGAGTGCTTTCCCTGTTGAGGTAGTATCCCCGGCCTTACGGCCGGTGTTGTGGGGGGAAAGTGTGTGAGCGCGACCTAACGATCGCGCCTCGTTAGCGGACGCGCCCGTTGTGCTTA
>Ga0105248_10006185_pt1 | contig 13122 bp, 13 predicted proteins | sample KBSS34metaG_FD_81524 | JGI IMG/M metagenome (GOLD analysis project Ga0105248, IMG submission 81524) | Switchgrass rhizosphere microbial communities from Kellogg Biological Station, Michigan, USA - KBS S3-4 metaG | ecosystem: Host-associated > Plants > Roots > Rhizosphere > Soil | place... | reverse complement strand
CGCGCATCCTCTCGGCCGCGCCGATCGATGCCGCCGAGATCGAGACGATGTTCGCGGACAGGATCGAGGTGCAGCACCTGGCGCGCTTCGATCCGGCGACCGGCGGCGTCGAGGCGCGCCGCGAGCGGCGGCTGGGGGCGATCGTGCTGAGCGCGGGGCGGGATGAGAAGGCCGATCCGGCGATGATCGCGGCGGCGCTGGTGGAGGCCGTCCGCGAGCGCGGGCTTGGGCTGCTCGACTGGCCAGAAGGCCTGCAGGCGTTGCGCGCCCGCGCGGCGTTCGCAGCGACGCATGGCGCGGATATCGGCGATGTCTCCGATCAGGCGCTTTTAGACATGCTCGATGACTGGCTCGCGCCGCTGGTGGATGGGCAGCGGCGGCTGTCGGATATTTCAGCGTCGGCGCTGCATGGAGCGATCGACGGCGTGCTCGGCTGGGACGGCCGTCGCCAGATCGATCGGCTCGCACCTGAACAATTCGTATCGCCGGCGGGCAGCCACCATGCGATCGATTATGCCGCGGAAGGCGGCCCGGCGGTGGAATTGCGGCCGCAGACCCTGTTCGGGCTTGCGAGCCATCCGATGGTTGCCGATGGCCGCGTGCCGCTGCTGTTGCGGCTGACATCGCCGGCGGGGCGGCCGATCCAGACCACGCGCGATCTGCCCGGCTTCTGGGCCGGAAGCTGGGCGGCGGTGGCCAAGGAGATGCGCGGGCGCTATCCGCGTCACCCCTGGCCGGACGATCCGGCGGGCGCCGATCCCACCTTGCGCACCAAGAAGGCGGCTTTGCGCACTTGACGCGGGACCCCGCACTGCGGCAATCGCGGAGCAGGCTCTCGGCCGAAGGATATGGCAGGTCATGACGCAAGCGCGCATCTATCAGCGGATCAAGAACAGCATGCAGTCGGGCCGTGCGGGCACCGGCCAGTGGGTGCTCGAATTCGAACCGGCCGAAGCGAAGAAGCCCGATCCGCTGACCGGCTGGGCCGGCTCCGGCGACACCAGGGGGCAGGTGTTCCTGTCGTTCCCGACCGTCGACGCGGCAAAGGCCTATGCGGAGCGCGAAGGGCTGACCGCGCATGTCGTCCCGCCGCCGGCACGGACACTAAAGCTTCAGGCGTACGCCGATAATTTTAAGTAAGCGCCGCTCTCCTTCGTCATGCTGAAACAAGTTCAGCATGACGGCTATCTTGAGGCCAGCATCCCCGCACCCAGCAGCAGCAACAGCTTCACGTCCATCATCACCCCATCCGCCCGCTTGCGCGTCATGAAATCCGCGATGCCGGCCAGCGGCACGCGGTGGACGATGATATTCTCGCCGTCCACGCCCCCGCCGTCCCCGACTTTCTCGAGGCCTATCGCCCGAACCAGCGTGAACGTTTCCGAGACCATGCCCGGCGATGACGCGAAGCTGCCAAGCGATTCGATCCGCTCCGCTCGATAGCCGGTTTCTTCCTCCAGCTCGCGCGCGGCCGCTTCTTCCAGCGGCTCGTCGGCGGTCTCGTCGCCGATCAGGCCGGCGGGCAGCTCAAGGCAATTGGCCTTCAACGGCACGCGATATTGTTCGACCAGCAGGACATGGCCATCGTCGATCGCCAGGATAACCGCCGCCTTGATGCCGCGCGACCGGCCGACATATTCCCATTTGCCTTCGCGTTTGGCGGTGATGAACTTGCCCTGCCACATCGTCTCGACCGGTTCGCTCACAGGCTGATCATCCGGTTCGGCATCTCGTCGGGATCGGTCCCGCTATAGGAGAAATGGATGGCGAGCACGTCGCCGATCTTCGCAACCGCCGCCGCCATGCCTTCGCCGGGCCGGCCGGCGCGCAGATGGTCGATCATCGCCGCCATCGCTTCGCCCCACAGCTCCGGGGCTACCTTGGCGGCGATGGCGTCGTCGGCGACGATCTCGGCCTGGTGTTCGGCGATGGAGAGATAGAGAAGAACGCGGGTGCGCGTGCGCGTGCGCTTCTCGGTGCTGGCCTTGAACAACAGGATGGCGCGCGCATGGACGCGGTGGCGCTTGATTGCTCGCGGGGTCAGCGCCAGCAGCAGCGGTCGCCACGTCAGGATGATGCGCATGCCCGCGAACTTCAGCATCACTGCGATGAACGCCGCGGTCAGCAATTCGCGATGGGTCCATTCATGTTGCCAGCCGCCGCTCAGGCGATCGATCAGGCCGATGTAGAAATCGGGAAAGGCCGCATAGACGGCCATGGCGAGCAGCGCGACGAGCAGCGACCAGATCAGAGCGACATCATGATAGCGATCGGACTCGGCGGCGACGATCGTCGCGATTTCGCCGTCCGTGCGCGCCTCGACAGCGCCGACCGCTTCAGTGACAAGCCTGATATCCTGTTCATTGATCCGCATCACCAGCTCCCCGACGATCCGCCACCGCCGAACGAACCGCCGCCACCGGAAAAGCCGCCGCCGCCGCCGGAACCGCCGCCCCATCCGCCGCCGCCGCCCCAGCCGCCGCCGAGGCCGGGACCCCAGAGCATGATCGGGCCGCTACCGAACCGCCGCCCGCCGAGGCCCCGGCGAAGGCTGGACAAGACGATGAAGCCCACCACGAACAGCCAGAAGATCAGTGACACCGGAATGCCGTCGCTCTGTTGCTGCTTATGCGCGCCGACCAGCGCCTTGGCGCGGGCGGTTGCCTGATCGTCCGGGAGTTTCAATATATCGACAAGAGCGTTGGTGCCGGCAACAATACCGCCCGCCATATCGCCCTTGCGGAAGGCCGGCAGAATCTGGTTCTGGACGATGACACTCGACAGCGCATCGGTGACGATCGGCTCCAGGCCATAGCCGACCTCGATCCGCACCTTGCGTTCCTTGGGCGCGACGATCAGCAAAAGGCCGTCATCGACCTTCTTCTGCCCGATGCCCCAGGCCCGGCCGAGCTTGTAGCCATAATCCTCGATCTCATAGCCCTGAAGATCGGGAACGGTGACGACCACCATCTGGTGGCTGCTCTGCTGTTCCAGCGCCTGCAATTTGGCGGTGAGATCCGCCTTTTGTTCTGGCGAGAGCAGGTTGGCGGAGTCGACGACCTGGCCCGTCAGCGCCGGGAAGGTCTGCGCCCGCGCGGGAGCAACCATCAGGAAGGCGAGCAGCAGCAGCCCAACCAGCGCCGCGGCGACGCGACCCAGGTCGAGTGATGTGGCTGCCGTCGTGCGGGCCATTGCCCGGCTCAGAACTGGACGGTCGGGGCGTTGGCGGACGAAGCGGCGGCCTCGAACGGCGTCATCGGCTGCGCGCCATGGAAGATCTTCGCGCCGATCGCGTCGGGGAAGGTGCGGATCAGCGTATTATAGGCGCGCACCGACTCGTTATAATCGCGGCGCGCGATCGCGATGCGGTTCTCCGTGCCCTCGAGCTGCGATTGCAGCGCCATGAAGTTGGCGCTCGACTTGAGGTCCGGATAGCGTTCCGACGTCACCAGCAGGCGGCCGAGCGACTGACCGAGCTGCGCCTGCGCATCACTAAATGCCTTCACCTTGGCAGGATCCTGAAGGTCGTTTGCCGATAGCTGAATGCTCGACGCCTTCGAACGGGCTTCGGTCACTTCAACCAGCACCGATTTCTCCTGCGCGGCAAAGCCTTTCACGGTGTTGACCAGATTGGGGACCAGGTCGGCGCGCCGCTGATATTGCGTCTGGACGTCGGCCCATTTGGCCTTGGCCTCTTCCTGCGCGGCGGGAACGCTGTTCAGCCCGCACGCGGACAATGACAGGGCGGCGACGGGGGCCAGCAGCAGCGGCGAGAAGCGACGAGCGGAGGACATATGACGATGATCCCTGAAACATTGCTGTGTTGCGTGCCTAGGTAAGCGGGCTATGCGCCGGCTTCAATGCCGTGCTTGACCTTTATTGCATGGGCGTGATGATCATGGAACTAACGAAGCTACGGGAGCCGGACATGCTAAAGGAATTCAGGGACTTCGTGAATCGCGGCAATGTGGTCGATCTGGCGGTCGCAGTGATCATCGGCGCGGCGTTCGGCAAGATCGTGTCGTCGCTTACCGACGATATCATCATGCCCGTGATTGGCTACGTCACCGGCGGACTGGATTTTTCGAGCTATTTCGTCCGCCTCGGGCCGATTCCTGCCACTTTCGCCGGGGCCGCGAACAACTATGCCGATCTGAAAAAGGCCGGCGTCCCGATGATCGGCTTTGGCCAGTTCGCGACGGTGTCGGTCAACTTCCTAATCGTCGCTTTCGTCGTGTTCCTGCTCGTCCGCACGATCAATCGGCTGAAGGCCGAGCAGAAGGCCGAGGAGGTCGCGGCGGCGCCCGCTACGCCGGAGGACGTCGTCCTGCTGCGCGATATATTGGCGGAGTTGAAGAAGAAGGCGTGAGCGGCCCTTCTACCCGATACGCAGAGGCTTCTCATTTTCGCGCGCCACCCTATATAGGGGGTGCCGGGTTCGCCCGGCTATGGTGATAAATGGTGTCGTGAAATAGATGCAGCGGACCCGGGGGCGGTACCCGGCGGCTCCACCAGAAGGCCCGGAAACGGGTTTCCTGACGGGGCCGAACTAGGATCGACGTGTGTTCAAAGACGATAGCTTTGCCCGGCCTGAATGAGCCGTTAAACCGTTTAAACTTACAAGTGCTAACGATAACGAAGCACTCGCGATTGCTGCGTAACTGAACGCCCTCACGGGAACTAAGTTACAAGGCTAAGCGCGGTTCGGTCCGCACCGGGCAACAGAAGCGGAATCCAGCGGTACGGGGAGCACCGGGCAACAGAAGCTCCCCACTTTCCCCATCATCGCGGCAGGATGAGTTTCGCCATCGTCCCCCCGGCCGTGCCGGTCAGGATGAATTCGCCGCCCAATTGCCTGGCGAGCATCTGCGTCAGCCGCAAGCCCAGGCTCTGATGGGTTGCCAGGTCGAAACCCTCCCATAGTCCTTCGCCATTGTCGGTGACGGTCAGCTCGATCGCTTTGGTGTTGCGGCTGACATCGACGGCGATCACGCCCCATGTCCGGTGCGCGAAGCCATGTTCGATCGCATTGGAAATGGCTTCGACCACGATCAGGGCGACGGGCACCGCTTCATCGGCCTGCAGCATGATCGTTTCATCGCCTTCGACGGTGCAGCTGATTCCTGGCCGTCCGTTCGTATCGATCAAGTCGGCGGACAATTGTCGCAGGAACTGGCCCAATCGGAGCTGTTCGCCGGACGGATCATGGAGATGGCGGTGAATGCGGCCGACCAGGCTGATCCGTCGGGCTGCCTCATCAAGTGCGGCCTTGGCCTTTTCGTCGCCGACATTGCGGCGCTGAAGCGCCAGCAGGCCGGCGACGACCTGCAGATTGTTCGAAATACGGTGCTGCAACTCGCGGAACAGCGTCTCGCTGCGCTCGGCCAGCTGGCGGCTGCGTTCGCGCTCCTCGGCAAGGCGGCGGTTCGCGAGTTGCATCCATCGCACCAGCGTGATGTCGATGGCGACCACCAGCGTGTAGAAAAGGAAGGGCAGGACCAGTTCGGTGGAGAATTTGACGGTGTCGAACGGCGGCGTGAAGAAGAACCAGGCGGCGAACCAGCAAAGGACGGACGCCAATACGCCACACCGCCAGCCGAACAGGAAGGTGGCGACGGTGACGGCCGGAAAGAAGCTGACATAGGGATAGCCGATCGGCAGCGCGGTCAACGCGATATAGCGCAGCAAGAAGGCGATAAGGCACAGCAAAACCGTGCCGGAATAGGCAATGCCCGGCCGATCGCCGCAGAGCGGCAGCCGTTCCAGCAATCTCCCCCCCTTAAGCATCATTATCCTATAATCTCAAAAGGCGCGCCGCGCCCACCAGTTTGGCATGCGCGAATGGATATCGCCCATATGTATATGTCGCACGGTCCATGGCACGGGACGCCTTCCGAGAGCGGTCTGAAAAAAACGGCTCATATCACGGCATCCGTCCGGCGGTGAAATGATTTTACATTGTTTTAACAGCGATGAAGGTCGGCCAAATGCCCCAAAGTCGCCGCAACGAAAAAGGGGAGCCGAAGCCCCCCTTTCCCTGTTCGTCATGATCTATGGGATCAGTCGTCGTCGCGCTTCAGGAAAGCCGGCGCGAACTCGGGCGCCGGGCCGTCGTCACTGCCGCCTTCGGACCGCTCACGACGGGGACCACGATCGCCGCCGTCACGACGCGGGCCGCGGTCGCCGCCATCACGGCGGGGGCCACGGTCGCCATCGCGGCGCGGGCCACGATCGCCCCCCCGGTCACCGCGCGGACCACGATCACGATCGCCACCTTCGCGCGGTTCGCGGGCAGGGCGCTCGTCAGGCAGTTCGGCGCCGGTTTCCTGATCGACGACGCGCATCGACAGGCGAACCTTGCCGCGCTGGTCGATCTCGAGAACCTTGACCTTCACTTCCTGGCCTTCGGCCAGAACGTCGGAGACCTTGGCGACGCGCTCATTCTTGATTTCGGACACATGGACGAGACCGTCCTTGCCGCCCATGAAGTTCACGAACGCGCCGAAATCGACCAGGTTGACGACCTTGCCGTCATAGATCTTGCCGACTTCGGCTTCCATCGTGATGCCCTGGATCCACTTGCGGGCCGCCTCGATCTTTTCGGGGTCGGACGAGCTGATCTTCACCGTGCCGTCGTCGTCGATATCGACCTTCGCGCCGGTGGTGGCGACGATCTCGCGGATCACCTTGCCGCCGGTGCCGATGATGTCGCGGATCTTTTCCTTGGGAACGGACATCGTCTCGATGCGCGGGGCATGCGAGGACAATTCTTCCCGGGTGTGATCGAGCGCCTTGGCCATTTCACCCAGGATATGCGCACGGCCCTCGCCGGCCTGCGCCAGCGCGATCCGCATGATTTCCTCGGTGACGCCCGCGATCTTGATGTCCATCTGCAGGCTGGTGATACCAGCCGACGTGCCGGCGACCTTGAAGTCCATGTCGCCGAGATGATCCTCGTCGCCCAGGATGTCGCTGATCACGGCGAAGTCCTTGCCTTCCAGGATCAGGCCCATCGCGATGCCGGAAACGGGGCGCTTCAGCGGCACACCGGCATCCATCATCGACAGCGAACCACCGCAGACCGTCGCCATCGACGAGGAGCCGTTGCTCTCCGTGATGTCGGACAGGACGCGGATCGTATAAGGGAATTCCTCCTTGCTCGGCAGCACGGGGTGCAGCGCACGCCATGCCAGCTTGCCATGGCCGACTTCACGACGGCCAGGCGCCCCGAAACGGCCGACTTCACCGACCGAATAAGGCGGGAAGTTATAGTGGAGCATGAAGTTTTCGTAGGACAGGCCGGTCAGGCCGTCGATCATCTGTTCGGCGTCCTTGGTGCCCAGGGTCGTCGTGCAGATCGCCTGCGTTTCGCCACGTGTGAACAGGGCCGAACCATGGGCGCGCGGCAGGAAGTGGACCATCGCCTCGATCGGGCGAACCGTCTTGGTGTCGCGACCATCGATGCGGCGGCCATCCTTCAGGATCGCGCCGCGGACGATTTCGGCCTCAAGCTTCTTGACCAGCTTGTTGGCAGCCATCTGATCCTGCGCGGCGGCATCGGCAAACGCGGCCTTCGCCTTGGCGCGAGCTTCGTTGAGCAGGCTCGAGCGGGCGGACTTGTCGGTCAGCTTGTAGGCCTTTTCGATATCCTTGCCGATCAGCTTCTTTAGCTTGGTCTTGGCGGCGGACAGATCGGCCTGCGGGGCCATTTCCCACGGATCCTTGGCGGCCTGTTCGGCCAGATCGATGATCGCATCGACCACGGTCTTGCAGGCGCGGTGCGCAAACATGACGGCGCCGAGCATCACTTCTTCCGAAAGCTCCTTGGCTTCGGATTCGACCATCATCACCGCGCCTTGCGTACCGGCGACGACGAGTTCGAGATCGCCGGCCTTCACCTGATCCAATGTCGGGTTCAGGACATATTCGCCGTCGATATAACCGACGCGCGCGGCGCCGATCGGGCCCATGAAGGGCACGCCCGAGATGGTGAGCGCTGCGGAGGCGGCGACCATCGCCAGGATGTCGGGCTCGTTGTGGCCGTCATAGCTCAGAACCTGGCAAATGACGTTGATTTCGTTGTAGAAACCTTCGGGGAACAGCGGGCGGATCGGACGATCGATCAGGCGGCTGACCAAGGTTTCCTTTTCGGTCGCGCCGCGCTCACGCTTGAAGAAGCCGCCGGGAATGCGGCCGGCTGCGGAATATTTTTCCTGATAGTGGACGGTGAGCGGGAAGAAATCCTGCCCTTCCTTGACGCTGCGGGCGGCGGTGACGGCGCACAACACAACGGTTTCGCCCAGGGTCGCCATGATGGCGCCATCGGCCTGACGGGCAACGCGGCCCGTTTCCAGGGTCAGCGTCTGTCCGCCCCACTGGATTTCGGTTTTCTTGATGTTGAACATGTTCGTTCCTTCTCTCCGAACGCCCTATGCGTCCGGGGCCTATCGGGCGGATGCGATTTCTGCCGCATGGGACCACCCGGTCAGCGGGCACAACGCCCGCTTTTGGCAGGCTGATATGGCCCGCCGATCCACCATGCGCCGAATTGCGCAGGGCCGGAAAAGCAAACGGCCCCCGTGCGGGGGCCGTTAGTGTTACTTGCGAAGGCCGAGCTTCGCGATCAGCGCTGCGTAGCGGCTGTGATCTTCCTTCTTCAGGTAATCCAGCAGGCTGCGGCGCTTGTTGACCAGCATCAGCAGACCGCGGCGCGAATGGTTGTCCTTCGCGTGGATCTTGAAATGCTCGGTCAGGTTGACGATGCGCTCGGTGAGGATCGAGATCTGGACCTCGGGGCTGCCCGTATCGCCTTCGCTGCGGGCGTTCTCGGTGATCAGTACGGCCTTACGTTCTGCGGTAATCGTCATAAAATCATTCCCTCGACATCATGTTGAAACCGCGGACCACCCTGATCTCCCGATCAACGGCTTCCACCAGCGCCACGGGGATATCCCCGTCTATCGCCAGATGAAGGCCTGTGGTTGCGGCAATCCCGACCAAAATGCGTCCCTCGCGGAGCGCCTTCGCCTGATCGGGGGTGACGGATAGAGCCGGGATGTCGTCCAGCCCCGCCGTCAGCGGCAAAGTTATCTCTTCAAGCCGCTGCCCCTTAGCGAGTTCGTCCAGTTTGTCCAGCGAAATTGCCCGATCAAGTGTGAACGGCCCCGCCTTGGTGCGGCGGAGCATGGTGACATGGCCGACCGTGCCGAGCGCCAGTGCGATATCACGGGCGAGGCTGCGGATATAGGTGCCCTTGGAGACGCGGGCGGTGAGGGTGATGCTTTCCAATCTCGCGGTAACGTCTGACTGGATGGTATGCCCCACCCCCAACCCCTCCCCTGAAGGGGAGGGGCTTTCGGCTGCGCTCGTGTCTTGCAAGCCCCTCACCTTCAGGGGAGGGATTGGGGTGGGGAACACCCTCAGGTCATGAACAACGACCGCCCGTGTCGCTATCTCGAACACTTCTCCCGCGCGCGCGCGGTCATAAGCCCTTTCCCCATCGATCTTGAGCGCCGAATAAGCTGGCGGTACCTGATCGATAGGGCCCGTAAATCGCGCCAGCACCCCTTCCACCTCCGCCATCGTCGGCCGGACATCGGATGTCGCGATGCTCACCCCCTCCATATCCAGCGTATCGGTCTGCACGCCGAAGCCGATCCTGAAGTCGTAGGCCTTGTCGGCATCGAGCATGCGGCCGGACAGTTTGGTCGCCTCGCCGATCGCGATCGGCAGAACGCCGGACGCCAGCGGATCGAGTGTCCCGCCATGGCCGACCTTATATTTGCCATAACCGCCGACGCGCAGCGCGCGCTTTACCGCGGTGACGATCTGCGTCGAACCGGGGCCCAATGGTTTATCGATGATGATCCAGCCGTGCATCTCAATGGCCCAAGAACAGATTGAACAGTGTTCGCGCCAAGAAGCGTACGGGCGGCTGGACCAGCTGGCTGACCGGATCGAATTGCGGCATCGCCATCGGCAGGGCGACCAGCAGGAAGATCAATATTCCGAAACCATAACGGCCCATCATGGCGAAGCGTCGTCCGATCCTGCCCGGCAACAGCCGCGCCAGCACCGCGCCTCCGTCGAGCGGGGGGATGGGCAACAGATTGAAGATCGCCAGGAACAGATTGACCATCATGAAATTGTTGAGATTGACGAGCAGGAACAGGACCGCCGTTCCGCGATGATCGGCGATCGTCAGGCGCAGGATGACGGACAATATCGCCGCGCCGACGATCGCCAGCAGGAAATTCATTCCCGGGCCGGCGGCTGAAACGAGCAGGCCCTGCCACCGCGGATTGCGCAACTGCCCCATGCGTACGGGCACCGGTTTGGCCCAGCCGAACACGGGCGCACCGGTTACCGCCAATATCAAAGGCAGGATGACCGTCCCGACCGGATCGACGTGGCGGATCGGATTGAAGCTAAGTCGTCCGGCGTCGCGCGCGGTCGGATCGCCAAAGGCATTGGCGACCACGCCATGCGCGACTTCATGGAAGGTGATCGCGATCACCAGCGGAACGATCCAGGTGGCGGCGGCGAAAATCGGAGCGACGTTCATCGACGCCCTCTATCCGCAAGGCGCGGCCTGCGCCAGTTCAGCTTTTGGGTTTGGCGGTCTTGCGCGGGGGCGGCCCGCTTCTGACCAAGCTCTGCAGCGGGCAGCGCTGCCCGCGCACGATCAACGTCGCGTAGCGATCGAAGCTGCCGGTGCCGCGGGTCTCGAATCCGAGGGCTTCGGCGAAGGGCAATTCAGGGCAAGGGCTCATCAGGGTTGCGCGATACCATTGCCGGCCATTGCCCTGCACGTAGATCGCGTCGTCGCCATCGGCCCGCCAGTTCTGGATCGATCCATGGTCGGCAAAGGCGATGCTGGCTTCTTCCGGCGCCGGAGCGGGAGGGAGAGCGACAGCGCCGCCGGACAACACCGCACCCGCGATCGCGAAGGGAAGGAAATATTTCATGCCATCCCTGTGGCACAGTCCGGCTTAACCGGCGCTGACTGATTCAATATAGCGAGGGATCAGCTTTCGGGGCCTTCCAGATCGCGGGCCACCTTGGGGTCGCGCAGCAATTTGTCGATGTGGCTGCCCTCGTCGAAACTGTCGTCGGCCAGGAATTTGATCTTCGCGGCATATTTTGTGTTCACGCGCCGCGCGACTTCCTTCTGGAGATAGGCGGTGTTGGTGCGCAGCGCCTTCAGGACAGTCTCTTCATCGGTGCCGAGCAACGGTTTAACGAACGCCGTTGCATGTCGAAGATCTGGCGACATGCGGACTTCGGTGACCGAGACCATATGCTTGTCGAGCACCTCGTCATGCACTTCGCCGCGCATCAATATGTCCGACAAGGCATGGCGCACCTGCTCGCCCACACGCAGCAGACGGACGGTTTTGCCTTCGGGGGATTCGTTACGACGCATTTTGCGACCTTAGCCCTCGCCCCCTTCAGGGGGAGAGGGTTGGGAGAGGGGGGAGTCGGGAAGAGGTTCGCGACGGGGCCTCCCGTACTGCCCCCTCTCCCCGACCCTCTCCCCCTGAAGGGGGAGAGGGAGTTTGATTACAAAGTCCGTTCGCGTTCCTCGACTTCGAAGGTTTCGACGATGTCGCCCGGCTTGATGTCGGTCGTCGATTCCAGCGTGATGCCGCATTCGAGGCCTGCGCGAACTTCGGGGACATCGTCCTTGAAGCGCCGCAGCGAAGCGATCTGGCCGTTATAGATGATGACGTCGTCGCGCAGGATGCGGGCGCGCAGCTTCTGGCGGATATAGCCTTCGAGCACGAGCAGACCCGCCGCCTTGCCATGCTTGCCCGCGGAGAAGACTTCGCGGATTTCGGCGCGGCCGACGACATGTTCCAGATATTCCGGCCCGAGCTGCCCAGCCATCGCGGCGCGGATCTCGTCGAGCAAATCGTAGATCACGTCATAATATTTGAGCGCGACCTGATCGCGGGTGGCGATCTCGCGCGCCTTGGCATTGGCGCGCACATTGAAGCCGATGATCGGCGCCTTCGATGCCGCCGCCAGCGACACGTCGCTTTCGGTGATGCCGCCGACGCCCGCATGCAGGATGCGGACCTGGATCAGATCGGTAGAGATCTTGTTCAGCGAACCGATGATCGCTTCGACCGATCCTTGCGTATCGCCCTTCACCACCACGGGATATTGCTGCGCCTGCTTTTCGCGCAGCGCCGAGAACATCGATTCCAGGCTGGCCGGCGCCGACGTGGTTCGCTTCTGCTGGATCACGCTGGCGCGATAGGCGGCGACCTCGCGGGCGCGGGCCTCGTTTTCGACGACCGACAGCGGATCGCCTGCGCCGGGCACGCCCGACAGACCGAGAATTTCGACCGGGACCGAAGGCCCGGCTTCCTTGACCTGCTGACCCTTGTCGTTGATCAGCGCGCGGACCTTGCCGCTCTCGGCACCGGCGACGAAGATGTCGCCGACCCGGAGCGTGCCGCGGCCGATGAGCACGGTCGCGACGGGACCACGACCCTTGTCGAGCTTGGCTTCGACGACGGTGCCTTCGGCGGCGCGATCGGGGTTGGAGCGCAGTTCGAGCAGTTCGGCCTGCAGCTGGATCTTCTCGATCAGCTCGTCCAGGCCGGTCTTCTTGGTCGCGGAAACCTCCACGTCCTGAACGTCGCCGCCCATCTCCTCGACCTGGACGTCGTGCTGCAGCAGGGCCTCGCGGACCTTCTGGGCATTCGATCCCGGCTTATCCATCTTGTTGATGGCGATGATCATCGGCACGCCGGCAGCGCGGGTGTGGGCGATGGCTTCGATCGTCTGCGGGCGCAGGCCATCGTCGCCGGCGACCACGATCACCACGATATCGGTGACGTTGGCGCCGCGTGCGCGCATGTCGCTGAACGCCTCATGGCCCGGCGTATCGAGGAAGGTGATCTTCGATCCGTCCTTCACGGTCACCTGATAGGCGCCGATATGCTGGGTGATGCCGCCGGCTTCGCCGCTGGCGACATCGGTGCCGCGCAGGGCATCGAGCAGGCTGGTCTTGCCGTGATCGACGTGGCCCATGATCGTGACGACCGGGGCACGCGGCTGCAGCGTCTCGTCGGCATCGACGTCATGATCGACGACGATATCGACATCGCT
>Ga0105248_10006182_pt1 | contig 13124 bp, 11 predicted proteins | sample KBSS34metaG_FD_81524 | JGI IMG/M metagenome (GOLD analysis project Ga0105248, IMG submission 81524) | Switchgrass rhizosphere microbial communities from Kellogg Biological Station, Michigan, USA - KBS S3-4 metaG | ecosystem: Host-associated > Plants > Roots > Rhizosphere > Soil | place... | reverse complement strand
TACACCACTGGAATGCTGAACAAGCTCGAATCGATCCGATCGAGCCAGCCGCCGTGGCCGGGGAGGGTCGTCCCGCTGTCCTTCATGCCAGCGCCGCGCTTAAAGGCCGATTCGCACAGGTCGCCGAGCTGACCCGCGATGTTTCCGGCAGCGGCCACTGCCCACACGGCCCAGGGTGCGGCAGCAGGAATGAGATAGTGCGCATAGATACCGGCGGCCAACACTCCACCGATCACCGACCCGATGGAACCTTCCCAGGTCTTCGAGGGGCTGACGCGCGGCGCGAGCTTGTGGCGACCGAACGCGCGGCCTATGTACAGAGCCGCCGTATCGCCCGCCCAGCTCACCAGCAACGCGATCATCAGCCAGTGCGCGTTGATCTCTTTCAACGCGAGAGCGCAGCGCCATGCGCCGAAAATATAAACGATGCCGAGCAGCGCCGTCGCTGCTCCGGTCATCGCTTTCGAGAGATCCGTTTGACGCAGCTCGATGGCCATGTACGCCAAAGCAAGTACCACGAGGGTCACCCAGGCAGGCTCCGGCGTGAATAAGAAAATCAGTCCCGCCGCGATACCGAACCATCCGGATTTTGCAACACCCTGCGCGCCGGCGATGGTGTCGAACTCATGGAAGGCGATCAGGCCGACCGCAGCCATGAGCAGCAGCAGAGTCCATGCGGGACCCGCCAACACAACCCACACCACTATCGGAAGCAAGATCAGCGCGGTGATGATGCGCTTCATCGAACGGGGACGCCGACCGTCTCGGGCTCGTTAACCTCAGATCCACCCAGTCCGCCATAGCGCCGATCGCGCTTTTGATAATCGAGAATCGCGCGCAGGAGTTCCGTGCGGGTGAAATCAGGCCACAGCGTCTCGGTGACGTATAGCTCGGCGTAGGCGATCTGCCACAACAGAAAATTGCTGATGCGCATTTCGCCGGAGGTCCGGATCAGCAGGTCGGGATCGGGCAAGCCGGCAGTGTAGAGCCTGTCCGAGATGGCCTGCTCGGTCACTTCTTCCTGATCTCTTACCAGAGCTTTCACGGCGTCCACCAGTTCGGCTCGGCCGCCATAGTTGATCGCCAGATTCAATCGCAGACCTTGGTTGGCGGAAGTCTTGCGGGTGACGTCGTCGAGCTCGGCTCGCACGTGCGGGGGTAGAGCTTCCAGGCGTCCGATGGCGGCGAAGCGAATATCGTTGCGCATCATGAGTGCGAGTTCGGCACGCAGGTAGACTCGCAGCAAGCGCCACAGCGTGTCTATTTCCACGCGCGGCCGTTTCCAGTTCTCGACTGAAAACGCATAGAGCGTCAGAGCGCCCACTCCCATCCGCGCGCAGGTTTCGACCACGGCGCGAACCGAAGGGACGCCGGCCTGGTGGCCTGCGACGCGAGGCAAGTTACGTTGCTGGGCCCAGCGGCCGTTGCCGTCCATGATGATGGCGATGTGCGCGGGGATACGAGCGGGGTCGATGGCTCGCGCCAGGGCGAGATCCTCGATTCCAGGCGCCAGCGCCTCCAGCAAGGCTTTCATTTGCAGTGACCATCGTACCAATTGGTCCACCGGCGGCGCGGTATCCTCAAGAGTATAGGTCCTTCTTTGACTTCCCGAATCCTACTGACACTCTGTACTTGCGCCGCGTTGAGTCCATCGTTGTGGGCGCAGCAAACTCCTGGACCTACTACGGCGAACGCGCCTGCAATCAACCCAGCGAACACGCCCGTCAATAATCGCGTTCTGGGGGTATTGCCGAATTACCGGACGGCTGAGGAATCCGATCCTTTTTCCCCGCTCTCCGTTCGCCGCAAGTTCTACATCGGATATAAGGATTCCACCGACTATCCGATTTTTATCCTGGCGGCAGGCTTGGCGGGCTTGAGCCAGGCGATGGGTTCGCATGAGCGGCTGGGATCGGGATGGGAGGGCTACGGCAAGCGGCTGGGCACTTCGGTATCCGATCAGCTGGTGGGAAACTTCATGACCGAGTCTGTGATGCCTTCCCTGCTGCATCAAGATCCCCGGTATTTCCGGCGGGGCCATGGAGGGGTTTGGTCGCGAGCGGGTTACGCAGCCAGCCGCGTCTTCATCGCGAAAAGCGACAAGGGCAACTGGACGTTCAATTTCTCTGAGGTGAGCGGAAACGCGATTACCGCTGCGGTCGGGAACGCGTACTATCCTGGCGAGCGTCGCTTGGGAGATAACGTCTCGCGATTCGGTTCGCAGATGGCCATCGATGCGTTTTCGCAGATCCTCAAGGAATTCTGGCCGGATGTGAAGCGCAAGTACTTTAATCACTCCAAGCCCTAATACTTTTCCACATAAAGTACTTGACATTTATTTCCGGCTTCCGTTATGCTGGAACTCATGGCGAATGTCCGCCCGATTCGGAACGAACCAGCAGAGCCAATTCCTCTGCAAAATCACGCGCTGGACAATCTGCGGTACATCCGCGAAACCATGGAACGGGCCGGTTCCTTCACGGCGGTTCCGGGATGGGGCGGCGTGCTGATGGGCGTAACAGCGCTCGCGGCCGCCGGCTTCGCGTCGCACGCGGAGTCGCGCCAAACCTGGCTGGCGCTGTGGCTGGGTGAAGCGATTGTCGCGATGGCAGTGGGTGTGTTCGCCATGTGGCGCAAGGCGCAGTCAGCGGGATTGCCGCTGTGGTCGGCGCCGGCGCGCAAGTTTATATTCAGTTTCGTTCCCCCGCTGTTTGCAGGAGCAGTGCTCACGGCGGCTTTGTGGAACGCAGGAGCAGTCGCGTCGATTCCGGGACTGTGGCTGATGCTGTATGGCACCGGCATTATCACGGGCGGCGCATTCTCGGTCCCCGCAATTCCAGTGATGGGACTGTGTTTCCTGGCAGAGGGCGCACTGGCGCTATTCCTGCTGCCGGGAACTTCGATGATCTGGGCCGATATGTGGCTGGGCGCCGGATTCGGCGGCTTGCACATTCTGTTCGGAACGATTATCGCGAGGAGGTACGGTGGCTAGATCAAACGCACTCGCACGGACGCGTGAAAACGTTTCACAGCACGCAAAGGGGCCAGAGGCCCTGCCGGATCTTGACCGGCTGATTCATGAACGGATCCGGCTGGGCATCATCAGCGCACTGGCAGCAAATTCGTCGCTCAGCTTTAACGATCTAAAGCGTCTGCTTAGGACCACCGATGGCAACTTGAGCGTGCACGCACGAAAACTGGAAGACGCAGGCTACATCGCCTGTACGAAATCCTTTGAAGGCCGCATGCCGAAGACCGAATATGCGCTGTCGGCCGCGGGCCGCAAGGCGCTGGAAAAGTATCTGAATCACATGGAAGCACTGATTCACGCCATGCGGACTCCGGATCCAGTGGGTAAGGAGAAATAGCCGGTGGATCGCCTGCATGTCGCCATCATCATGGACGGGAACGGACGGTGGGCCCTGGGCCGCGGGTTGCCTCGCGTGGCCGGTCATCGCGCAGGAGCCGCGGCAGTGCGGCGCGTGGTGGAAGCGGCTCCCAGCCTGGGAATCACGACGCTGACGTTGTACGCGTTTTCGGAGGACAACTGGACACGTCCGCCGCGCGAGGTCACGGCGCTGATGAAGCTGCTGGGGCGGTACCTGGTGGAGGAAACCGACCGTTGCGTGAAGAACGGCGTCCGGCTGGAGGCGATCGGCCGCAGGGATCGTCTGCCGGCCCCGCTGGTGGCGCTGCTGGAAGACGCCGAGCGCAGGACGGCGCGGTGCCGCAAGCTGAATCTGCGCCTGGCGCTGGATTATTCTTCGCGCCGGGCGATATTGGACGCTGCCGTGCGTCTGGGAAATCGTGCCACGGAAGAATCGTTTTCCGAGGCGCTGGGTCCGGACGTGGATCTTCTTATCCGCACGTCGGGCGAGCAGCGCTTGAGCGATTTTCTGTTGTGGGAATGCGCGTACGCCGAGATGGTGTTCACGCCTCGGATGTGGCCGACGTTTACCGGTGAAGACCTGTCTGACGCGGTGGATGACTTCCGCCGCCGCGACCGCCGCTTCGGTGGCATTGCGGCATCCGACCCGGCTCGCCGCACGGCGTAGCGAGGCACGTTTCGCCCGCACGTTTCTAGTACACTCGAAGCGTGAAAATCCTGCGAATCCTCGGAATCCTTCTGGCGGTGCTGGTTGTGGCCGCTCTGGCGGTGCCGTTCCTCATTAACGCCAACCAATTCCGTCCGGTGCTGGAAGAACGCCTCACCGCCGCGCTGGGACGCGAGGTGAAGATCGGCGATCTCAAGGTTTCCCTCTTCTCAGGTGGCGCGGCCGCCGGCGAAGTGACCATCGCAGACGATCCGGCATTCAGCAAGGAACCGTTTTTGCGTGCGCAAGCGCTGGCAGTGGGGGTGGAATTGTGGCCGCTCATTTTTTCACGCCAGCTCAAAGTAACTTCCTTAACGGTGGATCAGCCTCAAATCGCCTTGATACAAAATGCCGCCGGCGACTGGAACTTTTCGAGCCTTGGAGGTAAACCCGGATCCTCTCCGGCTTCTCCGGCTCCGGCTACCGCCGATGCCAGTAAGACCGACCTCTCGGTGAAGCTGATCAAGATCTCCAAGGGCCGTCTGTCCTTAAGCAACGGGACCAAGGTCAAGCCGCGCACGCTCCAGAACGTCAATGTCGAATTGAAGGATTTCTCTCCGGATTCGTCTTTCCCGTTTTCGCTGGACGCCGAAGTGGCCGGAGGCGGAACCATCAAGCTCGCGGGCAAGGCCGGGCCGATCCGGCAGGCGAATGTCATCGACACTCCCTTCGACGCGAGCCTCACGATCGACAAGCTGGATCTGGCGGGATCGGGGTTCGCGCAAGCGTCTTCGGGCATCGCGGGACTGGTGAGCATCGACGGTAGCGCGGCTTCGAACGGCAAGACGGTGAACATCAAAGGCAAGATGAGGGCCGAGAATCTGAAGCTGGCCAAGAATGGGACGCCTGCCAAACGGGCGGTAGAGATCGACGTGGTACTGGCGCACGATCTGGCCAAGGGCGGAGGAACCCTGGAGCGCTCGACGATTCATATTGGCTCGGCGCAGGCTAATGTGAACGGGACGTATCGCCTGAATGAAGAATCGCCAGTGATCAATTTGAAACTCTCAGGGCCGAAGATGGACCTGACCGAGTTAGCCAGCATCCTTCCGGCGCTGGATGTGGTGCTGCCCGCGGGATCCACGCTCTCCAAGGGAACTTTGGGCGTCGAACTGGCGTCGCAAGGTCCGGTCGATGCGCTGGTGACCGCCGGCTCGATCCAAGCCAGCGATGTTCGGCTGGACAACTTCGACCTGGGGTCGAAATTCAAGACCTTCCAGCAGCTATCCGGTATTCAGGGCGAACCGCGCACTACGATCCAGAGCTTGAGCGCAAACATCACTTCGTCTCCGCAAGGCACCGGAGTGAAAGATCTGAACCTCGTGGCGCCGGCCGTGGGAACACTCACCGGCGCAGGAACCATCAGCCCGCAGCACGCTTTGAATTTCCAGATGCGCGCCACGATACAGTCTACGAGTCACATGCTGACGGCGTTGGGGCAGAAGGGCGACGTTACGATTCCTTTCTCGGTGACGGGCACATCCTCCGATCCTTCCATCAGGCCGGATGTCAAAGGCGTGGCCAAGGAAACGCTTCAGCAGTACACGAAAGATCCCTCCAAAGCGATTGATGCGGCGAAGGGGATCATGGATCTTTTCAATCGGAAGCCCAAGGATCCAGCGCAACAGAAATAGTTCCCGGCTCCGCTCACAGCTACCATAGACTATGGAGTTTCTCCTTTCGGCCGAGTCCTGGGCCGCGCTGCTGACACTGACACTGCTGGAGATCGTCCTCGGCATCGACAATATCATCTTCATCAGCATTCTGTCGGGGAAGCTTCCCGAGCATCAAAGGCAGCGCGCGCGGACCCTGGGACTGGCGCTGGCGATGGGCACGCGGATTCTGCTGCTGCTCTCGCTGACCTGGATCATGCGGCTGACGCGGCCGTTTTTCTCCATCGGGCCGCAGGAAGTCTCGGGCCGCGATCTGATCCTGCTGGTTGGCGGCCTATTCCTTCTATGGAAGAGCACGCATGAAATCCATGAGCGGCTGGAAGGCGCGGCCGAGGTGGCCCCCCAAGCCGGACCCAAGGCGAACACAATGGCCTCGGTGCTGGTTCAGATCGCGCTGTTGGATATTATCTTCTCGCTCGATTCCGTGATCACCGCAGTGGGCATGGCCAACCAGATCAGTGTTATGGTGGCCGCGATCGTGATCGCCGTAGGCATCATGATGTGGGCGTCGCGGCCTCTGGGTGACTTCGTGGAGCGTCATCCGACCATCAAGATGCTGGCACTCAGTTTCCTGCTGCTGATCGGCATGGCACTGATCGCGGAAGGATTCCACCAGCACATCCCCAAGGGCTACATCTATTTCGCGATGGGCTTCTCGGTATTCGTCGAGATGCTAAACCTCCGGGCGCGAGGCAAGGCTCAACCCGTACAACTGCGTCCGTCTGAATGGGAACCGCCGGAAAAGTGACGGGATGGGCATCGCAACCGATTTCGTCTTGATCCTCCTCGCCGGGCTGGTGGGCGGGCTGCTGGCGCGTCTGCTGCGCCTGCCGCTGCTGGTGGGATACGTCGCGGCGGGGGTCGCGGTCGGGCCGTTCACCGCCGGACCTACGGTGGTGCAGATCCACGATATTGAACTGCTGGCGGAAATCGGAGTCGCGCTGCTGCTGTTTTCCTTGGGCCTGGAAATTTCATTCCGCGACTTACAGCCAGTTCGCCGCTTCGCATTGATCGGCGGTCCGATTCAAATCGCGCTGACGGCATCCGGAGGCGCGTTAGTCGGAATCAAGCTGCTGGGACTTTCGGTAACGGACTCGATCTGGCTGGGTGCAATGATCTCGCTTTCGAGCACCATGGTGGTGCTCAAGACCATGTCGGCGGCAGGTGCGACCTCCACGCTTGCGAGCCGCGCGATGATCGGGTTGCTGGTGGTGCAGGACCTGGCCGTGATCCCGATGCTGATCATCCTGCCGCAACTGGCGAATTTGGGCAGTGCAATGCCGCAAGTGGCTCGGGCCGCCGGAATCGCGGTGGTGGTGCTGGCCGCAATGGTGGCCCTAGGCAAGTGGCTACTGCCGATGTTGCTCAAGGGAGCGCTGGCGTTAGGCTCCAGGGAGCTGTTTCTGGTTACGGTGGTCGCCGCTGGTGTGGGAGTCGGATACGCGGCGCAAATGGCCGGACTCTCCTTCGCCTTGGGCGCGTTCGTGGCCGGGATCGTGTTGAGCGAGTCGGAGTTCAGCCATCAAGCCCTCAGCGACGTGGTCCCGCTGCGGGACATTTTTGGGTTGTTGTTCTTCGTCACGGTCGGGATGCTGTTCGACCCGCGGTTCGTCTGGGAACACGCTCGCGAGGTAGCTCAAGTAACAGCTCTCATTATCCTCGGTAAAGCACTGTTAATAGGCCTGCTGGCTCGAGCCTTCGGCTATGGGAATATGGCTCCTTGGATCGTCGGACTGGGACTCTCGCAAATTGGCGAATTCAGCTTCGTGCTGGCACGTAGTGGATTCAGCGCCAAGCTGCTATCGCCGACCGCCTACAGCCTGGCGCTCACCTGCACCATTCTCACCATGGCTCTCTCACCCCTACTTTCGAGCCTGGCTCTGCCCCTGGGGCGGGCTTGGCGACGCTGGCGGAAACCGGGTCGCCCTGCGGCGATCATCGATCTTCCGAAGGAGCTGCTGATGGGGCACGCCATCGTTGCAGGATACGGCCGCAGCGGACGGGCCGTGTCACGAGCCTTGCACGCCGGCGGAGTTCCGTTCGTAGTGGTGGAGCTGGATCATGCTCTGTTCACTATGGCCGTCTCGAACGGGATGCCCGCGGTGTGGGGAGACGTCACGCGTGAAGAGGTGCTCGGCGCGGCTCAAATCGCACACGCCAGGATTCTGGTCGTTACCGTTCCGGATCGCGGCTCGGTTCACCTGACAGTCCAACAAGCGCGCCGAATGCATCCAAAGGTGGCGGTTGTGGCTCGCGCCGCCCGGGAAGGTGATGTTGCCGAACTGCGCGCGCTAGGAGTGGATGCGGTGGTCCAATCCGAATTCGAAGGCGGAGTAGAGATGCTTCGGCAGACTCTGATGCGTTGCGGACGGGGTGACGACGCCGGGCAGCTGGTGTCCGAGTTGCGGGACAGCCTTTACGGAGCCGCTTGACACGCCTCGCGCTACGGCTCGAAATAGAGGATTCGTAGAATCCCGTCGGCGTCGGCAGTGGAAGCCGCAGGCGTGTATTCAAGTTTCACGTGCAAGGGTTTCTGAGGGCCGCAGTTCAGGTCCACTTTTCCGCCCTCACGTCCGACAATGACGATCTGCTTGGGATCCGGGATCAGGAATCCCTTTTTTCCCTGAGGGGTGTCCACCATGACCTTGAAGGTTTTCTCCAGGCAAACGAATTCTACGAACGATCCTTCTATTTCGGGAGGCGCGGGTTCTGTGGTGCGCTCGAACGTTGGGGCCCTACGCAAAAGCCGCGGCGATGGCTCGGGCGTGTCTTGACGGGTGTCCTGCGTGATGCTGGCGCGGATGGCAGGCGGCGAAGCAGACGGTTCTTCGAGAAACCGCTGCATCTGTTCGACGCGCGCGCGATCCGCCGGCTCTTTCGCATTTGCCGCGAGTTTTGCCACGGTGATCCGTGCTCCCGCGCGGTCGCCGAGCTGGATCTGCGCATTCGCCAACAGCGTGAAGAATCGAGGAGCGTCCTCCGGCGTAACGCTCGACACATCTGCGAGAGACGAAAGAGCCGCACCGGGCCGACGCGCGTTCAAATGCAGAGCGGCCAGCTCCATGCGAACATCCAGCCGCTCCGGCTCCAGCCTAAAAAGATCCGTGAGGACATCGATGGCATTTTCCGGATGCTCGCGCTCCGCCAAGCGCCCGTAGTCCCAAAGAAGTTTGGGGTTGCGATCTCCAAGGCCATAGGCCTTTCCAAAGGCTTCCGCAGCATCACCCACTTGATTACTCCGCCAATCGAGATAGCCCAGACCGATCCAGGGTTCCGGCCGCTTGGGGTCCTCACGTGCCAGATCCTCGAGCGTCTTCCGTGTTTCCACTTCGCGACCGGGGCGGTTGGTTAAGTCCGCCAATGCGAGTTTGACATCGAACATGGGCGCGGGAGTGGACGGAGCATTTTCCTTAGCATTCGCCAGCTTCACGGGATAGAGGCGTCCGAAGAATTGAGTGCCGCGATAATAAGCCTGCAGATCCTTCTCAATGGCAGGGATGCTCTTACCGTAGACCTTGTCCAGCGCAGTCGCGGTGTCCGCGCCGCTCTGAATGGTATTGAGAAACTCGGTGAACTTCGGGGCATACTCCGGCGAGAGCGACAACATGTGCACCAATGCCCAAGACTCGCTGTAAAACCCTCCTGCTTTGTTCTTTTCGTTGTAATACGGCGAATCGTGATCCGCGGATAGAATTACAGACAGTGGAACCCACTTGTCGGTGAACAGCGACTGTAAGCGCCCGGGAATCAGATCGCCCACCAGCGCCTTGTCGCCTTGCATTCGCAAAGTGGAGTATAGGTCGGCCAGGCCTTCGTTGAGCCAGGTGGGAAACTTGAGGCCGGCATGGCGGGCAACCAGGTGAACATATTCGTGGACAGCGATCCGGGCGGCCTGCTCGCCGGTGCGGCCCATGACGATATAGTCGCGGTCGGCACCGCCGAAATAATAGGCGATAGCCGCTTCATTGAATCGGAAGGGCGCGTACTCCTTTTCCGAACCGAATACGACGACGTAGACCGGCACGGGCTTCGGGGGCTCGCGTTTGTTGACCTGCAGGAAAAAGTCTCGCACTCGCTCGAAGGAACGCAAAGCGTCGCGGGTGTCGCGCTCCCCGGCGCTCGAAAAGGCTTCGAAGTTAGGGGACTGCATGCGGATCCACTTGCTTTGGGAATATGCATCCGCAGTGCATAAAAGCGCACTAATTACCAGCCATTTAAGGCGGATCATCTGAAATATCTTATAACAACGCAGGTGGATACAGATACGGTACAGAAGTGCTACAGTCATTTTTCTGCGACCGCTTACCATCATTCACGTTGATACGGCCGAAACCTGGCGCGGCGGGCAGGAATCCCTGCTAAAGCTGGCGAGGGGGCTGAGGACGCGCGGTCTCAATCAAACAATCGTCTGTCCCCCCGCGAGCGCTATGGCGGATCGAGCACACTCGGAAGGCTTCCCGACGGAAAAACTCGGACTGCGGAGCGCCGATATCGTCCATGCTCATAGCGGGCGAGCGCAGAATATCGCGTATCGGGGAACCTTGTGGGCTCCCGTACGCCGCGTGGTGACCCGGCACGTCGCGTTCGAGCCGAGACATCCCTGGGTGCACCGCCTGAAATACACCTGGACGTGCCATGGGATCATCGCTGTCTCCGATGCTGTTCGGCACGCATTGATCGACAGTGGAATTCCCGCCAAGAAGATCGAGACGATCTACACGGGCATTGAAGTGGGAGAGCCGGCGCCACGGGCCGGGCGCTCGGAGGGCGAGTTCGTCGTCGGTCACATGGGGGCGTTCACGGCAGAAAAGGGACAAGATGTGGCAGTGGCGGCAGCAGCGTTGCTGCAGTCGTCGCTTCCGCGTGCGCGTTTCATACTGGCGGGCGAAGGTCCACTGCTGGAAAACGTCAGAGCAAACGCCACGAAGAACGTCACTTTGCCGGGCTTTGTTTCCGATCGCGCGGCATTCTTCGCATCGTTGGATGTGTTCATCATGCCGTCGCGCTCGGAAGCATGGGGGATGGCGGCACTGGAAGCTATGGCGCACGGAGTGCCGGTGATCGCAAGCGATATTGGCGGCTTGGCGGAGCTGGTCGAAGACGGAAATGGGGGATGGCTGGTACGTCCCGGCGACGACGCCGCACTGGCGCGAGCGATTACGTATGCTGCTACGAATCCGGAGCGTCTCAAGGAGCAGCGTGAGAAAGCAGTGGAGCGCGCGAGGCTGTTTTCGGTAGACCGGATGGTGGAGCAGACCGAGGCGTTTTATCGCCGGTTAGTGGAGTTGCGCTAGACGCGGCGGGCGAGCAGCAGCGTCATGTCGTCTTGCAGTTCGTCGGATCCGGTCCACTCGCGAACACTATCGACGATGGTTTGCACGATCTCGGCTTCACCCAGGTGCGCATTTCGGGCGAGAAGATCGATGAAGCGCTCCTCTCCGAACATTTCGCCATAGGCATTTTCAGGCTCCGTAACGCCGTCGGTGAAGAAGACCAGCAGGTCGTCCGGCTCCAAAGAGATCCGGCTCTCGCCGTACTCTGCGAAGGGGAACGCGCCCACGATGGTGCCGTTCACGTCCAGCCTCTGCACCTCGCCCTTGCGCACTATCACCGGAGGTAAGTGGCCGCCATTGGTATAGAGGAAGGAACTGCTGGCTTCGTCATAGAGGCCCAGGCATAGCGTGGAATACTTTTCCGCAGACGTGTTGGCGTAGAGATATTGGTTGAGCTGCGATACCAGGCGCGCCGCGGAATGAGGACCAGCCGCCGGTCCGCTCAGCTGGGTTCGCAGTGAGCTTTGTAATGTTGCCATGAGCAACGCTGCCGAGATTCCCTTCCCTGCCACGTCGCCGATGGCAAGGGCGACCTGAGCGTCGCGGACAATTTCGTAATCGTAATAGTCTCCAGAGACGATTCGCGCCGGCTTGCACACGGCAGTGAGGCGCAGTGACTTAATGGTGGGAGTGGTATGCGGATAGAGCTGATTCTGAACTTCGCGCGCAATTTCGATCTCCGACTGGAGGCGCTCTTTCTCTTTCGCGACCGTCAGCAGCCGCGCAAGGTTCTCAGTCATGCGATTGAAGGACACGCCCAGATCGGCTAGCTGGTCTTTGCCGTGCACTTCGATCCGATGCGAAAAATCGCCCTGCATGATGCGATGGGTTCCCTCATAGAGGTGGTGCACGGCTCCAGTGATGGTGCGCGCCATGGTGATTCCGATTACCCAACAGGAGACTTCAACGATGACGAAGACGGCGAATCCCATGATCAGAACAAACTCCAGGACTTCCTGGCCAAGATCCTTGCGGTTGAATACGGTGGAGATCACAGCGGACACGCGCGTCAGCACAGCCAGAACCAGGTCGGAGGTCTTGCCGGGAGTCTCCCAATCCATTGCCGGCACCGTCGCAAACCATACAAGCTCGGAATCAAATCGATTCGCAGGCGGAGGCAATACCGGTGCGGCGGCACGCGAGCTGCGGGCGCGCGCGGCCCTGGACGCCTGTTGCGGGGATTCATCGATGCCCACCAGTCCGAGCCCAGGCACCAGCGCCGCTAGATACTCGCGCGTCAACGGGACCGTAATAATCACATCGCCCTTGGATGTCTTCGCATTCGAGAAGAGATAGAAATTGCCATCCTTCTTGAGGACGCCATGCCCTGGGAATCCTCCGGGCGGCGAGGGGATGGTGTCAATTCCTGGATAGTCTTCTTGTGCGAATCCCGAGGCGGCGGCCGGCAAACCGGCCACGCGGCGATCGAGTTCGGTGGTCACCAGGTATGCTGCCAACTGATACGCCAGCATATAGCCGCCCAAGGCAGCCAATCCGGCGATCAGCACGATGGGCACGACCGCGATAAACAGGTAGGTGACGAGAAGGCGATGGCGCAACCTCCACAGAGATTGCCGGGCCACCAGGCGCAGAAGGCGTATGGCAAGCCAGATCCCTGCGATGAAGGTAGCGATCTCAACGACCAGGCGGAAGCCACTGCGGGGCGCGATCCAGCCGAGCGCGGCATACGTAGTGATGAGTACAAGGAATGCAATTCCCGCACTGCCCAGCCAGCGAATTAGGACCTGGAGACGCGCTGGAACCATTTTCTAGCTCACGATAGCGTTAGATTCGGGACTTGGCGATATCCGGAGTTTCCTGCTTCGGCGTCAGGTAATGCTTGGTGAGTCCGTCTTTCAAGATCTGGAACGCGGTGTCCACGTCGTCGGCGAACTGGAACAAGTTCAGATCGTGTTCACCGATCATCCCGTGGCGCACCAAGGCGTCAAAGTTCAGGACTTCTTTCCAAAACGTGGTTCCATACAGCACCACCACCATCTTCTTCACCAGCTTTTCAGTCTGGG
>Ga0105248_10006179_pt1 | contig 13128 bp, 9 predicted proteins | sample KBSS34metaG_FD_81524 | JGI IMG/M metagenome (GOLD analysis project Ga0105248, IMG submission 81524) | Switchgrass rhizosphere microbial communities from Kellogg Biological Station, Michigan, USA - KBS S3-4 metaG | ecosystem: Host-associated > Plants > Roots > Rhizosphere > Soil | place... | reverse complement strand
CGCTGTTTGACCCTCGCGCCGACTGTGCGCAGCAGTGGCGATTCGTGTCCTTCGGCACGGTTCGCATCGTGGCCCGCAGGCCGGTCGCCTATGGGCTACATCACATGCCCATTGGCGCTCGCATGCGCTTTGAGCGGAAACCAATCGGGTGACTCAGTCAACGCCGAATCCGATAGTGCCGCGCCGCGGAGTCCGAATCATCCTGCGCCGGTTGGCGGCGATTTCTCCGTTCCGAGCGCCACTCCCGCACGTCTGCCAGGACCAGGCGCGCGAACACCAGGCCCATCACAGCGCAATACGCCGCTAACCACCATATCCTCGCGATCGTCGCCATTGGTACCGAAATGGCGCAGACGACCAGGAAGTAGCTGCACAGCACCGGTCGGAACAAGCGGTAGATGCCCGCACCGACACGCTCAACGGCGTCGAGGAACGGCCATAACGGATTGGGCTTGAGGGTGGCGCGCACGGGGGTGGCGACGGACACCTGAGGCTCGGGCGGCGGGTCGGGGATCGGAGCTTCCGGCGTCACCGCCGCGGGAACCGCGCTTGCGGCGGGTTCGCGAGCTTTCGCTCTGGCTTGCGCCTTCTGCCACAGAGCGTCGGCCCTCTTCCATCTGGCGTCTGCCCGGTCGAGCACTGCTTGCGCCTGCCCCAGGCGCGCATTGCCGCAGCGCATCGGCGGAGGTGCCGGGAGCATGAAGGGGATCACACAGGTGCCGCCGAAGTTGGGCGTCGAGTGGACCGCGGAAGGGACGAACGCCAGGATCGTGGCGCTCATCGCTTGATTCCTGCGGGGGACGTCCGGCTGTCCTTTTTCGCCCTTCGCGGACGGCGCCTTCCGGCCGGTCCGTGCCAACCGTCATGTGCCTCCCGCGCCCAGTTGACGTATGCACGCGTCCACGCGCGCCGGTGGCGGAGTTCCTTGGTGACAAACACCAGCGGTTTCTTTTCGCGTGGCCCGACGCGGGGCGTGAGTGCGCGGCGATGTTGCGGCTGAACGAACGGTAGGACGGCTCGGACCTTGGTTGCCATTGTTGACCACATCCCCGCGGTCACGCGGGCGGGCACCTTGCTGGTCGTGCAGGTTGCCGGGCTCCCCGATGGGAACCGCTCTTGATGTCGCTATCCAGTCTACTCGGTTAACCGCCTGTCCACCGGTCTTATTCACCCGCGGCGGAAAGATGCCAGGTCGCCCTCGGACGCGCCCACGACGCGGCAGCGCTCTGCCCTCGGGTGAGCAACGGGCGCGGTGTTCGACATCCCCGATTCACCGCCGTGTTCCCATCTTGCGCCGTTGACGTTTGGTGAAGTGGTTGGCGGCGCGGGCCACTTGGCGTTGACGTTTTCGTCGGCAGGCTTTTTTGCGCTGTCAAGAGGCCCACTGCGCGTGCCGAGAGGGTTTGACCCATGGGCTTCTCGCCGGCACCAACATCCCTCGTGGTGCGCTCCTTCGACCTGGCGTTCGGCCTCGACACGGAAGCGATCAGGGCCGCCGCGCAGGGGCGCTGCCGGCCCGCTGCGCGGCGCAGCGAGCCGGTGCCAGTCGCGTCACGCTGGAGATCGACATCGCGGTCCGCTGACGAGCGGCTCGTTCACAGGCCAGCCCTTGCTCAGAAGATGAACTTGAGACCGAGCTGCAGCTCGCGCATCGGCGTCCGCGTGTTCGTGATCGAACCGTAGAGCGGGCTCGTCAGCGTCGTGTTCGGGTCGCCCCAGATCGGATTGTTCAGCGCGTTGAACGCCTCCAGCCGGAACTGGAGGGACTTGGACGATCCGATCCGGAAGTTCCGGATGAGCGACAAGTCGACGCGAAACACGCCCGGACCAGTGAACGTGTTGCGGCCGGCGTTGCCGAACGTGCCGGGCTGCTGGAGCACATACGCATCCGTGTTGAAGAAGCGCGCGCTGGTCTGCTGATCGCCCGGCAGATCCGGATCGAGGCCGGTCACGTTCGGGCGGTCCTGGCCGCCGCCGGTATTCGACCTGTCGGTGCCGACGTAAGCCGTTCGCGGGAACCCGCTCGATTTCGTGATGATCGTGCTGAACTGCCAGCCGCCGAGGATCGCGCCGCCGGCGCCCGTCTCCAGGAACGATTTCCCCTGGCCGAATGGCAGCTCGTAGAGGATCGACGCGATGATGCGATGTCGCACGTCGAAGACGGACGGCCCCCATTCGCATTCGAGGCAGAAGCTGTTCTGGGGGAAGAGCGTGTCGCCGTTCAGCGTCCGGATGCCGCTGCCGTTGTCGGTCGACTTCGAGAGCGTGTAACCGCCGAGCACCGACAGGCCGTTGTGCTGCCGCCGCGTCAGCTTGATCGCCAGCGAGTCGTAGCGCGCCTCCGCGACGTTGCCGATTTCCTGCACCTTGGTGAATTCCGGATACGGCTTCCGGCTCTGCACCGACCCGACGACCGAAGGCGAGGTCTCGTTCCAGTCGAACATCCTCTCCAGACGGTAACTGTGCGAGCCGAGATAGCCCACTTCGAGCGCCGTCGACGCGTCGAGCTCGCGCTGCACGTTGAACAGATACTGCAGCATGTACGGCGTTTTCCGGTCGGGCATGTTGCCGAGCACGTAGACGTTGGTGAGGCAGACGAGCGGCGGCGCCACGCCGCAGTCGTTCGCCGCGCCGACGCCGCGGAACGGCTGGTCCCAGGTGAGGTCGGGCGTCAGGAGCAACGTGTTGTCGCGCCGCCGGCCCGACAGATTTCGCGCCATGTCGAATCGCGGGTTGCCGGTGTCCTGCATGTAGAAGATGCCGGCGCCGGCGCGAACCGACCATTTGTCGCGAGGGGTCCACGCCCACCCGAAACGCGGCGCGAAGTTGCGCTTGTCGTCGGCGATCAGGGTGTCGCCGAGTCGCCCGTCGCGCGCCACCTGGATGTTGGGCGCGAAGCGAAGGACGGTACCTTCGTACACGTCGCCGCTGCCGATGCGGACGAGCGTCGGATGGCACGCGAGGTCCTGCACGTTCGGCGTCGTGTCGTGGCACGGCAGCGACGCATTCATCAACGTGCCGTTGGCGTCGAACCACGGCGGCGTGTACTCGTAGCGCAGCCCGAGATCGAAGGTCATGTTCGAGCTGACCTTCCAGGTGTCGGTGAAGTAGTACGCCTGGCTGAGCGCGCGGAACTTGGTCACCGCGAGCGCCACGGCCGATTCGTCCTGCTGCGTGTAGCCGAGCATGAAGTCGGCAAACGCGTATCCGGTGGCGATGTTCTGGAACTGGAAGTTGCCGCGCGCGAACTGGTTCCCGGTCTGGTTGTACATGTCGTAGCGAATGCTGCCGCCGCCTTTGAATGAGTGGCGGCCGCGAATCCACGTCATGCTGTCGTTGAATTCCAACGCGTGGTTGGTATTCGTGTAGGGACCCTCGGTGTTGTCGCCGAAGGGGCTGAAGCCGGTAATCGAAATCTGCGGAATTCCCCAAGCCTCGGACGTCAGATCCATGATGCCGGGAATGCCGAGCTCCTTGGTGACGTTGCGGACGCCGGCCAGCTCGCGGCCGAAGTTGTTGTAGAAGCGGTTGTAGCCGAAGCGGAGCTCGTTCACGATCGTCGACGACAGTGTCAACGTGTTGCCGGCGACGATCTGATGGACGCGGTTGTCGAGCTTCGTGCCGTTCAACATGAGCGCCGGCACGACCTCGTTGTCCCTGCCGTAGCTGTAGCGTCCCATCCACATCGAATGCGAACCCTGCACGAAATCGACTCGCTGCGTGAACTGATACTTGTCGATCACCCGGTCCTGGAACGACAGGTAGTTGTTCGTCAGCGAGCTGCCGCCGTCGTTGGGCTCGGGGAAGAATTCGAGCAGCTGCTTCGAAATGGCGTGCAGGCGGTCGGCGGGAACGATGTTGCCCGGAAACGGCTGGCACGTCCGCGCCGTGCCGACCACGACGCACCTGGTGGGATCGACGATGATGCCGGCCCGTTGCCCCGTCTGCGGGTTGATCGCGCCCAGGTTGGCGAGCAGCTCCGAGAAGTCGCCGCCGCGCATCGCCACCGACGGCACGCTGTACGGGTTCTGGAACTGCTTCCGATCGTTGTAGCCCTCGAAGTTCGACATGAAGAACAGCCGGTTCTTCGCGATCGGACCGCTCACCGTGTAGCCGTACTGGCTCCACTTGAACGGCGCCTTCGGCGCCACGACCTGTGACGGGGTGAAGGCGTAGGGGCGGGCGTCGAGCGCGTCGTGGCGGAAGAACTCGAACAACGTGCCGTGCAGCAGATTCGTGCCCGACTTGGTGACCACGTTCACCTGGCTCGCCTCGCGCCCGAACTCGGCGGAATAGACGCCGGTCTGCACCTTGAACTCCTCGAGCGCGTCGATAGACGGCAGGAAGATGTAGGTGTTGAAGTTGACGTCGGTGTTGTCGACACCGTCGAGCGTGTAGTTGTTGAACTCGCGGCGCTGCCCCGACACCGACAGCTGCTGGCTGGCACGCGAGCCACCCTGCCGGTCGCCCGCCTGCCCGGGGCCGGCGAACTCCGCGCTGACATTGGGGCTGAGCGCCACCAGCTGCAGGTAGTTGCGGCCGTTCAGCGGCAGCTCCACGATGCGCCGGTTCTCGATCACGGTGCCGACCGTGGCGTTCGACGTCTCGACCAGCGGCGACTCGCCGGTGACCGTCGCCATTTCCGAGATCGTCCCGAGCTCGACCGCGAAGTCGAGGCGCGCGGTCTGTTGCACCTGCAGCTCGAGGTTGCGGGTGGCGGTCTTGAACCCTTCGAGCTCGGTCTTGACGGTGTACTGGCCCGGAGGCAGCGCCGGGAAGTCGAACAATCCGACGGCATTGGTGACCGTCGTGCGCGTCGCGTTGGTCGCCTTGTTCACGACCGACACGGTGGCGCCGGGGACGACAGCGCCGGTCGAATCCTTCACTTCTCCCGTAATTGTGCCCAGGGTTTGAGCGAACGCAACGTGCGAGAGGCAGGCCCACAGGACAACCGCTGACGAGGCTCGACGCATGGCGTGACCTCCTTAGGTGGCCCGGAATGAAAAACGGAAGACTTATACACCCGAAGACAACTCGTTAGACCACTTTTTTCACGCCCCCCGGCGCGGTCGTCAGTAATCGCACGTTGTACGTCGTCCAGCCCTTCATGGCTGTAATGAGGGTGGACGAGAACAGCCGACGTTATTTCCTGTGAATCAGCGCGCGCGGGAAGCGGAGGAGCGTGGACGGCTCCAGGACGATGGCGGCTCGCACCAACCGGCCCGGGCGCACGAGCCACGCGCAGACGCAGCGACGGCACGATCGTGAACCCGGCGGCGGGGCGCACGCGTCCTGGAGCGATTGAGGATCAGCAGGTGGCCGCGCCCATCGGCCGCCGAACTAATGCGTTGAGCACGGCGTGGGATCCCACCCGGCCGCGTCATCCTGCTTGCGGAAGTCTGTGCTGGTAACCCAAGGGACGCGCAGGTACGTGGGATCGGTGACGACCGTGGTGACCGTAAACCACTCCGTACCATTCGGGGCCTTTTGGTAATCGTAGTATTCATTGACCAAGGCGTTGGCGCTGAACGGCACGCCGTTCTTGCGCAAGTAACCGGGGCGCAGGTTGCTGGTGACGACTTCGAGTGCGCGGCCCTGTCCGGTCACTTGCGACGCCTGGGGTTGGCCGCCCAGGTTTTGGGTCACGAGCGTCGTAAGGGCACCTTCCCAGTGCGCCGATGAATAACCTTGCAAGCTAGGCCCGGCGTCGGGCGGTTGCGCACCACCAAAGTGGAACAGACGCGTCTGCTGGCCCTGGTCGGTTTCGATCTGGAGCGTGTGGTCGTCCCGCCAGGTGATGTGAAGGCGCCCCGGGATGCGCATGATGGCAGGGGCGCCGTAGGCTTTGCATGGCTGGCCAGCGGCGTCGTCCTTCGCGGGGTCCCAGGCATCGCCGGCTTTGCGAGCTTCGGCGTTGACGGGGATGCTGGCGAAATCGCCCTTGATGGGAGTCACCATGCGCCACCGCCAGTCTTCGGTGACGATGGAGACCCAGTAGCCGGTGAGATCCACTGGCGCGGCGGCTTTCGGGGTGCCGGACTGAGCCAGCAACGCCGGAGCGGCCACCATTATGGCAATCAGAACGCGGCTCATGAGGCCAGTCTCCGTTATGGTTTCGCGGTCAGGCTCTTATAGACATTCTCGATGAAGGTGTCGCCCGGGCCGTAGCGCGTGTCGTAGTCGAGCGTCGGCTTCGATGCCTTGATCTGCTCGAGCGTGCGGCCTTTCTTGATGCCGTCCTGCACACGATCGCGCACGATCGTGACCATGTCCCGGTACTCCACCACGTCGGCCTCCTCGCACAGGCGGCCGTGGCCCGGAATGATGTAGGTCCCGCCTTCCTGCTTGTCTTCAGGAATCGCAATCTGGATGATGCGGTTCAGCGCGGCGATGATGCCGTTCACGCTGCCGCCTCGCGCCAGGTCGATGCCGGGGTAGCGCTCCGGGGTGAACAGATCGCCCGTGCTGATGACGTCCGAGCGGCGGAAGAACACGATGCTGTCGCCATCGGTGTGCGCGTGCGGCGCGTGATAGAGCACGATGGCTTCGCCGTTGAAGAACAGGTCCTTTTCTGGAAGGTAGTATTCCGTGGTCGGGAGACCGACTTGCGGCGGCGGAGTCACGCGGCTGGTCACCGGTGTGGTCAGCCGGTTCAGGACGTTTTCATGCGCGATGATGTTCAGCGGCTGCGTGTTATCGACGGGCGTCATCTTGACCAGTTCTTCGTTGCCGCCCACGTGATCGCCGTGCACGTGCGTGTTGATGATGTAGCGCAGAGGACCGCTCGACAGCTTGCGCACCTCGGTCATGATCTTGGGGACGAGCGGGCCGAATTCCGTATCCACCAGCAGCACGCCCTGCCGGCCCACCTGCACGGTCACGTTGCCTCCTGCGCCCACCAGCATGTGAACATTGCCCTGTACTGGAAGCACATGTATTTCTACCTTGGCGAGATCGACCGGGTCCTGTTGGGCGCGCGCGTGGCTCGCGAGCCCTACCACGCCGGCGAGCGGAACGATCCACCACGTGCTTGAGATGCTCATGAATCGTCCTCGTCCCGTACTGAGAGCGTGCTGAATCACCAGACAATCAACGCAGAGTCCGCTGGGATCGCAGAGAATCTCCCGAGAAAATCAACTCTGCGGTCTCTGCGTGCTCTGCGCTTGATGGTTTTCAGCATCCTCCTAGCGCAACTGGCAATCGCCCAACGTCGTGCACACGCAGAACCGCTCGCACGTGAGCGGAGGCGCCTTCTCGGGCTTGCCCATGGTCTTGCGATATTCCGGATACATGGTCTGTGGGCCGCCGCGGGTTGCCGCGCGCGGCAGGCCGTACCAGTCGGCCACTTCGTTCAGGAATTCGTTGGTGCCGGGCAGATGATGCGGCACGGTCCCGATTTCCTTCGGGACCTCGGGCGCCGGCTCGCAAAATGCCGGATTCATGCGCTGGCCGGGATCGCGCACCCAGTTGGAGCTGCGCACCAGCGGCTCGGCCAGGAACACGGGATCCTCCACCATTTGCGTGACCGACAGGTAATTGCCGTGCAGGCGGAACCATTCCGTGACCACGGCTTTGTCACTGCGAGACAGACCGTTGCGCCGCATGTAATTCGGCTTGAAGTGGGTCGTGGTCACCACCAGCGTGTGGCCGTCCCAGCGGCCGGTCGAGAAACCCGCCCACGTGTGCCCCGCATATTCAGGAGGATGCGGCCGGCCATCCATCCAGATGGTTCGCTCCATGCCCATGAATTGCGTATGCGTGCGGAAGGCGACCAGCTTTTGTGTCGCCGGATCGATCTCACGCCACACCCGCAGCGTGGAGAGCCCATGCATCGAGTAATCGCCGCCGTGCGGCCGGCATTGATACTCCTGCACCACGGAAATACGGTCGGCATCGTAACTGTCCCCGCGCAGGCGGGCGGCGTCGTTGATGGGCAATCCCAGATAGTCACCCAGTTCCGGTCCTGGAAGACGCTCCGGTCCATCCTCGTGATAGAGGGACTCCCATTGCCCGGAGAAATCCACCTGCGCGTAGACCGGCGTCACGGCGATCAGCAGGGCAGCACACGCGATCAGTGCGGCGCGGTGGGCGAAAGGCATCTCGACCTCCTACTGTCTCTCGTAAACCTGCGTGCTGACGTAGGGGACGCCGGCCGAATCGGTCCCCTTCGCAACCACCGTCAGTGTCTTGCGGTCGGCCGACAGCGTCCACGTCGCGGTCTCGTTCCCGACATCTTCTCCGGCCATGGTGCGTTCGATCGCGTTGGCGTCCAGGCGTTTCAGCGTCACCTTCCCGGCAAAATTCGGGATCGGGTATTCCTTGCCGTCGAGCCTGGCCGTGTAGCTGTAAGTCGACAGCGGCGACCCGTTGCCCTGCGGCCGCCGCCACGACAGGATCGTGTGAGTCGCCTCGGTGCCATTGAACGTCACGGTCATTTCGCGACGGTACGGCATCAGGCTCGCGGGCTCGTAGCTCGAAGAGAAGAGGTTGAGCGCCCATTTGCCCTCCAGCGGATCGCCGCTGTCTTTTCGGGCCGGCATCACCTTAGGCTTCGTGGGCGCGGCGGCCGGCTTCGCGTTGCTCGTGGCGAGGAACGGCAGCTCGTTGGCCGGCACGTTGCGCAGCAGGCGCGCCCGCCAGGCCGGCGTGTCCGATTTGACCTCGCGGTAGACAGCGTCGACGAACATGTCCGTCGTCCACGGCCCGCTCGTCGCGCCGTACACGCCATCGAAATCGAGGCTCACGCCTGCGGTCTTGACCTGCTCGACGGTCTTGCCCTCGAGCACGAGCTGCGTGATGCGATCGGCGATGATGGTCATCGCGTCGCGATATTCGACCACGTCGATTTCATTGGCGATTCGCCCGTGGCCGGGAATGATCCGCGTTCCGCCCATCGAGTTGTATTCGGGGATCGCGATATCGATCAGGCGGTTCAGCCCGTCGAGGACGCCTTTCATCGTGCCGCCATGCCTGGCGTCGATCACCGGATAGCCGTTGGTCACGAAGACGTCGCCGGCGCTGACCACGTCCGACTTGCGGAAGAAGACCATCAGGTCGCTGTCGGTGTGGGCCGCCGGCGGGTGGATGATCTCGATCGGCTCGCCGGTGACGAACAGCGATTTGAGAGGCGCCGCGAACGCGTCGGTCGGCCACAGCGCTGACGGCAGCGCCGCCGATCCGTCCTTCGGGTTCGTCATCCGCGCGTAGGCGTTTTCCTGAGCGTACACGCGCGCGCCCTGCTCATAAAACGCGTTGAGGGTGTCGCCCGCAGACTTCGCGAACCGCTCGTTGCCGCCGACATGATCCAGGTCGGCGCTCGTGTTGACGATGTAGCGGATCGGAAGGGGCGAGATCGTCTTGATCGCGGACAGGATCTTGTCGCTCATCGCTGCCACGTTGGTGTCGACGACGAAAAGCGCGTTCGGCCCGACCTGGACCGTGACGTTGCTGCCCGCCCCGGCCACCAGATACACGCTCCCCTGCACCGGCAGGACCTCGATCTGGCCGGTGCTCGCGTACGCCGGACGATACGGCTTCGCGAGGTCCTTGGCCGTGCGGCCCTGTTGAGCGATGGTCGTCGTCGCCGCCCCTATCGCGAGCAGCGCCGCAACCAGGCAGGCGTGGCGCGTCATTTGGGCCTCCGGTCAGAGGCCGGCCCTTGCGGCGTCATCAGCTGCTTCAATTTCTCTGCGTACTCCGGATAGAGCGTCTCCTTGCCGCCGAGCGTCGCCTCGAACGGCAGCTTGTTCTCGTCGGCGTACTCGGGGTGGCGCGAGCCCAGCGGGTAGTGCGGCACGTCGCCCTGTTGAAGACTCGGTACTTCTTCGGCGACTTCCACCTGCGGCAGCCCGCCCTCGCGCTGCCCCGGATTCCACCGGAAGGTCGAGGTGCGCACCATCGGCTCTTCAAGGTAGACCGGGTCGTCCACCTGGGAAATGAGCAGCAACCGGTCGCCGTGCCGGATGAAGAATTCGTGCATGACGGCGTAGGGGCTCGCCGGGATGCCGTTTCGCTGGATGAACATCGGCTTCACGTGGGTGGTGGTCACGTGCAGCGCACCGTTCTCCCACTCGCCGGTGGAGAAGCCGTTCCACAAATGCTCGGCGTACTCCGACGGATGCGGCCGACCGTCGAGCCAGATGGTGCGGTTCGCGTTCTCGAACAACCCCGTAATCGTATAGGCCACCAGCCGACGCGTCACCGGATCGATGATCTCTCCCATGTGGAAGTTCGGGCCCGGTCCTCGCATCGAATAGGTCGCCGCGTGTGCCCGCGACTGATGTTCGGGGACGGCCTGGATCGTCGCGTTCCACGTCAACGCCTTCTGCCGGCCTGCGGCATTCAGCGGAAACCCCGTGAAGTTGCCCAGTTCCGGCCCGGGATCGACGCGAATCAGCCGCTCCTCGTCGTTCGACATGGCCCACGAGCCGGTGAGCTCCACCATTGGCGGCTGTCCACTGTCGGGCGGACCCTGCGCCGACAGCGGAGACGCAGTGATGGCGGCCGTGACGGCCAGGAGCGCGAGCCTGAACGAATCAATACGTCGCACCGGTCTTCTCCTCTCAGGTCTGCCGACACGGCGCCGGTTTCCATTTCGATCCGTCGGGCTCCCGCTTGAAGTGCATGCTCGTCGTGTACTCGGCGCTGAGGTACTTGGGGTCGCTGACATATTGCGAGACCGTCAACCAGACGTCGCCGTTGGGGAACGCCACCCGGTCCCAGTACTCGGTCAGGGTGGTGGCGTCGCTATAGGGCACGCCGTTGCGTCGAAGCCATCCTTCGACCAGGTTCGTCGTGACGACCTTCAGGGCGACGGGCGTGGGCGGTCCTCCGCCGCGAACGCCGCGGCCCGCCATGCCACCGCCGATCGGCTCCCATTCAGCCACGGAGAAACCTTGCAGCGATCGCGCGCCGGGCGGCGACGTCGGCGCGAATTGCAGCAGGCGCGTCTGCTGTCCGGCATCGCTCTCCACCTTCAGCACCGCGTCGCCTTGCCAGGAAACATTCAGGCGGGTCGGCATGCGCATCAATCCGGCGGCCCCGTATGCCTTACACGAGCCGTCGGTTTGCGGGTCCCAGAGAAACGCCACCCGCCGCCCCTCGTCGCTGAGTGGGATGCTGGTGTAATCGCCCTTGGGAGGTGTGAGCATGCGCCATCGCCACTCCTCGGTCACCACCGACACCCAGTAGCCGGTGAGATCGCTCGTGGCCGCGGCACGTGGCGTGCGAGCAGCCCCCGCCGCCGGTGGCTGCTGTCCCATGAGGCGGTGTCCGGCCAGCAGAGCGGCCGCGAAGAACACGGCAATCCTCGCCGGGCGGAGCGCGTGCTGGTTCGACATCGGCCGGAGTATAGTCCGATCTCGCAGTGTGGGCCTCAAGATCCCCTGGCTGTCAAGCCTTGTCGGACGATAGCGGATCCGGGACGAAGGCTGTCCCGATCGGGAGTCTGCGGTGTCGTTTGCCACAACCCCATCCGCTCGCCAAACACCAGACGGCACGTCGCGGATGCGGGGTCAGGAATTGCCAGGACGTCACCAGCAGGGTGAATCGACGCTGTAAGCGCGTGCATGGCCGCTCCGCGCAGACACGTTGACAGGTACTTCATTGCAGAGCAAGCCGTGGGAACCGAGCGCGGTCAAGCGGCGCGGCGTTCGTTGCGGTGATGTCATCCGCCCACTTCCGGGAGCGCGACGACATGTCCGTCCGTCAGCGGTTGTACACGTCGCGGTGTGGGCGCGTGCTTCGCTCAGGCCAGATGCGTGCGCGCCCAGTGGTCGTAGCTGAGATACCCCGGTGAGGAGCCGTCGCAGATGCCGCTCGCCGATGACGATTACGTGATCCACACACTCGCGGCGAATGGATCCGATCAGGCGCTCCGCATAGGGATTTTGCCAGGGCCCGACAGGCGGCTGCGCCGATCACCTCCGTGAGCCGACAACTCGGCTGCAAGGACGCCTCGCTCACGGTGCGAGTCTACTCGCCTTGCGTACCCGACGCATTCGGGATCGACGCTGACGATTTTGCTCGATGACACGCAACCGTCCGCAACCCAGACGCCACCCGACATCGGTTCGGACGAGTGGAAAAGTGGGATAAGTCGTTTTGAATCAGTGGTGACCCTAACGTGCGCCAGTTGGAACCAGATTGCAGGCTGGTTGGGCCGCCTGGCAGCGCTTCGGACGCTGCGTGAAGCCGCGTGACGACCGGGCCGACATCCCGTAAGCTGGAGCTTGGAGGTCGGCCATGGCAGCGGTTTTCTAGAATCCGTCGATCCCGACAACAACACGCCGAAGTCTGTCACAGAATGCCCATCGGATTGACGGGAAGGACCGGACCAGGTCCGGTGCTGGCGCCGGGCTTAGCAGGGCCGTGGTAGCCCCCCTGGCGCCTCGGCGCGGCGCTGGACGAGATGAACCGCCGCTTGAGATTAGTGGAGTCTCTCCAGCAGGGCAGAGGCAATCGGCGCCGAGCCGGCTCGCCAGCCTAGCGCGGCGCCAGCCCGATAATCACGAGCGCGTCCATGATGGCCAGTCCTGCGCCGAACATATCGGTCTTCGTCGGCGGCTCGCCTTCGACCAGTCACAACCACATGAGCGACGCAGCGACGTAGATCCCGCCGTAGGCAGCTAGGCAGCCTAGGCCCGCCCAGCCAAGGCCGTGTCCGCCCGCGTCGCGAGACGGCAAAGCTGTGGCCGGGGGCGCGTCCGAGAACGGGTCTTCCGTAGACCCGGTCTGCCGGCACAGCCTTAATGCGGACTATCCTCATTCTCCCAGAAGGATCCGGCGTCGATTGCGTTCGCGCAGCTCGCCGAAGAGTACCGGCGCGCCGGGCAGCTTCCCGACGCCGTCGCCGCCTGCAGGGCCGGCCTCGCCGACAAGGAAGCGATCCTCGGCGGGAACCTGATCAAGCTGCTTCGACTTCCCGCGTAGTTACGCGCAGGCGCGTGTCTTCGCGTTGTCCCGCAGGAACGGCAGTGTACCGACGGTCAGGGCGATCCCGGGAATGACGATGAAGATCAGCGCTGCACGGAGCTGGAAGTTGATCTGGATGGCCTCCGGGCTCCGGCGATCTCCAAACATCGCCGCGACCACGACCGTGACGAACATGAACACATGAAGCGCCAGCGG
>Ga0105248_10006177_pt1 | contig 13129 bp, 8 predicted proteins | sample KBSS34metaG_FD_81524 | JGI IMG/M metagenome (GOLD analysis project Ga0105248, IMG submission 81524) | Switchgrass rhizosphere microbial communities from Kellogg Biological Station, Michigan, USA - KBS S3-4 metaG | ecosystem: Host-associated > Plants > Roots > Rhizosphere > Soil | place... | reverse complement strand
GCTCCCGCCGGAGCAATCGGCGCGGCTCGCCCCGGCACACCGGACGGCCCCGCGACGATCGGCGGCAAACCTGTCGTCGTTCGCGGCGGCTACATCTTCCCGGGCTAGGAGCTGACCGATGGCTGCTCTCCCGAGAGCCCCGGAACTGGTTACGATCACCACCCCCGGCGGGGCGCGCTTCTCGGTCGCCAAGGCGCACCAGGCGGCGTTCCAGGGCCTGGTGAACGACTTGGAAGCCGGTGGGTACGCCCTCAACCCGAAGACTTCGGGCGGGTTCAACTCGCGCTATATCGCTGGCACCCAAACACCGTCCGAGCATGCTTTCGGGCGGGCGATCGACGTGAACTGGGACGAGAACCCCCGCGGTGGCCGAGGCAAGATCCCGCGGGATGTCGCGCTATCGTTGGCCGACAAATACGGCATGACCTGGGGCGGCACCTGGAAGAACCCCGATGACATGCACTTTGAGATCCGCCAGTTGACCCCAGGCGGGGCGCTCACCAAAGTTGCCGTACCGAACGCCGCCCCGGATTTTGGCGGCGGCACTGATGCCGCCCCGGTCTACGCCGAGACCGGCGACCCGCAGTTCAAGTCGGGTCTCGCGGTGCCGCAGGCCCCGCCGCCGGATGCCCCCGATCCTGCCCGTCAGGCCGCGCTGGCGTCGCTGGCGCTGCAGCAAACCCAAAGCGGACCTCTGGGGGCTGCCAGCGGTTTCAACGCCCCCACCTCGCTAGGTGACGCCTTCGCCCAGGCGGTAAAAGCCGGCCAACCCGCGGCGCAGCCGCCTTCGACGATCCTGGGTGCGCCGCAATACACCAATGTCGGCGGTCCGATCCCGCTGGCCCGCAGGATCGGTTGATGCCGCTCGACACCCTGCCGGTCCTCGATCTCGACCCGGTAGCGCCGCCAGCATCGGCCTCGCCGAGCACGTTACCGGTCCTCGATCTCGACCCAGCCCCGGCAACCGCGGCGCCCAGCACGCTGCCGGTCCTCGATCTCGACCCGACACCGACCGCGCAGACCTCGCTATCGTCGATCTATACCCCGACCACCGGCGCCCCCGGGGCCGAGAGCCTGGGGAACATCGTGGCGCCGCCTGCCCCCGCGGCAGCGGAACCGCCGGCCTTTACCGATCCGATGAGCGGTCTGCCGATGGCGCCCTTGGTCAACGGCCCGGCGGCACCCACTGCCCCGATCGATCCCCGACAATGGCTGGGCCTGCCGATCCCGGTCCCGCCGGGCCAGGTCCAGCCACCGGCGCCGGACACCGGCGAGGGCACGGCGTTTGGTCCCGGTTTTCGGGACACGATGCACAACTATGCGCGCGTCTTCACCGGGCAGGCCCTCACTCCCGATCCGAACCCCCCGCCGCAGCCCGAGCACCGCACCTGGCTTAACCAGCTGACCTACGGTCTCGGCGGCTCGCCGGTGGTAATGGGCGGCGGGATCGCCGGCGGGATGCTGGGCGCTCCGGCTGGTCCCCTCGGGGTGATCGCCGGCAGCGGTCTCGGTATGGGGCTTCCCGCCGCGGTCGAGGCGCTGGGGCCGTCTTACCAAGCGGCGCGCCAGCAGGGCATGTCCCACGACGAGGCGGTGAACTACGCGGTCGACAAGGCGGTAAACACCGGCTCGATCACCGCAGCCACGGCGCCCCTGTTTGCGCTGACACCCTTCAAGGGCCTGGTCGGGCGGTTGCTCTACCAGTCGTTTGTAGGGATGCCTGCGGCGGGTGCGGCTACCCGGGTCGGGGTGCCGGCGGTGATGGGCGAGCCGTTGCCGAGCGCCGGTGAGCTGGCCACCGGGTTCAGCCACGATGTCGTCAGCGGTCTCGGCTTTGGGTTAGGGCACCATCTCGGCACCCGGGCGATCGAGGCGACCCGGCCGCAGGTCCCGGACATCCCGCCGCTTCCACCAGCCGTTATCGACCGGGTGGCGCGCGAACGCCTGGCGCCGGCGCCAATCGTTGGGCAGGAGTTCACCACCGAGCGTGCCGGCGTCCCGGCAGAGCAGCCGGCGTTCCCGCCGGAACAGCCGGTGGTTACGGCAGCGCCGCCGCCTCCTGCAGGCGATCCATACGCGCAGACAGTCGTCCCTAGTGTCGAGCCGGTTCGTTCCCAGCCATCTGATATAGCCGCAGCTGCAGCTGCGCCAGCCGCATCCCGGCCTCTTCCACCTGTTCTACCGGCAGCTCAAGGGGAGCCGCTGCCGGCTGTCGCAGTACGGCCAACAGAACGTCCAACTCCATTACCGCCCGAAACGCTTCCAGCGGGTCCGGGTCCGCGGCCACCAGAAACCGCTCTACCTGGCCAACCAGGCGGTCCAGAAGTTCGTCCAGTTGAGCCCGTTCCCCCGCCATCGCCTCGTCCTCCTGAACCGGTTATAGGTGAACCCGTTGACCGACCTGGTGCCGCCGCCGGAAGACCCGGAGAGCCAGCTACTGTGGGCGAGGGAGGTGCTCCAGGAGTGGTCCCAGGACCCGGAGAAGTACCGGGGGGTCCTCGGCTGGGAACTGATCTTGGCGAGCGCCCGGGCGATACTCAAGCAGCACGAGCCGGCGAACCCGTTGCACAGCCCACCCTACCCGCCGGCGAGCCGCGGCCAGCGGTGGGTGCCGAACCGCCGGTCCGCGCGGCCCCGGAAGCCCCCGCCGCCGAAACGGCGCCGGTAGCCCGCCTCACCACCGAGCCGGACCACACGGTCCCGGGCCAGCACGTCGCCAAGAACGAGGCCGGCGAGGTGGTCGGCAAAGGTGCCACCCCCGAGGCGGCGACCGCCGACGCACAGGCCAGGCAGAACGCGCCCTACCCTGAGACTGCGGCGCCTGTCACTCGGGAGGCTCCGGCCCGCGCGCCTGAAAATTACCGAAAGCTCGACCCGAACATCCCGGCCACAGAGTATGTCCGCCGGCTGGCCGAGCTGCGGGACAACAAGCCCCGGCCGATCGACAAGTTGTGGCGCAACCCGGACACCGCTCCACCGGAACAGGTCGCTGCCGCACGGGAAGCCTTGCGGGCCTGGAACCAGGAGTACCGCCAGGTTGCGCGGGCGCAGAAGCTGGCCGAGGCACGCGACAACGCAGCGTATCGGGCCAGGCAGGAAGCTCCGGCTCCCGTCGAAGACCAGGCTGTGGTCCCGGGACCACGGGAAGAAGCCGGGACCACTGGTCCCCGCGCCGAAACTCCGGCGCCTGTGAAAGCCGACCCCACACTCACCAAGCTCCAAGCCACCCGCGACGCGCTGACCAACAAGGTTCGCACCCCGGCCGAAGAGCGCAAGCTCAACACCATCAACCAGCAAATCGCCCGGCGCGAGGCCGCCCTGGAAAAGGCCCGCGCACCCGAGCCCTTGGCCGACCAGGCCCTGGCCGAGGACCGGCGCGGCGGGGTGAAGCAACCCTTCTCAGGGCCGCCCAAGGTCGGCCGCGAGCCGGATTTCCTCGACTACAAGTTCAACGACGGGACCAGCGTCTTCCGGGATGTCTTCCGCGAGGCCGGCTACAACCCGGATACCGCGACCAGCCTTCCGATCGAGAAGCAGGTTCAGATCCTGTCCCGCCACATGGAGAAGAAGTTTGGGTTCTCCAGCGTCGAGGTGGTCGGTGCCCGCGGCGAAGCCCCCAGCCGGGTCGACCAGAAGACCTCGCGCGATGCGATGCTGGACATGACCCGGGCGACCCACGACGCGATGGCGGTCCTGGGCTTGCCGCCGGAGGCTGCCTCGCTCAACGGCGCCCTGCGCCTGGTAATCGAGCCCACGGGAAAGGCCAACTATTACGGCGCCTACGAGCACTCCGGCGTGATCCACGTCATGGGCGGCGCCAACAGCTTTGGGCACGAGTGGACCCACGCGATCGACCACCTTCTGGCCGAGCGGTTCACCGGCAACCCGCGCGACATGAACAAGCTCCTGACCCAGTACGGCCGGGACAGCGGGCTCGATGTCACCGACAACGTCCAAGCCGCGATGGCCAAACTCATAAACACGATGTTCTACGAGGATGCAGCGTTAGCCGCCCGACACCTGTCGCTGACGGTGGACGCCCACAAGGTCGACCGCGCCGGAAACCCGACCAAGAAGGCCCTCGCTGCCCAGGACCAGCTGGACCTCCTGGAAGCCGGCGGCTCGAAACTGCGCATCCATGCCAGCGATTTCCGGCGCGAAGCCGCCGCTCTCAAACCGGGCGGCAACTACTACCCCAGCGTCTACGAGATGCTGGCCCGGGCGCACGAAGCCTATATGTCCGACAAGGCGCGGGCTTCCGGGGTCGACCCGCGTGGCTTCGTGATGCCGGATGAAGCCTATACCAATACGGTCGATCGCCAGCTGCGGATGGCTTACCCCAAAGAGCAAGAGCGTACCGCGATCTTTTCGGCGTTCGACGACCTGCACAAAGCGATGCAGGCCGAGAGCATCCTCGATCAGAAAAAGCCGCCGGCGACGATCTCGAACTACAGCATTTCCGACCCGCACTACTGGTCGATCACCGCACCGGCGGCAGCCAGCGCCGGGATGACCGGGCTGCCCGGGCTCGTCAAGCGCGAGATCAACTCCTACCGTAATTTCAGCGGGCGCCTCCTGGACGAGCTCAAGCTCACCGACCCCAACCGGCCGCCGCCGTTACCGGGGCAACGCTGGGCCGACAGGACCAAGGATTACGGGCGGGCGGCACTCTACTCCTACGGCTCGATGATGAAGGTGATCATCGCGCGAGCCCCGCCCGAGGCGCGGGCGATCCTGCAGCCGATCCTCGACAGCCTCGCCACCGCGCCGGGTTCGGGGCGCTACACCCCGGAGAACTTCGAGGAGAAGGTGCGCGACACCGGCCGCGGCTGGACCCGGCAGTTCGGCAACATGCTGGAAGACGCCGGTTTCAAACTGGCCCTGTCGTCGATCGCCCAGCCCCGGCTGGGTAACTACGAGGCGATGACCACCGAGCAGGGCTTGATGCTGCGGCACGGGCTGGTCACCGGCGACACCCGGATGCCTGACGGGACCCCGATCCCGGCCAACATCCAGGCGCTAACCGGCAACGTGCGCCAGCTGCTCGATGGGGTCTGGGACCGGGCGCGCGATGCCGAGCTCGACATCGGCTACGCCAAGAACGGCTTCTATCCCCGGATTTACGACCGCTACCGGGCCGCTGCCGACCCGGCCGGGTTCCGCAACGCAGCGCACAAGCTCTACTCGTTGATGTTCGACCAGGAACTAGGGAGCCCAGGCTCCGACCCGCAGGCATTGTTGGAGAAATGGACGACGATGCCGAGCGAGAGCCGGCAGATCAAAACCAACGCCTTGAGTGCCGACCCAAACCTGCCGGCGACGATGAACGAACTGCGGAACAATCTGGCCCGGCAGCGCGAGATCGAGGCGAACCCCAACCCTACCCCGGCCGAGATCGGGGAACTGGGGCAGCTCAGGATCGATGCTAAGCAACTCGCGATCGACGCTCACGACAGCCTGCGCGGCCACATCGCCGAGATCAACGCCGCCAGCTGGCACGCCAACCTGACCGGCGGGGGCCTCGCGGATTTCGACACCGGGGCACCGGGCGGCAAGTTCCTGCAGGCCCGGGTGCTGCCGCCGGAAGCCGACCAGATCATGGCCCCCTACATGCACACCGACCCGATGGTGGCGATCCCCGGCTACCTGCACTCGGTGGCCAGGCGGGCGGCGCACGCCGAGCTGTTCGGGGCCAATAACGAGCGCATCACCGAGGCGACCGAAAAACTCAACCGTATCGACGGTATGAGCGGCGACGACACCTCGAAGTTCATGGAACTGGTGGCCGATGTCACCGGGCGCCAGCAGCTTGGCTCCTGGGCGCGTTTCGGCCAAAGCGCCCACAACGTCGTCCAGGGCATGGGCACCCTGGCCATGATGGAACGCGCGGTGTGGTCCTCGCTGACCGAGCCGGCGATGGCCGGGCTGGCGACCGGCGAGATGAAGCTGGCGTTCAAAAATCTGGGGTCCACCTTCGGGCACTTGATGCGTACCGCCGACGCGCGGGACCGCACGGCGCTCGCCGAGTTTCTCAACGTCATCAGCTCGCCGCAGCACGACAGCGTCATGCTGTCCCGCCAGGGGGTCGACGTGAACGACCAGCCCCGGATGGGCCGGCTGCTCTCCAACTTCTACCGGGCGACATTTCTGACCCAGGTCACCAACGCCCAGCGGGCGGCGACGGTGGCCAGCAGCAACTGGTTTGTCGGCAAGTTGGCGCAGCACATCCTCGACACCGGCACCGACAAGGGCGCCGTCCACGGGCGCGAGGACGCAGCCCGCTGGCTGCGGGAACTGGGACTGCCGGACGAGATCCACAAAGATTTCTCCCAGTTTATGGTGGATCAGCAGGGCAAGCTGCCGACCTCGGATCTGCTGTCGACCCACCGGTTTGGCGACGCCTACTCGCTGGCGGTCAGGCGCCTCACAGACCGGATCATCCAGGACCCGCACAAGGTCGACCGATCGATGCTGACCGGCAAGCCGATCCTGGGCCTGGCCTACCAGCTGATGTCCTTCAACTACAGCCTGCAGAAGAACGTGCTCAACCCGGCCGGCGAGCGGCTGATCCACAACTTTACCCGCGCCCGGGGCGAGGCGATGGCAGCCGGCGCCGGCCAGGTCAGAGGCGCTCTCGCCGGTCTCGCCGCCCACCCCGGCGCCTTGGCTTCCACGGTTGGCGCCGCGACGGCGGTGTTCGCCACCAGCCTCCTGACCACCATCGTGCGGCAATACATCATGGCCCCGGACCAGTGGGACCAGCACAGCCAGGACGGCGATCTGGGGACGTATCTCAAGGATCTGGCGTTCTCCCGCTCCGGGCTCAACGGGGTGCTCGACCCGATCCTGCAGGTGTTCAGCCACCTGAAATACGACAGCGATCTCTCCGCGCTGATGCACGGCGCCTCGATCAACACTTACCTGGGCAATCTGCAAAAGGTCCTGCAGCCGATCCTCGGCACCAGCGACAGCAACACCAATACCGCGGCCTACAACCAGGCCAGGGGGCTCTTCAACCTCGTCGGGGTGCCGCTTGCTGCTTATGGGTTGAGCGCGGTCAGCGCGGCGGCGGGGCCGATCGGCCGGATCGGAGCCGGGATCTTACTACAGACCGTGACCTCGCCCGGGGCTTCCAACCGGGTCGCGACGTTTCTGGCGGGACCCAAAGGCGTCACCCGGCCGGAGCCCGCCGGCGCCGGAGAACCTGGCGAGCTGGCGGGGATGAGCGGCATGGGCGGGCTGCCCAGCATGGACAGCGGCGCCGGTGGTGCTGCCCCCGGCAAACAATCCTCCGGGGGCAGCGGTCTCGGCGCGGCGGCGGGGCCGGTGCTGGGCCTCGTCGACGATGTCGCGATCCCCTCGATGCGCTACCTCGGGCCGCTGATCAGCTCGCTGTCGCCGCAGGTCAAGACCGCTGCAGGCATCGCGGCCGGGGCATACGGCGCCTACGAGTACCTGAAATCCACCGCGCCGTTCCGCGGTCAGCCGGCGCCGGAACCCAAGAAATCCGCCCGACAATAAGCCAGATAGTAAGCCTAGCTTATCAAACAAAACGGCCGACAACGCCCAACACCGGCCTGGAAGTCGTTGAAAATAAAATCTAATAAAATCAATGCACACTACAAAAACGGGACAAAACCCTTTAGAGGTGTGCAAATTGCACATCAGCACAAAAAGCTAACAAAAATATCTGTGTTATATCAAATGGTTATGAGTGTAATTTTGACCGACCCCTGTCCTCCGGAAGGAAGGGGTTTGTAGTCACAATACACAAGCAATTTCAACTACTTAGACCACTTTTGTCCTGCACTTTGTAGGCCGTTGTAGGCTGTTGTTGGGCAGAAAAGTGGCCGATTTGCACACTTTGCGGTAATCAGATACCATTTTCACGGTCACGCCAGCCATCGCGCCAACAGCAGCACGGCCGCAGCCCTACGTTGGGGCCAACGGCGGCAACGGCTGCAAACCACGCTGAGCCAGGGATTGGTATAACCGCAGAAGATACAGGTCCAGGTACGCATCATCTCGCACACCATTTGAACACCTTTGAACACCTGGGGGTTTGCAGCCCGGCAAACACCGGCCGACAAGCGATTTAGCCTTTTTGGTATCGCTTCACGACAAAACCCGCAGCGTCGACCGGCAAACCGGGCGCCCAGGCCGGGGTCAGCCGCATCGCAGCAAGCATGCGGGCGAGGGTCTGATCGGCCGCGTCCTCGTCGACCTCGGCGATCAGCTCGTCGTGGATCGTCGCGATCAGGGGCAGGTCTTTCAGCTTGAGCATCGCCTCGACCATCACGTCGCGGGCCACCGCCTGGGTGAGGTTCTCGACGATCTTGCCGGGCCAGGCCCGCAACCGGGTCCAGTTGCCGCCCAGCGAACCCATGTAGGTGAACTCTTCGTAGCCCCGCTCGTTGAGCTCGATCCTGGGGTGCCGGTAGACCAGGTGCCGGCCGGAGGGGAGCCGCGCCAGGATGGCCCCTGGACGGTGGATAAAGACGCAGACGCCGCTGGTCTCGGAGGCGCCAGGACCGTAATGCAGGACCCGTATCAGGGCTTTGTGGGTTTCCCACCAGTAGTTGACGATCCGGTTATTGAGCCCGCGCCACGCGGTCACGGCGCGCTCTGCCTCGCCCTCGTCCAGGACCAGCCCATAGGTCAGGGCTGTTGTCCGAAACTTCTCATGCCCCATGCCGAAGCCGCAGGCCAAGCTGAGCACCTTGCCGAGAAGCCGGCTGGTCGACCCGATCTTGTTCGCGGTCGCGATATAGATGTCCTCGCCGCGGCGGAAGACATCGAGGGTGTCCTGCTGGCCGGCGAGCCAAGCCAACACCCGGGCCTCGATCTGCGAGAAGTCGGCGATCGCCAACCTCTGCAGGGGACCGGCCATGATGGTCGAGCGCAGGCAACTGGCTACCACCCCCAGCGCGCTGTCCTCGAACAGCATCTCCAGGTCTTCCGGGGTGGCCCCGGCGCGGATCGCCCGCAGCGCAGCCGGCACATCCCGGATACTGCCGCGGAACAGGTTTTGCGGCTGTAATCTCCTGCCGGCCCAGCGGCCGGTCCTGGCTGCCCCATAATACTGGAAGGTGCCCCGCAGCCGGCCGTCGTGGGAGCGCGCTGACGCGATTGCGGTGAGTTTGGCGGTAGAGGACCGGCTGGCGTCTAACCTGGCCTGTAGCGCGATCCTAGCGGGTCTGGAGAGGGTTTGATCGGCGAGCAGGGCCTGCACCGTGCCGCGGCGCAGATCGGGGGTGTCGACCCCCTGGAAGGCGAGCCACTCTTTCAGCTTAACCACCTGGCCCAGGCTGCGCACCTGGCCGTTCGTTAGCCGCACGATGTCATGGGTCAACCGGGCTCGGGCGTGTTCGGCCAGGCCGACCAGCTCGAAAACCAGCGGGTGGTCGACCCCGATGCCCTTTTGGTTGATCCGGTGGTCGGCCTCGAACACCTGGCGCTCGCGGGGGGAGAGCTCGGGGACCCGGCGATCGAGCTCGCGCTCGGCCAGCACGTCCTGGGCGCAGTAATCCTGCAGCGCCTTAAACCGCACCGGATCGGTCTCGTGCCACCAGGTGATGGTGGGCGAGAGGGATCTAGGCCGGGCGAAGCGCAGCATCAGATCCCGGGACGCATGGTCCTTCTGCTGGGTGAGCCCCAAGGCCCGGCCGACCAGGTCCAGGCTCGCCGGGTATCCCGCCACCAAGGCGCGGGCCATCGTGCAGGACCACTGCGACAGGGGGATCACCGGCCAGCCTGCGGGGACCAGCTTGTTAAAATAAACGTTGTGCTCGAACAGGTAGTTATGCGCCACCACCGTGGCGCCGGCGCGAACCGCGTCTACGAAAAGTTTGGGCGGCGGGCCGTTGAGCCAGGTCTCGACCGGGTCTGCGTCGAGAGCATAGCACAAGACCGTGACCCGGGTGTCGGGGTGTTCGGCGTAAGCATGACTGCCGGTCTTGCGCAGATCGCAGGTCGAAGTGGTCTCAAGGTCGAGGACCAGGCGCACCCTTATCGTCTATCCATTACGATGGGGCGAGCCCACCACTCCCAGCTCCCGTCTTCCTCTTTCAGCAGACTATAAGGACTGGTTTTCTCAATCCGGTCGATCTCGATCAGGAGCGACAATAGGTGGTCATAAAGCGTGTCCCCCGCACCGTTGATCGTCACCCTGGCGTGCCTATCCACCGCGGCGTCAATCTTGGCTCGCGTCACCACCTCGGTGGCAGGCGGGGGCGTCAGCAACGGCTCGACACTGTCGTAGTCACGGGCGTTGCGCTCAGATACCTGCAGCTCGGCCAGATCGGGGATGTCGGGGATCACATAAGTCAAAGGACCCGACACGCCAGCGGCAGGCGTGGTCGCTGCGATATGTAAACTGGAACGGCGCCACACCGGCCCTGCCAGCAACTGGGTTGCCCACTCCCCAGTGATAAAGTTCGCCATCGATCGCGATCGCACCTTTATTGCCGCCTTCAGAACCATCTTTCGGTGTCTCACGTAAAAATAAAGTTGTGCCTTTGATGGTATAGCTGAAAAGCATGCCTTCAAGGTCCGGTCCACTAAACCACACTCGAAGACCGGTCATGCTGCGGGTAACTTTACGGATGTATGGGATCGCCATTGCGGTGTCTTTCCTCGGTGTCGTGTCGCGCCCTAAAACTCCAGGCTGCCTGCCAGCACAAAGACCAGCGCCAGCAGGACCAGCCAGAACCTGCCGTCAGAAAGGGACTTCGTCATCGGCCATCACCGCGGCGCCGGGGCCGTTGTAATCGTCGAACTCATCGACGGCTTTCTTGCGCCCGTCGAGCCGGGGGCCATCGGTGCGGCAGACCTGAAGGTTGTTGAGCGCGAACGACACGCCGCGGTTGCCGGAAGTGTTGTAGTAGAAGGGCGACACGGTGGCGCGCACCAGCTGGCCCGCCCAGATGTCCTCCGGGACCATGATCTCGTTGCGCACCGCGTCAACCAGGCCCGGCTTGGACTTTGTCCAGGGCGAGATAAAGATGCCGCCCGGGATGTCGTAGCCACTGTATTGCTTCTCGCTGGTCGGCCGGAACTGCGAACGAAGCCCCGCCCTGAACTGTGCGTCCCGCGACTTGCCGGCGCCGCACTTGTCGTCGATCTCTTCGCGCACGGCGCGCTTCAGGGCGTCGTAGGCCGGGTCCTTCTGGGCGTCGGTATTAAACAAGATCGAGCACTGGTAGACCGGGTCGCCGCCGGGCGCCCGGGGCCGCGGCGAGAACAGGTTGGGGAAGGACAGGATACCGATCGGAGTGCGGACACTGGCAGACATGGCGCTAGGTCTCCTTCGAGTTAAGTTTTTCAGCAATCTCACCGGCGCAGCCGGCGTAACCGGCGCCGTCGACGTAATCGTCGATGTTGTGCGAACCCGAGTACCGGCGGGCGATCTTGAAGGCTTCCAGCATGTTGGCGACATCGAGAGCGTCGAGAGCGAAAGCGTCGAGAGTGACGAACCTCATCGCAGCCTCATCGGCTGGCCACCCGGCTCGACGCGCTTTGGCCCGCAGGATCGCGTTCCACAAGTCAGCCGTGTTTTGGAAGTTGATCGTCTTGTCCCCGTGCGTGACCTGACGGTCACCGCCGACCAGGGCAGCGGCATCGGCGCAGATCGAGGCTGCGGTCTTCATACCGGGGCATTTCATCTTAAATAATAAACGACATACTGTAAGTCTTTGATCAGACTGTCGCGTTGACCCTCGGACCACGGTTCTCTGTCTATCTTGTTCAGCAAAACCTGTAGGTGAGAGCGCGCCTGTCTGATCTTTCGTTGCAGTGCTTCTTCCTGCTGGGTCTTTTCATCACTCATCGAGTCATCACTCATCGAGGAAGTCCTCCCCGGCGTCGGTGTGGTTGTCGCGGCCCAGCTTGAGCCCCGAGGATCGGGCCTCGATCATCACCGCGGCCTGGTCCCAGATCAGCCGCCCCTTGCGGGTCCGGTGCAGCTGCCGCTCGATCTGCGCCGGGGAGCGAACTCTCGTTTCCCAGATCTCGTCGTGGCTGGCGCCGAGGGCCTGGAGACGGGTGGCGATGTCGGTGTCGGGGGCGAGCCACTTGCGGGTCGGACGGGTCGGGACCAGGCCCCAGCCCGGGATACGGATCTGGTGCTCTAACTGGCCGATCGCGAACTCGCGTATCCGCGTGATCCACAGCTCGGCACGCTCGGCGGCGTCGAGGGCTCGGGCCAGTTCGTCGGTGTCATCCGGCACCCGATAGTCATCGAACTCGGCCTTTGCCATCTCCAAGGCGTCGGCCATCAGTTTGGGACAAGCATGCGACACCGGGCAGAACCGGCACCAGGTGCCCGGGACCAAGGGCGCGTCGGGCTGGGCGCAGGCTTCGACACCCGGGACCAAAACGTCATCCACCCACATCAAGAGATCGACGACATCGATCTCCCAGGATCTTATGGGCGAGACCCCTTGGGCGTGCGGCTGCACGATCGTCATCTTCACGCGCTGAACCTGGTCGTGCAGCGCGGGTGGTAGATATCTCAGAAGCCCGGCAGCGTAGAACATCAACTGCGGGTTCTCGACCGCGGAAACGGTGATCCCGCTGCCGTTCTTGTAATCGACCACTTCCAGGGTTTCACCGAACACCAGCCCTGCGTCAACCGTGCCAAACACCGGGACCGGAGGTGACACCGGGAAACAGTCTTCAAGTGACACTTGAAACTCGACTTCGTACCAGTCGTTTCCCGCCGCTCGCAGCAGGTACTCCAACATGACGTTGATACCATCAACAAAGTCTTGATCGACTGTAATGTCGTGCCCGTCACAGTTCACAACCAAAGACTGCCCGGGCCTGATCCGATAGCACCCGTTGTTCACCGCGGTTTCGATATACTCGTGCGCCAAGGTCCCGGTCGCGGCGTAGATCGAGGACGGCCGGTGCGGCGCGGTCTGGCTGAGCCGGAAAGACCCCGGGCAGTTGAGCCAGCGATAGGCGCTCGACGCCCCCAGGAGCGAGTGCTCGGTCACCGGGTCTTACTTCCGCAGACCTACAGTTTGTGCCAGTTCTACGGCTTTTTGATAAAACGCGGGGCCGTCTTCAACAGGCACTTGGTAGAAAGTTTCTAGCTTCAGGTTAGGATATTGTTTCTTAAGTTCTG
>Ga0105248_10006176_pt1 | contig 13130 bp, 20 predicted proteins | sample KBSS34metaG_FD_81524 | JGI IMG/M metagenome (GOLD analysis project Ga0105248, IMG submission 81524) | Switchgrass rhizosphere microbial communities from Kellogg Biological Station, Michigan, USA - KBS S3-4 metaG | ecosystem: Host-associated > Plants > Roots > Rhizosphere > Soil | place... | reverse complement strand
TGGTCAAACACCTTTTCCTTTATGGACAGGCGGTAGTTACGTAGATAAACTTTCTTTTCCTCATGGGCCGTAGTTCCGGGCGCGTAGTGTTCTTTATTGTATGCTCTTTTACACTCTTTACACACTGATGTTACGCCGTATTTCCCCTGAGAAGACTTTGCAAATTCAGTAAGTTCCTTAGTCTCTTTGCACTTAGTGCATGTTTTAGTATCCATGCACTAAGTTTATCATTCTTTAGCTGTCGTCTAAGGACTAATCTTTCGCTTCCGCCCAGCGGTCAACGATAACTGCATCTGCTTCCAGTGGAACCTTCAACATACTCTGCATCTCTTCTCCCGCCATTGCTTCTTCCAGCATTAGCTTAGCGTCTTGTGCACGGTGTTCCGGAGCAAGCAAGACCAATTCGTCATGCACGGAAAGCACGAGGGAGATCTTATCGGCAGGGTTATTATGCCTACTATAGTCCTCCTTCAATGCCTTATGCAAACGCACCATAGCCATCTTAATTAGTCCCGCAGCGCCACCTTGAATGAGAGAGTTGAATAGCTGTCGCTCTGCGCGAAGTCGCTTCCATCTCTCGTCACTCTTGATATCCCATACCCTACGCTCAAAGCCTGTGATGGTTCGAATAGCAGGAACGTCACGCTTCTTTGCGGTACGCCATACGTGTTCCTTGAACTTCTGTACCTCAGGCTGCGTGCGGTTGTAGTCTTCAATTCGTGCCTTTGCGTACTCAACCGTCTGTCCCATTGTGGCTGCAATCTTTTCTTCCATTGCGCCGAACAGAACACCGAATCCCAATGCCTTGGAATCCTGTCGCATTACCTTGGTGACTACATCAATTGAGCACTGGAACATAGAAGCTGCGGTTGCTTTGTGTGCGTCAACCCCAGCGTGGAATCCATCATACAACACTCCCTGTCCAAGATAATGTGCCAGCACTCGATACTCAACCTGAGCGTAGTCCGCTACTACCAGCTTGTACCCCTCAGGTGCCCGGAACAGACCACGAACCGCAGTACCAAGCTCCGTACCAGGTCGGGGAATATTCTGGAGATTAGGATCACGACAAGAGAATCGAGAAGTAACCGTACCATACTGCACAAGGTCAGCATGAATGCGACCATTGAAAATACGGCGAGGTTTATCCGGATTATCCTCTACGCCGAGATATCCAATCACATAGGTAGTAAGAAGCTTGGCAACCTCCTGGTATTCCAGAAGGACAGCACACAGTTCATTGGCAGGATAACTTTCCAGTGCCTCCTTGTCTGTGGAATAGCAATAGATATCAAGAGGTAGATGCTTCCTCTTCTTATCCTTTCCGCTGTCAGTAAGCTTCCATGCCTTTAGTCCCTGCCCGCCATCCTTCTTGAACCCATAAAGGATTTCCTGCTTCTGCTTAGGGGAATTGATATTGAATCTCTTCCCCGCCACCTTGTATACACGACCCTCAATCTCGGCAAGCTTCTGAGTCAGCAGCTTCTCAAGCTCATGGATCGCCTGTACGTCCACTGGAGCGCCTTCCAGGTTCATGGCGTGCAGAACCTCAGTGACGTCCCGTTCGAGCTTCAGGTGAGCTTCCAGACCTGCTACAGCCAGTCGTGCAAGGAACTGTCGGTGCAGCAGCCAAGTGTTCCTGGCATCCTGGAGTGCATAGGTAGCAACCTTACTAAACGGATGCTTCTCAATGCACTTACCAACACCTTCCTTGTCGTACTTGACTCCGTAGTACCACTCAATGAGAGTCTTAAGGCTCTTATTGATAGGGCGCTTAGGACCACCAGCAATTTGACCAATGTTTTCATCAAGCATCCATTGGTCAACGATCGTGTCATGCACTGGACCAAAAGGAATTCGTCCATAGTACTTGGCCAGTGAAACAAAATCCATGACCGAGTTGTGTGCAACCTTGATTAGGTTGGAAAAGAATAGTGGCTTGAGAATTTCAAATGCAACACTAGGCAATAGTTGCTTTGGCGGAGCATCGTAAATCACAGGAATAGTGTCAAACTTCCCAGTCTCCCTGTTCTTCTTCTTACCTCCCTTTTGGAGTACAACATCCCCATTAGGATGTCCAAGAGGGACAACAAAGGAACGTCCATAGGTGGCGAATGAAATCCAGACCACTCGGTTATGTGCAGGCACACCACGGGTATCAGGTTCGGCACCATCCATGGACTCAATGTCAAATGCAAATGCGTCTTGCTTAAGGAAGTACGCGACTTCCTCTTTCAGCGCTTCTTCTGTGAGAATTACACCATCCATATAAACTCCTCCCTTAATAGGACTACCCCCGACGAAGATTATCATCGGGGGTAGTGGTTTGTCTAGTCTTACTTACGGTTCGGGAAGTCAGAAGGCTGAAGCTCTTCTGCCACACCCTCAAGGAACTTACGAGTAGAAAGGAACACGGCATCAGAACCGTACATCTTCTCCTCAAGCTCCGCAATCTCCGCCGCATTCAGGGGCAGAAGACCGTGCTCATCCTCAAGATACTTGGCACGAACAAACTGTACCTTGGTAGCAGGGGCCTGACGGTTGGGAACCTTGTGGTGATAAACCTCAAAGTAAAGACCCTCATCATTAAGGGCAAGCTCCTTGTCCTCAAGAATTTCCTGAATCTGATCAGCAGCCTCAGGACCAAAGGTCCAGGTCAGTACCTTCTCAGGGTAACCCTTAAGGTCAACAACATTCAGCATGTAACCCCAAGCGTACTTGTGTCCCGCCTGAGACAGCGGGCACTCAGCAGCGGGAAGATTACAAGCAACATAGCCACGACGAGACTGAACGTAGTGACGCTGGAAACGGAATGGGGCCTCATCAAGAACCTTGATTACACGCTTGCCATTATCCTTCAGCACAAGATAGTCAGACTTGACATGTGCAGGACGCTCTTCGTCGTCCTTGTTACGGGAACCGCCCCAACCAGTAGCAACACGGCTAACCTTGGTAGTGGTCTCCTCAGACTCAGTGGTGTTCTCATCCTCAACGGGAGCATTAGCGCGAACGCGAGAAACCTTAGCCATAAACTAACTCCTTGAAATAGAATGCCTAAGCATATAGTGTGGAGAAATTAAATTGAATTAGGGAATGATTCGATTAATCAATGAACCCTTGTTGGTGCAAAGGGACTTAGCCCAGTTGAGATCTGCACCCTGCAACTCATTCAGCTTATCAGACAGACCCTCACCAACCTCAGACAGATCACTATCAACAGGGACCTTAGTCTTGATACTGGTGAACAGACTCATCTTCTCATACTGTACAGGAGCAATGTCCCATGAACGAGAGTACGTGATCTCGTAGTGCTGTCCATCGTCTGTAAGTGTAACAGACGTGTCCGACACAGGCTCAACCACATCAACTGGAGTGGTCGGAGTGTCAGCGATCTTACGTGTTGCCATTACGCTCCTTGTTTAGAAGGTGTTCGAACAGTTCCTTAGCCCGCTCAGCAAAACGAGTATCCGAAAGACGGATACCCTTGTCGGGCCACAGTACACCCTCTTGGCGTGCGATGTCAACCAAGCCTTCTACCATGGCCCGTGTGTACATCCTACGTCGTCCTCTTGGATCTTGTGAGGGTTTGACGTAGGGAGACTTAGGGAGTATACCTTCTCGCTCCCATGCACGCAAGGTGTTGGGGCTCCGGTTTCCCAGAGCCCTTCCCACCTGTCCAATCGTAAAGAATTCCATCTCCTTACCGCGAAGGAGGAACTTCAAAGGCTTGGCATCCCAGTCGTCAATTTCCTTTTCCTGTACCTTCCTAATCTCCTGGTGAAGAATAGGGGTGGTGGAACCAGGAAAAAGCTTGTTCATCTGTTCTTGCCAAGTCGTTGCCATATTACAGAATATCCCTAACATCGTCAATTGATGCGGTCTCAAGCAGATGGTCAGCAAACTTGTCTTCCATTAGATAGAAGAAGTCTTCCCAACTGTATTCATCTTGGGATGCCGCGTACTCTTCATCATTCAATTCAATGACAAGATCTCGTGGTCGTTCAAAGGAAATGCGAACCTTATGCATCAGTACCCACAATCATATTCGTATTGAACAACACGCTCAGGAGTGACAATGATCTTAGTATCCTGTCCGAACAACTGACGGAGTGCATCATCATAGTGGCCAGAGTTTACAGAAACACTGTCCGCAGAAGTCAAGCCATCAGGGTGACCGCTATAAAGTTCGTAGGCATACTCGTCATAGTAGAAGTCCTCCCCGGGATATGCCTCTTCCATATCAGGCTCAGTCTCGTCAAGCCATGCGTCAGCAATGACAGAATTGGTAGTCATCTTTACTTCGCGGATGGAAAACTCACAAGGATCTCCATCATTAAAGCCAGGAACATACTGCTCCCACATAACAGCCTTGACACCCTTGTTAAAAGCCTGTAGGAAATGTGGATAAAGATCCTCAATAGGTAGTTGCTTGATGGGGGTGTAACCATGACTGAAGTCACCCTCAATTGCGTTACCTAGAAAAGTACGACCCTTAGTTAACTCTGTCATTGCGCTCCCTTGTTAAACAAATCATTGAAATTGCCAACTTCCTTACGCTTAGCTCCCGACATCCAAAGACTTGCGGGATCATCATAAGGAATGTGCTTTAGATAATGCTCAGGGCTTGGAAGGAATCCCAAGTCCTCTACAATATGGCGTTCAGCAATAAGACGAACAGGTACATCAATAAACTTGGTGTTCTTCTGCACCTTTCTAGTCTTACCAAATAGATCCTCACACAGGTAAACGCCTAGCGTGTGATGGTACATGGCACGATGGCGGTAATCACCAAAGGTCTTCTTGGAGGAGTCAATAAACTCCTCAATATCAAGATAGTCCTCTGGTTCTCCACCCCACTTATGTGCTGCCGATACCGCGTGATACCAACTATTCATCCTCGTAATCCACCCACATGTCTACCTTGACAGGCTTTAGAACAACGCGAGTGGCATCAACATAACCGTTGTAACTCCAAAGATCAGTATCCTCCTGGTATTCGGTGGCACCCTGTTGCCATTGGATCTTCCAATACTCGTCATCAAGTTTGAATATACCCTCATACCAAATAGCCCAACGAGACTTGTCAATCATCTCTACGTTGAAGCAATCCCAGGGGATCTCAATATCATGAGTTTCGATAAGCTCATCTAGTTCTTCAACGGTAAAGCGTCTGATAACCTTGCCCATTTGCTCTCCATTCTGATAAACCATAACCACTCTCCCCGAAGGGAGAATGATTAAAGCTAATCAGCGACGACGACCAAAGGTCGAACGACGAGTAGTCGTACGGTTCGTAGTCGAGTGGTGAGTCGTAGTCGTGCGGTTGGTGGTAGTCGTACGCCCATTACGAGTAGTAGTCGTAGTGGTGTGAGACACCGTGATGTGGTGCTTAGAGACGTAGCTAGAGCTGTAGTGATGCGCCGGGTGCAGGCTGTTGTTGTACAGGCTCAGGTGACTGTGGTAGTAGTCGTAAGGCACATACACGTAGTGCCCGTTGTCCCAGACCTGCTCATAGCCATTGTTGCTGCGGTGAGAACTGCAACCAGTCAGAGCCGCAAGGCCCATGACGAAAGCCGCAAAGATAACCGCAATACGCTTGTTCACAATTGCCTCCTTGTAGGATTTTCTTTTATTCTTTGGTTGGTGAGAACGCCCAAGATACCGTAACGTCGAAGAAGCTGTCAAGCTCTTCCTGTGTGATCATGTCCTGGACGAACAGATCCCAGAGTACATCCTGATCGACGTGTTGTACAGTCACGATGATCCCTGAGCTATCTACAAGATCATCCCAACCTGGCTCTTCGTCCACGTTGATCTTCTTGTCCAAGAAGTCGATGACCCGTTGTTCGTTGAGTATCTTAGACTCCTTGCGCGTCTTCTGCAACTCCTTGTAGCGCTGCCCGTTGACCTCAAGAACTTCCCCGAAGGCTATCACACGGGAACCGCGTGCGTTGGTGTCTGCCTCAGCTAGGTATGGCTCTAGTTCCTTCTTGATATTTTCCTGTTGCTTTTTCTTATCCTCTATTTCCTTTTTCAATAGGAGATAAGCAGCAACCTTTGTCTTAATGGAGATATCAGACATAGTTCTTCTTTGCAATAGTGATGGAATTTGCATTGTTATTAGTACGAATTTGCTTATCCATATATACAGCTAGCTTATCGACATCATCGAAAGAGACAGTGCTCTTGCTGATACCGATAGTTGTTGTGACTTCCCAGTAATTGTCGGGACGCACACGGAATGTGATTCGGGAAGTAGCCGCACCAAAATTGAAGTTATTAGTGCTCTGCCACTTCTCTGATCCCGCAGTGGAGAACTGAACATTTCTATTGAACAGAAGCTCATGAATGTCCTGAGTCAAATCAATAGTCTTGATCTTGAAGTCCTGCTCCGCATCTAGCAATTCAGCTACTAGCTTATCTAGATCCTCACGAGTCTTCACACATGTAGGAGTAGCCCCAGAGTCTCTGATATCTACATCCCAACGGACTACTGGCTTGACACGGAACTGTGTACCAGAAGGATAGGCACGTCCAATAGGCTCTTCCTCTGCGGACTTCCACTCCTCGTAGTTACGATCATCCTTGTACATGTAATTGGGGAAGGCTACCTTAAACTCTCGGTACTCAATTCCCTTTAATGGATGTGTCATTTGTTCTCCAAGTATTTTTCCAAGAACTTAGTTAAGTTCATTGCCTCATTAGTTACTTTACCATCCAGGTCTGACACTCCAGTCAGTACCGCACGGCTTACTCTTGCTTTGTATTCGAGTCTGCTGAGGAAGTATTCTTCAATGCTTCCCTGGACAATGAGATTGTCAATGAAGACGGTTCGAAAGGTGGAACTCGCTCTAACGTGACGCCCATTTCGCTGTTTGAAAACTCCGGATGATTGCGGTAGATCGTAGTTAATAAGGTGACTAGCTCGAAAGAGATCCACCCCATATCCACCCGCATCTGAGGAGAGGAAGACTCTAGTTTTATCGTCATTAGTAAATTGGGAGATTGCGTCTCCTCGTTGTGTTCCATTTAAATCTCCAGTAAATAGAACAGGATTATATTCTTTCAAGGCGTCCTTAAGAAGATACAATACTCCCTTGAATCGCGCAAAGATTATGACCTTGTGCTGTTCGTCTGGGTCAGACAGGTACTCCTGAGCTAGGTCTATGGCAGCCTCTAGTTTGGCACCGTGCGTACCGTCTGGTGGCAATCTCCCAGCCTTCCAAAGCGCGTTGGCATACTTGCTACCTCTAGGGTCCTTTGGGTCTTCATACGCCCGCGCAGAGCTTTCTAGGAGGGACGGATCGTCCAGCAACAGTTGTGCTCCGACCATACGTTGTACAATTTCGGGCACTCCGCCAGGGTCGGAGTTGCTTTTGGTTCCTGCATAATAGTCAGCAAGGTCTTTAGCTGCTGAAGGCCCGGATGATTTGAGCTTACTGTAAAGATCTCTTGCGATGTAGTCGTAAAGAATCTTTGTTCCACTATCCATCTCCACATATACGTTGTACTCTTCTACGTCTGGCATGAAGTCTGCTACGTCAGGATCTTCCTTACGCTTTGAAATACAGGCTGTCATTAATCGCTCATTCAATTCGGGCATATTCTTATAGCCTGTAATAAAGTTATAGGAATTTCTTTCAATATAATTCTGCTCGAATTCTTTCCAATTACCTAATACAGTTGAGTCAATCCACTCCATGATGGAGAACAGTTCTTCTGCCTTGCCGTTTTCAATCGGCTCTGCGGTTAAGCCCACTCTGTAGCGCGGAGTTAGCTTCTTGATTGCCTTGGTTTGCTGAGTGGAGAAATTCTTGATTGATGTTACTTCGTCCACCAATACCAGATCCGGATTGATCTTCTTCACCCATTCCAGATCCGCTACTACCTGACGAATTCCCATTATCAAATAGGATGGTGATGTAGTCAAGGCGGACTGGTATAAGGATTGCCTCTTCTTCGGGGCAGTAGAACCATCTACCAGTAGGATCGACTCTACTGACCTGTCCGTAAACTGCCGCAAGCGTTCTTCCCATTGCTTCGTCAAGCTTGAACTCATAATCAGAAGTGCACATTTAATTTCTCCCTTGTCTAGCAATTCCTCCGTTGCTGCAATGGACACGACTGTTTTGCCTGTGCCCAGGTCCAACGCCAAAAGGCAGCGCTCCCTGTTTACGATTAGGGAGGCTGCCGCCTTTTGGTACTCACGTAACGTGCCACTAAATGTCATACCCCGAAGAGTATCACACTTTTACTATTTTGAATAGCCTTTTGAATATCCGAATCAGTTACTCCCTCGGTGCCAAGATCCTTAGCCCAAGGAATGTGATCATAGTTTGCGAAATGAATTCTTCTGCCACTGGATAGGTACCTATTCCGCAGTTCCCACATCTTATTGAGCCCTGCCTCATCATTATCCAGTGCAAAGACCACCCGTTCAGCTATGTCAAATAGGATATTCAGTTGTGCATCAGAGATCTGTACACCGCAAGAAGCAAGTCCCCCGTACACGCCAGCAGTGTGCAAACGAAGGCAGTCAAGGGGACTCTCCAAGACGATTGCGGTTTGACTATCGAAACAATCAATTCCGAATAGCGTCTCTGACTTCTGCATTCTGGCTGGCTTATTACAAAACCACCCAGGTCCCTTCTCCTGGTATCCCCATAGCTCTCCCGAATAGGGATCGCGTATGGGGAGAATCCAGTTTTCATTTTGTTCATCCCAAAGGACACCGTAATGTTCTACAGCTCCCGAAGAGATTCCACGTTCCAGTCGTGCGGAGTCTGGCGGATCAGTGAAGAGCGCCAATCGAGATTCGTTCCACGGTGATACCCGCGAGTCTCCTTGCTGATGTGCAGAGGAAGCTCCCAATACTCGTCGCAATCCTGCGATTCCACCACGACTACGGACCCACTGTGCTGCATCGTGTCGATCATATCCTTTAACCTCCTGCACTAGGTAAACGAATGAACCTGAAAAACCACAACTAAAACAACTATGCTGACCAGTTTCTATATTTACTGACCACTTATCAGCGTGGACATTGTCCTTACCCACCCTAGAGTAATGACCTGGACATAGTGCCCACGCTTCGTAGTCTGTCAATCTTACTACTTGGATTCCCAGTTCGTCAAGCAGACCAAGTACATCATCTGGGATGACATGATCTGTCCAACCCTTAGAAACTCGCGCCGAAGACCTCTGCAAATCCTTCCTCATCCGCTAGCTCCCTGTCAATGTCATCATCCAAGTCGAACCCTTCCAGCTCTATGAACTGGGCTGTATCGTAGTCGAACATTAGCACAATCTCACACGGAGCACAAGAGCGAGACATGAGGATCTTCATCTTACGCATGTTGACATCTTCGGTGCGCTCAATACCAATAACAGTATTGCTGTACTGGATAAACGAACGGCTACCCATAATAGAGTCATTGTTCAGCGTCTCTCCCTTAGTACGTGCAGGAGTCGACTGAGTTACTGCCACAATGCACTTGTTACGGCGCATTGCCATAAACTTCAGACCCGAAACAATATTCGTAAGAGCCTGCGGAGATCCCTTGGTCTCCCCATGCTCATCATCCATCATGTACGCGCCATCGATAATAACCACGTCAGGATCAAGCACATCAATCTTGGCACCAATAGAGGTAACCGTCATGCAGTCCTCAGAAATAGTCATAGGGACCATTTCTTCAGTCTTCTGGATACCATCCTGAAGCGCCTGCCACTGATCTCCATCAACATGGCCACTATTTAGCAAATTGTCATTGAATCCCGCACGATAAGCATCAAGCCTTCTTTCCTGTTCCTCTACCGTCTGCTCATATGTGAGATAGAGAACCCTGTATCCAGCTTCCTGAATACTCATAGCAATTCGCATTGCCAGAGTGGACTTACTTGCCTTAGCCAGACCTGTGATGGTGATGAGCTGTCCACCTTGAAGGCCCTGTGTGGCTCTGTCGATCGTTGGGAAGCCAGTCGGGATACCAACCATGGTTCCAGGGTTATCGCGGCGCTCACGGTACCGCTCAAGGCGTTCTGCACCGTTCTTCGTAACGTCCACATCCCTGCTACTTGGCATAGCAGTGTGCACCTTGGAGACAGTTACACCAAGTACATTGATAGCTTCATCTACGTCACCGTTGTCAAAGGCATCTGCAAACTCCGCCATCTTCTCAGACAGAACACCAGCAATGTACTGCTTCTCAACCCGCTTGATAAGGTCTTCCCACGGCTCTGATACTGATACCAGAGAAATGGGACGGCCCTTATCATCAAGACAGTCAGCATTGAACACCCGCAGAGTAGGCACAGAGCCCACATCCAAGGTGTAATTACGGATGTACTCGAATGCCTTACGATAAGTCGGATCACCTAGGAAATACGGAGGTACATCCGCAACTTCGGTAATGCTTTGATCCTGGATAATCTTTGAAACAAAAAGCTTCTCAACATTGAACGTTGCCAAAACGCCTCCTAAGCCAATAGCTGTATCAGATTGAACTTGTCGGCAGAACAGTACCTTCCCTTGCCGCCCCATGTCAAGATCCTCTTGGGGTCGGGGTCCAGTACCGCCAGAATGGCGGGATCGTATGTCAAGTCTGCCAGTAGTAATTCATCATCGTAGTAATGGACATCTCCGAATAGTAGATTACGGCTGTCCAGTTTATCTCGTAGCGCAGAAACGAAACCGGGATCTATAAAGGTAATGACATCCACTCTGAAGTGTTGTCGCCAATATAGATCCCGCATTCCTTGAGAGGTTTTGATATTCAATTGGTAATGGTCTGCTACCTGATCCCACTTTTTTCTTTTTCGCGCCAACTGCTCTGCGATTCGGGTCTTTGTGTCAGGGAGGAGACCTATTAGATTTTCAAATACCACATAAACTCTTGGAAGGGTTTCTGAGCTTAGCTCACCCTTCCTCATACGGTGCTACTCCATCCGGAGTTGCCCCCAGGATCTCACTGAACATCTGTACAGCAGCGTCGATGTCATCCTCATCCATGTTCAGGAAGCCATCCTCATCGTACATAGTGCTGAACAGATCTTCATCCTCCGGATACCAGTCATCTTCCGGATACATAGTGCTCATTAGTGGATATCCTCCATAGTCAATCCATAAGGGTTGCAATCAATGCAATTCAAATCTTCTATTTCCTGAGCAACATGCATGGCATGCTCATTCCGACAGCAATTATCACAGCCATGAACACCCATACCATGCACGCCCTGTTGTGAGTACCAGGCTACACTGTCCCGATCAGGATGTCCAATGCCATGCTCACAGATACGTTCAGGCATAGCGTATTTGAATGGGTCATCGCGTAGCACCATAGCTGCATCCTTCAACGGATGCTCAGAAGGGTTATGAATAGCACACGTCTGCCCTTCGCAAACATCAGCCTTATGCACTTTCCAAACCTTACCGGAATCGTCTGTGAGTTTATCGTAGGTCCATGTCTTGCGCTTTTGTAATTTCACGTAAAATCCAATCCGCAACCGCGACAGACAAGATTCTGCTCACGGTTAATCCACTCGCCTAGATGGTCATCCGCTTGCAGGCAGGTCTCTGGAGTGAATCTACGACCCTGTGACCATACCTTACGAGACTTAATGTCCCAAGAGTAATGGCCATAGTTAAATGCGGCAGCGTGATCTCTAGGCAAATCCTTAATAGCTACCAGCTTACCGTTAAACTCGATCTGCTTCTCAATATCCTTCTGCGTTAACATACTTGATCCCCTTTAGATCAAATTCGATAGTCAATTCGCACGGATAACTACGGCAAAAATATGCGTTGTAATCGATGTCTACCCTACTGGTCATCCGACTACAGATAAAGCACGGAGCCTTATACTGCTTGTCTTCCCAAAGCTTAAGGTGCATCTTGGAAATAAATCCGTAGGGGTCTACCCATACGTAGCCGTATTCGTCTGTGTATGGGTAGACCAATTCATCCATGTTCACTGGACTTCAAGCCACCTATCAGTAACACTACCTTCGTAATTCCTATCCACGTAGGTATTAATACTGATGGAAACAGTTCCATTCAAGTTCATGGTGTAGTCCGGATCTCCGCAGAGCAGACTATAGTCAGCATCACAACGCTCGCAAGTTACTGATACTGAACCGAAGTCCAGATTCAATGCCCAGCGATGCTCAGGACATTCACGAAAAGCCTTCTCTGCGTAAGCCTCTTCCTCAATAGCGCGGGCCTTCCAGTAAGGAAAGTCACTCCACTGAGAATCTTCCTTCTCCCAAATCTCAGGCTCATACGGCATGAAAAATATATCACCCATCGTAATCTTCTTCCTCTATATCACAGTCATGGTCATCCAGTTCCATATAGGTACCGTTCTCTTGTGGAGCAAATGACCATGACTGATCACAGATTCCGCAATACCATTCCCCATAGAAACTGATTTGGGAAGCGTCCACTCTAAAAGTCTCCCGGCTCAACCTGGAGCACCTTGATGCCCAGCTTACGCATACGACGTACAACACGGTCCCGATCGTCAAGCATGAACTCAACATTGTAGTTGTCTCGAACATGCTCATCGAAAAGGAATTGCTTTACATCCGCGTCATTCTCTTGGAGCTGATCGGCTGGACGCATGAACAGGAGATCCCAATCAATCTCATTGTCCGTCAGCCAACGCTCAGTCTCCACCCGGTTGTTGTCCACATCAGGACGGCCAGACATAAAGATAATGGTGTAGCCAGCCTCAGCGTATCGGTAAACAAGATTAGCGATAGGCACGTGAACACCATCAGTGTACAGACGACTGTAGTCGTAAGGACTACGGTGGTCGTGTCGTGCAACCGTACCGTCGATGTCCACCAGGATAGCCTTAGGCTTCCCAGCAGGGCGCCTGTAAGGCTCTGACAGAGTGACGTCGTTCATCCACTCATCCGTCAGCTTCCAAGCCCGCATACGCCCAGCCATGCGCTTGATAACCTCAGCACCGACAGGGTTCTCACGAAGAGCATCCCTTGCAATGCACTCAGATACAGACTGATCTGAGAAGTCCTCAACGAAGAACTGAACCTCACCATCAAACAGCCGCTTGATTCGCTTAGGCATGTTCTTCTCAATGTGGGTGTTGTCCACAATGACATTCTTA
>Ga0105248_10006173_pt1 | contig 13135 bp, 9 predicted proteins | sample KBSS34metaG_FD_81524 | JGI IMG/M metagenome (GOLD analysis project Ga0105248, IMG submission 81524) | Switchgrass rhizosphere microbial communities from Kellogg Biological Station, Michigan, USA - KBS S3-4 metaG | ecosystem: Host-associated > Plants > Roots > Rhizosphere > Soil | place... | reverse complement strand
GTCTCAACTTACCAACTCCAAAAGTTGCGTACGCGTCAGTCCTGGCATCGCTGGAGGTGAGGAACCGCGCATGGCATCCATGGCTCTCGCGATGCGCTGTGCAACATCGGGTCTCTCCAGGACGCGCTGGATTGGCGTCAGGGTGCCGAAATATTCAAGACCGGCGCGAAAAAGATCAGGGTCGGCCGTCATTGTCATGATCAACGACGCGCATTGGCGAGCTAACTCATCGGCGGGAGCTGGAGGCTGGCGGCCCTCCCGCAATGCGTTCATTTCAGCGAAACGAAATCGATCCACCGCGATCTGAGCCTGATACCACGGCGTCACCTCAGCTTCGGTCACGGCGTCAAACTGCTCGACAAGTGCGCGTGGGTCATCGACTGTTTTTCGCAGCACATCCCGCAACTGCACCGCATGGATGAAGCCGACCGTCAGGCCACGGCCGGCCGAAGGATTTGTACAGGCCCAGGCATCCGCCACCGAGACCAGCCCGGTCGCCACCGGCGAACCGTCTACAACGAACCGCCGATATCGGTCCACGATGCCACTCATGATCGCGATGTCGGAAATTGGCGTGCCGTGGAGCCAGTGTGCGTGCAGCGGATAGGCTGCAATGATCTTCGTCCACGTGTCCGGTTGGCGTAAGCCTTTGAGTGCGGGGTCGTCGGACGCCGTAAAGATCGTCACAGACCACGTATCATTGTCGCCAGGCAGCGTGAGGATGGAGATCGTTCCATAACCCGCCAGCGCCGGCCCCCGACGTTGCGGCGGAGTGCCGTGGAAGTAGCGTGTGTAATAGGTGAAGCCGCAGTCGGCCTGTTCTTCGTAAGGGGCACGAGCGCCGGCGGCAGCCAACCAGCGGGTGGTCGCCGAACCTCGTCCCATCGCGTCGATCACAAGGTCAGCGCGCAATTCATCGCCTGAGGCGGTGCGTACACCGGCGATGTGCGGAATGTCCGGTATCACCGAAGGTTTTGTTATAAAACCCAGCGCCTGAACGCCACGACGCATCGTGAGTCGGGGCTCGGACTCAGCGGCCCTGGCAAACACCCATTCCCCGACGGGGCGTCGCGCCGTGTATGTCCACAACTTTTCATCGATGGCGCGCGGAGCCTGGTCTGTAAAAAAAGGTGGTAATGGATTGACCAGATCGAACCGGGCGGCACCTGCCTGGCGCAGCGCCTCCTGCACATCGGGAAGCTCCCGCTCGAGAATCGACCGAAGTCCTGGCATGAAGTTGTGTGGCTGCCGGAATTGCGCCACACCTTTGCGCATCCAGTTCTCCCATGCGTCGAGAGGCGAATCGGGTATCGAGTGGTCGTCGCGTTCAATAACGGTCACGTCGTGCCCGTCGCGAGCAAGCAGAAGAGCCGTGCCAAGACCGCAGATCCCTGCACCCAGAATCAGAACTTTTGCCATGTCGTCTTCCTCGCAGTTTAATATGCGGACTCATCCGGTCCCGCGATTGCGGGAGACGCGTAGACCAGCAGTCCCAGCGTTATCGCAAAAAGCGCGATTGTACTGAGCGCCAGTGACCAATGAATGCCGATGATGCTGCCGGCGACGCCCACCGTGACGCCGCTGAACGCCCGCAGCCCGAATGCCGACATGCTAAAGAGGCCGATCAGCCTTCCGCGTATGTGGCCCGGGGCTCGAATCTGCACAATCGACTGGGCGGAAGAATAGAACGCTAGATTCAACATTCCTGCGCAGAAGAGCAGGGCGACGGAAAAGTAGTAGTTGGTCGACAGCGCAAAAAAAGCAATGGCGGCGCACCACAGGGTCGCGCAAACAATTGTGCTGCGGACTTTGGCATGAAGCCACCCTTTTCCTTCGAGCAGAAATCCTCCGAACACGGCGCCCGCTGCGCTGGCCATGAGCAACACGCTGTAAGAAAAGCCCGCCGCGCCTGCTCCAAGGTCATCCGCGAATGCCGGCATCAGCGTCTGGTACGCATTGCCGACAAACAGCGACGCTGCTCCGCCCAGCGCAACCATAGTGATGATCGGACGATTGTGCGCAACTTCACGAAACGTGCTGACGATATCGCTCCACGCGAGAGCCCGTTTCGCCGGCTGTTCTCTGAGATGTCCCGTGAAAGGGACGTACAACAACCAGAGCGTCAAAGGAAGATAGATCGCAACGTTCGCAACAAGAGCAAGGGGCGGGCCCAGCACCAACATCAATCCGGCGCCGACCGCCGGTCCGAAGAGAATTCCCAGTTGCCGGCTTGTCGCATTCAGCCGCACCGCACTGTGAAGATTCTCCGCGCCTACGATGTCATGGATCAGCACCTGCTCCGCAGGCGCCCAGATCACTCCGGCGATTCCGTGGATAGTGAGCAGCACGCCCGCGTGCCACACCTGGATTGTATTGGTGTAAAAGAGCACGGCCCACGCCGCCGACACGCCCATGAAGAGGACCTGAGCAATCTGGATGAGCTTTCGACAGTCATGGCGATCGGCGAGGCCGCCGAAATACACCGAAAGGAGGAGAAACGGCGTCCAGTGGCTGATATCCGCAAATCCCGCGAGAGCGGGCGAACGAAACTTCTGAAACAGAAGCCAGTAGCTCACAACGTGCTCGATGTTGTCCGCCATCATCGCCAGCATCGTGCAGATGAAGTAAATGCGGAAGTTCCGGTGATGCAGGGCCGCAAAGGCAGGTTGTCTGTTTGACGGTACCGGATTCTTCGTCTTATTCACGGAGCTATGTCAGTGGAAAAGCGTCGATCGCGATCGACTGGGGACTGCCATCCGTTGCCGAGAGTGACTGTATCACACCGGTTGACGAGGGCCTCTGACAGGGACTCTCGATGCTCGTCGAGAGAAGCAGAAAGTTCTCCGACAAAAGTTCCAAAAGTTCTCTGAGCCTTGACTTTTTGCTCCATGCTCTGGAAACTCTCGACAACACTTTCGTCATGGCAGTGCAAGAAGCGTCTTTTTCAAAGCAAGGGTCGGAGGCGAGCGCGCCAGGAATACTCACTGTTCTGGGCTCGGTGGTCGGCCTTGCGTTCGGTCCGAGCGTCATTGCCGTTCTGACCATCAGCGCATATATCCAGCCCATCCAACAGGAGTTCCACTGGACACTGGTTCAGGTGTCGTTCGCGTTCACGATCGTGGCGTACATGATTGTCCTCGTGTCGCCTCTGCAGGGTTTTTTCGTCGATCGTTTCGGTCCACGCCGCGTCGTGCTCACATCGATTCCGCTGTTTGGCCTCAGCCTCGCCGCGCTCTATTTCACGCCGCCGAACCTGTTTGTCTATTACGTTCTCTGGGCGGTCGTACCTGTAGCCGGGCTGGGCCTTTGGCCGTTGGGTTATTTGCAGGCGGTGATGCGATGGTTTGACCGAAAGCTTGGTCTGGCGCTCGGGTGTGCAAATGCAGGCATCGGGGTCGGCAGCACGATCGTGCCTCTGATTACCGCGGCGTTGATTCCCAGGTACGGCTGGCGGGGCGCGCTGCTCGGTTTAGCCGCCCTGGTGATATTCGTGAGCTGGCCGGTCGTTGCATTGTGCCTGCGTGAGCCCGATGCAGCCGATGTGGCCGCCAAACAACGCCAGAACCGAAAAGCGTTTGGTGTTCCGTTCGGTGAACTCGTGCGCGAGCCTTCTTTCTGGATTTTGAACGTCGCGTTCTTCATGCTCGGTCTTACCGCGACAAGTTTGGTCAGCCAGCAGGTGCCGTTGCTGACAGAGGCGGGCTGGACTGTGGAAGCCGCGCGTTATCTCGTCACGACCATCTTCGGCTTTGCACTGCTTATCGCGCGAGTTACAGTCGGCTTCTTTATGGATCATGTCTTCGCGCCGCGCGTGATGCAGACGGTCGCTATCGGCGGGGCGATTGCGTGCGTCCTCTACGCGACCTACCCCAACGCCGCCATTGTCAGCGCGATTCTGCTCGGGTTCCTGCTGGGCGCTGAATTCGACGTGCTCGCATTTCTGATCAAGCGTTATTACGGTAACGTGGCCTACGGGAGGGCGTACGGCGTCATCTTCGGCGTGTTCTACCTGGGATCCGGACTCGGCATTACGGGCCTGGCGTGGATCCGTCAAGTCTCCGGTAGTTACCACACCGGCCTCTACACAGCCGCGGCTATCCTGGTGACATCCGCAATACTTCTTATCTTCCTGCCCAAATACCGCTTTCGCCCCGGCACGGAACAAAGCGCGTAAACCTAAAACCGCAGCAGATCCATAACTACCCAGAAACCTTTGCGTGACGGGCTTCCGAGGGTGTGCTAACGTGTCGACAATTCACGTACCAACGAACTGAGGCAACATTTGAGTGCGGGGCAGGCACAACTGACCAAACTCCTTGAAGCCTGGGGCCAAGGCGATTCTCAAGCTCTGGACGAGTTGACTCCCTTTATCTACATCGAGCTTCGTAAACTCGCCCAGTTTCACACGCCGCGGGAAGCGGCCGGCCGTACCTTGCAGCCGACAGCGCTGATTAACGACGCCTTTCTTAAGCTGATCGGTATCCAGCAGACGGATTGGAGGGGCCAAAAGCACTTTTACGCGGGGCTTCGCAAATTATGAAGGGGCTTTTGGTAGATTACACCCGAAAAAAACGCTCTGTTAAACGAGGGCGAGAATTGAAGCGTGTTCCGTTTGATTTGTCCGGAGCAGTCCTGGTTTTTTGCGGGAATGTCGGTAGAGAGCTTGCTGAAACATTGGAAATTGGCATATCGACGGTCACCCGCGACCTGGAATTTGCCAAAGCCTGGCTGGCGCGGCAACTGGGGAGTATGAGTAGACATGAGTGAAGCCTTCTGGGTCGAGGTTGAAGAAGCTTACAACCAGGTCGCAGAGTTGCCCGCGAACGCACGAACCACCTTTCTGAACCAGGTGTATCGCGACCGTGCCGATATCCGGAAGGAAGTCGAGTCGCTTCTGGAGCATCGGGAAGTTGCACAGCAACTCCGGCAATCGACTGTCTTGATGACTGCCGCGGAAATGTTCGGGGATCAAGAACATGGCCTTATCGGAAAGATCATTGCTGATAAGTACCTGATTCGGGAATTCCTGGGCGCTGGTGGCATGGCCGAGGTCTACCTTGCCGAGCACATTGCCCTGGAGATGCCGTTTGCTCTTAAACGCCCCCGGCCGGTACTGCGACTCGACCCCGATTTTCATAAACGGTTCCTCGATGAAGCTCGCCGGGCTGTGATCCTTAAACACGAAAATGTGACGCGCGTTCACGACGTGATTGACGCAGCCGACGACATGTTCGTGGTCATGGAATACATCGAAGGCGATACCCTCGAGCGCCGGATGCAGGATCTCGGGCATCCATTTACGATTGATGAATTCCTTCCGATCGCGATTCAGTGCGGGTCGGCCCTCGTTGCCGCACACGAAAAGCACATCGTTCATCTTGATGTAAAGCCGGCAAACATCATGCTGACTCCCGCCGGCCAGATTAAGATCTGCGACTTTGGCGTAGCCCGCCGCTTGTCGGCGGACAACTCGGCCACCACGACTATGGCTCTGTCGAATTCCAAATGGACACTGGCTGGAACGCCCGCCTATATGGCCCCCGAGGTGATTCTGGGTTCCCAGTTCGACGAGCGCGCGGACTTGTTTGCGCTTGGTACGGTGTTCTACGAGATGTTGACCGGAGAGAATCCGTTCCGGGACAATACAGCTATCGCGACAACCGCTAAGGTTGTATCGCACAATCCCAAGCCGATTTCTGCAATCAGGACCGATCTTGATCCGCGGGTGGAACGGATCGTCAGACGGTTAATGGCCAAAGATCCCGATCAGCGCTACCCAAGTGCAGCTGATCTGGTTGAGGACCTAACCGCCCTCCGCCGCGCACGCAATCGATTTCAGGACCTGAGGCAGGGCTTCCGCGAAGCGTTCGCCGAATCCCGTTGGATGAAAGCCGCAGCGGCTGCGGCATTGCTTTGCCTTGCTGCTATGCCTGTGGCCTGGATCTATCGGGCGCCCATCCTTCACGCTGTTGGCCTCGCGCCAAATGCAGTCGAGAAAAACCTCGTTCCTCTGCAAATGCGCGCGATCGGGAAAGATGCGCAGGTCTATGCGGACGGATTCACTGAGACACTCAATTCAAAGCTGACACAGCTTCTGCAAGGTAGTGAGTGGAGAGTGGCGCCCATTACCCTTATTCGGGAACAAGGTGTGACAACCCCGGACTCCGCTCGCAGGGAACTGGCGGCAAATCTTGTGCTCGACAGTAGCCTGGAAGTCGCCGGAAGCGATGGCCGTGTCAACCTCAAATTGATTAATACGGCCACGAACAAAGCGGAGGCTCAGACGGTGACCGGTCCGATTTCGGATCTCTTCGGACTACAGGACCTCGCGGTTGTGAAGCTTGTGGACATGTTAGGGCTGGAGCTGAAAACCGGTAAAGATCGTGCGACCGCCGACTATCAGGCCTGGCCGCCCAAGGCCGTGGAGTACTACCAACGCGGGCGCGGTTATCTGCTCGACTACCAGCAGCCCGAGAACATTGAGAGTGCGATCGAGGTATTTAATCTCGCCATCCGCGAATATCCGCGGTTCGCGTTGGCATATACGGGGTTGGGGCAAGCCTACTGGTATAAGTTTCGAACCCAATTCGACAAAACCCAGCTTAGCGAAGCCACTTCGGCCTGCGAACAGTCGGAGAAGTACGAGCCGAAGCTTCCCGAAGCGCACATTTGCCTGGGAAACATCTACAACAGCAAGGGCGAGTATAGGCGTGCACTCGAGCAGTTTCAGCAGGCGCGCTCCGGACCTGCCTTCGACGTACTGACAGGCTTCGCCGAAGCTTATGAAGGGCTCTACACCTACGACCTGGCCGAGAAGTATCTCAAACAGGCGGTGGCCCAGAACGGATTTAACTGGAGCGCTTACGCACGGCTGGGATCTTTTTACTCAAGAAGGTCACGCTTTGAGGCAGCAGAAGACCTCTGGAACCAGGCACTCGCGCGATCAAAGGATAATCCACGGGCACTCGGTAGTCTGGGCGGGATACTGATCCGGCTCGGAAAGTTCGAGGAAGCTGTAGCGGCTCTGAAGAGATCGCTCGAATTGCGGGAGACCCTCGCGGCCCGCTCGAATCTGGGGATGGCCTATCGAAGAATGGGTCAGTTCGAAAAGGCTATCGGAGAATTCGAGCGGGCAAATGAGGAGGGGAAAGACTATCGCGTTGCCGGAAATCTCGCGCAAGCGTATTACTTCGTCGGGAAAAGAGAAGAAGCGCTCGAGATGTATGAGCATGCCATACATCTTGGCGACGAGGAATTAACGGTTAACCCGCGCAACGCCGATGTGCACATCCTGCTTGCCCGCTACCATGCCATGCTTCTGCAAAGAGAGCCCGCTCTTGAGCACTTAGGGGCAGCCTTGGACTGGAATCCCGACGACTGGCATTACCTTCAGATTGCAGCAATGGTTTACAACCAATTCAACGATCCCGAGACAACCTTGAGGTATATCGAAAAGGCGCTGTCGCGGGGTTATACCACCCTGGAAATGCGCTCAGAAATGGAGTTCAGCAATCTACACCAGCTGCCAAAGTTTCAGGCTCTTCTCCAGTCAACTCCAGGCCGGCCATGAATGCCGGTATTCATAGTGAGGATCACTCTAATGCCACCCAGAACATTCCATATCGACATCGAACTCGAACATGGACAACTCCGCGAACGCTTACGTTCCGAGGACGATCGCCAGACGATGATCCAGCGGCTTGACAATATCCTGTCGGATCCAAGCACAGACCCGGACCTCAGAAAAGGGGTTATCCAGGTTCTTACCGATCAGCTTAGAAATAACGATGGTCATGAACCCCTTATCATCCGCAGCGGTAAACGAACTGGGGATGACGAGGAGCGATTCGTATGGCACTGCGAGCACGCGAAAATCAAAGTTAAGGTCGACAAATATCGGAAGACTGATCGAACGCCTCAAAAACCGGGGGTGGACAAGCTATTCAAATTTAACAACGGCGATGAGGACTTCGATGTCGATTCCACCGACTACGACGATAAGGATAAGGCCATAGATCAGAAGTTTTTCAAATTCACAATTAAGGGCAAGGACAAGACGAAGCCCGATCCAAACGACCTCGTCCTGGATCCTTGCATTATTTGTGAGCGGTAGACTTTGTATGGCCGGCTCTTCACCAATCTACAAAGAGGCCTTGGAGGCCCGACGATTGGGCTTATTTTCAGATTGCAGCAATGGCTTGCAGACAATTCAACGATCCCGACACAACCCTGAGTACCTCGAAAAGGCGCTGTCGCGGGGTTATACCACTCTGGAAATGCGCTCAGAAATGGTGTTCAGCAATCTCCACCAGCTGCCAAAGTTTCAGGCTCTTCTCCAGACCAAATCAGGCCGGCCGTGAACGCCGGTATTCATTCATGAGGACCATTCAATGAGCAAAAAGAGCAAAAAGCACCGCGGAAAGGGAGATACCCGCTCCGTGGGTGGACCAGCCCGAGTATTTCAAATCGACGTAACAATAGAAAATGGACAACTTCACGAGGGCCTGGCTTCGGAGGACGATCGCCAGGAGATGATCACCCGACTTGAGGAGATTCTCACGGGCCCCGATGGGGAAGTGAAAAATGGGGTCGTCCAGATCCTGATCGATCAACTTAGAACTAACCACGGTCACGAGCCGATCATAATCCACTCGGGCCGTGAAGACGGAGATGAGGAGGAGGTCATCGCTTGGAATTCTCAGATTGTGAGTGTGGACGAGAACAGAAAGAAACAGATCGTGGACATTAAGGTGACACTCGATAAATACCGCCAGACGAAAAAGACGCCGCGCACCAAAGTGCCGGGCGACCTGTTCAAGTTTAAGAACAAGAAGGGTCCAAAGGTGGAGACCGAGTGTCACTTGAACGGGAAGGATTCGGTTTTCCAGCATTTTTACAAGTTCACAATCGAAGCTGAAAACCCGCTGAAAGGACTGCCCCCCCTCAAGCTTGATCCTTGCATCATTTGTGACAGGTAGCCGTAACCAGCTTCTTGCAACAACGACGAGAGAGCATGCGCCCCAACGTCTCGAGTGAAGGAGTTCAATGATGAGTACGCAAACACACATCCGAAGTATTTGCTTGATCGCATTTGTGCTCCTGCACTTTGGGGCCACGGTGGCGCCTGCTCAGAGCCTGGTTTCCCTGAGCGGCTATGTACTCGACCCAACACAAGCGGTATTACAGGGTGTCGAGGTGACGGCTATCAACAATTCGACAAACTGGCAGCGCACGGTGGTGACCAACGAAAGCGGCTGGTACTTCTTTTCGCAACTGTTGCCCGGAACTTACACACTGACCGCAAAGCGTGACGGTTTCAACATGAAAGTGGTCCAGGTCCCGCTGTCGGTGAGCGATACAGTTTCGATGGATTTGCAGCTGGAAGTTGGCGCAGTCTCCACCAGAGTGGAAGTGGCAGCGTCGGCCGAATCGTTGAAAAGGGTCAATGCTCAACTCGGCAACACTTTCGATCGGCGCACGATTACGGACCTGCCCCTTCAGACTGGCAACACGGTCAGGCTGTTCGAACTATTCCCGGGGGTTAATCTCTCGCAGCAACTGGGGGAGTTCGCGCGTAACGATGGCTCACAGGTTAACGGGGCCCGCAATGATCAACAGACGATCGAGCAAGACGGTATCAACATCAACCAGCAAGAGCAGGGCGGTGCATTAGATACCGTTCTCCCGGTGCCGACGGACTCTATCCAGGAGTTTGCATTTCAGACGGCCGGTTTCGGTGGCGGCCCGGGCCGGGCCAGCGGAGGCCAAATACAGCTCGTAACGCGCAGTGGCAGTAATTCGTGGCACGGTTCGGTTTATGAGAATTATCGGACGACCGGAACGTCCGCCAGGAACTACTTCTCCGTAGAACCGACTCCGCTCATCCGTCATCGGCCCGGGGTATCCGTTGGGGGACCGATCGTTCAGAACAAACTGTTCTTTTTTGGAAACTATGAGTATCAAAGCGACCGTAGCGGGTCGTTACAAACCCGAACCATCCCAACACCGGATTTTCTTAACGGTGTCGTACGATACCGGCGTGCTGACGGCTCCATCGGGGCTGTGTCAGACGGCCCCGGCTCGAATCTTGAGCAGTTCACCTTAGTTCCAGGCGATCGGTGGAATTCGGGGCTGATCGGGCCTGCGGGATCCTTCGAGAAATATAGGCCGTTCTCAACGGACACGATGCGCACGTCACCGAGCGCACAGGACAATGGCGTCAATATCCTGACCTACCGATTCAACGCGCCCTTTGTCAGGGACAGAAACGTCTACGTTTCCCGAATCGATTACAACCTTAATTCGAACAACACCTTCTACGCGCGGGGGACGTTGAATGATGACGTGCGCACACTAGCCGGCGAAACCTTCCCTGGCTTTAATAACGCCAGTGAACGATTGGACAACAGCAAGGGCTTCGCTGTGAACTGGAACAGTGCCATCACCTCGAAGCTAAACAGCAGCCTTTCGGTTGGGTTAACGCGCGAGTCGTTTGAAAACACGGGCAACCAGGTTGCGTACTACAACCCGTCAATTTTCTCGAATCTGGTCCAGGCATCAGCAGTTTCCCGTCAGGCGATTGATACATGGCAAATATCCGAGAACATAGGCTGGCAGGTGGGCAAGCACGTCATCGAGGCGGGTGTCAGTCATCGTTCCATTGATAACTTCTATCGTGGCTACCTGGATACGGGACTGTCGTTGCAGCCGGTCTTCAGCGGCGTGGCAAATCTTACTGCTAATGTGACCAGCGCTCTTCAACGGGCGCTGGGCGCCGAGTATGCCAACGTCGCCAGTCCTGCCACTTTGGGTGATGCGCTCCTTGTCGCTACCGGATCGACTTCGCGACTTATAGAAAGTGCTCAGTTTGGTCTGGATAATCAGCCGTTACCGGCAGCGTCTCCCTTCGTCCGAAATTTCATTCTCAAAGAATGGGATTTCTTCGTGGAAGACGCGTTTAAGCTCAGGCACGACCTGACGCTCACTGCCGGACTCCATTACTCGCTTCAAACACCGCCATACGAGCGCAACGGCGTCCAGATGAATTGGACTCAGGATCTGGGACAGCGCTGGCACGAAATGACGGACACAACAAAGACCGTCATGGATTTCCCTCTGCTCGCAACAGAGGTTGGGGGACGCGCGAACGATTTGCCGGATTTTTACGAAAAGGATAAGAACAACTTCGCTCCTCGCGTCAGCGTGGCCTGGGCTTTGGGAGGAGGCAACGGCTCATTGAGCGGTTTCGCCAACAAGGGTGGACCCACGATCATACGGGCTGGTTACGCACTGACCTATGACAGAATCGGCGGCAGATTTGGCCGCGATGCCGCGATCTTTGGTTCGATAGGACTGCTGACCACCTACTCAACACCAGGAAACACATTCTCCGTCGATGGGCTTGGGACGCCGCGAGCTGCAAGAATTGGCCCCGACGGCTCCCTGCCACGGGACGCATTCCCAATAATCTCACAGCCAAACCACACGCTGCCTTATACACCCGGGGCTGCTGGTGGACTAACCACGACCGGAATAGATCCCGCAGTGCATTCACCTTCCAATCACCTGATGAACATTACGATTTCAAAGCAGCTGCCCGGCGGATGGACCGCCGAGGCTTCATATGTCGGTCGATTCGCCCGGGACCTGCTGGGACAAGTGGACATTGCTTCACCGCCAAACTTCCGAGACGCCACGTCAGGCATGACTTGGTATGAAGCAACAAACGAGCTGTACACGCGTTACCTTGAGCAAGGTGCACCCGTCAGCAGCGTTCAACCCATCGCGTGGTACGAGAATGCTTACCCGGAAATTAAGGGTTTTGTCGAGGGAAGGCTCGGCACGACCTTCTCCAGCGCAACGCAGGCGTGGTACGCGTTTCTGCTCCAACAAACTGCCATCGGGGCGGCTCTCGCACCCGGACCCAACGCACAGGTAAGTCAAATCGACCGGGTGTCTGATCTTGAGCGTGGGCTGGGCAAGAACAAGCTGCTCAACCCACAGGTACAGTTTCTTGGCCTTTGGGCGAACGTCGCACGCTCAAACTATCACGCCGGTCAGTTCACAGCACAAAAACGCTTTGGACGTGGATTCAGTGTCACGCTGAACTATACGCTGTCGAAGTCGATGGATGTGACTTCCGCCGCGGAAGCACGGGGACTTCGGCCGAATGGACAGACCGGTGAAGGCCTTGCGGCTGATCCCTTGAATCCTGGTCTTTCCTACGGGCTTTCCGATTTCGATCGGCGTCATCAATTCAGCGGCTACTTCCTCGGTGACCTTCCTTTCGGGAGGAACATGTGGCTTGGAAGCAATGCTGGATCGGCTCTTAACCAGATCATTGGCGGCTGGCAGGTTTCGGGCATCGTGATGGGCGCAAGCGGGCGACCTTGGAATTTCACCGACAATCGCTTTAATCACCATTTTGCCGGCCGCGATACACCGGTCGCGACACAGGACATTCCGTTTGAGCTCACAAAACAGGCAGGTCTGCCCGGTTCGGGTATCCCCGTTGTCTACCTGATTCCGGGGACCGCTGCGGATAGGACGCGCATCGGAAGAGAAAATTTCAAGAACAGCCATCCCGGTGGCGCCATCGCTCGCAATCAAGGTCAAGGCCCTGGCTACTGGAACGTGGATATGTCAGTGACGAAGAACTTTGATTTGAGCGGCATCCGCGAAAGCATGAGACTTCGGTTTCGTTGGGAGACATTCAATCTCTTCAATCATCCCAATTTCGATATACCAGGGTCCAATCCCAACGGCGGACCCACGAACATTGACAGAGCCGGCACACTGGGACAGGTGGAGAATACTCTGGGCGCGGAGCGGGTAATGCAGTTCGGCGTTCGACTTGAGTTCTAGGAACTCGACGGAAAACCGACGGGAAGGCAAGCGGCACCGTTCAACCTGAAGCTGCGGTGTCCCTTTTATGAGCACTGGTGGTCCCGAGCTCGCGGGCCAACCATACCTTGGCAAACTCCAGGTCGCGACGCACCGTCGATGTGCCGACTTCTACGGTTTCGGCGATTTCTTCAATTGTCATTCCGCCGAAGAACCACAACTCCACGACCTGAGCCTTCCGAGGATCGTTTGTCTTCAGGCGGGTTAATGCCTCATCGAAAGCAACGATGTC
>Ga0105248_10006171_pt1 | contig 13139 bp, 13 predicted proteins | sample KBSS34metaG_FD_81524 | JGI IMG/M metagenome (GOLD analysis project Ga0105248, IMG submission 81524) | Switchgrass rhizosphere microbial communities from Kellogg Biological Station, Michigan, USA - KBS S3-4 metaG | ecosystem: Host-associated > Plants > Roots > Rhizosphere > Soil | place... | reverse complement strand
TGCGGAGACGCGACGCTGCGTGAGGTCTTGTAGATCTGCCAGAATGCGAATGCGCAGCCGAGGACTATGAGGGTCCACATGACGATGAGGATAGGCGTAGCGTACTGCGCCGAGATGCGGTTCCAAAGACGAAGGATAGGACGGCCGTAGTAGAGGCCCAGGCCGACAGCGATGGCGTGGCGCGCGGTGCGGCTGATAATGAAAGCGGCTAGGAATTTGTTGCGCGACATGTTGAGCGCTCCGGCAGCGAGGATGAAGGGCGACAGCGGCATCGGCGGCGGAAGGATGGCCGGCAGGGCTACGGAGAGGATGGCATGGCGCTCCATCCAATCGCGAACAAGCTTGAAGATGCTGGAGGGCACTCGTTTTTCGAGGAAGGCCATGCCTCCACGTTGACCAACTTGATAGCTGAGATATCCGCCGATGGCGGAGCCGGTGGAGGAGACGAGAATCAGGATCAGCCAATTGGTGGTGTGGCGGGCCGCCATGAGGACGAGCATGATGTCGGTGATACCGGGGATGGGGAGGGGGACGAAGGACGAGTCGACGATGGCGACGAGGAAGAGGCCGAAGATGCCGAGGCTGAGGAAGAGATGGAAGAGGGGGGAGTGTCGCGGCCGGGGAGCGAGGAACGCGAGGACCCTAGGGGAGATGGAACTGGCCACAACAGCGGTTGGGACAGTCGTAGTCATGCCTGATATGACGCTTGAGGGTGCCGGGAAGTCGCGCAGCAGCAAGAAAAAGCGTTATTTGCCGAGGAACCTTAGCCGCGGAAGCGGGGGCAGGATGTGGGATTCGGCGGCGTAGCGGCGGAAGAGTTCGATGGTTTGAATGCAGTCGGGTGTGAGGTAGTAGTGGATGTTGTGGGTGAGGTACTCACGGATGGTTACGGGAGCGAGGGGAATGCGGGGAGCCCATTCGTGGACGAGGTCTTCGACGTTGGAGAGGCCATGGTCGCGGGAGTTGGTGAGGTCCTCGATGAGCTGCGACTCGGTGATGTGACTTTTTGCGAGGGATTCGGGGCGGACGGCCCATACGGCGGCGACCCAGGGGAGTCCGGTGCGGGTGCTCCACTCGTAGGCAAGGTCGAACCATTGGCAGGGGCCGATGGCGTGCTCGATCTGTTTGCGGTGTTCGAGTGCGAGAAGCGCGGGGTCGCCGATAAGGAGTGCGGCGTCGGCCTGGCGGAGCATGGCTATGGGATCGGCAGGTGAGGGAAGGAATGCGGGGTCGGTATGGAGGAAGTGGCGGAAGAGAATCTCGGCGTAGGCGCGGGAGCTGAGGGAGGCGGTGTCGGTGGCGATGATGCGGAGTGACTGGAGGGTGTGGGGCTGTTTGACAATGAGCTGGATGGAGCGCACGCGATGGAGCGAGGCTATGGCGCAGCCGGGAACGATGGCGAGAGAAGGCGTGAGGGAGGCGATGGGGATAAGGCCGAGGTCAGCTCGTCCTGAGAGAAGTTCTTCGGCGCAGAGCGAGGGCAAGGTGTAGTGAAGCTGGTAGCGTTGCGCCAGTGTGGCGGCGAGGGGCGGATGCTCGAAGTCCCACATGAGCGGGGCGGGATTGAGGAAGCTGATAGCGGCTACGCGTACGGGATGGGAGGAGGCGCGCAAAGTTCTAGTTTAGAAGATGCGACGTGGAGGACGAAGATGCGCAGGGCGATTATCGGGTTTGAGAAGGACGATGAGGGACATTGGTTGGCACGTCTGGTGTGCGGGCACACTCAGCATGTGCGGCACGATCCTCCGTGGACGGTAAGGGACTGGGTGACTACTGAGGAGGGGCGGGCTTCACGGCTGGGGGTTGAACTGGAGTGCAAGAGGTGCGAAGAGGGGCAGTGATCTGCACGCAAAAAGATGGCCGGGAATTGGATTCCCGGCCATCGATGCAAGGTAATTAAGCGAGAAGACGTCTGCGAAGAGCACCAGCTACACCGGCAAGTCCGGTTCCCAGCAACAGGAGAGTGCCGGGTTCTGGAGTAGCAACGATGATGCCGCGAATCTCTCCGCCGGGGAAGGTTGTGTTGTGGATGTTGCTGTAGGTCTGGTAATCGCCGAGACCTGCCTTAATGGCTGCCTCTGCTGCCGCGACTGTGCCACCTACTGCTGTTACGAAAGCACCGTTGTATGTGGCCAGAAGGCTCAGATCGAAGGTGTTGGTGTAGGTTCCGGACGTTGTGTTTGGGAAGTTGGTGAATGGTATTGCGACTGGAGCATTGTTTCCGGGGGCTATACAGCAGTGAATATGGGCGGCGCTGGGATTGCCACCGATGAGGCCCGACCAGGTGACGGAGACGGTGAGCAGATCACCGGTTAGCGAAAGAGTCGTAAGGCCTGTGGCTGGGCTGCCAGTGGGCGGAACCTCGTTGTTCCCGCTCATGATTGCTGTGTATGTGATGGTGTCGGCATGAGCCGATAACGAACATGCAAGGAAAACGGCTGCCAGGGGCCCGGTGAGAAGAATGCGTTTGAGCATGAAATCTCCTTCCGCATAGAGAAAATTGGGGATTGCCTTTATATAGATGCGGTTTGATCGGGAAGGCGAATTGTCAAATATTTGTCAGGGAATGATGACCCCGAAATGAATTATGGAAGGCGCGGAGACTCCAGAATGGCCAAAACGGGCAATGGATATTTCTGACGCAATGGGCGATAGTGTTGGGCTATGGATCGCAGGCGATTTCTCTCTGGTTCTGCCGCTGCTGCAGCGGTTATAGGTGTTGGCGAGATGCGGGCGCCATCTTCAGATGCGAGCAAGGCTGGTGTAAAGCCTGCGTTGATGAAGCTAGGATGCCAGTCGAAGCCGACGAACGATGTGCATTTGAAGTACCTGGCGCGTTATGGGGTGCGGCATATCTGCGGGTATCCGGAGACATCGGAGGGGCGGATCGCTTCGACGGTGGATGAGCTTAGCAGGATGAAGGAGCTCGCGGAGAAGAACGGTATCGAGGTGTTGTGCGTGGGGCCGCCGGCATTGGAGTCGACGCATATCGATAACGAAAAGCATCCGGCGATTATGCTGGCGCAGAGCCCGGAACGGGATCGCGATATTGAGCAGTTTCAAATATTGATACGCAACTGCGCCAAGGCGGGGCTGCCGTCGATCAAGTACAACATGAGCATTCTGGGTGTGCTGCGAACGGGACGCGTGCCGGGACGTGGCGATGCTAGTTACAGCCGGTGGGATTTGAAGAATGCGAAGCCGAAGACTCCGCTGACGAAGGCGGGGCATGTGGATGCGGATCGGTTCTGGGAGAGGATTACGTATTTTCTTGATCGGATCATTCCCGTCGCGAACGAGTACAAGATACGGATGGCGTGTCATCCTCATGACCCAGGTGTTCCGCCGGAGGGGTACCAGGGCGTGGATCGTGTGCTGGGTTCGGTGGATGGTTTGAAGAGGTTTATCTCAATTCGGGAGAGCGACTATCACGGGTTGAACTTCTGCCAGGGTACTGTGTCGGAGATGCTGGCTGATCCGGGCAAGGAGATCTATGACGTGATTCGGTACTTCGGGACGCGGGGGAAGATCTTCAATGTCCACTTCAGGAATATTCGTGGGCACAGGGACGATTTTGTCGAGGTGTATCCGGACGAAGGCGATGTGGACATGTGGAAGGCTATCCAGGTCTATCAAGAGATTGGCTATCCTTATATGTTGATGCCGGACCATGTTCCGGAGGCGCCGGGTGATACGGATGGACTTCAGTCGTTCGCGTATTGCTACGGGTATATAAGGGCGTTGATTCAGGCTGTTTCGGCGTAAGAGTTTGGAGGAGTAATGAAGTTGGGCCAGCAGAGCGGTACGGCTACGGTGGAACAAGTTGAGATGGCGAGGCTGGCGTGGCTGGCGATGGTGTTGACGCCGGGTATGGGAGCCACGCGAACGCAGAGGGCAATGCGCAAGCTGGGTGAGCCAGAGCGTTTGTTTGAGGCTTCGTTGACGGAGCTTGAAGGATTAGGGCTGCCGGCTGAGTCGGCGCAGTTTTGTTTTGGAGGAAAGGCGCGGCGCCTGGCCGAGGAGGAGATGAGTCGGGTTCTGGAGGCAGGCGGTGCAATTCTGACGCCGTCGGACGAGGCTTACCCGGAGAGACTTAAGGAGATTTACGATCCCCCGGCCGTGCTTTGGATTCGCGGCGACGTAGGACAGCTTTCTCGACCTGGTATTGCGGTGGTAGGAACCCGGCATCCCTCGACGTATGGTGCGGGAATGTCGGAGATGTTGTCTCGTGATCTTGCGGCGAGGCGGCTTGTGATCTTCAGCGGCATGGCGCGGGGCGTGGACACTGCGGCGCACAAGGGAGCGCTGGAAGCCCGAGGGAAGACGGTTGCTGTGTGGGGAACAGGGATTGATGTGATTTATCCGAAGGAGAACAAGCGGCTAGCCGAACAGATTGTGGAGAGCGGGGGAGCGATTGTGAGCGAGTACCCGCTGGGCACGTTTCCGGCTCCGCAGAACTTTCCGGTGCGGAATCGAATCTTGAGTGGGATGAGCTTGGGTGTGCTGGTGATTGAGGCGGGCGAGCATAGCGGGACGAGGATTACGGCGCGACTGGCGATGGAGCAGGATCGTGACGTGTATGCCGTTCCGGGTAATGTAACGAACAAGAATGCCTGGGGGCCGAATACGTTGATCAAGCAGGGTGCGAAGCTGACGGCGACCTGGGAGGATGTGTGGGAGGACCTGCCTTCGGAGGTCAGGCAGCAACTGGAAGCAGAGATTGGGGTTGCGGGCGGGAATGAATCGAACTCGGCAACCGCTGCATCCTTATTTAACGGATCACGTCTTTCTGATCATGAACGGATGATTCTGGAACGGCTAAGGCAGGACGAAGCGACGCAACTGGACGAACTGATCGAGCAATTGGAAGGCGAGCTTGGATCGGCAGAGATCTTTACTGCGTTGTTCGAGCTGGAACTTGCCGGACGAGTAAGACAGATGCCGGGAAAGAATTATGTGAGGGCGATGTAGCGCGCTCTGCCGAAGCGGTGGAAAACTGCCGGACAAGCGAAGGTAAGTGAATCTGTTGCTGCAACTTGGCGGCGGGGTTTGCATTGCTGTTCAACGCATGGCGTTTGATGCGTCGTGGTAACGTTTTGGCATCAACTTCGTCTGTCGGGAATTGCGATAAGGATGACGGGTTCGCCGAAACCGTGTTAGGTTCGCAAGGGAATCATCATAAGCGCGAAGAAGATGGAACGATTGGCTGAGGCCGAGCGTTCCGGTGGATGAAGGGAACGAATGGCAAAGTCACTTGTGATCGTTGAATCGCCGGCAAAGGCGAAGACGATCAATAAATATCTCGGCGACGACTACGTGGTGATGGCCTCACTGGGCCACATCATGGATCTGCCGAAGAACGACATCGGTGTGGAGTTGAAGAAGCGGACGTTTGAGCCGACGCTGATCGTGTCCCCAGGCAAAGAGAAGGTGGTAGAGCAGCTTAAGAAGCAGGCGGCGAAGGCCGACGCGGTTTACCTGGCGCCTGACCCGGACCGTGAGGGGGAGGCGATTGCGGCGCATCTTTCGCTGCAGCTGATGCCGGTGATGAAGGATAAGTCGAAGATGCGGCGGGTAACCTTCAACGAAATTACGAAGAAGGCTGTGAACGCGGCATTCCTGCATGCTCGGGATGTGGACGAGAACCTTGTTGACGCGCAGCAGACGCGGCGCGTACTAGACCGGCTGGTGGGATATCAGATATCGCCTCTGTTGTGGGACAAGGTTCGCCGGGGGCTGAGTGCTGGGCGTGTGCAGACGGTGGCTTTAAGGCTGATTGTTGAGCGAGAGCAGGAGATCAACGAGTTCAAGCCGGTGGAGTACTGGACGATTGATGCCGATCTTCTTCCCGGGGGGAAGCAGGGATTTACGGCGCGGTTTGTGGGAGTAAATGGTGTTCCTTCGCGTGTGGCGAATGGGACCGATGCCGAAGGCAAGGAACAATTTCTTGCGAATGCGCTGCCAGATGAAGACGCTGTCCACGAGGTAGTGGGCGAGCTTGAGAAGGCGAGCTGGAGCGTGCGCTCGGTTGAGAAGAAGGAGCGGAGAAACAATCCGAAGGCTCCATTTACGACGAGCAAGTTGCAGCAGGACGCGGCAGGAAGATTGGGCTTTAATGTCCGCCGCACGATGGGCGTGGCGCAGCGGCTGTATGAGGGCGTCGAGATCGGCGCAGATGGTACGGTCGGCTTGATCACGTACATGCGAACGGACTCGACCCGAGTGAGCCCGGACGCGATTGCCGAAGCGCGGGAGTTCATCGGCAAGTTGGGTGCAGGATACCTGCCCGCCCAGCCGAATGAGTTTGCGGGCAAGAAGCAGGCCCAGGCTCAGGATGCACACGAGGCGATTCGTCCGACTTCAGTGAAGTTCACGCCGGACTCGATTCGGCGCTATCTTTCGGACGAGCAATATCGGTTGTACAAGCTGATCTGGCAGCGGTTTGTTGCGAGCCAGATGACGCCTGCGGTGTTTGATCAGACGACGGTAGAGATCGAGGCGAAGGCGAAGCTGACCTATGACTTCCGCGTGACGGGCAGCGTGCTGAAGTTCGATGGGCACTTGAAGTTTGAAGAGGAAGAGAAGCGTGCTCGCGCTGCGGCGAAGGAGAAGGCTGCGAAGGAAGACAAACTGGCGGAGCCGGATTCGCAGGGAGAGGCTGAAAACGAAGGCGATGCCGAACGGAGACTGCCGGAGCTAACTTCCGGTGAGGCGCTGAAACTGGAGAAGCTCGACCCGGAACAGAAGTTCACGCAGCCGCCTCCTCGATACAACGAGGCCAGCCTGGTGAAGACGCTGGAAGAGAAGGGCATCGGACGGCCTTCGACTTATGCGTCCATCATTAATACGATTCAAGACCGCGACTACGTGAAGAAGATCGGCGCGAAGTTCGTTCCAACTGAGATCGGCACGGTAGTGACGAAGCTGCTGGTGAAAAACTTTCCCTACATCTTCGACACCCAGTACACAGCCACGCTTGAAGGCGAGCTGGATGCAGTGGAAGATGGGCAGGAGCGCTGGACCGATCTGCTGAACGGGTTCTACGGACACTTCGAAAAGGAGCTTCACTTCGCTGAAAAGCACATGGAAGACATCAAGCGGATGGAGGAGCCGACGACCGAGGTTTGCGAGAAGTGCGGCTCGCCCCTGATTTTGAAGTGGGGTAAGTTCGGCAGCTTTTACTCGTGCTCGAACTTTACGAAGACTAAGCCGATGTCTGTGGCTGCGGGACCTTGGAAGAAGGATCCGAAGGCGGTGTTGAAGAAGATCACTGCAGGGTTCACCTTCCCAATGACGGTAAAGGCTGCGACCGAAGAGGCGATGGACTTCAGCCGCGAAGCTAAGGATGCGAAGGAACTGGTTGCGGCGATCGAAGAGGCGCAGTCGAAGGGCAAGAAAGTAACGGTGGAGACGTTCAGCTGCGACTTTACTAAAGAGAACTTTGCGGCGAAGCCGGACCTGAGTGCTCCGGGGGCCGATGAGACTCCTGAAGATGAGGCGTGTGACAACTGCGGACGGACAATGGTGCTGCGGAATGGGCCGTGGGGACCGTTTATGTCGTGCCCCGGGTACAGCGACGATCCGCCGTGCAAGACGATCCGAAAGTTGAATCAGAAGGTGCAGCAGAAGCCTCCGGTGCAACTGGAGGACAGCTGCCCGAAGTGCGGTAAGCCTTTGCTGCAACGTCATGGCCAGTATGGAGAGTTCATCAGTTGCAGCGGATATCCGAAGTGCAAGTACATCAAGCAGGAGCTGCTGGATGCGAAGTGTCCGAAGGATGGCGGGGATATTGCCGTGCGCAAGACGAAGCGCGGCGACGTGTTCTATGGATGCGTGAACTATCCGAAGTGCGATTTTGCGTCAAATCTTAAGCTGATCGACGAGACGTGCCCGAAGTGCGACAGTGCTTATCTGCTGGAGGTCGTCAACGACAGGGGGACGTTCTGGGTATGCCCGAACAACCACGATGCTTTGCCGAAGCGGCGGAAGAAGAAGGGCGCGGAGGAACCGGCTGAGACAGGTCCGGTGTGCAGCTATCAGAAGAAGGTGGCCGGGCCCGCTGCAAAGGCGGAACGCCCGGATCCTGAGAAGACCAGGGCTGTGGTTGAGAGTGTGGCGTAAGAGGAGAACGAATGGCGACTGCGGCAGACGCAGAGTTGATTTTGAAGCTGTATGAGATGCGCCGCGAAGAGACGCTGCGGAAGGCCCGGCGCTTCATGATCTTCGACTTTCAACCGAAGACGGTGGAGGAGCTTCGGCTGGTTTCGCGAGACGTGGGCTCACAACATAATGCTGCATGGCGTCAGGTTATGAGCTACTGGGAGATGGCGGCGTCGCTGGTGTTACGAGGTGCCCTTGATGCGGATCTCTTTCTGGACTCGAACGGCGAGGGTATCCTGATTTACGCCAAGTACCACCATTTTCACGTGGAGACTGAGAAGGCGTCAGGGAATCCGTTTATGCGGAATACGGCGGCGCTGGTCGAGAAATATCCAGTGGCACAGAAACTTCATGAAGGTTTTTTGAAGTCTTTGGGGATCACGAAGAGCTAGGAAGCAATTGATCCGGCGAACGACGACTGCAAAAGTCGCCTACGGGCGTCGTTTTTCTTTCTGCATCATTTCTGTTACAACATAGAAAGCAGAATTGGGCACTGAGGTGCGTTCTGCCGCCTCGGGATGAGGATTACTAGGTTTGTAACTTATTGAAAAGATTGGGTAGTTGACTATGGCGAAGGCAGTGTGGAACGGTCAGACTTTGGCCGAGAGCGAGACGTACGAGACGGTTGAGGGCAATATTTACTTCCCGGACGAGACAGTCAAGCGCGAGTTCCTGAGGCCGAGCTCGACTACTTCGAGCTGTCCCTGGAAGGGGCAGGCGCGGTACTACACGATTATCGTCGACGGGCAAGAGAACCAGGATGCTGCGTGGTACTACCCTGACCCGAAGCCGGCAGCGCGAAACGTGAAGCATCACATCGCATTCTGGCGTGGCGTGGAAGTCACCAAGTAGTCCGGCCACGGCTACTTTGCTTTTTCAAGTTCCACCACCACTACTTCGATAGGCTGCTCTCCGGCGTTGACGTCGGCGTGCATGGTTCCGGGCGGGTTCGTCGGTAGCCAGTAGGCCTTTCCTGTCTCCCAAACGTGGGTCTCGGTGGGCCCGTTCTGGTTGACGAGGTTCATCGTGCCACCTTTGAGCGCGATGATGACTCGCGGGTGATCGTGGTGGTGCATCGTCAACGGAGAGTGCGGCAGGACGATAGACTTCCAGACCTTGACGTCTTCATTGTCGAATTGCGGGAAGCGCTGCGTTTGCTGGGCTGCCTGCTGGGAACGCATGACTCCGAAGACAAGCAGTGGGAGTGCAAGATAGCTTGCAGCACGAAACAGTTTCTTGTTCACAGGGGTTCCTTCCTTGGCGGGAGGATAGCATTCATCCGGACATGCATCGTCGGGTTTATTCGTGCGGCGTATATCGTTAATTCCCATGGACAACAAGACTAAGGGTATGGATGCGAAGCAGGGCGCGGGGGAGCGATCGCTTGATCCAGCGAGCGACTCGGAATGGGCGGAGTTGCGTGCGCTGGGGCACCGAATGCTTGATGAGATGTTCGATCACATTAATGGGATAGGTGAGCTGCCAACGTGGCGCAGGCCTCCGGCGTCAACGAAGGCTGAGTTTGCGTCTGCGGCGGTTCCGCGATTGGGAGGCAGCGCGGAAGCGGTCTATGAGGAGTTTGTCCGCGATGTGCTGCCCTATGGGATTGGAAACGCGCATCCGCGATTCTGGGGATGGGTGATGGGTGGTGGGACACCTGTGGGAATGCTGGCGGAGATGCTGGCTGCGGGGATGAATCCGAATGTTGGCGGGTTTGACGACTCGGCGACGATGGTGGAGGACCAGGTGCTTCGCTGGCTTGCGGAGTTGATGGGAATGCCGACTGCGACGAGCGGGTTGCTGACAAGTGGGGGATCGATGGCAAACCTGCTTGGACTGGCTGTCGGGCGCTACGCGCGAGCGGGATTCGATGTACGCGAAAAGGGAATGCAGGGTGGTGGCCGCTTGCTACGGGTGTACTGCTCGACGGAGACGCATAGCTGGTTGAAGAAGGCGGTGGAGCTAATGGGCATGGGAAGGGCGTGCCTGTGTGCCGTGGGTGTGGATGATGGTTATCGGATAAGAATTGATGAGTTAGCCGATGCAGTTGCGGGCGATCGCGATCGCGGCTATCTGCCGTTGTGTGTCGTGGGGTCGGCGGGAACGGTAAATACCGGGGCGACGGATGATCTGTCGGCCATTGCGGATCTTTGCGCGGCGGAGGGAATGTGGTTTCACGTGGACGGCGCATTTGGGGCGTTGGCGTATCTGTCAGAGAGACTGCGGCCGGCGCTGAGCGGGATAGAGCGGGCAGATTCGCTTGCGTTTGACTTGCATAAGTGGGGATATGTGCCTTACGACGTTGGTTGCGTGCTGGTGAGGGATCCGGAACTTCACAAAGCTGCTTTTGCAACCGATGCCAGTTATCTGACATCACTGGAGCGAGGGCCAGTGGCAGGTGGGATTCGGTTTGCAGAACGCACCCCCGAACTGTCGCGAGCGTTCAGGGCGCTAAAGGTGTGGATGAGCCTGAAGACCCTTGGAGTGGATGCCCTAGTGGAGCAGATTGAGAAGAATGTGGAGCAGGCTGCTTATCTCGCGCGGCTGGTTGAGGCTTCGCCTGTATTGGACTTGGCGGCGGAGGTGCCGCTAAACCTGGTTTGCTTCCGGTATCGCGGGGCGAGCGATGCAGAGAACAAAGAGATCTTAATGCGATTGCAGGAGAGCGGAATCGCGGTGCCTTCGGGAACGGTGGTGGGAGGGCGGTTTGCTCTTCGCGTGGCGAACACAAACCATCGGTCTCGACGGGAAGACTTTGATCTGCTCGTCGAAACCGTTGAGAGAATCGGTCGCGAGGTTACCGCCTAGTAGGCTCCTACCTGATCGAGCGGTAGACGAATCTGGAAGCAGGTTGCTCCAGGACGTGACTCGACGTGGATGTAGCCGGAGTGACGCTGCAGGATGCGTTGCGCGGTGTCGAGCCCTAGACCAAGTCCGCGTCCCGGAGCCTTTGTGGTGAAGAAGGGTTCGAAGATGCGGCTTTTTAGCTCAGGCGAGATGCCGGGGCCTGTGTCCCATATCTCGACGAAGGCCATCTGCCCTTGCAGCCGCGTACAGAGCCGAAGGGTGCCGTGGTCCTTCATGGCATCGAGGGCGTTTTCGATCAACGCGGTCCACACCTGGTTGAGTTCACGGCCATAGGCGGCGACGGGCGGAAGCGCAGGGTCGAACTCTGTCTCGACCTTTACGTGCTGTAGACGAGACTTGAACATGACCAGCGTGTTTTCGAGGGACTGCGCGAGGTCGACGTCCTGAATGGGCGCCTGGTCCATGTAGGAGTAGTCCTTGATCGCGCGGATGAGGTCGAAGATGCGGACAGTCGAGTTGACGACGGTCTCGGCCATGCGTTCGACACGCAGGGAGCTGGCCACCGTGGCGACGGCGACAGGAAGCGCCTCAGAGGGCATGATGTCGGCCAACTCATCGAGGTGCGCAGCTGGCAGGCCGGTCTCAGCGAGCGCTGGGGCGATAGCCCATGGATTGGGGATATTATGTGCTTCGAGCCACTGTATGAGGTCGGTCTCGCGATCACTCTCGGCAAGGATATCCACGACGCCGCCCTGCGCGTCACGCTCCGCCATGATGGCGCGAACGTTAACGACCCACGACCGATATTTCGATGTGATGGAGTCGGGCAGACATAGATTGCCCATGCGGTACTTCTGGTCGCCGTATTGACGAAGTTCGGAGAAGAGGCTGGAAGCGGAGCGTTGCGCGGCGGAGGCTGGGTTGTTGAGCTCGTGCGCGAGATTGGCGGCGAGCTTGCCAAGCGCGTCGAGCTTTTCCGCCTGCTGTTCCATACGCGTGACTTCGCGGACTCGATCCATCATCGCCGAGACGACACGCTGCGTCATGGAAGGGATGGCAGCAAGCATCGCAGGGAAGAGGCTCTCGTGAATCTGAAGAGACCAGCTGGGTCCGACGGTGTAGCCATCGCCGCCGTAGGTCTTCATGCGCGAGAAGGGGAGCTTGCCGGTCATTGCGCCAGCGCGGCCGATCCACATGGCCATGGGGCCGCCATTGTGGCGGCGCACGTGGACCTCACCTTTGAGGATGAATACCATGCTGTCAGCGGGACTACCTTCAGTGAAGACCATGGCGCCGTCTTCGCCGACGCTCTCTTTGCCGTGGGTGGCTAGCCAGCGATATTCGTCTTCGGTAAGACCATCGATCGCTGTGATAGTGCGGAGTGCGGTGATGATCTCAGCCTGCGGTGTGGGGTGCGAAGGGGGAGCGATGAAAACCTGGGGCCCGATTTGTTGGGGAAGCACGGCTTCATAACTGCTGGGGGCGGCCATCGTGCGATTCTCCTTCTGCCGTCATGGGCAGTGGTAGCGAAACAAGAAGGGCAACTCTGCTCTCATTGTGACAGGTTTTTGAATCAGTTGGGGAGCAACGGCTCTGTGGAACCGAGCGTTTTGTGACGAAACGACAGGTCTTGCAGGGAGCAGGGAATGCCGGAATTGGATGGGGAATTTCGAGCATCCGACGGCGCGATACTCTGCGAGATTCAGAACGGCGACTGTTGCCTAGATAGTGGACTAGGGCCGGCTGCGACCTGTCGATTCAATTTGGTTCAGTGTCGCTAACATATTGTTGACGATCTGAGGATGTGCAGCAGCGACGTTGTGCTTCTCCGCTGGATCGGCGATTCGATCGTAAAGCTGTGGCTCGGGCGCATTGCCAAGCTCTGTTCTGGTATTGGGGTCGAATGCAGGTCTATCGCTTGCGCGGATGACTTTCCAGGAGTGGTTGACCAGTGAGAGCGATCCGGCCTCTTCCACAAGAGATTGTCTTCCCATTTGAGCGCGACCGAGTAGAGCCGACAGAATGTTGATGCTGTCCGGAGCATCCTGATGGCTGAGAGTTTGGTTCGTGAGAGAGGCTAGGGAGGCCAATAGGTCAACCTGATCGATCAGGGCATTCGAGGTGCTGGCGGGCTTTATGTGGTCCGGCCATTTCACGATGAAAGGCACACG
>Ga0105248_10006170_pt1 | contig 13139 bp, 11 predicted proteins | sample KBSS34metaG_FD_81524 | JGI IMG/M metagenome (GOLD analysis project Ga0105248, IMG submission 81524) | Switchgrass rhizosphere microbial communities from Kellogg Biological Station, Michigan, USA - KBS S3-4 metaG | ecosystem: Host-associated > Plants > Roots > Rhizosphere > Soil | place... | reverse complement strand
TAGAGCCCGACACCAAGCGCGATTGCCGGCCAGGTCACGCCGGTCCACAGCACCGCAACACAACCGAGGTGCACCAGCACGAACGGGATCGCTGAAGGATAGGCAATTTCGTTCGCGACGCCGTGCTTCTGGGCCATTGGTTCCTCTGAGGAAAACGCACCCCCGCGATCGCCGGCCGTGCCGACGCCGCGACGGTCAAGTCGAGATGCAGGGGAAAAAGCCAGACAAGCGCACGAAGGCAGCAAGGCCAATTCGTTCGGCCTAAACTCGATGGTCTTGAGATGGGAAGGGCGGCGCTCTTTCGCAAGCGGCCCAGTAACGAGGCCGGCAAGCGACTGCGGCGACTGTCAAGGTGCGCGGTGCCGCATTCGCCGCTTCGGCTCGTCGCAAATGCGCCGAACCCGGCATACGCGATGCCCGCGAGGTGCTATTCTGCGCGACAAGGGCCAATCACCGAGCAACCCTGGCGAAGATCATCGTGCTCCAATTTCTCGCAGGAGCGATCGATGAGCATCGAATATTATTCCAGACGTCTCAAGGCATCTCTGGCCGCGGCGGACGCTGCGTCCGAGTCGACTTCGCGCGTCGCCCATGAGGCCTTGGCGAAGGCCTATCGCCGCTTGCTGGATGGCCTGTTCGGCCAACTCGCGGAAGCCAAGCGCAAAGTCTCGCCACGCACTCGCGAGCGCCAGCTCGGCGACGCGCTCGCCGAATGGGAAAATGAGGGCGGCGGAAGATCTGACCAGTCCGACGCACGGGTCCCCTGAAGCGCCGCGCCTGTCGTGCGCTGATGACGGCCGGGACGCTAATGCCCCCGGCCACGCGAAAATGAGTGCTTACCGCAGCGATCCGCGGCGCACGAGGTTGACGATCGCCAGAAGCGCGACTGCGCCAAGAAACGAGACGAGCAGCGATTTGACGTCATAGGAACCGGCAGTGATCGGCGCGCCGCCGATCAACGGGGTGACCAGATAGCCTGCCAGCAACGACCCGATGATACCGACCACGATGTTGAGGATGATCCCCTGCTGACCGTCGGTGCGCATGACGATGCTCGCCAACCATCCGATGATCCCGCCAATGGCGAGAAGGATTATGAGGCCCATGTTATTTTCTCCTGCGGCACCAAATAGCTGCCTCCCCTGCCAACGGTTGCGAGGTTCCGCAGTTCCTCTGCGCACCGGCAGCGGCCATAATATCGCGTTCGTGAGCGGCCGAACGGCTGACACGTCCGCATCAGATCGCGGTTGCTGCCTCCTGCTCGCGCATCGTCGCCAGCGTCGCCGTCAATTGCCGGAGCACGCGTGAGCGATGCTCGAAATTATTGTGCTGAGTACCCATCCGCGCATCGACGAAGTCCTCGATGAACGCGCGCGACATGTCGCGCAGCGCGGCGTCCAGGGCATCCCCTTCCGAACTGGCCTGCGGCCTGATCGCGACGGCGACCGGCGATGCATCGCCTGCTGGATCGTGCCCAGGCTGCGCTGGGAGCACATTCGCGACGTCCGACATCACGGCGATAGTTTCTATTGAAGGCTCCCCGATGTGCGCATGCGAGGCTGCGGAAGAGTCGCCGTTCATATCGTGTCTCCGTCGGTGAGCGGGAGCACGAAGCATCTCTCAGTCGCAGCCGCGCTCAAGGCAGAGGGGATGCGATCGACCTGATGTGGGGCCGATCGCGCCAATTACCAGTCGCGATGTTGGCGGCGCGTTGGCGAGCGCCACGGCTTTAGCGATCTCCGCTCTCGCAGTAACAACCGAAATGGTGTGATTACCCCGCGTCCGATCCACCAATCTGGTTACCCGTCGGAAACTCCGTCGCGCGCGTCTGGTGCGGCGGGTGGGCATTGTCCCGGAGAATCTCGATCGCTTCGAGCGCAAGCGGCGACAGGCCTTGCGTGTCGGCGAGGATCCCCGCTTTCATGCGCGGATCCCAGAAGCTCGCGATATGGTCGGCAGTCGCCTTCGCCGCCTTTTCCTCGCCCATCACGGCGAGGTTGGCGGCGATCTGGTTGGCCATTCGGACGAGCGTGTCGTGGGTGCTGCTCACTCGGCGGGTTCCACCGGCGCGATCCGGCGCGAGCGCTCGGACAAGGCCTGATATTCCTCTTGCCAATCGGTCGGGCCGTTCGACGGCGTCACCTGCACCGCCGTCACCTTGTATTCCGGACAATTGGTTGCCCAGTCCGAATAGTCGGTGGTGATCACGTTCGCCTGCGTCGTCGGGTGGTGGAAGGTGGTGTAGACCACGCCGGGCGCGACGCGGTCGGTGACCTTGACGCGAAGGGTCGTCTCGCCTGAGCGGCTGACGAGGCGCGCCCAATCGCCATCCTTGAGCCCGCGATCCTCGGCGTCGACCGGGTGCACTTCGAGCAGGTCCTCATGGTGCCAGGCGACATTCTCGGTGCGCCGCGTCTGCGCGCCGACGTTATAGTGGCTCAGGATGCGCCCGGTGGTGAGCAGCAGCGGGAATCGCGGCCCGGTCTTCTCGTCGGTCGGGATATAGTCGGTGACGACGAACTTGCCTTTGCCGCGCACGAAGCCCTCGACATGCATCACCACGGTGCCGACGTCGGGCGTCGCCGCGGTCGCCGGCCATTGCATCGAGCCGAGTTCCTCGATCCGGTCGAAGCTCACATTGGCAAAGGTCGGAGTCAGCCGCGCGATCTCGTCCATGATCGCCGACGGATGCTGGTAGTTCCACTCCAGCCCCAGCGCGCGTGCCAGTTCCTGAGTGATTTCCCAATCCTCATAGCCGTTGAGCGGCGTCATCACCTTGCGCACCATCTGGATGCGGCGCTCGGCATTGGTGAAGGTTCCGTCCTTCTCGAGAAAGGTCGAGCCGGGCAGGAAGACATGCGCGTAATTGGCGGTCTCGTTGAGGAACAGGTCCTGGACGATCACGCATTCCATCGCCGCCAGCCCCGCCGAGACGTGCTTGGTGTTGGGATCGGACTGGAGGATGTCCTCGCCCTGGATGTAGATCGCCTTGAACGTGCCATCGACCGCGGCGTCGAGCATGTTGGGAATGCGGAGTCCCGGTTCCGGATCGAGTTCGACGCCCCAATCCTTTTCGAACAGCGCACGCGTCGCGTCATCGGAGACGTGGCGATAGCCTGACAGCTCGTGCGGGAAGCTGCCCATGTCGCACGCGCCCTGGACATTGTTCTGACCGCGCAGCGGGTTCACGCCCACGCCCGGTCGACCGATGTTGCCAGTCGCCATGGCAAGATTGGCGATCGCCATCACTGTCGACGAGCCCTGGCTATGCTCGGTGACGCCGAGGCCATAATAGATCGCGGCGTTGCCGCCGGTCGCATACAGACGGGCCGCGGCGCGCAGTTCCTGCGGATCAACGCTGATGACCGGCTCGAGCGCCTCGGGCGAGTTCTTGGGCTGCGACACGAAGTCGGCCCAATCGCGATACTCGTCCCAGTCGCAGCGCGCACGAATGAAGTCCTCGTTGGCCAGCCCCTCGGTCACGATCACGTGCGACATCGCGGTCAGCACCGCGACATTGGTGCCCGGGCGCAGCGGCAGATGGTGCTGGGCTTCGACATGCGGCGTGCGCACCAGGTCGATGCGGCGCGGATCGACCACGATCAGCTTGGCGCCCTGGCGCAGCCGGCGCTTCATGCGGCTCGCGAACACGGGGTGGCCATCGGTCGGGTTGGCGCCGATCACCATGATGACGTCGGAGTCCATCACCGAGTCGAAGTCCTGCGTCCCCGCGGACGTGCCGAAGGTAGTCTTCAGGCCATAGCCGGTCGGCGAGTGGCAGACGCGCGCGCAGGTATCGACATTGTTGTTGCCGAAGCCGGCGCGGATCAGTTTCTGGACGAGGAACGTCTCTTCGTTGGTGCAGCGGCTCGAAGTAATGCCTCCGACCGAAAGTCGGCCATATTTGCCCTGGATGCGCTTGATCTCGCTCGCCGCGTGGCTCAGCGCTTCGCGCCAGCTGACTTCGCGCCACGGCTGGTCGATGCTTTCGCGGATCATCGGGTTGAGGATGCGCTCCTTATGGTTGGCATAGCCCCAGGCGAACCGACCCTTGACGCAGCTGTGCCCACGATTGGCCTTGCCGTCCTTCCACGGCACCATCCGTACCAGCTGCTCGCCGCGCATCTCGGCGCGGAAGGTGCAACCGACGCCGCAATAGGCGCAGGTGGTGATCACCGCGCGTTCGGGGGTGCCGACTTCGACGACCTTCTTCTCCTGCAGCGTCGCAGTCGGGCAGGCCTGGACGCAGGCGCCGCACGAGACGCATTCCGAGGACAGGAAGTCGTCCGAGGCCATGCCGGCCGAGACGCGCGAGCCGAACCCGCGGTCATCGATCGTCAGCGCGAATGTGCCCTGGACCTCGTCGCAGGCGCGCACGCAGCGCGAGCAGACGATGCACTTCGAAGGGTCGTACTGGAAATAGGGGTTCGAGAGATCCTTGGCCTCGGCGAGATGGTTCTCGCCGTCATAGCCGTAGCGTACTTCGCGCAGGCCCACGGCACCGGCCTGTTCCTGCAGCTCGCAGTCGCCGTTCGCAGCGCAGGTGAGGCAGTCGAGCGGGTGATCGGAGATATACAGCTCCATCACGCCCTTGCGGAGCTTCTGCAGTTGCGGCGTCTGCGTGTGTACGACCATGCCGTTTTCGACCGGCGTGGTGCAGGATGCCGGCGTGCCGCGGCGGCCTTCGACTTCGACGAGGCACAATCGGCACGAGCCGAACTGTTTGAGACTGTCGGTCGCGCACAGCTTGGGGATCGATGTGCCGAGCTCGGCGGCGGCGCGCATCACCGTCGTGCCCGCCGGCACGCTGACGTCGCGGCCGTCGATGCTGAGCGTGACGAGCTGTTGCGAGAGGCTCTCGGGCGTGCCGAAATCGGGTTGACGCTGATAGGTCATAGCGTGTGTCCTAAATCCTCCCCGGAACGGGGAGGGGGACCGCCGAAGGCGGTGGAGGGGGAGTTCGGCTGGGCGATTCCCCCGTGGAGGGCCCCCTCCACCATGCTTCGCATGGTCCCCCTCCCCGTGCCGGGGAGGATCAAGGAAGGGCTACTGCGCATGGGTCTCTTCTACCACAAAATCACCCGGGAAGTGCGTGATCGCGCTCATCACGGGGTACGGGGTGAACCCGCCGAGCGCGCAAAGCGATCCGAGCTTCATCGTGTCGCACAGGTCGGCCACCAGCGCGAGGTTCGACGGGGCCTTCTCGCCGCGCAGGATCTTGTCGATCGTCTCGCGGCCGCGCACCGCGCCGATGCGGCACGGTGTGCACTTCCCGCAGCTCTCGGCGGCACAGAATTCGAACGCGAAGCGTGCCTGCTCGGCCATGTTCACCGTGTCGTCGAACACGGCGACGCCGCCATGGCCGATCAGCCCGTCCCTGGCCGCGAACGCCTCGTAATCGAACGGGGTGTCGAACAGTGCCGGCGGGAAATAGGCGCCGAGCGGCCCGCCGACCTGCACCGACTTGACCGGCCGGCCGCTGTCGGTGCCGCCGCCGATGTCGTTGACGATCTCGCCGAGCGTGAGGCCGAACGCGGTTTCGTAGAGCCCGCCGTGCTTGATGTTGCCGGCGAGCTGGAGCGGGATCGTCCCGCGCGAGCGGCCCATGCCATAATCGGCATAGGCCTGCGCGCCCTCGGCCAGCACGAACGGCACCGCGGCGAGGGTCAGCACATTGTTGACCACCGTCGGCTTGCCGAACAGCCCTTCGAGCGCCGGCAGCGGCGGTTTGGCGCGGACCTCGCCGCGCTTGCCTTCGAGGCTGTTGAGCAGCGAGGTTTCCTCACCGCAGACATAGGCGCCCGCACCGACCCGGACTTCGATTTCGAACGGCGCGATCTTCGCCTGGGCGAGCCGGCACGCGGCCTCCATCTTGCGGATCGCGTGCGGATATTCGGAGCGGATATAGGCATAGCCCTTTTGCGCGCCGACGGCATGCGCGGCGATCGCCATGCCCTCGATCAGCATGAAGGGATCGCCTTCCATCACCATCCGGTCGGCGAAGGTCGCGCTGTCGCCTTCGTCGGCGTTGCAGACGATGTATTTGTGCGAGGCCTGGGCGAGCCGGACCGTGTCCCATTTGATGCCTGCCGGGAATCCGGCGCCGCCGCGTCCCCGCAGGCCCGAGGCTTTCATCTCTGTAATGATCTCGTCGCCGGTCATCGTGCGAGCCTTGTCGAGGCCCTTCCAGCCGCCGGTCGCGGCATAATCGTCGAGACTCAGGGGCCGCGTCTTGCCGGCGCGCGCGAACGTCAGTCGCGTCTGGCTGGCGATCCAGGGATATTCGGCGATCTTGCCGATGCCGTGCCGGTTGCCCTCGGCGATTGCAGCCACGTCGTCGAGCGTGACGCGACCGAAACCTTCGCCATTGATTTCGACCAGCGGCTCGAGCCAATGCATGCCCCAGGACGAAGTGCGCACGACGTCATGGCCGAGCTCGGCAAAGCGGCGCGCGATGCGGTCGGCGCCGAGCGCGACTGCGACGGCATCGTCGGAAATGCGGATCTGCATCACAGCGCTCCGATCAGCTCGGAGACTTTCGCCTCGTCGAGCCTCGCGTAAATATCCTCACCGATCATCGCGCTCGGGCCGACCGCGCACAGGCCCAGGCAATAGACTGTCGCGACCTTGACGCGGCTGCCGGCGACTCGCTCGGCATGCGCGGCAAGCGGCTCGCTGCCGCGCGCCTGGCAGGCCTCGGCGCGACACAGCTTGATCACCGGGCGCGTCTCCGGCGTGCGCTTGAAGTCGTGGTAGAAGCTGACGACGCCCGAAACTTCCGCGCGTGACAGATTGAGCGCCTGAGCGATCGCCTGGATATGGTCTTCGGAAATCCAGCCGAACTGCGCCTGTACGTCGTGCAGGATCGGCAACAGTGGTCCCTCACGCCCGGCGTGATGCGCGAGAATCGCTTCGAGGGTCGCACCCGCGTGTAAACCGGTCATGCGTGTGCTCCGGCATAGGTGGGGCGGGCGATCGGCAAACTCTCCAGCACGTTCGTTCCTTGACTGCAGTCAACGACTTCGCGGCGCCGCGAAGCGCGGATAGGGCTAGCCCATAGCGCAGTGAGATTGTACGCTACACAAATAATCCTTGTCACCAGTGAAGACGCAAGGCCGGGAGAGGAAGAGGCATGATCGGAACGGTCGAGGCGGTGATGAACTATGTCGCCCGCACCGGCGTTCGGCCGGTCTACCATGCCAATGACTCGTCGAAGGACGTGCTCACGATCGATCCGCGCCCGGTGCGAATCGCCGACGGCCGCGAGACTCGGCCGCTGCTGGGCACGCACGGCTTCGAACTGGTCGAGCACAAGAGTCGTGTCGGCGACTTCACCGATGTCGAGGGTTGGGCCGATCTGCATCGGCTCGAGATCGCCGAGCTGGTCAAGGCGCATAGCGGCGCTGATCTGGTGATCGTGAGTGCGCCCGGATTGCTTCGGTTCGGCGAGAAATCGAAGCTCTCGGGCAAACTGAACAATTCGAAGCCCGCGCGGTTCGCGCACGTCGATGTCAGCGACAAGACCGCGGCGACCTTCGGTGCCCGCGGCCGGCCCGAGGGCGCGGTGCGGCAGGCGCTTTTCAACATCTGGCGCGCGATCTCGCCGCCGCCGCAGGACGTGCCGCTCGCCTTTTGCGACGCACGCAGTGTCGCTCCAGAGGACCTGATCGCGTCGGACGCGGTGTTCGACGATCCGGTCAAGCCGCACTGGTCGTTCGAAGGAATCACCGTCGCCGCAAACCCGTCGCACCTCTGGACCTATTTCAGCGACATGACTCTAGGTGAGGCCGTGATCTTCACCACCAACGACAGCGATCCCGCCAAGCCGCATTGCGTGCCGCACTGCGCGTTCGACGACGCTCGCGTGCCTGCTGACGTTCCGCCGCGCGCCTCGATCGAGATGCGCGCGACTGCCTATTGGATCCAGTGAGAGGACCGCGATGAACTATCCCAAGACCCCCAAGGGCTATCCCGCCACGCCGCATTTCCTGGGGCTCAACGAACCGCTCGGCGTCGAGTGGGAAGAAACCGGCCTCGAAGTCGAAGGCAGTATTCCGGATGACGTGCGCGGCACCTTCTTCCGTGCCGTGCCCGATCCCAAATTTCCGACTTCCGTACAGGATGATACCGTCTTGTCGGGCGACGGCATGGTCTCGAAATTCGTATTCAAGGACGACGGCACCGTCGACGGTGCGATCAAATATGTCGGCACTGCGCGCCACCTCGCCGAGCGAGCCGCCGGCAAGGCGCTGTTCGGCAGGTACCGCAATAAATACACCGACGACCCGAGCGTCGCCGAGGTCGATCGCACCGTCGCCAACACCACGCCGGTGTGGCACGCTGGGAAGCTGATCATGACCAAGGAGGACGGCCGCGGCTATCAGGTCGATCCGGTCACGCTCGACACGATCGGCTCCTATGATTTCGACGGCGCGCTCAAGTCCGAGACGATGACTGCGCACGTCCGCATCGATCCGGTGACCGGCGAGATGTTCTTCTATGGCTACGAAGCCGCCGGCCTCGCCACCAAGACGATCGCCTATTGCATCGTCGACAAGGCCGGCAAGCTGGTGCGCGAACAATGGTTCGACGCGCCCTATGCGGCGATGATGCACGACTTCGCGATCACCGAGAATTATGCGCTGTTCCCGATCTTCCCGACGGTGGTCGACCACGACCTGCTCAAGGCCGGCGGCGAGCATTGGATCCACCACCAGGATTGGGACAGCTGGCTCGGGGTGATGCCGCGCTATGGCGATGTCTCCGAAGTGCGGTGGTTCAAGGGCCCGAAGGGCGTCCACGCCTATCATATGATGAACGCGTTCGAGGACGCCGACGGCCGCATCCATCTCGACCAATGCCTCAGCGCGTCGAACGCCTTTTCGTTCATCCGCGAGGCCTCGGGACTCGACCTGCCGCAGCAAACGCTCGGCGGCGGCCTGGTGCGGTGGACGGTCGATTATGAGGATCCGAGCGCCGGGGTCTCCGAAGTGCCGCTCGGGCCGCCGGGTGACATGCCGCGTGTGCCGGACGCCGTGATGGGCCGGCCATACACCGACAGCTGGTATTGCTCCATCAATCCCAATGGTCCGCCCGTGTTCGGCGGGATCGTCGGCGTGTGCTTCACCTTGCTGTTCTACAGGGACAACGCAACCGGCGCGCTGATGCCGCTCGCCATGCCGCCGGGGTTGGCGATCAACGAGCCGGTGCACATTCCGTCGAGCATGCCGGGCCACAAGGGCTGGCTGCTCGCGGTGGTCGACGAGGAAGGCGGGCCCGAAGGCTATCGGCATGCGCTCTGGATCATCGACGGCGGCAACGTTGCCGCCGGGCCCGTCGCCAAGGTCAATGTCCCGCGCCGCCTGCGCCCGCAGGTCCACGGCTGGTGGGTGCCGAAGAGCCAACTGGCGAATGGGTGAGCTCAAGATCCTCCCCGAGCTTGGCTCGGGGAGGGGGACCGCCGCCGAAGGCGGTGGTGGAGGGGCGGCGCGCAGCGGCGTAGAGGGTTGAGGCGTTCCGCGGCTTCGCCGCGGCCCCTCCACCATGCTTCGCATGGTCCCCCTCCCCGAGCCAAGCTCGGGGAGGATCTCAGATGAGCCTGGGCTCGATCACCGACTGCCCATCCTCCAGTGGCACGATCCGCGTCAGTGCCAGTCCGCCACGTGCCAGCAGTGCGCGAGAATCGGCTTCGGTCTGCTCGGCGAGGGCTGGATCCTCGCTGGCCATCAGGTCAGGTCGGCCAGGCCGATCAGCGCGCCTTCCGCTGCCGCCTTGTTCGCCTCGCGCCGGAGCTTCTCGATATGCGCCCGGCCCTCGGGCACGGGCTCATCCGGGAGCGCCGCCATGCACGCCTCATAGATTTCGGTGAAATCGGCGCCGTGCTCCGGGTGCGACAGGATCAGCGGGTCGTTGCGGCGCATGCCGCGCACCGTCTTTCGCCCGACTTCGAGCGGGTCCATGCCTAGCCCGAACGCTTCGCCGAACGTCTCGAGCCCGGCCCTGTCGACTTCGCCGAAACCCGATTCCGCGAAATCGTCGGGCCGCTTGAGGGCGCTGTTCCAGGCATTGGTCGCAGTCAGTCCCGGGCACATCAGCGACACGCCGATCTTGTAAGGGGCGAGGTTGTAGCGCAGGCATTCGGTGAGTCCGCGCACCGCGAATTTGCTGGCAGTGTAGATGCCCGCCTGCGGTCCCGAGATGAACGCCGCCATCGACGCGACGTTGACGATATGCCCGCCTTCGCCGTGACGCTTGATCCGCGGGATGAAGTTGACCAGGCCGTTGACCACTCCGCCGAAATTGACGCCCATGATCCAGTCGTAATCGGCATAGCTCGCGGTGTCGGTCGGCCCGAACACGCTGACGCCGGCATTGTTGATCAGCACATGGATCTTGCCGAAATGCGCTTCGGTCTCCTCCGCGGCTTTGGCGAAGCGCGCGCGATCGGTGACGTCGAGCTTGACGTAGAGCGGTTGCGGCGCGCCCTGCTCGTCGAACCATGCCGCCGCCTGCGCGCGCATCGCTTCGTCGCGATAGCTGAGCGCGAGCCGCATCCCGGCCTCGTGGCAGGCGCGGGCCATGCCGAAACCGAGCCCCGAAACGCCGCCGGTGATGAACGCGGTCTTGCCGTTCCAATCCATCTCGCTCTCCTGTCTCGGACTTCCCTGGCGGCCCGTGCGGGCGCGCTTCTTCAAGTCCGGGTGTTTGTTACGCGACATAGCGATAGGCGATAAGGAGCGAAAGCGAAGCGCCGCGGAACCCTCGCGTATCCTGTCGCTGCCGCCTCCCACCGGACACATTCCGGAAACCGGACAGTGCCTTATGCGCCTGCGCCGCTGTAGCGGCTCTGATGCCAAAGTTGATCGAGAGTGCCCAATTGCGGGTCAGGAGCGCCCAATCATCTAAGAAAGCGCGGTACATCACTCCTGTTACTTACAATACCATCATTGCATATCTCGGTATAGCGACCGTAACTCGTTACGAATCCGATGTGATAATTGGTATTGGTATTACCATGATCGGAAATTGATCTGTCATCATTCTGTTGCTTCGGCGACACAGTCGGAACGTAGTCTTAAAGGGTGTGGCGGATCTTCCAAAATCTGCCTTGCAACCGCCGCTATTTGCGCGGTTATCAGACTCTGCAGGGGCAGCGGACGCGATAGGGCTCGAGGGTAACGGGCGCCGCGGGTCCGCCCAGGGTTTGGGAAGGGAGAGCCTGATGAAAAGCAATTACCACTCGAAGTCCGTGTTGCGTGCGGCGTTGACGCTCGGTGCCTCGGTATCGGCGCTGGGCATGGCCGGGACGGCATGGGCGCAGAACGCCGCCAATGCCTCGGCCGCGGCGCAGCCCGGCGACCAGGGCGCGACCGGCCAGGGCCAGGTCACCAACGGCGAAATCGTCGTCACTGCGCAGTTCCGCTCGCAGAAGCTGCAGGACACGCCGCTCGCGATCACGGCGGTCAACGCCGCCACGATGGAGGCCAAGAGCCAGACCAACCTGTCGCAGCTTGCGGATACGGCGCCGAACGTGACGCTCAAGCCGCAGGGCGCCTCGTTCGGGCCCTCCGTCACTGCTTCGATCCGCGGTATCGGGCAGGGCGACTTCAACCCGGCCTATGAGCCCGGCGTCGGCATCTATATCGATGACGTCTATTATCCGCAGCTGATCGGCGCGGTGTTCGACCTGCTCGACCTCGACCGCGTCGAGATCCTGCGCGGCCCGCAGGGCACGCTCGCCGGCCGCAATTCGGAAGGCGGGTCGATCAAGATGTTCTCGAAGCGGCCGACCGGATCGAACACCGGCTTCGGCGAGGCGACCTATGGCAGCCGCAACCGCATCGGCCTGCGCGCTGGTTTCGACTTCAAGCTGACCGATGGGCTGTACGGCCGCATTTCGGGCGTTTTCAAGCATCAGAACGGTTTCGTCGACCAGCTCGATTTCGGCTGCGTCAATCCAGCCGGCGGACCCGCGACATTTACCGCCAATGACGGGACGACCAAGCTGGTCAACCCGGCCGGTGGCATCCCGTCGACGCGTTCGCAGGGCGATTGCCGCGTCGCGCGGCTGGGAGAAGTCGGGTATCAGGCAATCCGCGGCGCGTTACGCTACAACCCGTCGGAAGCCGTCGATATCAATCTCTCGGCCGAATATACGCACGATTCGCATACTGCCACCGGCGAAGTGCTCGCAGCGACGTCGCTGATCAACAACGGCAATACGAACATCGGCGGCGTCCCGTACGACAACCGCTTCATCTGCGGCAAGTTCTGCAATTACTCCAGCTACTCCTCGCCGGCGATCACCTATGTCGGCGTCGCGACGCCGCCGGGCGGCCAGCCGCTGTTGGCAACGCAGCGCTCCAATCAGAGCCTCTACGACGGCTATAACCTCGCCGCGAATGCCCATTTCCAGCTGAGCGATGCCATCAGCGTCGACAATATCCTCGCCTATCAGAACTGGGTATCGGACTTCGGCGTCGACGACGACCTGTCGCCGATCCCGCTGTCAGGTGGCAGCAACCATCTGACACACTGGAACTGGAGCGAGGAATTCCGTCTCAACGTGCAGCCCGTCGAGTCGGTCCACGTCGTCGTCGGCGGCTATTACTTCAAGCAGGAGACCGATTATTATTCGTACCAGGACCTGCGCTACATCAATACTAGCGGTGGAACCTATGCGGCGCCTAGTCTGGGCGTGTTTCCGCTGCAGTTCATCCAGCCGGACCGCACGCCCGCAAAGAGCGCGGCCGGCTTTGCCAACCTCGACTGGCAGATCCTCCCCGGACTCACATTCAACGGCGGCATCCGCTACACCGACGAGAGCAAGGAATATCATTATTTCCGGCTCAACCCCGACGGCACGATCAACGGCTATCTCGATCCCGTCGGCCTGGTCAATGGCGCGGGCTCGCCGGGCGCACTCACCGGCTCGGTCGCGCGCTACAAGGGCAGTCGCTGGGACTGGCGTGCGGCGCTCGACTATCGTTTCTCGCCGGAGGTGATGGTCTACGGAAGCTTTTCGACCGGTTTCAAGGGCGGCGGCACCAATCCGCGGCCGTTCTTTGCTTCGCAGGCGATCGGCTTTAATCCGGAGGTGCTGACCAACTGGGAACTCGGCACCAAGACCGACCTGTTCG
>Ga0105248_10006169_pt1 | contig 13140 bp, 12 predicted proteins | sample KBSS34metaG_FD_81524 | JGI IMG/M metagenome (GOLD analysis project Ga0105248, IMG submission 81524) | Switchgrass rhizosphere microbial communities from Kellogg Biological Station, Michigan, USA - KBS S3-4 metaG | ecosystem: Host-associated > Plants > Roots > Rhizosphere > Soil | place... | reverse complement strand
GCCTGATCTCCGAGAGTGTCGGGGCGGCGATGGCGGAGGTCGTCGACAGCCCGGCCCGCTATCTCGCCAAAAAGGCGGGCACCGCGACGCGCACCGACGCCGAGCTCTCGACCCTCGCGCTGGCGCGACTCGCCGCCAGCGACAGCGAGTCGGCGGCGGCCCTGCTCGGCGAACGCTGGGAGCGCGCGCTGCCGCCGGATCTCGCGTCGTATGCCTGGTCGAGCGTCGCCCGCCAGAGCGCGATCAAGCTGCAGGCCGACGCGTCCGACCAGTTCCTGCGCGCCGGCCGCCTCCTCGCCAAAGGCAGCCGCGAGATCGATCTCTCCGACGACACGCTCGCCTGGAAGGTGCGCGCCGGCCTGCGCGCCGACAACGGGCGAGCGCGCTGGCAACAAGTGGTCCAGGCGATCAACGCGATGTCGCCGGCCGAGCAGAAGGACGCCGCGTGGGTCTACTGGAAGGCGCGCGGCCTGCAGGCGCTCGCCCGCGATTCGCAGGACGGCGAATCGCTTCTCGCGACCAGCCGCGAGCTTCTCGCCGGAATCGCCGTGCAGCTGAACTTCTACGGCGCGCTCGCCGCCGAGGACCTCGGCCAGCCCCAATCGCTGCCGCCGCGCCCGGCGCCGCTCACCGGCACCGAGCGCGATGCCGCGGCGTCCGACCCGGGCCTCGCGCGCGCGCTGACTTTGGTGGCGATCGGCCTGCGCGGCGAAGGCGTTCGCGAGTGGAATTACTCGATCCGCGGCCTCGGCGATCGCGAGCTGCTCGCCGCGGCGCAGCTCGCCTGCGAGCGCGAGGTCTGGGATCGCTGCATCAACACCAGCGACAAGACTCGCGCCGAGATCGACATGGACCAGCGCTTCCCGACACCGCTGCGCAAGGAGGTCGTCGCCCGCGCCCGGGAGATCGGCCTCGACCCGGCGTTCGTCTACGGCCTGATCCGCCAGGAGTCGCGCTTCATTCTCGACGCGCGCTCGGGCGTCGGCGCGTCCGGCCTCATGCAGTTGATGCCGGCGACGGCGAAATGGACGGCGAAGAAGATCGGCCTGCCCTACACGCCGGCGCTGATCGCCGATCGCGACACGAACCTCAAACTCGGCAACGCCTATCTGAAGCTCGTCCTCGACGATGTGGGCGGGTCGCAGGCGATGGCCGCTGCCGCGTACAACGCCGGCCCGGGCCGGCCGCGCAAGTGGCGCGAAGGGCCGGTGCTCGACGCCGCGGTCTGGGTCGAGAACATTCCGTTCCCCGAGACTCGCGACTACGTCAAGAAGGTGCTCTCGAACAGCAGCTACTACGCCGCCCTGCTCGGTGGTCGCGGCACGACGGTCCGATCGCGACTCGGAAAAACGATCGGCCCGCCCGACCCGAACGCGCCGCCGCCGGAGAAGGACCTGCCCTGACGGTGGCGATCCTGGCTCGGCGAGAATCCGCCGGCGCCGCATCGCGCGTGCTCTCCTTCCTCGACGTGTCCAATCTCCTTGTTCTCGGCGCGACCGGCTTCGTCGGCGGCAGCGTCTGCGAAAAGCTGGTCGAGCGCGCCGGCGGTGCCGGCGGCCGGATCCGCGTCGCGACCCGGCGGCAGGCGCGCGCTCGTCACCTGCAGTTGCTGCCCACGGTCGAACTCGCCGTCGGCGACGTCCACGACGACGACACGCTCGCCTGGATGCTGCGCGACACAGACGCGGTGATCAATCTCGTCGCGATCCTGCACGGCAGCCAGGCCGAGTTCGAACGCGTCCACGTCCGCTTGTCGCAACGGCTCGCCGAGGCGTGTCGCCGTGCCGGCGTGCGCCGCGTCATCCACGTCAGCGCGCTCGGCGCGGGCATCGACGCGCCGAGCAAGTACCTGCGCTCGAAGGCGCGGGGCGAAGCGGCGCTGCGCGGCGCGGGTCTCGATCTGACCGTGCTGCGGCCGTCGGTCATCTTCGGCGAGCGCGACCGCTTCCTCAATCTGTTCGCTTCGCTGCAGTCGCTCTTTCCGGTGCTGCCCCTCGCCGGCGCGGAGGCGAGGTTCCAGCCGGTCTGGGTCGACGACGTCGCCGCCGGCATCGCGCGCTGCCTCGACGATGCGTCGACGATCGGCATGACGATCGAATGCGTCGGGCCGCGCGTCTACACCCTGCGCGAGCTCGTCGAGCTCGCCGGCCGATGGTCGGGATCGCGCCGGCCGGTGCTGGCGCTGCCTGCGGCGCTCGGGCGCCTGCAGGCGCTCGCGCTGGAGCTGCTTCCGGGACCCACGCTGATGTCGCGCGACAACATCGACTCGATGAAGGTCGCGAACGTCGCCAGCGGCAAGCTGCCGGGGCTCGAGCGCCTCGGCATCGAGACGACACCGCTCGAGAGCATCGCGCCGAGGTATCTCGGCCACGTTTCGGGCGAAGCGCGCCTCGAGGCGTGGCGCGCCCGCGCGCGCCGCGGCTAGGCCGAGGTCCGCCCCGCGCGAGGTACCCGAGCCTGCTCCGGTGCGTCCTTCGATGCGCCGATCGCATCGCCGCATTGAGCATCCGGCATCGCCAGTGCGCTGAGATGGACCTAGCATCCTTCCGGCTCCGGGAAGGATTTCGCATGCAGCTCTACATCGGCAACAAGAACTACTCGTCGTGGTCGCTGCGCGCGTGGCTGCTGATGACGCAGGCTGGCATCGAGTTTTCGGAACGGCCGCTCCGCCTCGACTGGAACGAAGGATCCGCGTTCAAATCGACGCTGCTCGCGCTGGCACCGAGCGGCCGTGTGCCCTTGCTCATCGACGACGACGGCTTCGCGGTCTGGGATTCGCTCGCGATCGCCGAATATCTCGCCGAGCTGTTCCCGACGAAGCGGCTCTGGCCCGGCGATCGGCGCCAGCGCGCCCGCGCGCGCAGCCTCTGCGCCGAGATGCACTCGGGGTTCGCGGCCTTGCGCAATCGCTGTCCGATGAACATCGAAGCGTCGCTGCCCGAGGTGGGCATGCGCTGCAAGATCGAATGGCCGGACGTCGCCGCAGACCTGCGCAGGATCGACGCGATGTGGTCCGGCCAGCTCGCCGAGAGCGGCGGCCCTTTTCTCTTCGGCGACTTCGGCATCGTCGACGCCTACTTCGCGCCGGTGTGCTCGCGCGTCAGGACCTACGCGTTGCCGCTCGGCGCTGCCGCGCTCGGCTATGTCGACACGGTGCACGCGTTGCCGGCGATGCAAGCGTGGTGTGCGGCCGCGCGCAAGGAACATGATTTCGTCGCCGAAGACGAACCGTATCGGCCGACTCGCGACGGGCTGGCGAGACCGAATCGCTAGGCGTCATCGCCCGGAAGAGCTCGCCTGCCTTCTCGACCCGGCAGGAGCAAGGCCAAAAGCGCCCACGGTTTCCCCTGCGCCCGCGCCATGCGAGAAGCTCGCAATGCAAAGAGCGGGCCTCAGCCCGCTCTTCAACAACTGACCAGCGTTCTCGCCGGCCTTCCAGACTTCGCTGCCTGATCAGGCCCGGCGACGACGGCGGGAAACGAACCCGAGGGCGCCAAGACCTGCGAGCAGCAGCGCGTAGGTCTCAGGCTCGGGAACTGGCGTCGTCGAAAAGCGACCAACTTCGAAGGCATTCGAAGTGCTGGTGAACACCAGACTCGTGATCAGACTCCCCGCACCCGCAGTGAACGAAACAAGCTGAAAGAAGCTTTGATCGCCGTTGCTGACCGGGAAGGCCGCGGGGAAACCAGTCCCCGTGGCGGTGAACGTCTGGCTGTTCGGACCGGGGCCCGTGCTGTTCACGGTCAAACTGTTGAACGTGTCAGGAGATCCCCAGAGGAAGCTGATGAAGCTCAATCCCGCGCCCAATGACAGCGTGCCCGTGTTAGGAGTCCCAAAGCCGCCGGGCGTCGGACCCACGGCGTAAAAGTTTTCGCCGGGAGCCACGTCATCCGCGAAACTCATGTCGGCCGCGTAGACCGCACCGCCGGTGAACGTGCCGGTGATTGAGCCGCTCAAGCTCCCGCCGGTGCCCGCAACTCCGCAAGGGCCGTTGCAGTTCAAGCTGGCGACACTGCCGGCGCCTCCGGTGAGAGCGCCAGTGACGACCGCGTTAGCGCCGCAGGAAGCAGCCACTGCCGCGGCAGCTAAGAGAGTTTTGACAAAGTTCATTTTTGTTCCTCATTACGGGGTCAGTTGCCTCGGCGCGATCCGCCGGTGCAATGGCTACGGTTATACGGGTGACGGCTTCGAAAGGGTTCCCCCGTGTTCAGGGGGAATTTCGTTTTTGTGCGCTGCCTTCGAGCAGCGTGTTTTAGCGGCACGGCACCGAAGGGTCAAGCCATTCACCGCGGGTGCGGATTCCCCGGGCCAACAATTGTAGTATGCGCATACTTAACCTGCGCTAGAGATCCCGCCTTGCGAAAGGTTCCATTTCGGATGAAACGCTACCTAGTCGGGGGCGCCGTACGCGACGTTCTGATGGGCCGCGCGGTCGGCGACCGCGATTGGGTCGTCGTCGGCTCGCGCCCCGAGGAACTTCGCGACGCGGGATTTCTCGCCGTCGGACGCGATTTCCCGGTCTTCCTCGATCCCGAGACGCGCGAGGAGCACGCTCTCGCGCGCACCGAGCGCAAGACCGGGCCCGGCTACCACGGCTTCGAGTTCCACGCCGATTCGGACGTGACGCTGGAAGAAGACCTCGCCCGCCGCGACCTCACGATTAACGCCATCGCCCAGGACGAGAACGGCGCGCTGATCGATCCGCACGGCGGCCGGCGCGACATCGCGGCCAAGGTGCTTCGCCACGTGTCGCCGGCGTTCGCCGAGGATCCGGTGCGGATCTTGCGCCTCGCGCGCTTCGCCGCCCGCTTCGCCGATTTCGCCGTCGCCGCCGAAACCGAGGCGCTGATGCGCGAGATGGTCCGCGCCGGCGAGGTCGACGCTCTCGTGCCGGAGCGAGTCTGGCAGGAGGTCTCGCGCGGCATGATGGAGGCCAAGCCGTCGCGGATGTTCGAGGTCCTGCGCGGTTGCGGCGCGCTGGCGCGCGTGCTGCCCGAGGTCGATCGGCTGTTCGGCGTGCCGCAGCGGGCCGACTATCACCCGGAAGTCGACACCGGCGTTCACCTGATGATGGTGCTCGACATGGCCGCGCGCCTGGAGGCGAGTCTCCCGGTCCGCTACGCCTGCCTCGGCCACGACCTCGGCAAGGGGACGACGCCGCCCGAGATCCTGCCTCGCCATCTGCGCCACGAGGAGCGCAGCGTCGCGCTGGTGCACGAGATGAGCGAGCGGCTGCGCGTCGACAACGCCTGCCGGGCGCTGGCGATCGTCGTCGCGCGCGAGCACGGCAACATCCATCGCAGCGGCGAGTTCGGCGCCGCCGCGATCGTCCGGCTGCTCGAGCGCTGCGACGCGCTGCGGCGGCCCGATCGTTTCGCCGAGGCGCTGCTCGCGTGCGAGTGCGACGCGCGCGGTCGCGGCGGCCTCGAGGACAAGCCGTACCCGCAACGCGCGCGCCTGTGGGAAGCGCTCGGCCGCGTCATGGCGGTCGACGCGACGGCGGTCGCCGAGGACGCGGTCGCGCGCGGACTGACAGGCCCGGCGATCGGCGCAGCCATCCACGATGCGCGCGTTCGCGCCGTCGCCGAGCTCGCGTAGACGCTGCCAGCTCGAGCTAACGCCGGCGACTTTCACCGCTGCAGCGCCGACGCTGGCAGCTACAGCCGATGGCGTCGATCGCCGCTGGCGAAGCCGATCGGTGCGAACGAAGCGCCCTTGGCAAAGGCGAGGACCTTGAAGAGCTCGCCCATCTCGTGCTCCTGGACGAGCTTCAACGCGTCGCTCCGCGCCGCTGGATCGGCATCGGCGAGCATCTCGCCGATGCCGCAGTCGAGGAGAAAGCGCGCCTGCGACGTGTAGCCGATGACGTCGAGTCCGGCGTCCTGCCCTGCCAGGGCGAGGGCGCTGAAGTCGAGATGCGCCGTGATGTCCTTGAGGCCGACGTCGACGAGCGGGTCGGTGTCGGGGCGGTGGCCCCGATGGCACATCAGCGTCCCGCCGTCGCGCTGCGGGTGGTAGTACTCGGCCTCCGGGAAGCCGTAGTCGATGATGAAGATCGCGCCGCGCTCGAGGCGGTCGGCGAGGGTCGCGACGAACGCCTGCGCCTGCGGGTGCATCTCGGTGGTGCTGCCGCGAGCGAACCCCGCGCTTAGCGGCGGAGCTGCCGGGGTCGGTCGATCGGCCCAGACGAACGAGGACGCTCCGCCGCTCGCGCTGGCGACCGCGACGCCGCGTTCGAGCCACGCCGTTCCATCGAAGTGGAGCAAGTCGACCGGCATCGCGTCGAGCACCTCGTTGGCGACGACGACCCCGTTGAGCGTCGGCGGCAGCGCGTCGAGCCAGCGCACCCGATCGCCGAATTCGCGCGTCGCCTCGCGCTGGCGCTCGCGCAGCGGCGCCGACACCTCGACGATCGAATAGCGCCCTACCCGCTCGCCGAGAGCAGCGAGGAGCCCGTGGGCGAGCGCGCCGCTGCCGGCGCCGAACTCGCACACCTCATCGCTGCCGGTCGCGTCGAGCGCCTGCTCGACCTGGCGCGCGAGCGCACGGCCGAAGAGCGGCGAGAGCTCGGGCGCGGTGACGAAATCGCTGCCCGATCCCGGACCGCGGCCGACGATCGTCCGCCCGCTCGCGTAGTAGCCGAGGCCCGGCGCATAGAGAGCGAGCGCCATGAATCGGCTGAACGGGATCCAGCCGCCCGCGCGCTCGATGGCCACGCGGATCAGTCGCGCGAGAGCCGCCGATACACTGCCGTCGTCCAAGCCCTCGTGCACCGACGCATTGTAGGAATCGTGGTCGCGCCTTCCGCTTTCGCCAACGCCGCTGCCGTCGTCGATGATTCATCGAGCGGGCGCGACGCCGCGCCGCGACGCAAGCTCCCGGTCGAGATCGCCAAACTGAAGAAGCGCCTGCACCGCCAGGTCGGCCGCGCCATGGCCGATTTCGCGATGATCGAGAACGGCGACCGCGTCATGGTCTGCGTCTCGGGAGGCAAGGACAGCTATTCCCTGCTCGACATTCTGATCGAGCTGCGCGAGCGCGCGCCGATCGAGTTCGAGATCGTCGCCGTCAACCTCGACCAGAAGCAGCCCGGCTTCCCGGCCGAGGTGCTGCCCGGATACCTGGCCGGGATCGGCGTCGACTACCGGATCGTCGAGCAGGACACCTACTCGGTCGTCAAGCGCCTCGTTCCCGAAGGCAAGACGATGTGCAGCCTGTGCTCGCGGCTGCGTCGCGGCGTGCTCTATCGCGTCGCCAGCGAGCTGGGCGCGACCAAGATCGCCCTCGGCCACCACCGCGACGACATGGTCGCGACGCTCTTCATGAACATGTTCTTCGGCGGCCGCTTGAAGGGGATGCCGCCGAAGCTCGTCAGCGACGACGGCCGTCATGTCGTCATCCGTCCGCTCGCCTACGTCGCCGAGCGCGACCTCGCGCGCTGGGCCGTCGCGCGCGAGTTCCCGATCATCCCGTGCAACCTGTGCGGCAGCCAGCAGAACCTGCAGCGCGTTCGCATCGGCGAGATGCTGCGCGCCTGGGAACGCGACGACCCGGGCCGGATCGACCGGATCTTCGACGCGATGGCACGTGTCGTGCCGTCGCATCTCATGGACCGCAAGCTCTTCGCCTTCCAGACGCTCGCGCCGACGGGCGTCGCCGACGCCGATGGCGACCGCGCGTTCGACGGCGACGGCGAGGCCGACGCGACCCCGCCGGCGACGATCTCCGGCCCTCGTGGCCACGGCGAGCGGGAGCACATCGTCGCCGCGCCGTCGTCGCGGCGCGACGAGGTCGCGTGAAACGGATCGTTGCCGCCGCCTTCGCCGCTGCCGCGCTCGCCGGCTGCGCGTCGTTCTACAACATCGACGCCGCCGTCTCGAGCTTCAGCCGCTGGCCGACGGGGCGGAACCCGTCGACGTACGCCTTCGAACGCCTGCCGTCGCAGCAGGCGCTGCCGCAGCAGGCGCAGATGATCGAAGACGCGGCGCGGCAGGCGGTCGAAGGCGCCGGCTTCGTCGCCGCGCCGGAAGGCGCCGTCGCCGACGTCACCGTGCAGCTCGGCGCTCGCGTCACCCCGGCGGATCGCTCCCCGTTCGACGACCCGTTCTGGTACGGCGGCTACGGCGCCTGGCACCGGCCGTTCGGTTACGGCCACTACTACTACGGACGACCGTTCTGGGGTCCGGGCTGGCGCTACGGCTACTACGATCCCTGGTACGGTTCGACGTGGTACGACCGCGAAGTCGCCGTCCTCATCCGCGACAAGCGGTCGGGCGAGCCGCTCTACGAGGCGCGAGCCGCGAGCGACGGCCCGACGAGCGGCGTCGCGACAATCCTGCCGGCGCTCTTCGTCGCGGCGATGAAGGACTTCCCGGCCGGCAGCACGAGCAACCCGCATCGCGTGACCGTCGAGACGGCGCACTGAACGCCGCGCGGCGCTCAGTGCGACGCGTCGCCTCCGCCAAGCTCGACTCGCCGCGGCCGCGCTCGGGTCGACGCGTCGCCACCGCGGCCGCGCTCAGCTCGACGCGTCACCGATCAGCGAGCGAACGTCGGCGCGATAGCCGGCGAGCCGCCTGGCCGCTTCACGCCGCTGCGCCACGCTGGCCGCACCGTGCAGCGCGCTCGCCAGGGCGCACTGATGCGCCGTCAGCCGCTCGGCGTAGCGGCGGTAGGCCTCGCGCGGCGAGCGGTCGAGGTCGTGCAGATAGGCGCGGACCTGCGCGATCGCGTCGTCGCGGCCCTGGTTCGATTCGCGCAGCCGACGTGCCAGCGCCAGCACGTCTCGCTGTCGCTCCTTGCGCTCGGCGAGGGCGATCTCCGGGTTGTACGGCGAGGTGGCGATCGAGTGCGCGATCAGGTCGCGCTGCGTCGCGTCGAGATCGCCGTAGAGCATCTCGGCGCGGGCGACCTGGCGCTTCAGCTCGGCCTTGTGGCGCCGCTGCGGATTCTTCTGCAGGTGCTCGTCGCGGTACTCCTCGTTGGTCTCGGCGAAGCGCTTGTCGATGTTCGCGAGCTGCGCCGGCGAGAGCGTGACCGCGACGTCGGCGATCGCCGGCGCGACATACTGCAGGACCGGCTCGACGCGGCTCTTGATGTCGGCGGCCCACGCGAACATGCGCTCGGGTGTCGCCTCGCCGACGACCTCGGCCTCGGCGCGTGCGAGCAGTTGCAGGTAGTCGGGGAGCTGGGTGCGCCGGTGCCAGGCGAGCGCGTCGTCGAGCGCCGAGCGCACCCGGAGCGACTGCGCGTCGTCGAAGTCGACGTAGCGGTCGAGCCAGCGGAAGGCGAGCGTCCCGGCCTGCTCGTAGCCGAGCTTGACCATGCTGCAGGCCGGCAGCGCGACGATCAGCGCCGTGGCCAGCGCCGCGATAATCGACCGTCGGACGACGGGCCGGCGCAACGCGGGTGTCGGCATGGGGTTGAACGTGGTGATCATGGCGGCGGGGCAAGGGACGCGGATGAAGTCGTCGCGGCCGAAAGTCCTGCACACGCTCGGCGGCCGCCATTTATTGCAGCATGTTCTCGACGCCGCCGCTGCGCTGGGGGAAACCCGGACGATCATCGTCACCGGCCACGGCGCCGACGAGGTCGAGCGAAATGCGCAGGCGCCCGGCCTCGTCTTCGTTCGCCAGCAGCCTCAGCTCGGCACCGGCCACGCCCTGCAGCAGGCGGCGCCGCGCCTCGACGACGGCGGCACGACGCTCGTCCTCAACGGCGACGTGCCGCTGATCGAGAGCGAGACCTTGCGCAGCCTGGTCGCGGCGGCGGGACCGAAGCGTCTGGCCTTGCTCACCGTCGAGCTCGACGAGCCGCACGGGTACGGCCGCATCGTGCGCCGGCCGACGCCGCGCGCCACCGATTCGATCGCCGCGATCGTCGAAGAGAAGGATGCTTCCGATGACGTCCGTGCGATCCGCGAGGTCTACACCGGCGTGATGGCGGCGCCGACCGCCGACCTCAAGCGCTGGCTCGCGGCGCTTCGCAACGACAACGCCGCCGGCGAGTTCTACCTCACCGACGTCGTCGCGAGCGCAGTCGGCGAAGGCTTCGACGTGGTCGGCGTCCCCGCCGGCAGCGCTACCGAAGTGCTCGGCGTCAACAGCCCGGCGCAGCTCGCCGGCCTCGAGCGCCGCGTGCAGCGCGCGCGCGCGGAACGGCTGATGGCAGCCGGCGTTCGCCTCGCCGACCCGGCCCGCTTCGACCAGCGCGGCGAGCTGCGCTGCGGCAGCGACGTCGAGATCGACGTCGGCTGCATCTTCGAAGGATCGGTCGAGATCGGCGACGGCGCTCGCATCGGCGCGTACTGCCTGGTGAGGAACGCGCGCATCGGCGCCGGCGCGACGATCCGTCCCTACACGCACATCGACGGCGAGGCGCTCGGCGCGAGCGTCGGCGCCGGCGCCATCGTCGGCCCGTTCAGCCGGCTGCGCGGCGGAGCGGTCCTCGGCGCCGACGTCCACGTCGGCAACTTCGTCGAGATCAAGAACTCGACCCTCGGCGACGGCGCCAAGGCGAACCACCTCGCCTACCTCGGCGACGCCGACGTCGGCGCGCGCGTCAACTACGGGGCCGGCAGCATCACCGCCAACTACGATGGCGCGAACAAGCATCGAACGACGATCGGCGCCGACGCGCACATCGGCAGCAACTGCGTCCTCGTCGCGCCGGTCGAGATCGGCGCCGGCGCGACGATCGGCGGCGGCTCGACGATCAACAAGGACGCCCCCGCCGGCGAGCTGACGATCGCGCGGGCGGGCCAGGCGACGCTGCGCGGCTGGAAGCGGCCGGTCAAGCGCTGAAGGCACGCCGGTGCGCACTCGAGCCGACATCATGGGCTGACGAATGCCGGTGTGCGCGGGCGCCGAGAACCGGCTGTGAAAGCAGACAGACCCGTCGGGGCGGCCGATGCGTCAGGCCGGTCGCGGCTCGATGCTCAACCCGCCGCCGACGCGCTGACCGTCGCCATCGCCAGGCAGAGATCGGCCCACGCCTTGGCCTTCTCGGCCGGATGGCGGAGCAGGAACGGCAGCGAGAACGTGACGACGACGGGCACGCCGCCACGCGGGTGGACGCGGCCGCGCAGACCGCCGATCGGCGCGTCGTCGCCGAGCAGCGTCGCCGCCGCGGCGCGACCGAAAGCCAGGATGCAACGCGGCGCGACCGCATCGATCGCGGTCGCCAGCGCGCTTTCGTTCGCTGCCCGGAGCGCGTCGGCGGCGCCGGCCGAACTCGAGGCGATGAGCAGCGGCGAGAAGACCGCGCGGCGCTCGCGATTCGGCGCGAGCAGGCCGACGCCGATCGCGCGCAGCATGTTGTCGAGCAACTGCTCCTGCCGCGGATCCGCGCCATCGAGCGGCTCGGCGACGACGAGCCAGTCGGCCGGCGCGAGCCCGGGCAGGCGCAGCGCGTCGTCGGCGACGGCGCCGCGGCCGACGTCGGCGCGAACCGGGGCATCGGCGAAGGCGCCGCGGCGCGACGGCGCGACGACGGCCGCGCCACCCGCTCGCGAATCGGCCGCGCGCGCGCCGGCCTCGCCGGGATCGACGCGTGACGGCGTCGCATCGAGCAGGAGCGCGGCCGCGCCGGAACGGGACGCCTCGACAGAGTCCGGCACCGGCGCCGCAGCCGGCGCCCAGAGCGGAATTCCCATCTCGCGCAGCATCGCGCGCTGACGCTCAGTCCAGCGCATCGATCCAGTCTTCCGCGCCGACATCGAGGCTCATGACGAGGGCGTCCTCGCGCCGCCCTTCGGCTGCGGGGTAGTAGCCCTTGCGACGACCCACCTGCGCGAAGCCGAGCCGGCCGTACGCCTCGCGCGCCTGCGAATTGCTCTCGCGGACCTCGAGCCAGAGCCGGCTCGCCTGGCGCAGCCGGCAGAGCCGGACGAGCTCGGCGAGCAGGCGCCGCGCGTGGCCGCGCCGCCGCGCCGCCGGCGCGATTGTGATGTTGAGCAGGTGCATCTCGTCGACGCCAGGCATCGCGACGCAATAGCCGACCAGGTCGCCGTCGACATGATTGAGCGTCCACGCCGTGTAGCCCGCGACCAGCGAATCGACGAAGTTGCCGCGCGTCCAGGGGAACGGATAGACCGCGCCTTCGAGGTCGAGGACGCCGTCGAGCGAGGCGATCGTCATCGGCCGGACGACGGCGTTGCCGCGCGAGGCGATCGCGGCGCTCCGCGTCGCGATCGCCTCGCTTCGCTCCGCATACCAGGATTGCTCCCGCCCCGCTTCGCTCCCCTCCCTCCGAGAGGGAGGGGCGGGCTCCTCCGGAGCCCCTTGTGCGGCGCGATCGGTGGGCTCTGTGTTCATTTGGCTTGGCTCGCCCGGGCGGCAAGGGCCGGCGGCTTCGAAGCGCCTTTGTTCGCGCGCAGCGCGGCGCGCTCGGCTTCGGTGTCGGCGACCTTGTCGCGCACGTAGAGGGGCAGCGCGAGCGCGGGATCGACGGCGGCACCGTCGGCCCAGGCCTCCTCGGCAAGCCGCAGCAGCGCCGATGCGGTCGGCGTCGCGGCCGGGAACAAGGTCGCCTTGCCGGTCGCCAGGCGCATGCCGAACACGCCGAGCGCGTTGCCCGCCAGCGCGGTCGGCGCGTCGTCGGCCCATCTCGCTTCGAGCCCGTCGCAGTCGGTGAGGAAGGGCGCGACCCGCGTCGACCAACGGCCGTTCACGTGCTCGTATTCGGCGGCGTAGATCTGCTCCATGCGAGCGTCGATGAGCGCCCAGACGCGCAGGGCCGACGCATCGCCGCGCGCATCTTCGGCGACGGCGAGCAGGCTGTCGATCGGCAGCACGCTCTTGCCGGCGCCGAAGGCAAGACCCTGCGCGACCGAGCACGCGGTGCGCAAGCCCGTGAACGCGCCGGGGCCGCGGCCGAACGCGATCGCGTCGAGATCGGCGACGCCGATTCCCGCCTCGGCGAGCAGGCCGAGGATCGCCGGCAGCAGCGTCGCCGAAGAGCGCGAGCCGCCTTCGCCTTCGTGCAGGAGGACGCGGTCGCCGCGCCGCAACGCGATCGTCATTCGCTCGGTCGCGGTGTCGAAGGCGATCAGCGTCGCCATGATGTCGGCGGCGACGGCGCATCGCCAGAAAGTCTCATCGCGACGAGTTTAGCGGCGCCGTTCGCGGCCGCTGGCGCGCT